>Ga0163217_1094236_pt1 | contig 10431 bp, 12 predicted proteins | sample SynspAceP_FD_185933 | JGI IMG/M metagenome (GOLD analysis project Ga0163217, IMG submission 185933) | Saline lake microbial communities from Ace Lake in Antarctica - Synechococcus sp. Ace-P (PacBio error correction) | ecosystem: Environmental > Aquatic > Non-marine Saline and Alkaline > Saline ... | reverse complement strand
GTTGATTGCCCTTTGGTTTTTGCAGGATTGTTTGCGCGGTCTCGGCGGGGGGCGGAAACGGATCTCTGAACCACAGGTTCCCCGACTGTTGTGCTTCCCGCCGAATATGGAAAATTTAAGTGAATTCCACTGGAAAAAAAAGGCCCGGTGCTGTCTTGCAGACAGTGAGGACGGACCCCGCATTACCAGGCCCAGAGGACGGCATTTGCCGTGCCCTGACGCAAGCCCGTTTAGACATTGGTTAGCCGAGATGTCTGTATGAACCGACCACAGGACCCCCGCCGCACGTAGCCCGTTTACGGCTGCAGATGCGGCCGCGCGGCAGTTCATGCTGGTGCTAGGTCGCAAAGACGGCCCGAATCAAGTTGCCGTAAGCCCCGCCGTTGTGCGGACGTTGCGCGAAATTTACCCGCAGCATCGAACAAAATGACCATCCTGGTCCCAGCGCGAAATCCGCGACCAATAGGAACGGGAGGGCAAAACTCTTGACTGAAGAAGGTACGCCAGCCGCCAACGATTATGGGGCGGTGCTGCGCAGGAATCCCCCGCAGCGCCCGTTATTTCGTGTCCCATGATTCGCAACGGCTGACCATGATGTGGTTTATTCAAACTCGGAGATGACATCAGTCCACAGCAAGGCTGTTCGCCCGCTGCGGCGTTGATCTTGGACGACTTTGGCCCTTTATTCTTCGGCGCGCAGGATGTTTGCCATCTTCATCGGCCTCATGGGCACAGGTTCTGGCCTTCTTGGACTTCATACGCCTACTCGGAGCGTCGACGTTTACCACCAGACCCCATCGGGCAAAAGGCAGCAGCTGTGGACGTGTCGGGCGGCAGACTTCTCGGGCATCAGACGTGCGCGAGTCTGCCTGACGGGGGACTCCGCCATGACATACCCAGCATCAATCGCGTCACCTTTGCTGTCAAGCACAGCATCCCGCCAATGCTTAGAGTAACTCAATACATGTCCGCAGTGGATACTATGTCGCGGTTGATGTAGGAGATACTCTCCTAGGTGGGTGCCTCGAAGCGGGGGCTCCTCGGCGCTGACGCAAGGAACGCAGAGCAATCGTGGGGCGTCATGCACCCTGTTAGAGAACGCCTCTCTCCTGCTCCGCTTCGAGCTGGGGAAGCACGGACCGCTGGCAGCACGATCAGGTTCCTGTGACTCGGCCTGGTCATAGCTGAGCCAAATGGCGGGGCGCCGTGGCAGGCTGGCTCCGCGCCGCAATGCCCTGCCCCCTGTAACACATAAAACAGTTGCACTCTCCCTTGGCGGCCCACCTCAATGGTTGTTCCCCAGCCAGGCTATGCGCCCGAAGTTGGCCGACAAGGGCCGGGGCTAGGTGCTAGGGCCCCTGGGCAGGCCAAGTTTGTCGCTGAGGTCGAGCGGCCCAGGATTGGCTGAGGCCCCTGTGGCATGCAGTTCAGGCCCCAGCGCCCTTCCGGGATAAGCCGGCTACGGGTCAGCCCGTGTGCGAACGGCATTGGCGGGACCTGGCGGGTAATCGAACAGAACGTCTTGGCCCCTGCCTCCACATTCCGTTGAAGCCTTGGAGTGGCTGTATTGGTAGGGGGGCTGCTGTCTGGGTCATGCGTCGGCCCACAATGGCAATTCAAAGCTATGGACGAAGGCACCGTGGCGTTACCAGTTCAGTCCACTGACCCTGGAGATTCGATTCGCACTGAACCTGCAGGATTCGCCTCGGCCACGCGCCGGCTCAATGCTCACTTTCATCACAATCACTCAGGGCCGTGGCCTGGGAATCCCGAGAAAGCGAAAGGTCCTCGCTGTTGAACATAGGGACGTTGAGGGAAGCGGCGCAGCTTGCCCGTTCTCGCTCAGGTTGAGGCGAGGCCAGGATGCGGAAAGTGGCTTTCGAGGGGGCGTGAGCAGCTCATCCACCGTGCTGGCTCCAACGTCGACACTGGTCTTGATCGGCGGTGATTTTATGCAGTCGGGAGGTGGGATTCAGAACCTGGATGGTCATGGAGAGGTGAGGGGAGGAACCACGGCCCAATCGTGAGGGCGCTTGGGTTGCGGACATGGCTGAAGGCTGGGGTTTTTCATGGTATCCCGGCTGAACCGCGCCTGTTCATCTGCGCGCTCCAGGCAGCCCGACTCGGGAGGCTCCCGCAGCTCGCGCGTCGCTGCTAACGATCGGCATCTTGCGCGTACCCGGCCGCGGTTTGTAAGACATACGGACGGGCTGTGGGCTCGATGGTTGTATCGGGCTTCCCACCAGCCTGGGGTCACTGATCGTCTTTCCAGGACGCTCCTGAGTCGGACCGTTTTCTCTGGGCCTAGACTGTGTGGTCTACGCGGCCCTGCTTGTCCTCCGCGAGAGATCGCTCCTCTAATGCCCCTCGCGGCATCACCGACCGTTTCTTGAGCACCGCGATCTCGGTAGCGAGTGCCGCCGGCGGTTTCGGTGAAACACCCCTTCGGTTTCAGCCAGCAGTGGCTGGTAGCTGCCTGGCGGGGCCACGATCTCGGTCATTCGCTGACCGCGCGCGGGGCGATCGAGCCGTTGCTGCCGGTCGGCAGCAAACTATCAGGGCATTGGGACCATCGGCCGGGCGATTGCCAGCATCGCAAACGGACTTGGCAGATCGTGTTCGGTTTCCAGTCCCCTCTGGGCAGGATTGGTAAGTCACGGCCCTTGCGCCGGCAGAGATCCTGGCGGCGACGTGGAAGACAGCCCTCAGCTACTGCGGCCAACCGCTTGCAAAAAGCAGCCAGCGGGCTGTGTTCGTTCCGACCTCATGGCCACCTTTGATGAATCATCGAATCCCTTGCGGATCTTGCCGAACAGGGAACCGGACGGCCAAGCGGAGCACACTCTCGATATTTGAGCTCGGGCAGTGCCAGCCGAGTTGCTCGATCACTCGTAGGGCTCGGAGAGTTTTCGCAGCCCGTTACGCGAGTGTAGGGGCGCAGGTGATGTTTCACTGAGCTGCCGCGTGGTTGGTTTCGCGCTACTCCTAGGCAGAGTGCTCCGGCGTACGTGAGCCTCGGCTCGCAATAGCTCTGCGCTTGCCGCCAGTCCCGATCCGGGTGGGGTTACGTCCAGGGGGCGAGCACCTTGCCGGCAGCTCCAGATCGCTAGAATATAGAAACACGCAGGCTTCCAGCGCCTGAATCGTGGCCGGCTGGCCGATGGCGGGCGGTGGAAGGTTGCCAGGCTTGGCCGGTGGACGCGCAAGGCTCACGTGGTGACCCCAGCCGCGGGCGGCGGCAGTGGGGCGACTGACACCCACCGATCCTGAGGATAAGGTGGGCATGTTCACCCATGTTCTTGAATGAAATTGTCAGGCCAGAGCCGGGCCAGGCGGCTTGGCTTTCCCACGCGGCGGTGAAGCCGGTGCCCACATCGTATCGGGTCGCCGGCGATCGGCAGCGAACTCGCGATAAGCGCCAGATCGACGCCGGACCGGCTCGATCGAAGCCCGACTCACCGGGCGCGAAGTGCGTACGTAGTCGTAGACGACCTCAAGGGCCAAAGCAGACGTCTTCACAAGGAACGTGGCGGGCTCGTGGCCTCGTAGGGGTGTCCGGCATTTCCTTGCCAGACGCAGGCCCGTTGAAACGATTGGCGCGGGAAAGGTGGCTGTCACGGCCTTGCAAGCAACACTAAGAAAACTAGCAGCCGCGCTTCTAGTCTCCGCGCGAATCCGACACTCGAGGTCGGGACTCTCAGCGGGGAGGCTGTTGGTGGATCGCGGAAGCGGCGGAGTCATGATTTCCTCTTTTCCGCACCTCTCTCTAACCTCAAGCTGTTGCCTTACCCCGCTCCACCGGCTGCTGTCCGCCATGGCCGCAAGACGCTATCTGCTGCGTTCGCGTTCCATGGTGTGGGTGGTCCTGGCTTGTCGTCTGGGGATCGCAAAAGTGGGAGTGGTTCGCGCCAATTTTGGCTTCCAGTCCGTAGCTGCTGCGCCGCTGGCTGTTGCGCGACGACCTTTGCGGTTGGTGATGGGTCTGGGATCGCCCCCAGCTCCAATGCAGCTCCAGCGTTGTTGAGCCTTCTCATCAAGGTGGCGAGTCAAATCCCTGCGCGTTCTTATCAGCTTCAACTGGGGCCAGCCTCTCTGGTTGCCGTTTTGGCTGCTCTGGCTGCTGCTGGCTGGCCGGCGACTCACCTTACCTGGCCGTTCAGGCCCGGGGGCTGATTGCCGCCATATCAGCGGTGAGGTGATTCACGGTTTTCCCGGTGTTCGCCTGATCTGCACCCCGTTGTGTTCATCCCTGGGGCTTGCCTGCTCTGCCCTTATGCTCTGGCCCCTGACCACCTTGCGGGTGGTGATGACGGCGGGCCCTGGCGGGATTCGGCCACCGCCCTGAGCCCGGGGCTTGGAGCCTGTGGCTGCCGGCCCTGCTGGCGTGCCGTTCGGGCGAGGGGGACCCTGCTGACCGGCTTTGATCTCCGCTTCACGGTCTTGCCAGCTGCCGGACCCCTGAGGCTTTGCTCAGTGTGCTCTTCCGCCCAGGTGACGGTCGGTCTGGCAGGCTGCCTTTGGCTCACCTTCAGCGAAGGCTAGCGCCCTGACGTGATCATTGCGCTTCGCACGGCCTCTCAGCCAGGCTCAAGCAGCGGGTGCTTCAAGGCCTCAGATCGCTGTGCTGCGGTGGTTGGCCTCCTGCAGTGCGGCGCCTCCCCTTCGCTCTGTGGTGGACGGCATGCGGGGTCGCCTCCGGCGCCGGCTTTGTCGTAACCTTGCATGTGCGCTGCCGATTCGGCTGTTGCTCTCCGCGCTCTGTGATCACCGCTCTGCAGCTGGGTTGCGCCCGATCCGGCGCACTGGCTGCGGCGCTTCACCCTGTTGCCCTTGGGTGGGCCCACCTTGCTGGTGTTGCCGATCGCCGGTTGCTGGTGGCACCGCAGGTCCAGAACCTCTGGGTGGAACCGCGGAGCTGGTGGGTTTGAAACCCCCCTATCTGGAGGGGCGCCAGGCATTTCGCGCCACCGCAATGCCTTCGGCCTTGAAGAAGATGTCCAGATCTCGTCCTCGAGCCCCGCCCAGCTCCTGACCCCCGCCGACATCAAGGCAGGCACGGGCAACCCTGGCCACAAATCCGTCTCTGGGACAGCAAACCGCTGCTGGGCCGCCAAACCCAGCTGGGCAGCAGCGCGTTTGTATTACACCCTTCCCGTCGGTGGCGGTCGATCGCTACGCGCTCAGGCGATGAATCGCGCCACGGGGGGATCCCAGCAGGCGTGCTGATCGCGGCCCGGAAATCGATAGCGGCGCGCCCTGCGGAGGCTCACGCACTGGTTGAACGCCATCTGTTTCACCCCATGCTATGGCTCACCGTCTCGCCGGTCACACGGTCGCCCCGACGGCTTGGCCGTGTTTTTTTGTCAAAGGATTCTGGGCCGCAGCGGCGCGTGTGGCAGGGATAATGAAGGCCCTGGAATCAGTGATGCCAGCGCCTCGGAGCTTTTCCCTGTGGCCGGCCCCGCCTCTATTACGGGCTCCGAGTCTGCCTCCCTACGATGATCGCTCCAACCACTGTGAGGAGTTCGACTTTTCACCGACGGGGAAGCCTGAATTTCTGGACCCACTTCGGATGGCCAACTGGGCATCTCGCTCGCGCAATGGGCTGGGTCAACGATCGAGGTTCAAGGCGGCGTGTACCTGAAGGAGCGCGGGTGTTGTTCAGCGGCTCCTTCACCCCGCCGCTCGCCTGTTGCTGCATGCGCTCGCCCGGTGGAGGACCGGGCTTGAGCCGCTCGCTCCTTTCCTGGGTTTTGAGAAGTGGAAGACCCTACCTCAGTCACCGTATTGCGGTGCCGGACAGTCCAAGAGACTTTCGCTCCCGAGTGCAGACAATCAAATACTGTGATGTGTGGATGGTTCACAACGAGCCGCTAGGCTATCCCTACAGGCTCCGCAGGGCCAATGCCATGGCATCCGCTATTCCGCAACCCCTGTCAAGGTGCCGTGGTCGATGCCCCACGACGGCCGGCTCTGGCTCTATGTGTAGTGATCGGAAGCCGACCCAATCCTGCGTTCAATTGGCAACGGGCTTTCCTGAGTTGTTCCAACCGCTGGCGGGCGATGCCGAAGCTCCTGCTTTGCAGCAACATCCGTCCGGGTTTACCGATCAGTCAGTTCAAGATCCAATCGGAGCGACTTGCTGAAAGTTACCACGTCCACCGACGTGCGGGCAGATTTACAACGGGAGAGGATGTAATGGTCGGTGCCACTGCGAGATCTACGGCTACGCGCATCTCTCTTGTCGAGCCGTATTACGCCAAATGTTGCAGTGTCCCGGAAGTACCCACTGAACAGGCCCGAATTCGCTTTTAGCCTGCCTGCACGTTCTCGCCGGTCGGACGCTCCAACATGGTCTGGGTTGGCTCGCAGCCACGCAACGACGTTCCCTCAAGTTACGGCAGAACTTCAGCTGTGGCGCTTTCCGCCAGCATGCGCTTTTGCGTGCTGGGCCGCCAGCAGATCACAGGCCCTGACGAGCCAGGCCCTCAGATTCAGTTCCAGTTCGGACTCTGGGAAACCGCACGGGCTCAAAGCTGTTGCGCGGCAAACCTGTTGGCTTGCTGCCGGTGGTGGAATGTGCTTGCTCTACGTCGAGCCGATCTATCTGCAGTGACTAGACCAATGGCCTTTGGCCCACCCTGGTGCGGCGAGTCTGGTTTCAACCGATGGCCCAGGTTCGTGATTGGTGCGCGATCTTCGACACGGCCCTCCCTCGCGAAGCTGGTTTCCGGCGGCCCCTGCCTCCGTTTCCCCGACGAACCCCAACGGGTTCCTCCCTCAGATTTCTCGATCCGGCATCCCTGTGGCGGGGCCGCTGCACCAGCACTGCCCCAGCACGACCCCCCAAAGCCTCGCTGTGCCCTACCCCCTGATCCGGGTGGCCCTGTCTCCCTCCGCGCAGTCATAGACAGGCCTACCCCAGTGCACCATCTCGTGCTCTCATACAGCGTGATCCGGATACTTGCCCTCTTCGATACAAGGCGGTGCGATCAATTGCCTTCCGTTCATTGACAAAAGGAACCTAGTCGACGCTGGCCTGACAAAAAGAAGGAGCCGAGCTCTCCCTGATGACGGTCGATGGTCTTGGTCTGGAGGGGAAGGTTGAGTACGGGGGCTGGGTAGTCGTAAGCCGTTTGAGCTCACGCCGTTTTTACCACAGAGAAAGCCGCCGTAACTCAGACCTACGTTATACTCAGACCGCCAAACCACGGGCAGGGTCTTGGTTCAAGGCTACGCCCTCCGTGGTGTGAGCGGCGTAAGTAGTGCTTTGATGTTTCTAGCCTCGAAGCTGTGCCAGCGCCACGCGCATTCCTTTGACTCTTGCTGGCTTGGCCGGTCGCACCAGAACTGCTCGTTGTTCTCGATACTAAGGCGCGACCCTTCTTCGTCAGGTCAGGGCCCTCGGGGGCGGGCTCTGTTGATATAGTGGCGGGGGGTGTCGAAGCTCTCCCGGATATCCTCTGTGCGACAGCTTGGGGCAGCGCTCACGGATCGGCGGCTCGGAGGTGTGAAGGCCAGGCGGCTTGTCTCGTGTCGATGTTGATCTTGGCGCACACCGTTGCGATGCCGTTCTGATTTTCCTCCCGGGCCACCCATAGGTATTCGGGTGATAGGCGCCATCCGAACTGGTTGGATCATGCCAGCCATTCCTTGGAAACCGAGCTGGAGCCGTGCATCACCAGTGGGTTGTTGGGATTCGGCCCTTGTGAATCTCGGCGATCGGAGATGGCCAGCACTTCGCCGGTGGGCTTGCGGCCCCTGTGAATTTGTTAGCGCCGTGGTTGGTGCCAGACGCGAATCGCCAGAGGCTCGTCGATCCTTGGTTTTTGGCAACGAAATCGGCGGCTTCGGGGATCGGTGAGCAGCTGGTCGCGGGCAGAGGCGCCATCAAAGCCGTGGCCGTCTTCAGCCTCGCCCTTGCCGGTTTCAAGAGACGCCAAGGAACCCAGGTCGCCTTCCAGCCACGCCGATGTGGCATGGGCCACATCTACCACTTCCTTTGGTGACGGCCACGTTGTAGTCGTAGCTTGGCCGGAGTTTTGGGTCGGCTTCCAGCGAAGCCGTCATCATCACCGAGGTGGCAAGCGTTGGCTGGCAGCACCGAAGCAGGTGCGGCTGTTGCGTGGTCCTGGTGCATCACCACCGGGATGCCGGATTAGGATTCACGGCTGCAGAATTTCAGTGGTGGCGAGAAAAGTTCTCGCGGCGTACTGACGGCGTCGCCGCGGGAGGGCCTGCAGGATGGACGGGCGCATGTCGGTTTTTCGTTAGCCGACCTCCATGATCGACTGCCCTGTTCCAGATTGTTGACGTTGAAGGCCGGAATGCCATAGCCGTTCTCAGCAGCGTGGTCGAGCAGCAGCCAAAGCGGAACGAGGGCCATGGTGGAAACCTCTTGATGGAAAGTGGTGAAGGAACCGTGATTGGGGCCTGGAAACCGGAAACGCCGGTGATCCAAAGGCAAGACGGTAATTAGGCTCACCTTAGTGATGTTCGTCGTCTTCTTGTTTTCAGGCAGCCAGCAGGGGCGCGATCCAACAGCGTTGGCTGCGGTAGCCCGGCCAGGCCCGGCAGCATCGGCCGTACCCTCCCGCACACTGTCGCGTCCCAGGGCCTGGTGGAGGCGGAGCCACCGGCGCAATCGGCCTCCACCAAGGTTTGGCGAAGGCGAGTTTGGCATCCGGGAGCCAGCAGCTGCACGGGCCGCTGCCAACTGCGCTGCCACAAACTGAACCGTGGACGTGAATTTCCTGTACGGTTGTTCGTCTGCCAGCACCAGGGGCCCCTCGCTTTGCCATGCAGCTCCAGCCAGCAGCCCGCCCCTGGGCGCGTCACGAGGAAGGGCGGAGCTGGGCGGGGATTCGTGGGCCGCGCTTCCCCTTCCAGCTCCAGCCGAGCAGGGCGCTGTCGTCGGCATCCACCCGGCCTTTGCCGGCCGCTGCCATCGGCAGGGGGAGCGCTCGGGAATCGCCGTGGCGAGCGAAGCGCTCAGGGCGTGTGCACGGACCCACAACCCATTGCACGGATGTCGAAGGCGGTGGGTGCTGAGGGCTCCCAGCACAGCCGCCACCTTCGCCTGCGCTGTGTAATATCCAGCTCCAGTGGTTTCTATGGAGGCATGCGGCTGCGGTGCCCAATTCAGGGCCAGTCCATGTGTCACAGCCATACGGGATCTGCGATGGCCCCGGCTACTGGGGCAGGGCTTGGCGAGCTGCTTGGAACAGCTCGGTACGGCCCGATATTCGAAGTCGACTGTCCACGCGTCAGTCGGCGCTGAGTCCAGCCGTTGCAGTTCAAGCACCTGCTCGGCCTCCAGCGCAGACCGGTTTTTCCAGCCAGCAGCGTGCTTGCCCGCCTATCAAGGGGGCCAGGCCAGCTCGAAAGCGGCAGGCGCACCGGTGGGGTCGCAGATCACACAGCCTCGGATGCCGGGATCGGCGAGCAGGGCTTTCGAAATCACTGAATCCGGGTAAACTCGGCGCTGCGGCAGGCGGCTTCAAAGGCGAGCGGTGCGGGATGCCAGAGGGCCACCAGGTCCGGTTGCCCGGGCCAGGCCCGAGGGCAGGCAGGTGAACCTGTCGCCAAAACCCAGGCCGGCCACCGGCTCGGACCTTGAGCGGACGACGCAGGGTTGTAGTCATGCGGCGGGCGAGCACGGGTGCCCGGCCGCGCAGGCCTCCTCGTCACCTCGCGATCAAGGTTTGTCGCCTGCGGCGCTTTGCCAGGGGCTTGAGCGCGGCAGGCCATTCACCGTATAACGTCACGGAAGCGTTTGCTCGCTGCAGTTGATCTCCATCACGTAGAGGCTGGCCCTTGCTGGCTTGCTGCTTCTGGCTTTTGAAGCGGTCTCAACACCGAGAGAGTAGCCCTCGGCGGCTGCGCCGCAGGCATGCCTTTTCGTCCCACCACTGCTGCCCCTCCCTCACTGCGCTCAGTTCTTTCCAGGCTCACCGGCGCGGCAATGGCGGCCGGCGCCCAGGCAGCCAGTGGTCAGGGCCAGCCCAAGAACCAGGACAAGACTCACCAGACTTTGTTCAAAATGGCCTTGGCTCAAGAAGACCTTGCTCAGCAGGTTGGGCGCCAGCGTGACCGGGGGAGTGATCCTTCATGGCTCCTGCTGCACGGCGGTGCTCGCAACCATGCAGCCTGAGCAGGCTGAGAAGAGGGTGCTTTTCAGCTGGGGTGCGACGACAATCTGCTGTCGACGAAGCCGTGCTCGAGCAGATATTTCGGCGGTCTGGAAAACCCTCCGGCGAGTTTTTCCACGCGGGCTGCTCGATCACCCGGCGGCCGGCAAGCAATCAGGGCCTTGGGTTCCGGCCAGGTATTCAGTGTCGCGAGCATGGCGAGCTGCGGTTACGCCGCCGGTGGTTGGGGTGGGTGGCAGGGGGATGTAGAGCAGGTTCGCCCTGGCGGCTGCCCTGCATA
>Ga0163217_1087950_pt1 | contig 10432 bp, 13 predicted proteins | sample SynspAceP_FD_185933 | JGI IMG/M metagenome (GOLD analysis project Ga0163217, IMG submission 185933) | Saline lake microbial communities from Ace Lake in Antarctica - Synechococcus sp. Ace-P (PacBio error correction) | ecosystem: Environmental > Aquatic > Non-marine Saline and Alkaline > Saline ... | reverse complement strand
TTTTTTTTTTACATGCCTTTCCTTTTGCTTCCAGAACGTGGGCGGGGAAGCGGCCATGGCTCAGACCACGTTCGGCCCCATGACCCGGGCCGAACCACTCTCGCTCCAGCCCGTGTGTGTGCGGTGGCTTTCGGAAGCTCACCGCGTACAGCTATAGTCACAGCACGATCCAGCTCCAGCGCCAGAGACCGAAAACCCAACCTGACAGCGATCCCTGAGGAGGGCACCCGGCAGCGGCCCAGCGACGGCAGGGCCCACGACGCAGCCCGATCAGGCGCTTCAAGAAACTTGTGCGCTACTGCATCGACGAGGTGGCAGCACCTTTCAACAGGACGCCGATCTTTGAAGCGAGCCGGGCCCGGAGCCACTGTCCAGCCACCAGCGGCCAGCTGGCTCTTCCCCAACGACCTGCCATCTCCCAGCCCCGAATCAGCTAGAGGTCTGCCGCCACTAGCCCAGCTGTTAGCAGAGATCATTACAAGCAGCCAAACCACAGCTGCAAGCCGGCAGCCGCGATCTCACCACGACGCACGAAGAACCCCCAGGGGGGCAGCGGCTGCGCCGCCAGGTACCACCCGATCCATATAATGGGCAGGCCTTGCGCTCGTCGGTTCGGCCGGATCCACCCGGGCACGACCGAAGAGCGCCGGGCTTCTATGACCCAGCTATTCGACAAACATCCTGACGACAAACACGTCCTGACGCCCGGCATCATTGCTGCGCTTTTCTGCCCCCCCTTTTTTTTTCTTTTTTTTTTTTCCCACCAATTTTTTTATTTGGCCCCCAAAGGGGGTCTTCGGGGGTTTTTTTTTTCCCCCACCAAAGGGGGCCCCACCGGCTCAGCACTTCACGTGCCCCTCCTGCCAAGGGGCGGATTGAATCGTCCTCGGATGACAGAGCGCCGGAAGGCGTTCGCCGAAAATGCGGCAATTGCGAAACCGGGTTGATTAGCCGGCCATGGCGCCAGGCCAGACCTGGCCAACTGGGGGCGCGCATCGGCGTGCAGGCTGGACGAGCCCCGACGCACATCCGGAGCGGATTCGGGAGGACGCTGCCGGCAGCACACTGCTCATCGCGACATGTGGCAAACGCAGCTATTGCCACGATAAGTTCCGATCTACTACCTCCGACGCGGGAATGAGAGGACATCATAGGCCGTCTGCCGGCCGCCGCGCGCCGATTGTGGTCGCATCCGATTCCACCGACCGCGTCCGACCGGGCGGCGAGGAGCACTGACCAGCACTGATCGATCGGGCCCACACCGGAGCTTCGACGCCACACATGTTTTACTGCACGCACTGCCGACAGCCGGTGAGCTCAACGGGGCTGAAGGCGACGGCCCTTAGGCCTGAACGCAGCTGGGTGGGGCAACCACGCTGTATGGCTACACGCAGGCAGGACGGCCGGCTGTGTTGGCCTCCGCCTGGATTCTGCTGCCGGCCCACAATCGTGCGCCTTGCACCGCAAAGGGGCAGGTTATGTCTGTGCGGCAGGATCGCCACGGCCGGCGACGGCAGGCGGCCAAACGCCTGGGAGCCGAATGCGAGATTGTGGGAACGCAATCACCGGCCACGGTGATAACTGCACGGTGGTAACGCCACGTCAAGACGTCCTGGCAGGTTTGAGTCACGTCGCTCACATCAATTCCCGGCATGCCCATTTGCCGACCATGCCAAGGCATGCCCATTCCTCCCACTTCCACCTGGGGAAGGTGGGGCTCAGGGTTCGGCCTTGTCGGCGATCACCACTTCAAGTGTGAGTGATTCAACAAAGCAGCGGATCCGAAGCACGCATCCTGCAGGCAGCCGCACCACCTTTGACGGACATCGAGCAATGCCAGCGGGCCGAATCGAGGTCTTGCGTATTTCGCCTGTGAAGTGCATTGAAACCTTTGCCGGAGCTCAGCGCTTCAGCCACCACAACCACGCCGTTGGCGCCGGCGTTATCGCGATCTGGCGCAGGGAGGCCGATGAGGGCCGAGCGGACGTCTGAGGCACCGCGTGCGCTGATCGCCGTTCAGCGGGGCGATCAGAACCACTCAGACCGGCAGCCAGTAGGCGCAGGGTGCTCCGCAGCCGGGAGACAATGCCTTCTTCGACCGCCGCGTCGACGGTGGCCGTTGAGGGCATCCTACAGAAATAGCGCGCTTCTGCGGTGCGCAGTTTCGGTCCTTCGGCGCGTGGAGGGCCGACCTTTGATGACGGCCACACCCTCCGCCATTGGGCGATCCGCTCATTGAAGCTTTTCCTTGTCGTAGTGCGGAGTCGTTGACCTCCAGATAATCGACAGTTTGATCGAGGCGAAGTTCGGCGACGGGCATCGCGATGCCTCCATCGACTGGCCGAATCATCGTGGTTGCTGTCCTATGCTGACCTCGTGATCCGACGCACTTGCCGACGGTCGGCACAGGTTGACGCTGATACGAGAAGCCATCAGCCCGTCCGCTTGCATCAAAGTGGCGCCAGTGAGATCGATGGCGAATGTCTGAACAGCGGCGGCCTTCAACGGCGCAAACCGAAGGCGACGGAGCCGCGCACCGCTGCCACCATGCAGCACACCACAGCGTTCTTGATTAACCACCAAGGTGGCCAGGGCTTCACCGTCCGACCTCCTCCGGACCAGGACACCCCAATGGGAGCCGAGGAGGCCGAGACCTTTCGCGACCACTCTCCCAGCCACGGGCAGAAGAATCGGGCAGATCGCCACTGAATCTTCGGTCGGTGACGAGAGCAGGGCGTTCTCGTAGTCGCAGACCTTGACGGCTCGGCGTCGGTGACGGACAATTAAGAGAAGAATAGCCCCTGGTCGAAAAGGCCATTTGGCCCTCGGGGATCTACAAGTTCATGGAAGCAGAGGCGGAGACTTCCTCGACGGTGATCAACCCCATCGGTGACATACACTTGTCCATGGCGTCAGTAAACCATTCTGGCCGATTGCTCGCTTCGGCCAACACGGCACTAGACCGTGCGACCCTGGCGGATCGCCCTCACGGCCACCCGCCTCAGGGAGGGACAGGGCGGGCGATGCCGGTCACGACTCTCGCGGGGGCCCGCTATCCCAATGCCGCGTCGGCAACCCACCGGATTGGCACCCGCCGCACGGTTGCGCCAGACCTTCCTGACAGGCCTGGCCCAACAGGGTGGGGCCGTCACATCGTCGTGCCATCGCCGGCCTTGTCCTAAGGTTTTGGTAAAGGCCAACTGCTGCATCAGCTTGGCAGCCGATCGGATATCGAACGGAATCTATCAAGCTTCCGATTTCACTTGGCCGGATGGTGACGCCAGTCATTGACGATGTACGCGAGCAGCAACCGAAACTATCTTCTTCAGATCATCCCGTGCGACCACCGCGGACACCAGATATAAGTAGAAAACCTTCACAGCATCGGCAAGGACAAAATATAACACGCCGCGCTCCAGAGAAAGCCCGGATAGCATCCATAAGAGAAACTGGATCAGGCTAATTACGAGCACATCAGGATAGAGAGAAAGGATCGTGACAGGACCGTAGGGGCACTGCCCAGAATAGAACGTCAAAAACGAACTCAGGGCCCCAACGGACAACGGGGCGGGCAAAGATGTCAGCGATGTTGTAGTGGGAAGCACGAACTCAGAACACACCACCGCGCTTACAGAATAAGGGTCTTGCACATGAAGAAAGAAAGAACTGATCAGCCACGAGCACTGGAACTGACGCTCTAAGCCAGAATAGGCAGCGCCGATCGGGGACGAGAACACAGATACACACAAGTGCGATGGCCTATCTTGATTCATCACGGGCATACGAATGGCCATGGCGTGAGATCTACGTGCGATCCGGCATGTTTACTGCCACTAGACCAAAGAATAGCGCAGCCGACGGACACTGAAAGTTGCCATGCCAACGATATTCGACACAGCTAGCGCGAAGGAACTGGCACAAAAAACACGATCGAGGAACATAGATCCAAAAAGATACAAATCCACATGCCGCCATCCCACCCTGCAAAAAGCCTGGCACGTTGATGTAGGGCGGCGGCAGTGTACGGCGGCCAGAAAAAGACGCACGGCGGCCGGCCCACAATCCTCAGGCTAGCCGAGCCGCCGAGGGGATCGCATATGAGAATGGCATCCACATATCACGTCCTGAAGTCATCCGGTGGAATGAAGCCCGGAACGCCACAGGCAATTAACAGGGTAGATGCCGCGGCTTGGCGAAAATTCGGCGGCACGTGCTTTGACGGTGAAAACACCAGACCAACACCCCCCAGGGGGGCACCTTTTGGGGGGGCCGGGGGGGGCCGGCATTGTAGTTTTCGCTAGGACCGGCGTTTCGGTCAGGCGACCACCGAGGTGTGTGATGATGCGGCCGCGGCGGGCATTGAGCATGCATGCGGCATCGCCAGGCCCGGGATGCAGACGAAAAAACGCCGTGAATAGACGAAATCACCGACCATTCCCAGGTCGCGCGGTCTTCATGCGCAGAGAAGCAAGGCCAATCGACGGGTGATGCCGCTTGATTGACCAGACACGTACGAGATTCGGGCCGCAGCGCTTCGAGCACCGCCTGGAATCAACGCCCTAATCCACCTGCCCTTCTTCGGACACGTCCGCCCTGGAAGGCATGCGGCCCGGCGCCGGCGGCTCGACTACTCGGGGACCACAGGCCTCAGCGAGCGCTGGAACGGAATGGCGTAGTTTGAGACCACCACCTCAGCGCCGTCAAGGCCGCCAGGCAAGGCCAAGATGGCACGGACCCGATGTGACCACCGGCTCGCCCCGGTGACCAGGGCGGTCTGACCCTGACAGATGGAATGACTGCCGTGAGCGGGATCCAATCGAGGTGGCGAAGCACTGGCCAGCCCGCGATCGTATGCCGCCGACTCATCGCCAGAGCTCAAGCCCGCCATTAGCCTCGACGCGACCGAGAGCCCTTGCCGAGGATGGCGAGAAGCTCCCCAGTTGCTCCTGCTAACCCAATTCACCACCAGCATCTGGCCCGGGGCGCAGGCGACACCTCACCGACTGGGGACTTGGCGATTCAGCTTCGACTCTTCCTGTTATGGTACGTCGTAGAGCACGCAGGTACTGTAGGCGTTACCCGACCTAAGGGGGCGGGGGAATGCGATCGCCAGCACCATAGGTCGCCCGAGAGCGCCGCCAGCTCACAGTTCCGCAGGGGCTTGCGGGGCGTTGAGGTCGCACGAGCATAGAGCCGCCATTCCTCACTGATGCTGGGAATTCCTCCACTTCGCAGTCTGAAAGGAGGAGAGCAATTCCATGAAGCGCACCGCCAGGAGGCGCGCAACGGGGGGAGCCGGTGGCGGCCCATGGTGCGGCCCGCCCGCCACCATAGGGGTCACCAAGCACTAGTTAGCACCGGCCTGGAGAGCAGGCTTAGCGTTCCGCTTCTTCGCTATCGGAGCGGCAATCAGCCGGCATGGACGGGAAGGCAATTCACGGGGCACTGAGCACCACATAGAAGATTAGGCGGGCATTGTGGGCAGGCTGCCACCAGGCTGCCGGCCAGCTGTGAATTGCCCCGCCTCCCAGCAGGGTTTCATCGAGGTGGCATCGGTTGCAGCCACAACGCTGCCCCGGCCTCGGCCGCCTCTTTCTGAGCCTGTCCACTCTCGATCACGATTCAGGGGAACCGCCTCGCTGGCCAGATTGTTCGGCGATTTCACGGCCGATGAGCGGCCATAGCGCAGAGGATCACATGGGTTTTCCAATCGTTTGCAGGTAGCGGCGGAAACGGCTTTTCGCGCATGCGACCGAAAGTAACCCGACTCATCAGAGCCACAACCAGGCTCTTGGATGCGAGCTGAACACCACCGGCCAGCCGAGCGACAATCGAGAAACACGGTCACGGCCGGCGCCGGCGGCGGTTGAGGGCGATTCACCTCGCCGGCGATCGGTGCTATCCGTGGATCAACACATCCAGTAGGAATCGGCCTCCCAATCCCAAGGCCCTCGACGATCCGGTAGCCGCAGCGCCGAGAGGTTGACCACGCTCGCCAATTCGAAACCAAGCGGCGTCAGCCAGGGGTTTGGGGACGGCGCAGCGACGGCGGTTGGCGGCGGCTGTGAAAGCGGCGTTGACGTTTCTGGGAAGGAGCATCGCGACGCCGTTAACCGAAAGAAGCCGTGAACAGAAGAGCGGCTAACGAGCCCGAGGGCTTTGCAGCACCCTCGGTGACCCGATGACTGATCGAGGGAACGGCCTCACAACACACTATTACCCCCATGCGCGCGGGCAGGCTGTTCGCCGCTGCGACCCAGCGCACCAGGGGGGTGCGGTCCAGCAGGGCCAGTTCGCTGAGCAGGGGATCGGTCTGAGCACCACATCGGCACAGCCACTGGGCGGCCTGCTGCGCCGGCCTGACCGCCGCTGGGCCTGGCTCACCCGCAGAATCAGGCAATTTCGAGCGGATCTGCTCCGGCAAGGCCTGCAGTGGCCGGGGCCAGTCAGCACCGTTTGTCAGGCCGCTGGGTTGGGGGCCAGCAGCAACAGCGGACCAGGGGCCGGGGGGAGGGCTGCGGCATCGGCGTCCAGGTCAGATTCGGCAGCCGCAGACCGGAAGGCGTCGGCGCAGGGCACCTCGAATTCGGCTGGGCCAGGCTTCCAGCGCTTGATTCGGCCAGCCGCAGGAGGGCAGCCTGCTGCGGCCTGGGGCGTTGAGTGGCTGGTGGCCGAAAGCCAGATCGGGCCACAATCCGGTGGGATGTGGTGGGAAGCAGCAGGTCCGAGAGGGCCAACGGAGGCAGATTGATACAGGCCTGAAAGCCTCAGGCTCCGCACAAACCGCCACCGAGCAGGTGGGCCACCGGCCAGGCTGAAGGAACCCCACGATCAAGCTGAACGGGGCAACACCTTCTGCGACGGCCGGGGCAGCAGCTTCCAGACCGCGCCGACCCCAGCGCGGACAGGACACTGCCCACCGTGGGCAGCGAGTGGGAGGGCGGTGCGGCCACAGCTGCATCGCTTGCAGCTTGGTCCGCGCTGCGCCAGGGAACTCAAAAAAAGTAACACGCGAGTCTGAGCAGCGCCAGGCAGGCGTTTGCGGCGTGCTGATTGTATGGATCGGGAACCGGCTTTTCCGGCCCCGAGGGAGACGCTTGTGCATTTGCTGTCGCCGCGCCGGCACTAAGTGCCAGTAGCGACCGTGCGCCATGGGGCGGAGAGCAAAACAAGTTGCTGCTGCCGCTCGCGGCGGCCCGTGCTGGCTGGAGCGCTGGAGGCGCCCTGGCCTTGCCGTAGCCATGTCCGGCTTGGATCGGGTTGTGGGCCAACGGTGTCTCAGAAAGGCCGTGGAGCCCTGAATCCAGACAGCGGCAGCGGATCGCCGGGTGCGCTGGTCCGTTTGGTCGGCGTGTGCCAGGGAAGTCGTTGCGCTGGGGCTCGCGAGGGCCTTTTTAAGCCGCCGAATCGACCGGCCGTGCTGATCCAACGATGGCGCGCTGCCTGGTAGGCAGCGGAACTTGTTCGGCCGCTTTTGCGCGAGGCGCGTCCGCCGGCCCCGGAGGAGAAGCCCCGTGAATCGCGCCCACGCCGGTTGGAGCGACACCGACCTTCACACCGTCAACATAGTTTGCTATCCATAGCTGAGCATGTGACTCCACTCGTATTACTGAAAAGAGCCGACAGGCTCTCTTGTGGCCGCCCCATGGACCCATCGCCCACACTCACCGTGGTCATTCGTCACGCCCTCACCTCCCGTTCGGACCATGCCAGAGGCGCTGGGAGGCAGGAGCTGGCAGCCGTCACCGATTGACCGCCGCACCTGTTTCGAGGCTGGGCTGCGGCCGGTTCGAGAGTTGGGGGAAACTTCCCCCCCCCCGCCCCCCCCGCCCCTTTTTTCCGGGGGGGCTTCCAACCCTCAAGATCACCACGCCATTCGATCTCGACGTGGCTGCCGCTGTTCCTGGCCCAGCGGCGCAGGGTTAGGGAATCAGGTGAGGCGGCCGCTTGTTCGCCATCAAGCGGGGCCAGCCGACCCAGCGGGCAGCGCCCCGTTGCCTTGGGGCATGGGCCACCGGCAACCTGCCCACCACCGGGATGCCAAGGTCGGGCGGTCGTTCGCGCAGCACACTGCTTCGAGTGCTGAAGCGATGTAGCGGGCGAGCTCGCTGGATTTCGAACGGGATCGTCGCAGTCAAGGAAACTGCCGAGCAAGACCGCCAGCTGTTGCAAGCGCCGCAGAGGCGCCAGTGGGTGAGGCAGGCGCTCGATCGGAGGCGCTCGCCCAGTCTTCCAGGATCAGCACCAGCCCCCCGCCCAGAGGAGGCAGAAACGGCGGTGCCGAGCAGGCTGGCTCGCCAACCGTGAGTTGGCCACCAGCAGGGGGCCTATCCGCCACGCCGCCCTGCCAGGGTTCGCCCCTGCAACGCAGCACCGCGAGCTCTACCGAACAGCCTGGACGCCCCTCCCGCTCGAGTCTGCTACGAGCTACCTCGACCTGGACCGCACGTAGGTACGCCCCCTCCTACGACGTCATCAGCCTCTCGCGACCTATGGAGCTTCTCTCGCCTCCTCCGCTTCTCCTCACCTCCTCTAGTGACGCCTTCCCATCGCCCGGGATGCCACCCCGCCGCAAAGCCCCAGCGCCAGGCGCGCCCAGAGCAATATACATGCAACACACGATCCCCGCCGGTACATGACCTTACTAACTGGAACCTAACCCAGCATACTCCAGCCGTGCCTGCGTGCGCACCTGAGGTGTCCTGCAGAGCGTACTGCGAACAGGGCTGACATCTATCGCGCGAATAACTCAGCACTTCAGCAGTGCGGGCCCGCGGGCCTCCAGCTCGCCCTTTGCTTGCCGTACCCTGCAAGTCGTTTCATGAGCACACGCACGCTGTTGACATCAGGAGTCCGCCGTGTCTATCAACAGCACGGCATATATCCGGGTTAACATTCGTCCCAGCTCAACGCTGCTCTCGCACTATCCTCACACGGCCACCCGCTGCCTCCAGAACCCGGCCGGAGTCGCCGAGGGCTGAACTGGCCCGAGCCCAGAGCCTTCCTTACACACATGCTGCGCCGCCCCGCGCACGACTCATTACTTCTCAAGAGCGCGAACGCGATATATTAGTTGCGTGCGTTTCATCGCGCCCGGTCCAATGGCAGAAGGGGCCAGCCAGAGCAGGCCACCGAAAAGCTGAATCCTGGCGGTCTGAAGTGGCGGAGGCCGAAGGCCACGGCAGCTGACCGCAAACACCGGGGCCTGTTGTTGCATGCCGATCGCACCCGCACAAGGCAGCCAAGAAGCGGCCAGTGAAGGGCCACAGGAACCCCTTGCAACAGGCGGGCGAGCGCCAGAACAGGCCGTCAGGCGTACAGAGCCGCCACGACAGCAGAGGAGCGCAGGCCGAGGCTGAAGCGCACTGCTGCGCGGCCCAGGCGCAATCATCGCGCCGATACCGGCCATGGCCGTACACGTGTCAAGTCCGAAGGCTCACAGAACAATGTGGCCGCCCAGACGGTCCCAGGGCCAGCCACACGGCAACCTCACCGGTGCCGCAGCCCAGGAGGCATCAGACCGCGAAACCCGAAGGCCAGCAGCAACTGGGGGAAAGCCAACCAAGCGTTTGCAAGACGGGATAAGCAGCACCCAGCCGGCAAGGGTCCCCAGGCCAGGCAGGGCAGGGCAGCCCCCCCTTCCTATCCAAGCAGCAAGCCCCTACCACCAGCAGGGCCTAGCAGGCAGCAGAAGCAAGAGGCAGACCGGCGGCGTCTGAGCCACACTCACCGCACACTGGCGATGGGTTCAGACTGATATCTGTCCTTGGTGCGCTCACAAGGCGATGCGCGGTCCCAGAGGTCGTGGCGACACAGGCCGGCACCGGCTTGACGGCGAGGGCCGCCAAGACACCAATCAAGCGACGAGGGAGCCGCCGGAGGCCATACGGGCAGCAGCCAGAGGACCAGCCGGCATGGATACAACAGATGAGTACGGACCACTGGGCTTCTGCCAGCGCGCAGGGCGCACCCAACCTCCGCCAGGGTGGCAGCGGAAATGGCACGCGGCAAATTAGGTGAGGGGGCAAGGCATTCGAGCTCACGGTATGTGATCCAGTTGATGCTTCGTCGCTTTCTGGTCCTAGCTTCTTGGTGGGCATGCCAATTGGCTCGTGGTAGTAGCAACAGGTGCACGCCGTTGCGCCAGGCCTTCGTCGTGATGCCAGCCCCTCCCAGCCCTCCATGGGGCAGGCAGCGGCCCGCTGCGCCATGTTCGCGCCCATCGACATCAGGCACACAAATCGATTTCACCTGCTGATCGCAAGCAGTTGAATTCCGGCCCTGCGGCAGTTTTCGCCGTCTAAGTTACAAGCAGAAAAATCCAGTGCACGGCATTCTGGAGTGAAACGAAGATCAGACACGGACCTTGCTGACCCCGGCCGGCACTTGGATCAGAGCGGGGCCCTGTCGCCCTGAAGGCATTTACGCGAAG
>Ga0163217_1038778_pt1 | contig 10432 bp, 4 predicted proteins | sample SynspAceP_FD_185933 | JGI IMG/M metagenome (GOLD analysis project Ga0163217, IMG submission 185933) | Saline lake microbial communities from Ace Lake in Antarctica - Synechococcus sp. Ace-P (PacBio error correction) | ecosystem: Environmental > Aquatic > Non-marine Saline and Alkaline > Saline ... | reverse complement strand
ATGTTGCGTCGTAGCTGTGTCTCGAGGTGCTTCGCCTCGGGCCGCCTGCGCGCAGCTCGGCCACAGGAGACAGCACAGCATGCATGGGCCCTGAGAGCGAGGGCCATCAGTGTGCCAACGTCTCGTGGGCATGGAGAAGGAGACAAGACCAGGGCGGCTTCATTGACCGGGCAAAACCAGGGGGGGAAGCGTAGTTCTTTTACTGGACGACCGTGCGGCCCGCTAAGCAGAAGGCCGCTCGAGCCGGCATAAGCCGGCCTGGATCATATTAGGGACTTGTCATTCAGATGCCATGCTGAGCATGCTGAGAAAGTTGCTCGCGGCCACCATGCTCTCGATTCCGCCCGGCCACCACTGGATTAATTGTGTGATGTACCATCACAAGCATTGCTAGAGTGCGCGCAGCAGGGCCTGTTGAGACGGGGCTGACTGTGGTCATGTGGCTTCTCGAAGCTGCCCAGCCGGTGACGGCCTGCTCGTAAGTTTCAGCGACCCGTTGCTGCTACGCCATTTCTGGTCGACGGTAATACAAAAGATAAAAACGGTCAGTATGCGAGGTATGTCGCGGTCCTCAGCCATAGGGCTTGATCGATCCCTCTCCACGGCGGGTTATGATTACGAGGCGGCTTTCGTATGAAGTTGGAATCTCTCTCGGTCGCTTCTTAAACCACCGCTGTCAAGCGTGACGGTGAATTGAAGACTGGTGCGCAGCCGTCCAGGCGCTGGGTGGACCAGGCAGCTCTCTGAAAGCAAGTTTTACGTCGTGAGCTAGGTTGGCAGTCGCGCTTGCAAGGGCGCACGTGCGCAGCTCTTATCAGCTCGGCGGGTTGTTGCACCAGTCTCTAGTGCTCTACGCGAGAAGCTTCTTGGGGTGTGTGCGTATTGTTATCGCCTGGTGGTTGGTCGGGGGCATAGCGCAAGCGTACCTCCACTAGTTAGGGTGAGGCGTTGAGAGGGCCGCGAGCATCGTGTGGAGATCCAGGGGAGCTTCGGTAATTCGGTTTGAGCAGCAGCTCGCTCTGGCCGCTGAGGGTGCGGGCGGCAGGCAGGCCTTGGTGCTCGTGTCTGGGCCAGTGCAGTAGGGTGCCGCCAGCCATCATGGCGTAGTGTGATGGTTTAGGTCGGGCTGGATTTGCAGCAGTTGTCCTTTAGACTAGTCGCCACGCAGCGCTCCTGGGGCAAGGCTTAAGTGCATACAGGTGAGTACGAGTATGGCCAGCGAATTGTCCGTCTGACTTAATCGGGCAGGCGTTCGGCTGAGATTTGGTGCAGGGCAAAAGGCGCATCGTCTGGTATGTGAGGGCATCTGCCGGGACCTCTGATCACAGCGCTGGCGTCAGCGGGCCTGGATGCTGCCAGCCCCCTCTAAGCTCCGATAGCGTGGCGCAGTAGGTTAAGTTGGATCGCCGTAGTATACACTCGCAGGCGGTTGCGGCAACCCACCCCGCCGGCTCCTCGGTGCCCCGCAGGGCCCCCCGGCTGGGTGTCCCGAGAGCCAGAGGTGAAGTCAAGGGCGTCTCGCCAGTTCCCGCAGCCGCCTTCCTCAGCAATGGTTCAGAGTCAGGTCTCCGGTGGGGTTGAGGCTAAGTGCCAGTAGCTGCGCAACATCTACTTGCTCGCAGCTCTGCGGTCTCGATTGCTTGCGGTGCCGTGATCGTGCAGCAACGCTGGCCTGCAGCCTGGCCCCTCTATCGCGATCCCTCGATCGTCGTCTCTATTAGATTGGTAGTATATGGTTCAAGGGGTGGCTTCGCTGTTGTCCGCCGCACGTGCTGACTCGACGGGTCTGTAGCACTCTCGGCCACCGGCATAGGAAGGCGTTGCCACTTGCGGGCCACTGGATCGTGAGTTTCGTTGTGCTTTCAATCAGAACCCGCCACGGGCAATGCTGACACACAGGAATCGCTGGTCTGGCAGAGCGGCATGTCCGGCAGAGCAGAGAGGGGGGCGAGTTGCCGAGCGCTCTGCGTTGTATCAAGATAATTCCTGCAATACAGGGTGGGCGTGGTCAAGCGGTGCAGGTCGCTCAGAAGACCGTTATGTTGGGAGCTCGCTCCTCTTGCGCTCTTAGTCTCGGAGGGGATGGGATGTCGTAGCGGAGGACGCTGAACATTGCTCTCGCTCTCTTATCCAGTTAGGGAGGAAGCAGGCCTCGCGCTGATGTGGTTTCGGTCTGCCTGAGAGTGAGCAGCTGGGGGCCACCGTCAGGGGCCGGATGGCTGATGTCTTAGGGCGAAGGGGGCTTCGGATCCCGCTCTGGGCGGCCAATGCCGTCAGGGTAACCAGCCTGGGGGGTTGTCTCTCTTCAAGAACCCCTCGACAGGCAGTGTGGGGGACGCTGCGGGGGTGTTCAAGCCCGGCGATACAAGGCTCCATTGTAAGGACGTCTAGCATAAGATGGTACGACTCATCTCGAAGATGTTGCGCTTTGTAACCTGGTAGTCTCTATATTATTCGGGAAGCTCTCGCGTCGTCAAGTCGGGTGGCGCCGGTTCAGACGGTGATGAATGGTGTGATGGGAGTCGTGCTGGTAGCCGTAGGCCGGCGCACGTGTCTTGTGAGGGCTTCGATCCCATGCATAGCTGATGAAGCGCTTTCGTTTTATGATTAAACGAGGTTTTGGCGATGCTGTTGCGCCCTGGCTGTTGAGCTGCTCGAAATGATATACCGGGCGCTGTAGTGACTCTTCTCCTCCACAACCACTCGAGCACCATTGTATCGTTATAATATTGACAATCCAAGATGCGTATCTTTAATGTGATTATAAAGTACCGAGGTCGTTTGCACGTAGATAAACCTTTTTGCCTTGCGCTAGCATAGGAGGCAGATACTCTGAAGTCTTGCTTTTATCTGATTCGGATTCCTGGTCTATAACGACCAAAAGGCTTTGTTCACATGCTCTGCAATGATTGCATGTTGTCTATCTCAATGACGGTGGCTGGTGGCGATGCTAGGCACGAAATGATACAAGTCTGATGATGAAGCGAATTATGAGTATATGATATTCAGTATCTATTTGTATCGTGCGCCCCAATCCTTTTGGCAGAACTTTTCTGGCCTCATAGGGAAGCCTTCTCAAGGGAGAATGAGGCTGTCGTTATAGAGCATTTTGAACCTTTCAGCCACGTGAGCGAGAGGGGTTCTGCACGGCACGGGCTCCACGCTTTGCAGGCTCGGCAGGAAGATCACGACTGCGTCGTAGATCGCCGGGCTCGTCACTGCGCTGAGTACGCTCCAGGGCGAGTCAGCAGCTTCTCGTTCGAGAAGAGGTCTCGTGGTGTTGGCGATCAACGCCATTCGGAGGCGATCACCGGAGATTTTTTATACTTGCGTCGGAGCATCTTGGTGGTCTAGCGCTTCCACAGGTTGGGGCCAGCAGGGTTTTGGCTGCACTCACGATTGCGATTGTCGCGTGTGATTGATCGCTTGGGCCAGTAGCACTGTCCTCTCGAGGATGGGAGCCAAAGCGATGGCCTCGATCGTGCTTCCTCTAGCCAGCGAGGAGTGAATTATCGGTACAGTTCTCTGCGTCGATTTCCCCCTGCATCTCTGCGGGGTGGTGGTCTGCAGGTGTGTGTGTCGCCACCAGCTAGTTATCATTCGCACGGTGCGAGGATGACCCTCGAGGCTCGTAGCTGTGTGCTCGCAGGCTCGGCTCGCGCTTAGTTGCGTGCGCACCGGGCGGCAGAGGCTGACCGAGGATTGGCAGGGTTGGTGATGGGCCCCACCGATTTTAATATATACCATGGTATGTATCGGCGTCATTGTGCCGAGAGCTAGACGCCTATTGGGGGGCGCAATCGAGTCGTACTCGATGGCGCCATCTACACCTGTCGTTGTCACTGAGACGCTTGAGCACGGGTCGTGTCGTTTGGTGTTGAACTGGATGTTAGTCGCCTTGTGTGAGAAGGCTGGACGCAGAGGCATCGAGCAGGTCGATGGGCCGAGGTACATAGTACTCTGCTCGAAAATCAGTTTTAGCGGCGGCGGGGTAAGTGGTAGCTGATGGACTCGGGTGGATCACATCTCCCGGATGACTCTCCATGCTTGAATGGCGCCCCGTTTCGACTGCCCACTGCCGTGAAGATCGCTGGTTTATGGCTTGGCTAACCGCTTCTATCGCAGCGTTGGGTGGCCGGCACGTTGCTCGCTTCGGACTCGAGCTCACCTGTCTTCTACCAGCGTGACGGCTGGAGTATCGTATCGGCGTGTTTGTGAGCATCTGCCGGGCGATCGCCGCGCGCCGAGGCCTGTGACGCCGCTGCTTATGTATGATGCGACATTCGCTCGATTCGTGGAGTTACATGTTCGAAAAGACATTGCGGCCGTCGCCTATGTGACAGCCGCGCCGTGCTCGATGAACCTCGGCGAGCCATAAGCACAGCAATAGTTATGTGTTAGTCTGCGGATGCTTTATGCCGCAGTTGAGCTCGTGGCCCTCAGCGAGAAACAGCCCCTACCGACCGGCTAGCCGCCGATGCTGGCAAGCTCGAACCACGGAATATGCTTCGCAGGCGAGATCTGCCACGAGCTTCTCGCCCTCCTACAATTCGTCGGTCAGGTCGATCCGTAAACCGGGGAGAGCTGGTTTGGAATCGATCGTGCAACGGTCGCCCCGTGCCGTTCGCCAGTGCTATGACGGCCGATCACCAGACTCGGCCCGTGTGTGAGCGCTATGTCGCAGTGTCTTTTTTCGTTTCGCTATGGCCGTTGCTGGAGTGGGAAGTCGGCACGAAGCGAGTCTACAACTGTCACGCGCCCGGCCAAGTTATCTGGTTTTCGCTCGCATTGGTTAGGTTTGCGGTTTCTCGGCGATTGACGCAGTGGGCATTCCGCTCGCAGTAGGACAAGGATGCACATCGAATTCGAATTTCTTTTCTTCGAGACGCCGGCCGCGCCTGCGCCAGGATCCGCGGCAGGCGTGGAGATCCGTCCTTCGATCGCCGGGCTTGACCCCGAAAGGCCGCAAGGGCCTATCCCACTGCGCGCGCTTGAACACTTCCGCGTGGATGTGCACGGCTGGAGCGGGAGGCTGGACTGTCGCCGGGTTTTGTTCGATTGCGTGAGGCGGCGCACATGGAACACAGCTACGCCAGCTACGCTTGCGCGCAGGCTGGCACACCGGGATTTCAAGAGGTGAAGTGGCATTGCGGGCTGAGGTAGGCAAGCGCCGAAATGCAGCGCCAGCAGAGAGAGCGAAGTTAGGCCAGAACAGCCACAGCTCAGTGGCCTGAGAGGTCGCGTGGCCAGGCCGCCGCCTAGTGGTGTTCGCAGCAAGCTAGGCCAGTAGCAGCAGCATGAGGGCGTCTGAATGCAGCACGTCTTGGCCTGCGCGCGCGACGGGGCCGCCATCCCCCTGGCCGGCCCGCTCAGCGGGAGACAAACGTCTCGGTAGCTCAGCAAACGCAGCCGCAGAGCGGCAGGGCACGCTGGCGCTAGCCGCAACGGCCGCATGGATTCAGAGCATCTTGCATAGCTGGTGAGGGGATCTCGCGAGACAAGAGCCCAGGCGAGCGCCGCGGCGCCAGTGGGCCAGGGAGCATACGCGCATCTGAAGCCGCGAGCAGCAGCAGGATCAGGTCCAAGATCGCGATCCGACTAGGCTTCGGAGAAGGTCGGAAGATGTTAGGCGGGGTCAGGGCTGTGCTATCAGGCACGGGAGCTACGGTTGAGGGGCCCGAGGTAGGCGAGGGCACGCGAGTGACGTCTGTCGCGTATGCCGGCTGGCTTTACGGATATCGCATCGGACTTGCCTTTGAGATAGTTCTTGCTAGGACTGCGAGCGAGCCCTATCTCCGTATCTCATGATTGGGGCGTCGAGTTGGACGTTATCGAGCACGCAGGATATCCGGCTGTTGCTAGCTATCTGAACGTTGCAGCCCGCCCGTGACTTCGACCAGTTTCCAGCATTTTCAGGTTGAGTTAGGATGCGTTAATGCCTTCCTATTCTTGTGTGAGCGTGTCCAAAGCGAGCACCCCCTTTGCAGTGAGGCTGGTGTCTGTGGAAAGCTGGCTCTCTAGCAGATCACACAGTTGGTCTGCCGGTCGCGTGATTTGTACGCAGTGGCGTTCTGATCAGGGATGGTCTGCAGCGGCAGGAGCGATGGTGAAGGAGGGCGCTTCGATGCCGGCCCTACGTGATGGCTGCTCGATCCGGTGATTCAGTCTGGGCAACCCTTCTTACTGGGACAGGCACCTCACCAGACGTGCTAGAGATATATATACTTTGTGTGTTGAAACTGATGCTAGGGGCAATTCCTATCGTCTTGCTGAGGACTCTCAGCTCTCCCTGCCGAGGCGGCCTTGGGCTGTGCTGCACGACGTTCAGCACCCAGGGAGCTGTTTGTAGTCGTGCACGAAGCCACGCCTGCAAAGTATGCCGGATGGCATCCTGTACGCAGGTGATGTGGTTGGTGTCTCATCGCGCCGTAATCTCGTTTTACATCGGTCTATCACCATATTCCGTCGCCCAGTCGCAGGCAGGCGAAGCCGGTTTGTGTTTGAGAGAGATGGTTCGCGAGGAAGTGGACGCCAGGTGAGCTGGTCGCCGAAAGGGTTTTTGTTTACCGGAACAGCAGCCATGAGCAGATGAGACGGCGTGATAGAAGGCAGTCAGAAAACCAGGCTTAGGTCGTGGAGAGAGAATATAGATTCGTGCGAGACGCAGTACAAACGAAGCTCTAGGCGTAGCATCACCTAGCACATAAAACCTACAGGCTCCCACCAGTGAGGCAGCCACCGACGTGGGATGTGTGCAAAGGATTGAGCACAGCCTGGCGTCGAGAAGCTCTGGCGCTGCCTCGCGCTCTCGCGCTAAGGTTGCCAGTGCTCAGGATATGTGGATCGTAACCAGCAGATACGGTATACACGCGCTCATAGGATGAAATGTGAGCTGTTGGTATGCAGTCTGCCTTTCACAGAAACACGTTCGTCCGGATTCAATTGATGTCTGCTCCGGCTCGCGGCAGGCTCTAGATACGAGAGTCCGCGATTCCAGCTGGGACGAGAAGACAAGCTCTTTCGAGCAGATCGAGACTTGGTGGTGGCTCCGGGGTCGTCAGCTGATAGGCTCGAGGGTATCAGACTGACGGACCAATGCACCTTTTGCCTACGGAGGCTCGCAAAATGAGTACAGTACGCATACTAGCTACGCTCGAGACAGGTGCTTATGCGAGGGACATGTACGCCTCGTAGCATCGCGCTGGTGTGAGTTCGCGCCGCCTCGGTCAGTGTACTAGAGGTGGCGGATGGCCCGTCTTAGTTCCTGGGAAGTTGTGGGCCTCGTATTTTGTCGAGGATGGCAGATCGGTATAAGTCAAACTAGTATTAATCGCATCTCTGTACGTCTCTCGCCATGGATCCAATTGATCTCGGCTCATATAGGAACGTATACGGGAACAGCTCTAACGCACTAGAATGAGACGGGTCAGTCAGTAAGAGATGGTGGGAGTTGTGAGTGGGCCATCTAGCGAACTTAAGGGATGTGTTCTCACCAATCGGCATGATGCTGTGGTAGGCGTATGCTAATGCACGCTTAACGTGTGAGCCTCGATATGTCTGGGAGTCCTATTAGGTCAGTGAAGATGCGATGTAAAAGCTTGGGGCCTAGATCGAGTAAGTTGGAAGTAAATATCCGCATGGAATCAGGCAGAATTTTGCGGAATGCTAGCAAACGCGCGCCTCATCTGTTAATTGCAGACAAGCCTCAATCATGACAATTCCATATTTATGTGGCTTTTGACCTCAGCATCTTGCCGAGTGTTTTGTGGGACCGGCTATCGACGCCAAAAATGCACACTAGAATATGGACGAGTATGGGGTTTTCCTTTAGAGCGCATTAATAGTTACTCCGCCGGTAAAAAATTAAAGTTTTTACTCAGAAGCATGTTGCGACAGCAAAGCTAAACAATGAAAAAAAATCATACTCTTTTGAGAGCAAAAGGTTAAGCTCTAGCGTTGCAAACGGAACCTCGGCTTTATAATAAAAAATGATCTACCTTGTTTCATAAGTTATAAGGATAGGCAGTAGTTCAGGCCAACGTACAATAGCATAAGGATTTAAATGTAAAAGAACATTCCTCCTTTATAGCTTAAGTTTTCACCTATTCAAGACCCTGTAAAAGCATTATGCTACAAACTCCTAAATGAAAAAAGCGATGATTCGCTAGTCTGACCAAAATAAATAATTATCCAAGTTTTACGCCACCAATAACCATTCTTCGGCACTTTCTAAATTTAATAGCTCGAAGAGCGCGAGTCACTAGTTCACATTAGAAGAAAGATAATGCACATACATTGACGACAAGTCAATGTTTGCATATATTACCGGAAACAGCAAATTAATGCACACCACCTATAATAACCATCACGTGATTTAGCTCCAATTAAAGGCCATGGATTAGATAGCAATACGTCTACTTAAGTCTTGTTTGAAATATGAATGCAAAGACCCAAAGCACCATAATCTCAAAAGCTTCTAAAAATAAGCTTAGAGAGAACAATAAATACTACAACTAAAAACCAAAGCTCTGTCGAGTAAATCATACTAAGAAATATTGCGATATTCATTTTGTTGTAAATAAATTTAACGGATTCAGCTCATATATGGACGCTCCGGTTTTATCTTTTTTGATTACTGAGTAGATGACAAGAGGAAAGTTCGTGTTGGACTACCAAAAACATAAGTAATGAGAATAAAATTCTGATTGCTGATATCCTTGTGAAAAGCCTTTCGCACTATGTCTCAAGTGACCTTACTATCAAGGCGTGTGCTCTGCCATTTCTTGAGCAAAACAGCCCGCTACCTCTGATGCTATTGGAGGCAAAAGCACAGAGAATGCAAAAATTCTTGGGAGAAGCTTTTCTTACAAAAACAGTACTGCTTCACATAGCTATAACAAAACTGCAGTTAGTTTGCTCCTATGGACACATGCTATAGAAACCACTGTATGATAAATTGAAATCGGATCATTCCCTGGTTCTGTCTTTCTTATTTGGAAATGTATTGTAGTCCAGTATAGTTTCATATCAAGATCCATTGTGTATAAAAAAACACAGCCGACCAGTATTTAACACTTTTCCTTTTGGGTTTTCATTATTAACAATCGAAACGAATAGATCACATTTGCTTAGTAGTCGCATAGAATTTTCCCCTCTGTGACCTTCCATTGCAGCAAGTTTAGCCAGGTTGGTTTACCGCAGACAACCATTGCAGTGTACCTGAAATTAGCGTTCGGTTATAAGAAATGATTCGCCTATACCTAGCCATATTTAAATGCTTTTTTTGAAATATCGTATTATACCTTCCTTTGAGAAGATATATCGATGAACATCAAGAAAACTTAAAAGTCCTCGAAGTGTATGGCTCCTTCATGCCAGTAGTATGTCTCTTTACACCTAGACGGATTTAAAAACATTAGCGCCAGAAATCTGTTAAACTTTTGCTTTGATTAAACCTTCTCTACTTTGTGAACAGTGGGTTTAGCTGCCACGATGCGTTTACATCCAAGCACGGCCGAAAAAAATAGAGCCTTAATTACATCACATTGTTAGAGAATCAAAGTCCTCTGGCCCGCCGAAAGCTCTATCAGTGGAAAATCACAATATCTAAAAGACATTCTAGACCAATGTAAAACTCATGCCAGCTAGCGCGGCTTCATAATTCACTCGAAGATAACTGAATATACAGGTGTTGGATTTTCCAATTGATTGCCGAATTCAAACTCATTAAATACCGTATGGTCCCATGCAACGGCAGATAGCAAATATTTGAACCAAAAAAGTGTGACTTACGTAGTTGTTGTTCCAGTTTATTAAATAACAATGCCGTCCCCTATGTAACCATATTTTCCTATACCGATACTTACGGGGTGGGGCTAGATTATGAATGCTAATTGTAAACGCAAATTGGATCTAGCTAAAGAATCTATTACTTCCATATTTTTTTAAATGTGTGTTTTTTTGTTAAATTGCCCAGACGTTTTCGCTCCGAAGGCTTGTTTACCAAAAATTGATCGAATATGCAAAAATTAAGATCTTGGAGTAGGTGGAGGGGAGAGTTGGTGGAACACGAACCGCGTCTTTGGTAAGTGCTGTATGCTGTTGTGTTTTTCTGTATGCGTAGTAGGGCTGTGGCTTGGGGTGCAAACGGATGCGTCAATTAATTTAAAGCATCTTCCATTCTTTGGCTCCATTATTTTTCTCACAGTACTCAAGCTTTCGACTGTAGATGCAACAGATTCATGCGCTAAAGGCATAAACGCAAAGCGAGTAAATTGGCGGTATTATAAGAACTATGGCAAATTCATTTGTTTTCTTTTACGACTCATTCCTTGTTGGAAGATGAAGTAAAGATTTAATCAGCCAATGTGTCTTCTGGAATCGAGATGTCTTTTAATTTTTATTATCAATAGATTTGCTTCTAAGAATCTGA
>Ga0163217_1005068_pt1 | contig 10432 bp, 5 predicted proteins | sample SynspAceP_FD_185933 | JGI IMG/M metagenome (GOLD analysis project Ga0163217, IMG submission 185933) | Saline lake microbial communities from Ace Lake in Antarctica - Synechococcus sp. Ace-P (PacBio error correction) | ecosystem: Environmental > Aquatic > Non-marine Saline and Alkaline > Saline ... | reverse complement strand
TAATTACCTCAAGGAATTAGGACCGTACATCTCTAAATATTGAATGAGGCTGGAAATATATAAAAAATCCAGGCATAATTGACTGGGGAAAAATAATAGCGCAAAAGAACTATGCCAATGGCACGGCAGAGCATAGAACGGAAAGATTAATGGATTTCCACAATTGTTCCTTTTCTATATCGTCTATTCATTATGCCGGAATTTATTATCCGGATTATGGTTTAGGTGGGTGGGGGGCTGGCTAATTGTCTTCAAGTATCTATCTCATAAGAGTATATGTTGTGAATAGAAATGGGAATTGGCCCCAAAGAATTATGAATCATGGAATTTTATGGCTAGGTGATTTAAAATAATCATTTAGCCTTTTTCGCAGTTAGTTCCGTAAAACGAACGTGGCTGTTGCATAAGTGGTCGGGCGCAGAGAGATATAGACCCGAGTAGGCTTGTTTTTACGAAGCGCGTTCAGGAGAAGCCGGTCTTGGTTGGATTTTCCGGCAAAAAATGGTCAGCAGCTTGGAGGCATCCATCATCGTTTTGAAAATTACAAGGGAGGGTTTTTCTTGCCCCCTTCTTAGGTTACTTTTTTAGAGTTTGAAGGCAATCGCCGCCATGAGCATGACCTTTTGTGCACCGGCTTGCCCAGTTACGCCAATTTTCCTCCAGCCGTAACTGGTCGACTACCGAATACAGGTTCCCACCGTACTTTGCTAAGGGCTTCAATCCGTTTTCCCTTTTCACTGTTGTCGCCGTAGGCCTCCTATGATTGTCGTCATAGACCGTCTGGTGATTTTTTGCATTTGAATTTTGCCACACATTGGGAATTTCATAGGCAGACCTTGCAGTCCTTCGGGCTGTCCAGTATGTGCATAGCGTGCTCTCTATCGCTTTGGGTGTAGGAAATCCTTTGAAAGGCAGGGGCCTTGTCATTCGGGCAACTGTATCGTTCCTTTTCCTGTGTACGGAAAACCTTCTATTTCAGGTTTATATTCCCGAAAAACAGTATCCATCACGGTAAACTTCCCCTGTTCTTATGAAAAATCGTTAGTTGGAGCCATTGGAATAACCTGCGTCGCCAGGAGATCCGTCATTATCAGCTCGTTTTTCCTTAAGCGGTTTCTGGACTGCATGCTGATATTGGTAAGGTACTGGCTGTCCCTGCGCGGCAATAACCTGATATGCCGAGATGACCCCTCTCTGCTTATCCACCGCATACTGCAATGGTAGTTCAGCTTTCTGGCCTGTGCCCGGTTTTAACCGATATACGGGCATCCGGATCATGGGGTTAAAGTGCGTCTTGTTGCTGACAGGCGTGCTTTTTGGTGGGATGCACCGGCAGGACCTATGGCGAGATGCCTCATTAATGGTGTTTCTCTACGCGTTTCAGCTCGTGGTGCAGGAGCTGAAACATGTGCGGGAGATACGTCTCCCCATGTTTTTTCGTGGTTCCTGATTTTCTCCGACACTTCTTCAAGTGGCTGTCCATGGGGTGCCGGCTGTTATTTTTCGGCACTACGCTTTCCATGGTGGATGCATTTGCCTTTATCGGGGCCGAATCACTGATTGCGGTGTGTCCGGATACCATCCGCTGTCGACACACAGCGCAAATACTTTTGTTGAACCAATTTCTCGAAAAGTGATGCCGGGGTAAAGTTGCCTCGTCCCTGCTGATCGAATACTCACTCAACTCTCGTTCCTATGCAAAACCCAGAAAGTAGAGCACGTCCATTCGCATACTGCAATGTTCCACCAGTTTTCCGGTCTAGTAATGTTGTCTAATGTATCCCTCAGTAGCTTAAAAAGACTACGGGTCATCGAGGGGTGCCGTCTTCTCTGTATATATATCTCTCTCATAAAGAAAACTCAGGTCAAGCGTTTCGCGGGCCTTCTGTAAAGGTTTTTCCTCTGGAATCCGGTCTCTCTATATACTCGGAAACTGAGGAAGAGTTTTTCGGTATAATCTTTCTGCTATTCTCTATATATCGGATTTCCGGCACATTTATAAAAGCAAAAATTGAGTTATTGTAGTTCTGCAACAGCCACGAACCTTTTTTTGGGAAACAGTCCCCTTTTTAAAATTGTTTCGTTATGACCATTTTACGGACTATGGAAAGAATACTTCATCAACTAACCTATTCATTTTAAAAATACTTCCGGACGAAAAATTAGTAACCTATATTTTAGTTACTATTGGTGATGTTTTGTTATTCCTTTTGATATGTCCAAGATCGAAAAAGTTAACTGCCCAAGTTTCTGAAAGTGCCGAATGACCTTACTCTGGGATGAGTTGCGTTAAAAAATACTGACCATAAAGGGCTACCTATTGAAAAATGGGAAAGGGCAAAACGGGCGGTCTAGAATAAATTCGTCAACTCGTTAATAATGAATCATCCAATTTACACAAGCCTCCATCCGGCAAACATGTGAAACAGGACATAATTCGGCAGATTTTGGAAAAGTGGATTTTTAATTATAAAGCATGAAAGATTATTTGAATACAAAAGGATATTTGGAAGCCATGGTTGCGTAAATTACAGTGCAGAAGGACAAGGTTTTTACGGAAAAATTAGGAAGGAATCAGCGAACCTTGGTCAATTTTGAGGCCGATAATGCAAAGAATTGGAAGCGGTTTTAAGGAAGTGCTTAATGATTACCTGGGAAACTTGTAGATAAGTGTGCAAGGATCCAGAGAAAACCGTATAAAGGATGTCAACGGTATGGTGCTCTAAGTGCCATTCATAGAAGAATATCCATGTTGGCCGTAAAAGAAGGGTTTGAAATTGAACGAACATGTAAATCGCTCCTTGATTTATTTGATCAAAAATTAGATAGGTCTTAATATATATTCTAAAGTCCCTAAAAACGAAACCTTTTTTGGGACTAAGATAATTTCAGAAAGCATGTTTACCAATAAAAGTGCCAGACTACTAACACAAAAAAAAAAAAAAAAAAACTGAAGAAAGCCAAGTTTTATTTTCGAACATTCTCGCTTTTTAACAAGCGCTAAGATTGGCGTTCTATATATATTCCTCTCTGACCCAATATGCGACGACAAAAATACCCTGTCCGTCCGGCTCGGTAAAAAAATTTTTATGTCTATATATTCTTGTAGGGAGCGGTGCATATTCAGCAGGCATTTTCTTACCAAATCTGGTTTTATCGCTAAAAGATTGAAAACATTGCACGAACCCGGCAATATAATCCGAGTCTGGTTTTCACCCCAAATCTCTAAAGTATAATCTGCTATATCATCAAGGGCATTTCAGCCCTGGAGGATAGAGTTTATCTATGCATCGTTTTCCGTTTGTGTCGTTCGGCGATCTAATGCTGCTTTGCTTTTCATAATTCGTCAACGGTCTGACCTTAGGCTTTAACACCACTGTCATAGCCCTCCCGAATAGCTGCTTTAGTAATTAAAAAATCCCTATTTACGGTTCCTTCGTCCAACGTATAAGATGTCGGCATATATTCGCTGTCTGTGCGAAACCTCCATTTTTAATTGGCAATTTATCCATTTCTCTTGGGCTGCTCTGTTGGTAATGGTCAATGATTTCGGATCTAATCTCTATAAATCATATTTAATATACGCCAATAAACAATTATTCAGCATACTTTTTTAAAAGATTGGCGATTAATAACGAGAAATTACTCCATTTTCGACGAGTTTGGGTGTCAAGGGATTAGCTTTAACACAATGCGCCTTAGCTCCATTAAACATTCTGGGAAGCAATTGAATGCATTAGTGAAAAAATAAGTTTTTCTAAACAGCTTTTTTGGACTAATTGATGAATAGAGATATCTATTTCAGATTTAAATCGACACCCCCTACCCCTTTGTACTTTTGAATAATTCTGTCATTTCATCCCTGAACCCGTTATAGACCTCTTCGTACCCTTTGCCCCCTATTGGCCCAACAACGAACTGAATGGCATAGCGCCTTTCCGCAATAAATATTCTGTTGGATACTTGATTGTCTTTTGATCGCTCGCCCACACTTTTTTTCGAAGCCGTTGTCCTGTTGGTGGTGCACATTTCTGGATGCAGTTGGGGTAGCTTTTTTTCAAATGTGAGGCATAAAGGCGACCTTGTTTCGTTACCTTCCCCTTTCCATTAGGGAGGCCCCGCCATAGGTTGTCTTCAGATGGTCCCTGCCGTCTTTAAACTAGTCCGTTGATGATGGACTTGTTGTTCCTCTAATATTTAGTTTACATCGGGAACGGAATTCAAATAAAGGCCTGTCTTTTTTTAGAGAGCGTGCAACTTGTTCCGTTGTCCGTATAAAATGGATTTGATCTCGAAACCATTTTCCGTTCTGGGTAAAATAGAACCCTTTGGCATTTGAAAAATGCAATATAGTCCTTTGGCGATTTTTCAAAAGGGGCATGCATCCGTTCGGCATATTTCAACATAGAACCCAAGGCGACCATTTCATATTGCTTATTTGGTAAACAGGATCCATTTTTTCATTAAAGCTTTTGGGAAAAAATCAGGCAGGAAAAATGCGGATTGCCTTCAAGCTCGGGCTGTTCTCCGAATTCTTTTCAGCAATAGTTCCAGCAACCGAATGATTTTGATGTACAAATCCGTGATACATATTGCTCCATGGCCTTGGGCAAAGGTAAATTTCCCAAACGGACTGGACCGTATTGCCTGTTCGAATTGGCAAAAGACAACTGGTTGTCGTATACTTTTTACCCCCAAAGCCTGGAACAATAGCCGGACCGCTTCCCTTTCCATCCCGACATCGAATATTGGCCCTTTTTCCAAAACACTTGCCGATAAGGTGAACGTTAACCTTCCAAGTTTCCATTTCCTTTTTGGTTTCAAGTTGATATTAATCTTTCCCTTTGACCGTAGGGAATTCCGTTCAAGAGCTTCCTTCAACAATCTTTTTTGATTACTTGTAAATAGCGTTCAAGGAAAATGTAGTTTTTGATGGTTGCTATATATGGAGGGTGGCGGGGGGCAAGGATATCGATAAGCTTTTGGTCATGATACTTTCCGATAGCAGTCCGTTCCGTTCTGGGGATTTAAGATGGGAGTGTTTGAATGCCTTCCTTTATCAATTTTTGGATCTCTATTACCGAACTGACTGCTATTGGTATCATTCCGTGGGTTCGTCACCTTTTTCCAAAAATTACTGCGTCGCATATCCATTCTCATTTTTGGCCAGCCCGTTTCCGTGAACTCATATCCCGATCTATCATGGATGTATATCCTTGATGGCAAGCCCTTTTCTGTCCAGTTTGATATCGATGTCCTGATATTCCTTGAAGCACTGCTGCCATTCTAGACCGGAATTGTCTTGAAGAGGCCATAGTAGTTTTCTATTTGTTTTCAGCAAACGTTTGCGGTGCATCGGAAGTAGCTTGATTTTGGAATTGGGCCTCGAAGACCTTTTGTAGTTTCGGCCCGCTCAAGCTTTGGTGCACGGTGGAGCCGTTGATGAACCGGGTTCCTGTAGCCTTTTTGATTGTCCAGGCCATTAGGCCACCCCTATCCTTCCGATATGTTTTTTTGTTTGCCTTATTCGATGTGATAGGCTTTACGAGTTTGCCAGCTCCCGAAACTTTCGCACTTTGTGTTTTTGGAGGATTCGCTTGAGCACATCCTGCAAATAGTACTTCGTCCTTGGCAGTGTCCATGCCGAACTGTTGTTCTGGTAATCTGATAGATCGGTAGTTCCCTCTGCTGTTTGGTACGTGCCGAGGGCGATAGGCCGAACTTTTTTTCAAGTATCGTTGGGTGGCCAAGCTTCCTTTCTAGAACTATGAAAATTCCGAGGACCTTTCCATCATCGTTCCAACATTGGTCGTTAATTTATGGACATGTTCGTGCCCCGGTATCGGTGCTGCCTTACCATTACAAAGGGCTGTTCCCATAGCCCATTTGCTCCATGATCCCTGGAGATGCTTTGAAGGTTTTTGTCATCTAGTGCTCCCCTAGGGGAAGGTTTCAGGGTAATATGGCATAACGGGTTCTTGGTTGGGGCATTGCGCTGTCCCTGGGAAATGGAGTACGCTCCCGAAGAACTTTTGCGATATGCCTGGGGAGCTACATGTTCCATAGCCCCGAGTATTGCACATGCCCCTGCCTTTGCCGAAGGACATACTTTTCAGCATTCCCTGACAGCTTTCCCCATATCCTATCCTTCCTATCATCCCGTTTCGTTCCAATTATTGAAATTTCAATAAGTGCGCCAAGCAGTTCATTTGGTCCTTGTATCCCTTCCATCAAACCCACTGTTGGGGACTTCTTCTGGTTCTTGAAGTGTTGCCAGTTTTTACCAGTTGGTTGATGTTGCTGCCTATCCTGTTTGATATGGTGGGCAAGGTCCATGGTGTTCGGTAACCTTCTCCTTTTCCTCCGATTCCATGTTCCAACACGAGCCTTCCAGAAAGGGACTTATTCACGCCCTTTCCACAAATACCTAAGTGATAAGATTCGCAGATCAGCCTCAATTTATCATATTCCGAATTCGTTGAACCGGAGGCATTACGTTATGGTACCGCTTACTTTTTCCCATCGTTTTCACGGCCTCTTTTCCTGCTTTCCCATTTCCTTCTCTTTTTAGGCCAAACACTTCGTCAGAAGTAACAATTCTAAGTTACTTTAGGGAATACAACTTGCCTATCTTTTTCAAAGATAAATATAGATTGATCGATAATTGAAATTAACTATCTTATAATCAATAATTTAAACCTCTTTAAACAATCGAACCATATGAATTCAAAATGGGTACAGTAAGGAGATTTATCCTGGTCCAATATGGTGTTTAAAAAAATTAAGAATCATGGAAAAATCCTTTTATTTGTGGGGGTAGGGAGAAGAAAGGGTCAAGCGGTTTTTTCGCCGCTTGTACTTTTGCGCGGCTCCGAGGGGGTTTTAAAAAAAACCGGAACCGAAAGATGCTGAATGTAGATTGGCCGAAGCGAGTCTGGTTCTGGTGGTTTTGGACTTGAGGGGTTTTTAACTTCCGCAAGGGCTTGGACAACATGGGCTCACAGGAGCGTGTCAAAATGTGCCTGTTTCTAATCAGTTGGAAAATTTATCAATTCCTTTTTACCAACAAACCATATTAGCTTTTATTGTATTTGCCTCATTTAAAAAAGGCTAAAACAGCTTTCATCACTTAATTTGCGTGTGAAATCTTCAAAACATAAGGTTTTCTTGTCTTCATGATATTTTTGATTATCAAGGTAGCTTAAAGCATTAAGTTTGTCATTTGAAACATCTGTTCAGATAGTACGCCCCCCCTTTTGAGGAGCATCTCCTCTAAATTCAATTAGACCAAACATTAACGTAACTGAGCAATATATCTTTTCTATTGAACTTTCGCAAGTTCGGTCTTTACTCTATAATCAGGAACTCTTTTGCCTTCAACACGGCGTATAGCAAGTAAGAAGAATAGCGCTAGTTTTTCCTTTACTCCTTAGTTGCTCCTTCAATTGCTCCCTCATTTGCACGTCATGAGTTTCCGACAATTAACAATTTAAGGAATTACAACTTTATAAGGAGCTTCTTTAAGGCGGAGGCATTATTTCTTTTGGGAAATGTGTTTTATTATACTTGCTAATGCTAAGTAAGGGAGAATGCTTTTAAAAAAAGCACGCCGAAGCACGCCGAAAAAACAAAAAAGGACAGTTACAAAATTTATGTAACTGTCTGATTTTCTAAGTGTCCACCTGCGCTTCGAACCAGGGACCACCTGATATGAGCAGGTGCTCTAACCAACTGAGCATAGACCAATTCCTTTTTGTTGCTTCTACCTTCAAATTTACGCTTATCTGAAAAAAGCAATCGGGAAACCGCAAATTTGCGGATTGCAATATTACTATTTATTTTTTTCAACGCTGCAAACAAAATTACAAGCTTAATTAGACTAAATAACCTCTGACCCCAGCAAATTATCAGTTCTTCCCAACCTTGGGGCAAGTTGCCGAGGGATCTTCCTGCATAGCTCTATCAACCAAAACCCCATGGTTTACCCTTGGGATGTAGAAAGCCACCAATTTGTTGTCGCTTCCCTTCTTTGGGGTTGTATTTTTAAAACGGTAAACCCTTCCTTGCGTCAAGCGTTCCATTTCAGCTTCAATAATCGGTCTTACTGCAAAGGCAATTATGGTTACTCCCTCTCCCTTTTAGTTCAAAAAAAATTTAGCTATGACTATGTCATCAATGCCTGTAATAAATTCAATTTATTGGACCTGCTTTAAAAAGGACGTTTTCACCCCTCAGAGCTACCTCTTTCCTCCTTATAATGTGCACTCCCAATAATTTTTCGAACAAAGCATTGGAAGCCTTCAAATCATGTACCGCTATTCCCCAGAGTTCAATTTTGTTCATATTTTACCATATTTAGCTGATGCCGATTTTACTTGAGTCTGGATAATTTTTTTTGCCGTCTTCCATAATTTATTACCTATCCTTAATGGGCTTATTACCCCTTTTATCAAAAAAATACTACATTCCACATAATCTTAAAGTAATTCCGTTCCAAATCATTAGAATCTACATAAATATATCGTATTTTTGCCTATGGAAACAACAACGACAGAAGAAAAATAGGGCGGGGTTATTACAAAAAGATATCGGCGGATATTTTACAGCGCTGCGGCAAACCGATGGTGACTAAAAGGTACGCTAAGTCGGTTTCCAAAGTGTCGGTCACTCTGATCTCTCCATTTGCCAAAATTTATGTTAGTATTTTTTCCTCTACCAAGGGCAAGAATTAATTGGATGGATATAAAATCCAATCAAGCCTTTGATCAGCACGAACTTGCACAGCGCACCCAGAAAATCAATTAAGCGGTGCCTGAACTTTTATTCTTTTTAGATTGATTCCTTAGAATATATAGACGGCCATTGAAAAACGCTTAAGGCGAAGAAAATCTGTTAAGAATCCTGATCTATTAGAGAAAAGGGAAAAAATCATAAGGTTGAAACTTCCCTTTATCATAGCAAGCGGTACTTCGTTCAAGAGTAGCCCAAAATTGCCGTAAACATCATTCAAATTTTATACTTTTCTGGTCATCTTATTGGCATCGGCAAGCGCTCTTTATTGTGCTTTCCCGGTCAGACTAAAAACACGTTTAGCCTTTCCTATACCAATATGGTAGTAGACCCAGATTTAAAGGCACTGCCGTTAACTGGTAAATTTTTTAGCGTTCGGAGTCCCCAGGACAAAGAACTTCCAGCAATTAAAGGGCGTTGTGGCCTATTCCAAAGAAATTGAGGACAAGGCTATAATTTGACACCATGACCAAAAACCCCATATTTGCTCTATTATAAAAGGAATTGATTCCAACCTATACAAAAAACGACACCCATAGATAAGTAGCCTATACTTTTACGGAGATTGGGCAATTAAACGGATTACAGGGGGTCGCCAGGCCAAGGTATCGTTAATCTTTTGGGTCTGAGTATCAACAATTTTAGAAATCCGTTAGTTATCAGAGTGCCATAACCAGGTAGGGATTGTTGGGCAACGGTTTGTTTTAAAGGACAATCTAAATGAAAACTTCTCTTGTTAATTAGCGGGCATATACCAACATTAAAGAGGAGTTAGATCGAAAAATATATTTTTGGCCGGATCTGCCATTGTGACAAGCCTTACTGGGAAAAGGATAGTACCCAAATATCGGGGTATTTAATTTTAAGTTGACACAAACGTCCAATAATTCTAACTTAGACAACAAAATTGAAGGTATTTTTTCGGGTCAAGTTGTTCCTAAAGGACGAAGGGAATTGAATAGTTAACCCTCCACAGGATGTTTAAAATACCGAGATTCTGGCCACTTACCTGATTCTTCACCCTTAGTGCTTATCATAGCACTTTTAATTTGTAGTAGGCGCCATAATTATGATGATCTGGAAAACAAAACAAAATTCAAGACCTTGTAATAATTTGGGTACCACCATTAGGCGCTTCGAAGGAATTTATTTGTACAGGGCAAATGGTGAAAACAGGGCTGGGTGGCTTTATCGGCGTATTTTTGGGTTCGTTATTGGTATGGTCCAATTGGCATTTTGGCTGGCTTAAAATAACGCCTAGTCTATCCTATCCAGTGGGAATAACAGTTTTTATTAATGTATTGTTCGTGTTCGCAACTATTATTGTAATAGGCATAATTGCCTCTTTAATTGCCAGTGTAGAATCAATAAGAAATTTAATAGGCACATTAAGCCACCAAATCGAAATCCCCGAATTTTTCCATTACCTCATCAAAAGCTTCAAAACACATCTACTGAATGATCACTAGTGACCCATTTTCATTACGATAATCTTTGAAATTGGGAATTCCTTGAAATACATTGGTTATTAGTGCCTACGGGTTTCAAAAACACCAATTGCTTCCTTTCCAATCTATAGCCATTTGTAGGTGCCCTACGGGCTTGCCTCTTACTCGCTCTTCCATAGTGGGAGGGGGCAGCA
>Ga0163217_1084509_pt1 | contig 10433 bp, 11 predicted proteins | sample SynspAceP_FD_185933 | JGI IMG/M metagenome (GOLD analysis project Ga0163217, IMG submission 185933) | Saline lake microbial communities from Ace Lake in Antarctica - Synechococcus sp. Ace-P (PacBio error correction) | ecosystem: Environmental > Aquatic > Non-marine Saline and Alkaline > Saline ... | reverse complement strand
GGGGTGAATTTTTATCGTTATCCAAAACGATGACGTTTCGTCGGCCCGTCCGAGAATCCCGCATTTGGCCGTCGGGGTCGAGTTCGACGAGGTCGCCGTGTCGAGCCATCCCTCGGGAATCGAGCTTTCGCCGCCGTCGCGGTCGCGTCGTCGAGTACCCGATCATCACGAAGCGGGCCGCCGAACGAACAGCCGCCGTCGACGATCCGAGTCTCGCACCCCTGGGGATCGGCGGACGACGCGGCCCGGGCTGGGTCAGGCCCGGTGACGAAGTGGCGATCACGGGCGATGTCGGTGGCATCCGTAACCCTGGATCACGGTCGATCCCGCCGAAAGAAACGAAATCGTTGCGTAAGCTCCGCGTCGAGCGCCCGCCCCGCCGCAAACCGAGGCACGCTGAGGCCGTGAGAGCGACCGGTCGCAGGCGTCTGGATTCCTACCGCCTGGATCCCTCGATTCAAGACGACGCAAAATCTTCTCGGCGAGTGTCGGGACGACGTTCATCATTCGCTGGGTCGCGGATTCTTTCGCTGATGCGATCGAAGCCTTGCCACGAATCGAGTGTCCAACGACACCCCGACAACAACCCACGTGCCGAGATCACACGTTTCGGGCGTACGATGCGAGATCGACAGTCAACGTCAACCGCCACATCCGCCGGCGACTGGGGCACGGCGGCCAGTTTCGCCATCGCGTTGAACGTCAAGGTTCGATTTGAAGACAACATCGCACCCCGCGCTCGCGCCGTCGTGCCGCTGGGTCCACACACGAGAACTCGGCCGGCATCGATGGTCGATTTACGCATTCGGCGAGCGAGGTGAGGATTGTCGACCCGGTTCTCCGAACCGATGGCGTGGGAGCGAGCGGCGTACGGCTCGGAGCGTTGGGCGTCCATCGGATCGGTTGAGTGACAGATCGATTCGCTGCCCGCCGCTGCGATCAAAAATCTCTGTTTTCGTTGATTCCGGTAACGGGAATCGATAGGGATTTCGATCGCGCCCCATGTTCCGGATGCACGCCAGCCCCGCCATCACCTCCGGAATCGTGTTGCGACATTCCGTAAACGTCCCGCGTGCCGACACCCCAACCCTGGGAATCGAAACACACCCGCGGTTCGCTCGACTTTCGCGAGCAGTTCGCTCCACGTCAAATTCATGAACCACCGTCTGAATCGCCGATTGCCATCGGGACGGGGCAAAACCGCGGTGTTGCAACAACGCGTCGAGCAGTGCCTAGGGCGGGTGAGGACTCACCATCAATCGCCTTGTTAAGTTCGTTTACAAAAAAATCGGCACCGCAACGCCCACGTTGAGACTGTCGACTTGCTCGGGCACGGCAAACGTCGTTTGCGGACACGGCACCCGGATTGAACGTCGGCGTCGAGTCCCTTGGCCTCGTTTCCCGACTAACAACACGACCCGACCCTCGCGATCGATTCGGGCAACCGATCATCGCAACGGCATCCGGGGCGGCGTGGTCGCGGCGAAATGGATGGAGTGATTTTGCAGCTCCATGATCTGATCGTGCGGTGAAATCGAATTCGATAAAACCGATGCTGGAACACCGACCGCCATGCTGACGCGAACGGACTCGCCGACGAACGAGGGATCGTGCCGGGACCGATCAGAATGTCGTACACGCCATTCGCCGCTGCGCTTCGCAACCAGGCTGCCGACGTTTTCCGGATCCCCGACGCCGATCATCGCGAGAGCATGTGTTTCGGGCGTCGTTGATGAGTGTTTGACAATTCCAACATCGGCGGGATTTCAGCATGAGCCAACACGCCGCGATGGAAGTTCGTAGCCGGCGATCTGTTTTCGATTTCGCGTCGACGATGTACTCGGGCACCGATCTGGGATCGAATCGGCGAAACCGGGATTCCTGGCCCTTTAAGAAATAGTAATGATCGTATCGATAATTCCGCTTCGTAAACAATCGTCCGACCCACAAGCGGCCCTTCGGCGATGAACCTTCGTTTGGATCACGCGACCGGACGTCGCGATAGGCGTCGATGCGAGCGTCGGAGGGATCGAGTGATTTCGACGACCACGATTATTACGAATGAGGCGTGGGTATTGGGGATTTCTTGCCAAGCATTCCCTCGCTAACGCGTTCGGTTAGGAAACGGTCGGATTCAGGTTGTGCCGGCTGTGCGGGTTGTGACCACCGATCGCACCGGGCGGACCGGTTTTACCACTTACGCTTCGATTCGTCGGCGTGGGTCGTCGATGAAACGGCTATCGGGGTTTCCCGGCATTTGCATTTCGATCCGTTTGAGACAACGCAAGGAAGGACGCACCACAATGTCAAATACATTTGGACTGGTGGTTCGGCGACGGACCACTTCCACCACGCCCGCCACGACTCGCCAAGAACGAACGGCGTTCTCGCGTCGATTGTTTTCTTTTCATCAACGGCAACCGGGTCGGCGTCCGGTTTTGGGTTTTCTTGGCCTGTGGTCGGTACCAGCCCTTCGTTCGCGGGCGACTTTGGGCCGTCGCCGCCGAGGCCTATCGTTTGAAAATCCGCCGTTCGCAAAGCCTCGTTCGGGTTGGGCGCCGACGCTCTCGTTCACAATGATCGAAAACGACGGAGCGAGTCAGCAGGCGATTCCGAGATGAGCTCGGATGCGGCCAAGAAGGGCCTGCCGGAAGAGCCAGCAATGCGGACGGCAGTGCAGCGACGAAATCGCTAAAACGAAGAACTCAACGCGACGCAAAACGGTTGCGTGACCTGCTCGGCGAGACGCGGGAAAATGTCTTCGAGATGACAAGGAAGCGAGAAAAAAGACGGCGATAAAAGAAAGACCAGACAAGACGGACGAGGATTGAAGCCGACGCAGGATGACGAGGCGTGTCGCCGAACCGTTCATCGAGGATACGGTTGCCGGAAATTCCCGGCGGCGGTTCGTACCCTGCCACCGAATCCGAGCCGTTTCCATCGATCAAAAAACCGATCGGCAACGGACGCGTCCCGAGTCGCTCAACGCGGGCGAGGGAACTGCCGCTCGTGGCCTTGCCCGAGGACGGCTACAGCCGCTGATGCTGGCCGGTGTCGGTGTGTGGCCGAATTTGATACGCCCCTGGGCGGCGCCAAACACGTACTCGCACCCGGTTGTATTCGAAGACCGGATGCTCGAACGTTCACGGTCACGAACGATGGGGCATGCTGGGCAACCGCTCGCCTCGGGAAACCCGTTCTTCACCACGCTGCCGATGCTCCCGTATCTCGCCACGATCCAGGAAACCCTGCCGACATCGTTTACAGGCAAAGGCTTACTAACCGAGCCGGGTTCGCCGGTGCCGAAATTATGGCAAACGCCCGCGCTGAACGACGGGCCGTCAATCGTGGGAGCGGGTGCCGTCGCCACCGGCTTCATCGCGATTCCATAACGTTACGTCAGGCTTTCAAGGCCTGACACACAAACTGCGCGGGATGTCAGCCTAGAAAGGCTAACGTACGAACACGGTACTCAAGCCCTAGAAGGGCTAACGTACGCTCGACATTTTTTCAACACTGATACCAACACGCAACGATCGAAGCAGCCATGGATCGGCAACTTCACCACGATTCCCGCATCGCCAGCCAGTCATAAAGCTTGTCGCCGCCTCGCGGCCTGCCTCATCCGCAGCGTCGGACACGGCTTTTCCGCCGGTTGCCCGCCGTTGGGTTTGCGGTTGTGTCAACCACGCTCGCCCACCGTCGGCTGTGGTTTACGCAAACGGATTCCCGATTGGTCCGTTACGACACGAAAACGTCCGTACCACGACCACTCGGCATGCGAATCGGAGTACCCGGAGGTGGGCAGTGTTGCACGCCGACGTCCAATGCCGCCGCTGCGGCAAAACGCAGCCAATTCGCTCCAGGACCCCGGCGACGTTGCCCCGCGATCGATGTTGACTTTTGCGGAGACGCGATCCAACAGGCGCTGCCGTAGCAGCCCGGTGCCTCGTTCGATCGGCGGCGCCGTTGTGACGTCGCCGCAAGCCGTCGCGACGGTGTTCGATCCGGCACTCGCTCACGCCAACCGCAACTCGGTTGTCGAAGCGGCGTTGTCAGTTGTTCGATGCCAGTCACCCAGCGCCTGTTTTGGACAAAGTCGACCAGCGCGAACCTTGAACCCGGCGGCATTCGGTGGTGGTGGTGGGTGGTGGCGTCGGCAACCTGTTCCCGGCATTCTCACAACAACAACTGCTCGTTCTTCCAACGACATACAAAACGCCACCGCCACCGGGGCGTCGTTCTCGTTTACGAAAATTAACGTGCATACGCCCGCACCCAAGACCCGGAGTCGACAAACCAATTGTTTCCCAGTGCATTCCCACTGGTTTCATGGAAAGACCGAATATTCGTCAACGATGTATGAGGGGCGCCGTGGCACCACGTTCAACCGGATCGCCGGCACCAGCGGCTCGTCGGGACCAGTACAACGGTGTCTGATCGCACGCGTCAACGAAGAGTCGCGTGGCGATTTCGAAAGCCGCTGTGATCGCACTGATCGGCCGATGGTCGAGCAGGCGCGCGTATTGGTGTTAACGGCGTTCTACCGTTCTCGAAAGCGGTCGCCAAGGGACGTGAGGCCGGCGTTGCAAACATTCCAATAACAACAGGTCCGACGCGAGGTCGGCACGGGACGTCGCGACGAAAAGAGGCCCAGGCCGGTCGCAGTTACTACCAATTCGAAAAAGGCCCCAGGTTCAATCAGCACTCGCCGGACAAAAACCGGTTTGTACGAAGTCGAAACAACGACTGCGAAACCTGATCGGTAATGCCAGCGAGTGACGGATCAATCTTGAAACCAACGACTCGCCGATCGATGCAAAAGTCTGTCTTCGATTGGGACAGTGCTCTCGGTCAAGCACTCGTTTCGCCGCGTCCGAAGTCCGCCGGTCCAAAAGTTTCAATGTCAAACGACGGAAATGGAACTCAGTCGCGCCCGATTGAACCGTCGTCCGCAAAGCCGATTTTCGTCGGCCAATACCGTTGGCGTGGGACTCGGCGATAATTTGATCGGCCCGAGCGACGCGTTGGTCAAGCGGAAGCCTCATCGCCGATATCACCGGAGGCAATTATCAAGAATGCGTGCTGGGGTTCGAACGTCCGCACCGATCGGGTTGCGTGCGCCAGCCAGCGCGGTCGGCGTCACGTGCGCCCAATTTGGAACCGCAACCGCGAACCGGGCTCTTTTTGGTGAAACCGAATTGCGGGTCAGCCATGGATCTCGCCGGTCGGCTCGTTGGATCGTTTGACGTATCAATTGGTTCGAAAACGAACTACAACCGATACCTCGCCGACCTTCGCCAAGTCGACGTGCTGCGTCGTCGCTATCGTGACGGGACAGACAAACATTTAACTTCTGTTGCAGCCCAACGGCAAGTCGTCACCAGCGAAGTTGAGTTTCTATCGTTCGATTCCAACTTAACAACCTCGCCATCGAGATTTCCGATCGTCAGAAAGGTCGCTGCTCGCGTACGCTGAGGTCAACTTGGCGAGGGGCTGTGGTGCCCAGCGTTGCCGAACCGGGATTGCCTATGAACTCGGTCGGTTCTCGAACCGGAAGCCAACCGGAGAAGGTCGGGTTGTGCCGTGGCCCATCACGTCCGGCCCGTTCGACCCTTCGGCGACCCAACCGACAATCAGCGTGCAACGAGATCGATGGGCGGTCTCAACATGATTGACGAGCAGAGCACCACACCGAGCGAAAGGTTTGATCGTCGCCCCGGGGACATCCCGAGGCGCCGGAGGAGTAGTAAAGAGTACGCCGACGCTCCGCCGTCGTCATTGACTTGAACCTCGCCGACGCGGAGCGTTCGCGGTACAAAAAGCCGTAACTACATCCCTGCGAACTTTCTGGCCGCGTTCGATCGTTTCATCAATGATCGCTTCGTCGTGCAACCGGGCTGAAGAACAAACGCTTCGAATTGACTGCACGGCATGTAAATCCCTTCCCCCAATTCATCCCCAGAATAGCGACCAAACGCGCGCGATCGCACCGCGTCGGATCCTTCCAAACAGGTCCACCCGGCATTGCGGGATGAAGAACAAACGTCATCATTGCTTGGCCGACGCGGGCCACGGGTGTGGGGATTCCGGCCTCGGTTGCACGGCGTCGAGACCGACGGCGAGTCGCTCGCCCATCCGCTCGAGATGTTCATACGGCGGGTCTTCTTTCAGAATCCGCAGCGTCGCGGATTTCCGGCGGCCACCGCCACCGGGTTGCGCTCAACGGTCCCGGCTGAAAAAACCTTCCCGCCGCAGGACGTGGTCCATGATGTCGCCGTCGACCGCCATAGGGCGCCCAACGGGCATCCCGCCGCCGACAATTTTGCCGAGCGTGGTCATGTCCCGGTGTGACCCCTGAAACGGGCTCATTGAGCACCGCCGAAGCCGGACCCGGAAACCGGTCATCACCTCGTTCGAAAATCAGGATCGCACCGTGGACGCGTCGTCAGATCACGCAGGACTTGCAAAAACGCCTGGGTCGGCACGACACAAACCCATTGTTGCCGACGGACTGGTTCCAAAATCACAGGCGCGATTTCGTCACCGGACTTCGCGAACGCCGCTCAAGTTCGGCAACGTCGATTGTACGACAAACACCACCGTGTCGGCGACGGCGCCCGGCGTCACCTCCGGCTGTGAATCCGGGTGCCCCGAGGGGTAGGCCGCAGCGCTGCCGGCGGCGCGAGCAACGAGTCAACGTGTCCGTTGATAATTCCCGGCAAATTTGATTGGACTTTGTGTCGGCCCGTGGCGCCGCGGGGCGACACGGATCCGCCACTCATCGTCGCCTCGGTGCCACTGTTGACCAAACGCACCCTTTCGACACTCGGGACCGCCTCAATGATCTGCTCGGGCCCAATTGCGATCGGCTTGCGTCGGGGGCACCAAACTACGTGCCCCGCTGAGGCAGCATCGGTGATCGCCACCGGATTCACTCCGGTGTTGCGTGGTCCGCAGGAAATCATCGGGGCCCCACGAACCGATGTAGTCGACGTATTGTTTTGTTATCGATGTCGTGCAGTACGGCCCCACACCGCGCTCGATAACAAACGGCGTGCCGCCGACGGCGCCAAAACGCGCGGGCGGGCGAGTTTCACACCGCCGGCCATCAGCCGTGGACGGCCCGATCGAACCGCGGCCACGGCTTGGGGATGACTGTCGGTCAGAGGTGGTGGAAGTGAGCATGTTGCGAAACGTTCTGAAAAAAATGAACTAAGAATCAACCCGCCGTGTAAACGACAACCCGATCTGTTCCAAGGGAGGCCCTGTACGTCAGGCTTTCCAGCTGACACGAGAGTCACGTACGTAGGCTTTCCAGCCTGACACGAGAGTCACGTTACGTCGGCTTTCCAGCCTGACACACAGGGATGTCAGCCTAGAAAGGCTAACGTACGGTTCCTACGCGTTGCCGACTTAATACGCTCAATCCGCCGTCGACGGCGAGGTCTTGGCCGGATCAGGTTTGTTCGGGGACAACAACCACGCCACGAGCGATGGCAACATCGTCGGGTTCCCCGAGCCGTCGAGCGGGTTGCATCGCGCAACTCGCCTCGGCCCGAGGCGTTCGTCCTGCCAAACCCGACCCGGTCATTTCGGTCTTCACAAACCCGGCGGCGACGGTGTTTGATTGCGAACCTTACCCGCCGCCGTACGTCGCCCGCCGCGAGCGAGCCATCGCGGCCACTCCAGCCTTCGCCGCCGCGATCGCCTCAATGACTGGGCAAACGATCGCCGGGCCCCGCCACTGGTCATTCAACCACGATCGAGATCCGCCGCCGCTCTTCTTCAACCGCGGCGCCCGAACGTTCGCACGACGCCGAACGCAGTGACCAAGTTTTGGGCTAATGACGGATTGCAAATCCGCTTGGGTGGTCAAGTGAGCTGGTTTGAGTAAAGGGAACCGGCCAAATTTTGCCGCCCCATCGAGATCGCCTAGTGCCTCCACCGCTTGATCGCCCGACCTCGGCGCCGGTCCCAGTCCGTTGCATCGCAAGGACCGCGTGCGGTTGTTGCAATTCGGGTAGCAGTGCCGCGAGTTTCCGATTCGTCGCGTCGACCACATCACACGATGACCACCGCCGACGAGACGCCGGCACAGTGGCCCGAAACCCGATTACCGCCAGATGGCTCCGGCGAATGAAATTAATTTTTGCCATGTTGAAAATCCTGAGTTTTGCCGGGCGTTTAGCGTCCTAGCTGTTGGCGGTTGGCGGTTGGCGGTGGCGGTTGGCGGGGCAGATTGCGTGCTTGTATCTGCGTACGCCCATCCGCCAGCACGGGTTCATCACCAAGCTGATCGCTCCAAATCCAGGGGATGCCGGACCGACGCCGAAGGCCGGTTTGTCCCGGTCCACGTCGCCAGGGCCAACCTTACGCTCTCGCCAACACTAACAGCCAAACGCAATCGCCTCGCAGGTTGACTCGTGGGGGTTTTGAGGATCGCGTGGGCTTTTCGGTTATGAGCACCCGTAAAACGGGTTGTTGCAGACGGCGGGCATCGGATCACGGGACGGCACTCGGAATTGCCGATCACTTTGAGATACCTCCCTCTGCCTCCCAATCCCAGAAATATTAAACATTGTCCAAAAAAGATACTTTTTCGGCGTCGTCGTCGTGGGCAAGCGACGGTTCGCTTTGCAAATCCGCGTTACCTCTCCAATCGCCACACTGACGGATCGCCATGAGCAAGTCGTTCGGACGATTGCAGCACTGATTTGGAACTCCGCGGTGGATGCCCATTTTTCCGTGCCTGATCGGACCGATGCCCGAAGGCAAGAACATCGTTGCGCCTACCGAAACGCCCGAAGTGTTTGAAATGCTGACCAAAGAAATGGGGTTATCGTCACACCCAAGAAACGTCGGCGACGGAACCCGCGCCGCCGAACAAGACACCGCCCCGCAGAAGCTGAAGCGATTGCCTGATCGGATTGTTTCGTCATCGTCGCTCGGTTTTGTTCGAACCGGAGCGTTGTTGCGGAGGCAGTTTCACGGAGCGTTGTCGGCTCGGGGAGGCGGAACGAGAATCAGCGGTATTGCTCGTGGCCAATCCGCCACAACTTTGCGTGAATCGCGCCAAACGGATCGGCGCACGCCTGCAAAGTTCTTGTCGGTCGGAATTGCGGGTCACGGACCGATCGAGCGTCCTTGGTCATCGCCCGGGCTCTCGCACGAATCATCGTCGTCGGATTCGGCCATCCTTCTTGGATTATAATTTTCGCCGAACCAACGCGATCATTCCGCGTTTGCGGCGTTACCGAATCGACGTGGTCTTTCGCAGTCGCTTCGTTCGTTGGATTCTTCACTGAGCCGATCCAGGTAGCAGCTCACGTATTGCATCATTTGGCGAACGGTCGGACGATCAACGGACCAATCGTTTGTTCCCCTTGCCAAGCGTTTGGGCGCCGACAAAACCCGTTTCCCGAAATGAGGTCTTTGCAAATCGGCTTTGCGAAGTTGCGCCTCGTTGAAAAACGGGTGTCGAACGGCGGCGCAGTTGAGCGCCCTTTTTCGCAGTCCCAAATCGCGAGGCCGTTTCGCGTTCCATTTTCCCCCAACCGCACGTCCCGAGTACTCCGGAAAATCACGGCAAAAACAACGACGCGAGCACCGACAAGATGCAACTCGCGTCCTTGGTACCCGCGCCGGATTAGACGATCGCGGTTGGACGTGATCACGGCATCGGACTGCAGTTTCACCCCGTTGATTTTCGGTCTCGAGCGGAAATCGGGGGGAGGAAAACTAATCGGTTCCAACGTCTTTGCTCAAACGCCGTCCTCGTTTCCCTTCGGTCGATTCGGACTGCGCCATCGCGGGCGACCGCATCGATCTTTTCGTAAATCGGACAGCGGTCGGACGTTTCACCTCGAAACGCAGGTTCGATTAAATTCGGGGGGAAAAAAATCCGAGACAATCGCTCCGTTTTTCCTGTACCACCGGCGGGCCGCGCCCGTTGCTTGTGGGCAAACGCACGGCCGGGCAATTCGGACGCGACGGACGCAGGCGAGTGTTACCCAGGAAAAAACGGAGGCGTTCGGGAAGACGGTTACATCAGATTGTTCGACCAAAAAAAAGGAAAATTTCAATCACGACCCGAGGTTGATCGCGATTCGGCTTGCCAAACCAACGGATCGATCGTTTGTTGTTTTTGAATCGGATGCGGCGGGCGGGACCACTCGAACCACTCTGACGGATTCGTGTTTCGGGTTCTCCTCTTATTCTAAACGGGACCGGTTCGGGGCAAACCAAGCCAAAAAAAAAAAGTACCGGGGGACGTTCTTCGGGAAAAATTTTTTCCTTGGGGGGGCTTCTTTCCATTTTTAAAAAAAAAAAAACTACAAACTTTTTCGTAGCCGGGAAGGGATCGAAAAAAACCCCCCAAAAAAACGAGTTTCTCCGGAAAAAAATCCTTTTTTCCCTCCCTCCCCTTTTTT
>Ga0163217_1012604_pt1 | contig 10433 bp, 12 predicted proteins | sample SynspAceP_FD_185933 | JGI IMG/M metagenome (GOLD analysis project Ga0163217, IMG submission 185933) | Saline lake microbial communities from Ace Lake in Antarctica - Synechococcus sp. Ace-P (PacBio error correction) | ecosystem: Environmental > Aquatic > Non-marine Saline and Alkaline > Saline ... | reverse complement strand
CCGTGCCGATTGATAATCCCTGAACCCGACCCCTGATTCACCTGAGCCGCATATTTGTGCACATCTGGTCCCATCTACTAATTCCGTGTCACCAACCCTCGGTGAACCCTGCCGCAGCACCGTGTGGCCGCCTCGGTCGAGGCAGGCACGTGGGCAGTTGTGGCTGTTCTGCTGGCCCCAATCGTGGGGCTCTGCTGAGCCGCGTTGGGTCTTCAAGCGATGTTCGATTCCGAAACAGCCTTGACTGACGGACCAGCCTACACCCAATCGGAGCACTGCTAGTGGAGAAAGGAGCTTGAGGGCGGCAAAACAGCTGCGCACCTCCTCGCTGGTGGTGGTTCAGGTGCGTGGCAGGCCGCAGACAGTGGGGTTGATCAAGGCTGCGCACCAATAACTCCCTGCTGGCACAGTTTTGTCCACCAGAGTTTCCGGCGATATGCCCCGGCCATCGCCCGTCAGTTCAACATCTGCCGACCAGCTTGGCGCGCTCCTGCAGCAAGGTCTTCAGCCCTGCGATGACTAGGCATACAGACAAGCCAGAGCTGGCTGCTCGCTCCAGGATTCCAAGGGCCGACGACGCCGGCGCCCCTCCGTACCCACTCCAACCTCACACGGCCATCAAACGAGAGCGCATGAAGTGGCTACCTCGAAGCAAAGAGCGACATAACGTATAGTGCCCGGGATTCCATGGCCACCACCGGCATCAAAGGCCAAGCATCGTTCTCATGGCCGGCTGCGCTCCCCAGCGGTCTGTCTTGAGCGTGAGGATTCGCTCCGACAGGCCACACCCCCAGGCCTCTGACCGCAAACACCCTTGTGGCCGGTTCTGAAGGCGTAGTATATCGGCCGCCGAGGCTGCCGCCGCACCGGCAGACCCCAAACGACTGGGCGGCATCGACCAGAACCAGGGAGGCGAGAGGTGGTCTCCACGCTAGCAGGCCACCGCTTCTCGATCGGCATCACCAACCGGTGTTCCCCAAAGCAGGGTAAGGGAGAGCCACCAGGCGGCCGTGCGGATGAGGGCCTGAATCAAGGATGGCGTCAAGCACGCCCCATCGCTGGCCACGCCTGACCCCGGGCGGATCGAAGCCACCGCGCCAGCGTGCTGAGCCGTGAGCCCATCCTCTGGCCAAGTCCCGAGCAGCCGCACCACACCGGATGCTCTGCAATCACGTATCAACAGCTTCATCCGCCGCCCTTGCCAGGCAAACCCCAGAGTCGCAGCACGCAGCACTGGAAACATTTTCGGTAAGCGCCAGCCGATGGGGCGCACGCCGCAGATGACCTCAGGATGCAGCGCGCAGGACCCTGGTCTGAGCGCCAGCCCGGCCAGATGGAACTCCCGTGAAGGCCCCAGCTCCTGTATACGCTGCCCAGCTCCTCGTAATCGCCGCCGAGCGACGCGAAGCGTGGCCCTGGGCCGCCAATAGTTGAAGTAGCGGTCTTGTCGCCAGGGTGGCATCAGCGCCACGAAGGGGCAGGGCTCAGCGGTTCGCCCTCGCAGCGTCTCGTATGATCGCAGGATGATGGCCGCTCGACATAAGTTTTAGGAAAGAAATGAACCTCTAAGGCTTGAAGCCAGGGATGCGAAGGGATTGGGTCAGCTCGAAACTGAACAGCAGGTATGGATTGTATCAGAACCCAGAGCAGTTCGAGCGAAATACACAGATTCAAACGATCTATCAGATAGTCGAAGCCACTCAGCAATTGCTCGCGAGGTTCTGCCTGCTCAAGTCCTCCAGTATTCCCTCAGTCAGCTATCGATCGCCTATCCACATTGCTATCATCCATTCAGACAACCAACCCTTCCCACTTAAAGCCAGTTCAAGGGCGTGAACATCTTTTCCTTCGCCGGCCTTGATCCCCAAAACCAGCCCCTCGTCAAGATTCTCGATAGTCATTTTGTTTTTGCAGAAGCTTCGAGGCCCTCACGCCTGGCCGCACAATCAGGAGCCTGTTCGCGCTGATCTTACAAGGGAAGCCACCAGTCACCTTTCAAACCTGTATTTCAAGTGGTTTCTCTAACATGGCGTAAAGTTGTTTTCAAAATAAACATAACACGAGTTCTTCGAATTGCTCATACCAATCTAAAATTGAATTCTGTATCAGCTTATGAGTGCTCAAAATTGCTCAGCTTACGCATGATGTACTTCCTTCCACCCGCCCAAAAATTATTTCGATATCTCGCGATTAACCCTGAACTGACATAGTCCCTGGTCTGGACCTGCCAAATGCCCTAAACGGATATTCCGATGTATTACCATAGAATCAAGATTTCCGTGTCTTCAGGCTATGCCGCACTCTGATACAACCAGAACAGATTTTTTCTAGCGCTTCTTTGTCGAATTCAAAATACGCGACAGGTTGTAATTACTGTTTTATGCGTTCAGACAGAAACGAGTTTATCCGCTATTTACTTGCGAAAACGCGCAAGTCTTTTGTCAACTATGTCCTTCCCTTAGATCATTGACTGCTCTAGCTGTTGGCATCTTCCCCACTAGTCCTCTCTTGCCTGCTGCCCAGGGTGGACAGGATAGTTGGTAGTGTACAGCTTTCCAGTTGCCCCAAAAAGCATTATACAGGGCCTGAATTCAGGTGGGAAAGATCAACGCCACTTGCAACTGGTGGTACAATTTGGCTGAACCATTGGCCTGGATCAAAGTCAACAAGCCAGACCCCTGACAGTTCTTCCCCGAAGCCAAATCATACATTCACTGAGAACGCAAAGCCTGTGCAAAAATAACACTCAGGGCCTAAGGCAGAGCCCGAATCGAATTCGTGGGTCCTGAAGTGAGCACGGATAACCTCGCGTCCGCAGCATCGGGTCAAACGATAGACTGCAGTACAGTACAACCCTTCATCAGGCCCGTGAACTAGGCCTCAATGGTGATCCGCTTGGCTTCAGAGCACCTGCATATTCCGACCTCCATGACGCGGCGGAGGGCCGAAAGACCCGTGTTCCAAGCGGCGGTGATGGGTCCTGGCCCTGGGCTACTAGCCCAATGCTGCCGTGATTCACGCGGCGCGAGGAAGCCACAGCCAGGTGGTCTCGCGGAAAGGACGTCCAGGTTGGCTGGCAACTGCAGCACCGTAGGATCAACATCCTGGCCCCAGCTGGATTTCGCTGTTTCGTTACCTGATTCGGTTCTCTACCGGGAGTCTGTTTCTTAACCCCGCAACCCTGAGGCAGGCCGGCGCGGGGCCGCTGCTTGGCCCACTGACTCGGGGATACACTCCTGCTCCCGTGCTGTTCGCCGACGAGCCTCGTATCTACAAGATCGCTGGCAGGCCGGATCAGGTCCGCTTCTGAAAATCACGTGTGGGCACCCCGAAAAGGCCCCACGCGAGTTGCATGGCCTCCCACACGGATCTAGCTCGATGTTTTCGGCGCCGAAAGAATACGTCTCGCGATCCACCAGCACCTCCTCGGGATCGAAATGGGCGACTGCGTGGCGCAGCTCGCAGACATACAGGATGGTGCGGCCGCTCGGCCGCAATCGGGCAATACGAGAGAAAGATACCTCGAAGCTCCCTTTGCGCATCACTCCGGCGGCATAGGTTTGCGCACACGTTGGCCCGTGGCCACCACGAACACCGCAGTGGTTCTTTTCGTCCATCCAGGTGAGCAGAGCTGGCCGCACCGCTGCTGGCTCCCCCATCGCTGGGTGTCGCCCCCCGAATCCCTTGTTCAATCTCATCGATCCAGAGCACGGGCAGCGGTGCATCGCTTCGGCCCGGCGAGTCATGTCGCAGGGTGCGCTGCTCCTCAGCCCCACCAGACCGGCAAACAGCCGACCACATCCAGCCGCAGGCAGGGGCATCCCCAGCTGGCAAATCGCCTTGGCTGTCACGTGACTTGCCCGTGCCCTGGGCCCCACCAGCAGCGCACTCCCTGGGCAGTCAGCCATACGCTCGGCTTCGTCGCTTGATAGTGCCAGCGCGCTGCAAGCCATTTGCTGAGGCTCCAGCCGCCCGATATCCGCCGGCTACGCCTCAGTGGAGCAGTACTCCAGCAAGCTCGCTGCGGGCAGATCGACTGCTGTTTCCTACGAGGACCTCAGCGAGATCGGCCTCAAAACGTTGCCACGGCCGGCTTAAGCCCCGCCGGCCACTGGCGATCCCGTTGTTCAGTCAGACCGCTGCAGGATGACGAAGGCTGCCCGAGCGGCATCGGCAGCGGGCGACTGCCACTGGCCTCCCCCCGGCGATGCTTTCAGCAGTTCGCGATCTCCCGCGCCGTGGCAAGGCAGATCGAGCACCGGTGATTGCACTCCTCAGCTCCCTGGGCACCTGCCAGTCGGGATGCAGTGATCACAGGGTCTGCGGTGGCGGGCAGGCTATCGAGAGATGCGCAGGGCGCAGATGCCGGATCATCGCAGTAGCGATGGAATCGAGAGCAGTAAAGAATGGGCATGGACTGAATTCCTGCTTTGAGGCTCGTCGAGGCCGCAGCGGAATTTGCGGATGCCTCGCCGAGCGATTTCGCACGTCCACGATTCTATCAATCAACGAACTCCCAGCGAAAAGTGTTGCGCTGTCCGAGCCGACCCGCGGCCAGGCCCAGCAGGGTCTCAATCCAGCTCCTCCTCCAGGCTGCGGATACCAGAGGATCGGAGCACGGGCACGATCAGCAGTCAGATTGTCACACACTTTCAGTCATGGGCCAGCCTCCATCCCATCGCACTCAACCAAGGTTGGCCGCAGCCCGCCCATCTGCGGATATTCATGTCTGGTGGCTCTCAGAGTGGAAGAAACTGGGCCTGTGGCGATAGTTCCTGTGCTCCGCACGGCCGCCGGCAGCAAGCCCACAGGGTACGTTTGCGGCACGGCAAACTAGGAGTTGAGCTGCCGAAGATCCAGTGACCTGGATCAAACAGCCCCAGGGTCTGAGGCACTCATGGCATCGTCTCAATCGGCAAGCCAGAAGGAATCGAATCACCAGCACTGACGCTGTGAGTGAGCAAGCTCGATTGCGCCAAGGGACTCGGGCCGCTCTCCGACGCGTACTGGCTTCCAAAACCTCGTCGCCATCAGTTGCCCAGACGTATTCAGCTCCTGACAGCCGAAGTGGAGGGGATGGTCGTAGTCGCAGACCATCAGAATCACAGCGGCAAGTGATGGTTGGCGCTTGATCCTCGCCATTCAACTGTTAGTCCATCTCATCCAACGCCTGATGTTCCCCGACGCACGGGGGAAAGAGGTTCGATCCGCGAGATGCTGGTCCCAGGCCAGTGCGCACCGCCTGGCAGGCGCAACTTCCTGGCGTGGGATGGCTTTGAGCGGCAGAGCTCACAGAATAAGGGCCTTCGCGCTCCATTTCAATATCTTACCCTGGCTCAAGGAAGACGCTCCATGCCGCCGCCGGCAGTGCGCGGCCACCGCGACGTCTGCATGGGGCCAGCTGCTGATCGAGAAATGACCTGGAGATTATCCGGCAAGGTTCGCGGGTGAGCAAAACGGTCTGCAGCCCCCTGGAAGAGTTGGCCACACCATGTAAAAGAAGCACCCGGCGCAAGGGAAGAAGAGTAAAACATGCGGTGAATCATTCACCGGGGTTGATTTTTGGCCGTCCGATTGCTGCGGATGGAGCGCATGCCCAATGCCCGAGAAGAATTCTGCGAGCATCTTTTTTTAGTTTGTGGCACCAAACCCCCCACAGGATGCGATGTCCAGTTTGATCGCGCCGTCGGTTGTAGAACCACCTGGCCAAGGCCTGATAAAAGGAACCGCTACGCGCCAACCGGCCTTGGGCCATCGATTGTGCTTACCGTGCTGAGCGCTCGATCGGCCTGTCTCGATCACCTTGAATCACCCCATCCCCCTGTGATGCTCCAGGAGGAGGTGTAGCCCGTTACCGTTCTCCACCCTTTGGACGCGGGCTGGTGAAGACTCACCCGCTTTTGGTGTGAAGTTGATCTGGGCCACATCAGCCAACGCCAAGCTTGTGCGCCTGACTCAGCTGGCGAATCACCGGGCACAATGGTTGTTTCGTAGTGATGATGATCGAGCTGGCGCTTGAGATTTGAACCAGGCTTGGTTTCGACCCTGCGATTCTTGTGCTCAGCCGGACAGTAACCTTCAGGATTCAAGTGTTAGGGCACCATCGGACAAAAGACCCACGCAAAGTGGACAAAGAGCGCCGAAACCGTATCGTGAATCTTCTGACATCCAGCTTATTGTCGCAAACTGGCACCGATTGTGGTCTCCGCTGAAATTTCCCTTCTCTTTGTTCCACCAGCTCTATCCCTGTGCTTCTTTGGATCGCTGGCGTGGCGCGCCTTGATTTCGCGCCGCTTTGCACTGACCGGCTGGGCGATCCCATCCTCCTGGCATGCGGATTGAGCGGCGCGGAGTGGAAACAGGGCAAGCCTGATCACACCAGTCAAGGCGACGATCGCCAGCCACGTAACTCGACCGACCGTTTTAGAATGTCGAAGGATCGGGAGCAGGAGGTTGTCGGAATGTGAGCCGACACGGCGGCTTGTGGTAGCGGCGGGGTGAGAAGTATGGGAAATCAGTGTGCCCCAGCAGGGAATGCAATCCCGCGGTCAGCAGTCTTCAGGCGCTGGCAAGCCTGGAGACGCCGAATCCTATATGCTTGTCGGGGCCCGCTAACGTACCGTGCGAACGCACCCAGCACCGGTGGCTCAACTGAGCAGCAGACCGTCGAGATGCCTATGACAACCCTCCGTTCGCTTAGTGTAGCGTATTACGATAGTGTGTCTGCTGCTGCTCGTCTGTTGTCCGCATTACGGACCATGTTCTCCCCCAATGGCACGAAATCCCCGGGAACCCAGACGCCGCACCTCTCGATTAATTTGGCCATAGCTGATCTCTGCTCGGTTCGCGGCCCGAGCAGCCACCTGTCACGGAGATCCGGCGGCGGTATCCGATAAATCGCAAGCAGAGGCTCCAACACGATGCCCCTGATCCGCGAAGGAAGGTCACCGATCAGCCCTTGAGCCGAAGACCAGGTTGAAAATCAGATCGCCGCGGCGCCGGCCCGCCTCATAGAAGGACAGGCTCCGCCCAGATTGGTGGCTGGGGATGGCCTGCCCGAAACCACGGAGAGTGCTGGCGTTTGCCCTTCAGGGCCCTGAACCCGTCATTTGGCTCGTAGACCCGCCTTCTTGAAACAGCAAGATCACATTCTCCCAGCAAGAGCTCGCTCAGCGCCTTCGGCGCTGCCGTGGAGACACTGAACAGCAACCAACTGGCCGCTCAAGGGCTTTCCAGTCAAGCACCCTGCAATGGTTCCTGCATCCAGCCATGAGATCAAGCGCCGCCCAAAAAAGTGTGGGCACTTAACTCTTCTTTCGTCCTTCTTTCCTGAGACTCGCTTCTGATCGCCTGCATGACTATACCGTTGAACGGCAGACGGAGGTTTGCTGACCTTCGTGTGCTATCTTCACTCCACAACTTTGCTCGCCGCGACCAGATGCACCTCACTTTTGCTCAACCTATGAAGCCTATTTGTCAGCATGCCTCATCGGCTTCAAGGTGCGTAGGCACCATCACAGGACCATTGGAAATCGACAGACTTTGCGGATAGAGTGATCGAAAAAGCCCGATATCGTCCCTACTCACTCAGGCGCAGATCCGATGCAGGCCATCGAACGACCGTTGCGCGATCAGAACTGCAGGCGAAGCCCGTCCCGGCGCAGACGGGTGGATCTACGCGCCTACCGTGCTGGTCGGGATGTGGGGAGCGATCGGACACGGAAAGCCTGTGACACCCGTCTTCCGCTTGCGGCTTGTCCTTCCGAGGTGCGCTCTAGGTTCTATGGAGGCGCTCTATGGCCTACTCGCTCTGGGTCGGCATCAACCACGTATCAAGTCAGGGGCGGGTGGTAGTTTGGTGCGCCGTTTCAAATCCTGAATTCAGCCTAGACTGCCCAAGTAGCGCGCGAAAGGCGCATGGTTCGCTTGGGCGCGCATGGGCAGGGGCATTAACCTGATACATGCGATGTTTAAACGCATGATGTTCCATCTGCGTAGCGTCGTCAATGGATGGTCGATCAGGAAAAGATGCCTAGAGGTCGAGGGGCTGACCGCCTTTGGAGCATTTCCACCGTGTGTCGGAATCTCTTCAGCCACGGGTTCGCGACATCATTGCCGCCTTCCTGGCAGGTAGCAGATGAATTCATTGGCCTCGACTTCTTGGCCTCGAAATTGTCTGCAACCGTCGGCAGCGCCAGCTGAAAATGCCGTGTTGCGCGTCGCTGTTCGCGCCGTCCAATCAACATCGGAGGCGCTTCAGGCGTCCGTATCCGGCGGATGAGGAGTGATAGGGAGCCGTTTGTAATCGCTCCTGATCGTTCTCCCAGACCGGCGTAACTCCACCGTAGGTCGCGGTAGTGCCCTCTGGCTGACAAGTGGCTGGTCTGCGGGCGCCACGGGCACCGCCCACATACGAGCACCAACCGCGTCGGCACCAGCCACAAGGTTAGGCTCGGCCGCAGAGCAACGGCGAAGTGCGGAGCTTGTCCGATGCGCGTGCCGGGCTGCCGAGCCTCGCTGGCGAAGTGGCGAGTAGTTGGGAGGCATGGAATGCGAGCGGTGGTGGAAGGACAAAGCAACCCATTTCCTGCCAGACCCGCACAGATGCGGAGGAGACCGCCCAGCTGTCAGAATGTGACCGGATCTGTCCGGACGAAAGAAGCTGACCTGAGCCACAAATAGGATGCCGGAGCGGACGGCGGTCCAGACGCCAGCAGCGGATGCAAGCGCGTGGCAGGTTCCATCGACCCAAATCTGCTAGCAATCAAGCAGGGCCACCCGTCCAGCGGTAAGTGGCGCGTGCAATGCGGCGGGGAAACAGGCCGTCAGATCCGCCGTCACGAAAAGGTGACCGACAACACCTGGGCTCCTGGCAAAGCGTTGTTGCTAGCGGATCAACGGGGCATGCGAGAAGCTCCTCCACCGAGCCGCTGCAATTAGCAGCTCACTGGTCCACACAGGTGTTGCTTCGGCCAGATCTTGGTGGCTCAACTCGCGCAGGGCCACGACATGGATGCTGCCCCTCGCTCATGAGCCGCCAGAGCCAAGACGGCTGACCGCACCAGCCAGACTCCAGGCTGACGGCCTGGTGCACGGCTGCCAGCAGTTCGCAGGGCCAGAATCAGGAAGGCAGTCGTTTCGGACGGCTTCCATAGGTGGCGGTCTGCGTGTCTTCTCCAATCCCGTCATCGGGCACAGGCGGGCCTGTCCTCGTCGCCCAGTTCACAACCAGCCGAGCTCTTTGGCCATGGCCGCCGACTGAAGAACCCGGCCATCGGCGAAGCTCGTACCTCCTCCTCGCTGAGGCGCGGCCGTGCCTAACGGCGGCACGAACTGGCCGTAGCTGGAGTCGAATCAACGCTGGAGCGGGCGCTCCGCCTCGGAATGAGGGCGCGATCCGGCGAGAGCTCTTTGATAGAGCGCTTCTTGACGGTTTCAAAACTGATGCCGATCCGCTCCAGCAAACCTCGAGAGTTGGTTCCGCGCAGGATACCGCGATTCGAGCCGCGTGACATGCCCGGATTGGCACGATCTTTCTCGGGGCCGCCACCCCAGTAGACGCACCGGAAGGCGAAATATTGCTGTAAGCTGGCCACACGCGACAGCCTTTTCGCGAAGGCGCAGCACGGCCGCATGGATCTCCTGGCTTCGCCACCTGCCGCCGGGGCTGTCGATGGGAAGCAGCAGGGCCGGGTTATTCGCTCCTCCACCATTGCGCAGGCCTTGAGCACCCGCTCGCGCCGTTACCCCCGGCGATCGCCCCATCGATGCGCTCGATCGCGCATGCTTTTACAGAGACTTGCGGCGCCAGGCCACAGGCATTTCGCTGCTGTTGGTAGTTCGCTGTCCTTAAAAGGTGGTTGACGGCGCTTCCCAAATGACCCCAGGCTTTCACGTTGGCTGCTGATGCTCCTGCCCTTATGCGCTCTGGGGTACGGGGATGCGGCGATGAAAGCACTGTGCCCGGCGCAGGCCACTCAGCGGGCCTATGCTTGCGCCGCTAGGCCCGCCTGCTGGCGGTGCTTTGGCGCCGGGTGGATTGGGGCCGTCCTTTTCGGGTAGGCCCGGCAGGGAACGCTTCTGGACTGCTCGCCTTTGCCCTGATCGACGGCCAGGGCCTGTTCCAGGCTGCTGCCCGGGTTGGCAACACCGCGCTGGCTGGGCTCAGTTCTTGAATCGACTCCCGCCCCTGTGGTGCGCTGCTGGCGCCAGTTTGTTCGGCGAGGCGATCAATCCGGTATCGGTTGGTGGCGGCTGCTGGTGGGGCTCGCCAGGCATCGTCTGCCTCGGCCTTTGCCCGCTCCGCTGCTGGCGCAGCACCTCTGTGGAAATGCCCTCACCCTAGGGCGTCCCCAGAGCCCTGGAAGGCCATGGCGAACCTCTGGATGATGCCATCCTCCCTTTTCCTTTTTTTGGTGGTGTTGTGGTTTGTT
>Ga0163217_1118669_pt1 | contig 10434 bp, 5 predicted proteins | sample SynspAceP_FD_185933 | JGI IMG/M metagenome (GOLD analysis project Ga0163217, IMG submission 185933) | Saline lake microbial communities from Ace Lake in Antarctica - Synechococcus sp. Ace-P (PacBio error correction) | ecosystem: Environmental > Aquatic > Non-marine Saline and Alkaline > Saline ... | reverse complement strand
GAAATACGAAAAGAAGCCAAATGGGACAATGGACAATCCATGACTGCAAAAAGATGCAGAATTTGCCATTCAAAATGGAAACATCATTTTCCGAAATCCTGAAGGTTTTCTACATGAAACTCCCTTCATAACGAAACCATCGTCGATCTTTGAATATGACCCTCTGATTCCAAATTGCGTTCTATATTTATACCACTGGCGATTTACATCTCTGGAGATTTCCATTTGTGGAACATCAGCTTTATTCATCAATATTTATATGACAGCACCAATTTATCTCAATCAGTCTTACGGTGAAGCAAATTGTCACTACTCACCCGCGATCATTAGCAGAAGACAGCTGGGATAATTGCATTTTTGATCAAAGTGAATGACTTTGAATACAAAATCAATCCCAAAATACATCAGTGGTCAGGTCCTTATGAATTGACGCTCCTCCAATAAGCGAAAGTAGAGTTGAGCTTGAAAAAAAGAAGAAAGATTGGTGGGGCGAATGGTATAAAAAAATGAAGGCTTGTAGAATTTGACGCTAACGTGATAAAATAATCATATGTTAATTCGATGGAAACTTACTGCCCTTGCCAGCGCTCAAAAATGCGAGACATCGACCTCTTGGAGGAACTACACCCAAAGAATTTGCTTGCTATGGCAAAGAATCATTGATTTCGAGACACTAAAATTTAACTTTTTGACGACGTGAGATACTTGGCGTATTATTCAATTGCGATTAAAATCGATCACTCCAATGATTGAGCAGAAAAAATAACCGAAAAGCGTTTGGCTCACGCTATATTGATGTGGATCAAATTCATGCATATCGTTTGCTATGGTTATGGGAGGAAAGAGTGGTTTGCCCCAATTGCGCTTTTAAAGATTGAAAAACAATATAATAATAACATTACACCCTATTCTCCAGTTTGACCTGAAAAAGCAAAAAAAGAATACCTTGCGAAGGAAGGTTGGAAAGATTTATGATTTGGTGACGTGTATTAAACAACACCTTAAATGCGGTAAAGTCAACGATTTGAGCTAGATTTCCTTTTTATTCAGGGAATGAGAAGCCTAGAAAAAAATGATCGGTTTAATCTTAAAAGAGGGCCGCCGCTAAAGTGGGAAATTAAAATCAACTTAAGGAATTAGAATGCGTTCCATTTATTTAGAAACGTGCGAAACAGTAATTTTGATGTTTATAAACTTACTGAGCAAAAGTATTTCCCACCCCCTTTCCACGGGAACCATGAGAATACATTTCACTTCAAATGCCATTCAATGGTGGCAATCACATTGGCGTTTACAATTCTTCTGAGTAGATCAGATTATTGACTCTTTAAACAAAACGACGGACCCGTGCCCATTCGACTAAAACCTCAACTATCGTTTTCAAGAGATGTACACGATTGGAAGTGCCATACATTTTCTTCTATGCCCCATTGGAACGCATGATTATATCAAAAAAATTCACCAATTATTTCATATTCGTCCTATGGCGACTCGGGGGTTTGGCGCTCCGGATTCAACCAGACAAATGAATAAATGCTGCAATATGTAATTCAAACGCATTTCTTCTTGCGAATTCCTACTTTTATAGCCATCCGTTATCGTGTTCTTCATTAAGCGCCATCAACACGCCCTGGGATCCTATGAGGAAATTGATTATTGGATGGAACGTACGTTTTGATTTGGAAAACGAATTTTTCTAGAGCGGAATATTTGAGGCAAATTATCAACGCTAGAAAACAATTTCCTCGATTACCGCCTTTCTTATTTTAGATTACTGGATCAGAACCAAACCATCGCATAAAAAATCAAGAACGAAACAAAATCCAGATACATTGTATCGGATAAAGATCATGAAATGAAGCAGCATCTTTCCAAGATTAGCTTTCCAAAGTGGCAATGGCCGATGTAAAAACGAGTATCCAAAAGCAATGAAAAGTAATTTCTGAAAGCGTAATTCCAAATTAAACTCTCCCGAGAAGAATAAAATATTGCACCTATAGAGGAATAAAAAGACAACAACTCAACCGAGCAATTGATGCCAACATTGATTGCCTTTTAAATTTTCACCAATGTTTCGTTAAGATACATGGATTTACAAAGTTTTAAAGACACAGCTTTACACTAAGTTTTGCAATAACCTTATATAGATTTAATTTTTATCTCTTGTTATTTAATTCATCAAAGAAACCTAAAATACGATTTCTATAATATACTCTCAAAATTCCATTTCCCATAGGTTCGTTTAATCCAACATTTTTCCTTTTAAAGCTGTTGTAATATCACCCAATAATAGAGTTGCCCATCTGAGAGCTCCGTTTTGAGTTACATCTAATTTTCATATTCTGAATCATATTCAAATTCAGTTATTCCTTCCGAATGGGTCTAGTTGAAAAATTATGAACTTCTCCTGTTGTTTTCATGTTCTAAATGCTTCGTGAGGGTCTTTCATGATTAAACCCTTCATTTAAAGTTAATTTAAACGTTCTTTTGCTGCTTTTTAAATCATGGCTGAAGGTTTGCACAAGCTGCCTTTAAATCACGATGCATCCGCTATGTTCTTCCGTTTTTGGTTCTGGGTGCGGCAGGAATCAGAGAACAACTGGCCTTATTCAGCTCAATTAAACCAATATGAAAGTCTAGTAAAATCGTTGGAATTGCTCGCACAGATCCAAATGGACTTCCATTGTCAGTACTGTTATTTGTTTAGGTAGCCCATATATTCTAAAAACCTTGTAAACTCTGCCTTTACTAATGTTGTATTTCATGATAATGACCTTTGAAGCAAATAAAAATCTCACTTTTTGAGTCTGCAATTCGGAGTGTATGGACCAGTATTTATTATTGCCCATATAAGAACTTTCCTTGTGTAGTCCTTGCACTCCAAATATTCATTGCACTCTTTTAGGATCAAAAATAGGGGAAAGATAGGCTTCACTCTCTGGTATGACGCGTTCTGAGGTTTACTAGAGCCATTTTATGGAGGATATTGTGAACAGTAACCACTGATGGAATATTCTTCTTCCAAACAGTTTTAAACAATAGTACCTTATTTTTTGGCTCCCAACGAGGATATTTTTCCTTTAAAATCAAGGATATTTCGCTCTACCTTTTCAAGCGTTTTGTATAGGATGGCTTTTGTGTTTTCTTGTTCTAGAAGCCCGTCTATCCCGAATTTTCGTACCGATCAATCATCTTAATAAGCGGTGGTCGAGAAATTTCGAAATTTCTACTAATTCAGTAATTGCGTATTGTCTATTGCTTCTCATGCACTGATAAAACTCTAATTGTTTTCGCATAGTTTGTGTACTTTCCAGGAATAATAATCTGAATTGGTGTTCAGATTATACGTCCAAAAAGTGTAACTTATGGTCTATTTAACTTATGTAAGGATGTCCCTTTTACGTACCCAAAGAGTGACAACCTCTCCTTTTTCTTTTAAAATTCTCGAATACAGGATTCTTAAAAACCTGAATGTCCAACAGTAATATTTTGGCAAGATATATTCTCAATTCATTTGGTATGGAAGTGAGAATCAATTACATGTTATTGGATGACTGACTTTCTCTTCCGGAGGATTTTGGAACAATCTACAAGAGATCGCAAACCTGTGGGATTAAAGGTTAGGAACCGCTTGAAATGGACCGTTGTCATTAGTTTTGATATCCATACTACTCAAGCTACTCAATTGGATTTCCCATTGGGTGTATACAGCGCCAAAAATCACAACAGTCCCGTTTGAGCGAGTGAATCTCAACGACTTGTATTTAGCATCCACTCCTCCCTTCGTTTTTGGTGGCTAGTTTGCTCATTATTTTCTTGGCGAGTTATGAGTATTTGCCAATCTCCCTAGTTTATTGGACTTGGACTTTTGATCATCACGAATCCCCTTTTTTCTGAATTCGTGGACTTGGCTTATCATTTTAGTATTACCTGTCATTTGTTGCGTCCTACTCCGGCATTGCTTATTATCAGCGAACAACCAAACGATTCGTATTAAATGAAGCTGTCGTTCGGATTACATTCGAACAGAGCAAGAAGCGAAAAGGCTTGGGCGAAAAACAAATTATTGGAAACATGCATTTAAAAAAATGCATCGCTTCCGTTGATTACTCAGTTTGGAAAACCTTTTCCTGTTGAAATTTCGGGCTCATTTGTCCATCGAATACATTTTTGCAATCCCAGGAATGGAAAGTTATTACTAGATTCTATACGCCTTCCGAGATTACCCAGGTTTTTAATTTAGTATTCTGATGATTAGGTGCCGTTTTAATCTTAATAGGAACATTGGTTTAGAGTTTATTAATCTAAAGTTTGACAAGAGAATTTCACTATCTAAACACGGCAGTATTGAAACTAATCAACTATATACGCCGCTCATCTCCTATTTGTTTTGGTCCTTATTCGGAATCTGTACTAGTTGGGCTTTTGGCCAATTTCATGCAAAGATCGTCCACTATTCGCTTGCCAAAAAAGGAAAGTTGTGATGCCATTCCTAGGAGACACAAATCCAATGTGAATTCAAGAGGTTCCTACGATTGAAAATAATGGCACTTGTTTCCCTACTCGCCCCAGTCTTTAGTTACAAACATGTAAAATCTGCCAAGTCCTTTAAAAGTCAGCAAAGTGGCGAGTTTAAATACCGGACATTGGCAGGTAGATGAATGGGAAGAGACATCCTTTCTGGATTATTCACCGGCACTAGATTGGCGCTTTTATTGGAATTGGTTCAATGGTCATTGCCTTCGATAATTGGGTTATTTTGGGGGTGCAAAGCAGGTTTTTTGGCGACCAATACACTTAAGTCTCTTGCTCAATGTCTTTCTACTTCCTATTTTTTATTTTCATCGGTTACTTCTATGGTTTTCATCAAAGTATATTCTCCGCTGACTCCACCACCTTTTCTTGCAATTTCAAGATCTGCAGTGATTAACCTCGCCTTCATATCTTATCATTGCTGACTTGCATTTACATTAGTCAGTATTTACATCAAATTTCATAAAACTCAAACGACTCATTACCATTCCCTATCGATTTAATATTTAGTCGAATTATAGAAATGTTGTAAAAATTTCAGTCCCTGTACTGTTATTTAGTCATTAGTATAGCCGCCTTAGTTCCAACCATCTGCTTGGAACATTATTGGATTATCGGACTTTTAGCTTGGACCAATATAGCGAGATACAGCAGAGCTGAAGTTACTCAAAGTAAAGAACAAACCCTTTGTAGAATCGGCCGCAAAGGCATTAGGCTATCTAATTGCAAGAATTTTATTCAAACATGTGCTTCCGCTTTCCATTAACAATCTGCTAGCGTATTTATTGTTTATGGAATTGCAGGTGCCATTCTAAGGAATCAACACTCTCATTCATCGGCATTGGAATTGCTGCGGATCACGTCAGTTGGGCAGCATTTATCAGAAGCTCGAAAAGTCCATTCTTCATGGTGGTTGGCCGTATGTGTCCCAGGCTTATTCGATATTTATGACGCTCTACCTTTTCAATCGATTAGCTAACAGTAATCGAGGACCGAAATCGAAATTTAATCTGGATCAGGATATGCGATCCGAACGTTGGTAAATACTTTCATTCAAAACTTCTGTGTCTTAAACATCTTTCTTAATGGTACTGATTGTCTTTAAAGTAATGATCTGCTTGGCATACTGAACCTTCGTCGATATTGATTTGAATAATTCCATCACCAACTTTTTCAATACTTTCTTGTGTTCGTAAACCTTTAAATTCTAGAAGCCGCTTCTCAGATCTGCCACATTAAGACTGAAGTTTCTGGAATAAGGTATTGGACCCGGATATCTAAAATCATCTATCTGATTTTCAATTCTGGGTTTTGATCTTTTAAATTCATCAAGAAAAATCGAACCTTACTCGTTCCATGATGGGTCGGATAAAATCAATATAATATCAGGCTATTTATATTGTTTAGCAATCTTTATTCATCTGTTTACATGATGATAAATAATCTGCACGACTCTTCTGGGCTCAATTCATCATGTGGATTGATGTGGGTCCGCCTGATTCTCGATGAAGTACATGGGGAGCATTCATTTGCCAATATTTCGTGGACATGCGCCTACTCTCACCACACAATGATTCCGACCAATGGCTCGAATGGCTTTTCTGCTAAATTAGCGACCTGCTAATGGAATGCTGAAAAAAGTGCCCGGTGCTTTAATTTTAGCTGCCTCAGCAACTTATTATTGGTATCAGCAGTTCTAATAAGGTAACTTCTGAAAACAAATCCAAACAGTTTTTCAAAAAACATAAAATCAATGGATAGGCAAACAAGTCAACATGGCACTCCCAAAAACCATGCAATTGCACTTGTAATCTGATCGTGTGGCAATATCACTTCTTGAACAATGCTAATTCCAAAAAAGCAAACGCGTGATATTCCAAAAAATAATAGCCGATGAGATAATTAAGATTGACTTCGATTTTTTTAAAGCTCGAACACACTAAAAAGGGTCACAATTCCTTTGAGCATTTTCGATTAAGATTAAATTCATAGGGTTTGGGGCAATAAATCCGGACAATTAGAATCGTCACTAAATGATGTAAACAAGCAGTCGGAGTATCGAAAAAATGTACGAACGATAATTGGCAACATACAAAATGGCACCAATAATGCTAACATTACATCAATGCTCAACGACACTTCAGCGCTAGCACAAACAGCACAATTAGAAACAGCAAGAAGAAAACTCAATTGCAAATCACTAGAAATTATTTTTTTACGAATAAAAAGAAAGTAACAGCGCCACATAACAGGATAATGCCACAGCAATACTTGCCGAAGGATATTTTTAAAAACTATTTCTCCACCCACTGATTTTTCAAACTCTTTTTTGAGCGATTGAATCATCTGCAATTTTGCATTCAACCAATTTCTCCTTTGATGATGACGGCCTTTCACCACGCACACCCAAACCTTCGGTCAATGATATTTTTTGAATACTTTCCTGATAGATCTGATTTGTTGTAGCTTCCACAAAAAAGATATTCTGTCCAACAATTCTTCAAATAGAGCAAGGCAGTTGATTTAAAGCTCTTTTCTAAATCATCCAAACTTTCATCAACAAAAGTGGCAAAATTGACAGTTTCTTGCAGTCAACAATTCACGCATTGGTCTTTGGAAGTAACAGTATTCCTTCAATCAACTCAATTGGATAAGTCATTCTGGTTTTATTTTCTAATGGAGGGAGTCAACTGAACTACGCCTTTCTTATAAGGATTGTTGTCACTTGTGCTTGAATTCGCTTTTAATTGCCTAAAACAACTCCTTGAATTGAAGTAGCGAATTCTCCTTTCTCAAATTCTTGAGATAATGCTCTCTTATTGGTTTTTAGAAACCTTATCAAACAACAGGGTATCTACCTTAAAGATAATTTCTTATTTGTTCAAGCTCTTCCTTTTCTTTGGCTAATTTTTTCTGCAGGTTTATAAATCGGAAAGTCAAAGTGCGATGTAAGTCAGAGTGCCCCCCACCGGTTCCCTTTTTTGGAATTCATATTTAAAATTTGGCCTCCTTTGGGAAGATAATACGGACTGACAAAATGGCTACAATAAAGATGGAACAACTTAAAAAATCCATCTATTGTTCTCTAAAAAGTTGAATAATCGTTTCATGCATTCTATTTTTTTGATACTACGAAGTTAATTACAAGTTCAATTAAACAAGTCAATCATCAATTAGGAAAAGGTTTTCTCTATAGAACTTAAAATAATTAATTTTCGCAATTGAATTTATTGAATAGAATCTCTAAAACAATAATGATGATAAAAGACGTATTATATCGTATTCCGCAGTAATGGAACACCAATGGGAGTGTATGTGGCTGTATTGGATTTTCTGTGCTGCTACCAATTGGGTGCGTGCTACTGCAATAAAGGGGCAATTGACAAAGCGGAATTTCTGCGTCAGAAGTTTCAAGACAGTCATTTAGGGCAATGTATTGCAAGCTAACTAGGTCAAGCTTCCGGGCAGACAAGCTGCAATTTTTGCTGGTTTAGGCAACAATGTTCCTTGTACTACAGTAAATAAAGTATGTGCTTCAGGATGAAATCGGTTGATGCTGGCTGCTCAAAAGCGATCATGTGTGGTGACAATGACGTAGCATAGGCTGGTGGTATGGGAAAAACATGTCATTCGGTTTTCCTTATTATTTGGAAGATACAAGATGGGGAGCTCGTTTGCGTTAACAAAAAGGTTGTAGAATGGTTTAGTTAAAAGGACGGATGGACTGATGTGTATAACAATTATCACATGTTGGGAAAGGCAGCTGAGCTTTGTGCGACAGATGTAACATTTCAAAGAGGAAGATTCAGGGATGATTTTGCTATTTCTTCCTACGAGCGCTTCAGCAAAAAAGCATGGTCTGAAGAAAATTTAAAGACGAAATCAGGTTCACTGTTGAAGTGCCGCAAAGAAGAGGTTGATGCTATCATCATTCTTGAAGACGAAGAAACAAGAATGTAAATGACAAAATCAGAGATTTAGTTCCTCGTATTTCCAAAAGATGGTTCGGTAACTGTCCGCCATGCTTCTAGCTATATGATTGCTTCTGCCCTATGGTTTGATGCAGTAAAAGAAAAAAATGGGAAGCGCTAGGTTTGAAAGCCAATCGCAAAAATTAGAGGTATGCTGATGCTGCTCAAGCACCAGAATTGGTTTACTACTTCTCCATCATGTGGCGATGGCCAAAAGCAATCGAAAAAAGCTGGGGTTTTAACAACTGCTTGTGTTGATTCTATGAATTAAAACGAGGCTTTTGCTAGTTGTTGGAATAGCAAACAACCAAAAAAGATGGGATTGAAATCTGAAAGTAAACGTAAACGAGTGCAATGTTGCATTGGGCCATCCATTGGAAGCTCTGGTTCTAAATCATTCGTAACGACCATGGATCAACGTAGTTGAAAAAAAACAATGATCTAGGTGCGCCGAATTTGCCAACGGTGGTGGTGGTGCTTCTGCCATTGTAATCGAAAATATTAATTTTTTTCTACAGTCGAATTGAACATTTCAATTCGACTGTAGTTGTCTCTAGCCTTTTATTGGATGAAGATAGCGGTTATTGTAATTTAAGTGTTGTCCCGGACGTATAGAAGCTTCAGACAAAAAGTGAAATGCTGACCCAAGTATGTGTTTGTGTGAACTACTGAAAGTCTATGAGCCAAAACAGATCTTGGTTTTCGTTGCAAAACGGTTTCAGATAATTACGATGTTATATTGATTCAAAGCAATTTAGTGGATTGAAGAAGAAGAATTTCAACTGTTAAAAGAAAACACAACCTGCGCTTTCTTTGCGATTTAGTTTCACGTTTCACAACGCGTTTCAGACGATCAAATTATTTCAAATCTAATGGGCAGTAAGTTGTACATCATGAAAGAGGCAAATTTTTCAAATGCTACGAAAGTACTGATTTTGAGGGAAATGTAACCCTTTAGGATAAAAAAACCCGCCAAATCTCGAATTGAAAGAAAATGCCATTTATGTATTTAAATGCACCCTACTTTATGGGGTGACGTTCTCTTTCGGAATTGATTGTTCGGGCTTTTTGTGCAATTGGCTTTACAAATCTAAATGGTGTTCAATTGCCAAGAGATTGCCTCAGCTTCAGCTAAAAATTGGACAAACGTTGTCCTTCATTGAGAAGCTGAAGAGGGAGATTTAGCCTTTTTTTGACAATGATTGGAAGTGAACATTATAACGTTTGGATAATGTTTGGAAAAACAAACCGCACATTCATGCTTCTGGTAAAAGTTCGAATAGACGAATAGACCACCAAGGCATCTACTAATGTTGATACAAAAAGATTACTCCCACCGGACTTCGATTAATTAAATCAATCATATAATAGTATGAACTGGAGAGCCTTTTATCCGATCGTTTGCTTTTGTTTGATACTATCTTTTATATCTATCTTGGTCAGGTTGAGTAAAAAAAGCAGCCCATTGGCAATGGTGCACACCAAGTGACAAAGCTGATGCCTCCTTTTGCCCAAAAAGAATGTATAAAAAAAGGCGAAGGACTCGATAAAAAAAAGAAGAAAAAAACGCTAATCGGTCTCTCGACTCACTCTAAAAAGGAAGCAGAAGGTTATTCTTTACTCTGGGCTTTTCATTCATGAAGAAAAAAGTACGCTCCCCCTTTTCAAGTACTGGTCTCAAGACAGGCATCAAAATCTAGAACTGTATAAGTAGAATTGGATTGGAATGGATGGGGTTACTCTCATACAATATGGTGGGACAAGCAAGATCAGGCACTGACTGTCAGGCTTTGCGGCATTTGTATATATGACCCAATGCCCAAATTTTTTTTTTGTTCCCCCCCTTGTTTTTTTTTTTTCCCCCAAAAAAAAAAAGTTTTTTTTCCCCGGGGGGGGGGCCCCCTTTTTTGGCGAGGAAGAGTTTCTTTGA
>Ga0163217_1064416_pt1 | contig 10435 bp, 11 predicted proteins | sample SynspAceP_FD_185933 | JGI IMG/M metagenome (GOLD analysis project Ga0163217, IMG submission 185933) | Saline lake microbial communities from Ace Lake in Antarctica - Synechococcus sp. Ace-P (PacBio error correction) | ecosystem: Environmental > Aquatic > Non-marine Saline and Alkaline > Saline ... | reverse complement strand
AATCGGACATCTGGAGAACGCTTCACCGTTCGAATCTGCTCACCTCGAAGGCCGCGTCGAGGCGCCTGTGATCGTCGGGAGAACGAACCACCGACCATGGTTTGGGCCAAAAAAAGAAACCATCTTCTGCACCGGAGGCGTCGGTCAGATTCTTTCGAGATCAACTAACCCTTTGGTCGCCACCGGTACGGCACCTTCGCTCGCCTATCGCGCCGTACGTTCGAATTGCTGGGACATTGGAGGTCATTTCAAATTTCATCCGACGGTGTGTACATCGCCGGTGTCCTTCGCGATCCTTGATCAAGCCGAAGCCGGTTCGCGGCGAGGGGCGCACCTGATCGATTTTCTCACGGCGATCGGTTCATTGCCCGCAACTACGACGATCGCGCCGAACTCGCCCCACGCGATATCGTGAGCCAATCGATCGTCGGTCAAATGAACGAGACTCGCATCCGTGCGTTTATTTGAGTTCTCCGCCATCTCGATCCGGAAACGCGGTTCGAAAACGGTTCCCCGGCATCGCCGAAACGTGCCTGCAGTTTGGTTGGAATTACCACCGAACCGTATCCGGTTCCGACCGGGGGCGCCCACTACATGATTCGGGGCGCTGACCGTCGACAGCCAAGGGCGACGAGTCTTGCCGGCGGTTTTGTGGGCGGCGGTGAGGCGACGAGTTCGGGGATTGCACGGGGCCAACGATTGGCCAGCAAACAGTTTGACTCGGAAAGGGGCTTGTTACGGTGCCCACGCCGCGTGGTGAGGGCGGCCAGTTCCGCCGCCGCCGCCGAAGGCCCGCATAAAAATGTCGCCTAGTCGGATTTCAACAAAACCGCCCTCGCCAACAAACCCCAAGGCGTTTCGACATCCGGGACGTGCGCGTGTTCCCTGAAAAAGTCTGCAGCGGACGCCTCGTCGGGTCCAACGCGACGCCGAAGGGTGGCCCAAGCCAACGAGCAGATTCGGTCGCTGTCCGCGTACGTGAGACGCACAATTTCGGACTCCGTCGAGGGTGGGAACTGCAAAAACCTGTTCTGCTGACCGCCTCCGCGATTGACGGCCGCCGCACTGGCCCGCAAAAGAATCCGAGGGGTTCATTTTCCGCCAGCGATTTCCCCGACGTCGACAATGAAAAAAATTGGCCGTTGTCACCAGATCTCAACAAATCGACGTCGGACGGCGGCTACCCGCGACGCGGCGAGGGTGATCACGCTGCCGACGTCCACCCACGTTGCCACCAACTCCGCATAAACCACTAATCTCCGCGTTCGCACCTCTCCACGAATCTCGAACCTCCCGTTTAAAAAACTTCTCATGGCTGCACCCCGCGTTCTCGTTCTTTCGTTTGCCCCCGGAACCAATTGCGGACGTCGAAAACCGCCACGCATTCGAACTTTCGCCGGGCGCCACTTGCCGATCCGGTCAGTGGACGGTTGTTATCGAGAACCCCGGCGCTGCACCGAAAGGTATCAAAGTTCTTGTGGCCTACCGGGCGGATTCAAGTTATGGCGACGACATCGCCGCCGGGCGAATTCTCGCACCCGGATGAAGCACCACCTCGATGACATTGATCCATCATTTTCGTCGACAGCGGCGCAAACCTCGTGTTGGGCATTTGCCAACGGCATGCAAGTCCTGATTGCGGTTGGGCGTGCTGACCGCCGGCGTGCCATCGCCGCAACCGATCCTCGCGCCGGAGGGCCGACACCTTCGGACAATCGCGATGAAAAACGACCACCCGAACATGAGGATACCGCCGGCCACACTGAACGCTGGAACAACCACGCCGTCGAGGACCGCTGGGTCTCACTTGGCCGTTTTCGATCAAAACCCCTGCGTGTTCTTGAAAGGCATCGAGCAAATGTTCCCCGATGGCTCACGGCCGCAAGGAAATTTTGTGCCGCGAGATGAAGCAAAGCCACTTCAGCAACTCCGGGCCGCCGGACGGCTCCGCAACTGCGGTATTGCGGACTCGACGGCGAAATTCAATTCCGACGTTTTGCCGTTCCCAATCAACCCCAACGGCGCTGCGACGCCAATGTCGCCGGTTGTGTGCGACGAGTCAGGCCGCGTTTTGGATTGCATTGCCCCATTCCGGACGTCACGTCGACCGCAAACGCATTCACCCGTTCGGACGCGCGAAGAAGAACAACCCCAGAGCACGGCGACGGGACTGGCCCTTTCCCAAAAACGCCGTCAACTGGTTCGCGTTAAGGATAAAAACATCCCACCAATCGAAAATTCTGGCGGGGGCTTTGGAAAGGATGATTTCCCCATTTCCCTTTGGCCCTTGAAAGTGATCGCCAGCAATTCGACTGGCCCGTTGCAAAATCCGGTCTTCACCTGCGAAGGATTTGGTCCCGCCTAGGTTTTGATTTCGGTCGGACTTGTCCGACAGAAACGTTGAGTTTGAAAACCGCGGCTTCGTGAGAGAATGCGCGGGGCGAATCCGCGCCTCCGCCATTCAAGCAAAAAGCAATCCTCTCAATCAGAAGAGACGACGACAACCTCAACAACCCGAAGCCAGTTACCATCTCCTCGTAAGGAAAGCGAAGATTGAAAGCAAAGGACAACGTCATCGGGCCTGGAACTACCTGGATCTCGTCGTTCCACTGCCTGAAAGCGGACTCTCATGGACGACGACTGCGCACGTTGATACCGCAGGCAACGCAACCTGCATTTCGATCAGTACTGCAATGCTGGACAAGGTCAAGAAACAACTGAGCCGGCATCTTTTTTGATGCCGAATCGGCTCCCAAAGGCGAATGTTTGCGGCCTCCGCCGACAATTAGCGTTTATGAAGTTGTCCTAAACTCGAGAGCGAACCGACGGCAGAATCAAGATTCTTCTCCCGCATTCTTTGAGCAGTTCCTTCAGTTGCTCGCGTTCGCATCGTTCACCGAACGATCTACTTCTGTTCATGGAAAACCTCCGTGTTCCCTGGAAATTCTTGATCAAAACGCCGCCTCACGCCAACCCTAATCTTTGATCGACGGACCACGCGGGCATCGGATCGTTCCTAAGATTTCTTCGATCATTTCGGAGCGAGGGGTGATTCCTCCGGGAAAAACATTGGAGGCTTCGAGCACGGGATGCCCCATCATCGCAAACTTGCGGGACGCCGCAACCCGCAGGGTCCACACAGGCACGATCGCCAATCTCGCCCGCGTTCTCGCTTCGCAGGAGCCGGTTTCGACAAAAACAAATCCGCAGCTTTTTGGGTTATAGGCCGGATGATCGCTAGAATTCTGCAGGATGCTGGACTGCAAACATTTCCCACACGGTCCTGGCAGCTCGGGGTGGAACGCCAAAGATTCCTCGATGGAACGGCGATGCGAACCTCGGGGCTGCGTGTCGTCAACGCCGGCCGATTCCAATCGGCCTCGACGTGCGGGGTTGTCGTGGCACTTTCTCCGGCGAGCCACTTTCACGGCGGCACCTTGGCAACACTGCTGCTTTTTGGCCTGTTGCACTTGATGGCGGCCCCCCTGCGATCGCGGGGGCTCTTAATTGCTCGCGTTCGATTGGCATGCTCAGGGCACCGGGCAGCGGTTTGTGGGATTGAGCACGCGGGAAGTAGTGTCCGACGTGCTCATGACGAGTGAATTTGGCCAAATTGGACATCGGCGCCGGACGACATCCAAACCTAATTAATCGGGCAATGTCATCGGTTCGTGGCTGCAGCACCGGCGGTTGCCACGCCGCCCGGCAACGTGGCGAGAGTGAGCGGCGACGTCCGTTGAGTTGCATGATCCAAATTGGCTAACCAACACACCCACCGGTCGCAGAGGATATGAAGTGGCGACGGCGAGGACCAGCCAAGTTCGCCGTGCTTTTTGAGAGGAACCCATGATCGATGGCATGGGCATTAAACGAAATCTGATATCGGGAAACTTGCACCCATCTGATGGCCCGGCACCACAAAACCGCAACGGACTCTCGACGACGAACGCCTCGATAAAGACCGTCGACCGTTCAATCGGTATTCGCCCTGGAGATACCTTCGGAATAAAAAATCGCCTCTCGTATCGGTAACGACTTCCATCGTTTCGTACGCATTGCTGATTTCCCTCCCGTTGGTGAGTCGCACTGGGAGGCGTCAACGGGCGGGACATTTTTGCTGAAACCGGCACCCGGTCCTGGGCATTCGTCATGGGAGATGCGTTGCAAATTGGAACGCGTCATCTTGCGCACCGGCTCATTCACGTAACTTCACTTTGCCTTGGAATCGAAGCTGGTTGCGTTGATTGCGAATCCGCGTCGCACTCGGCAGCCGTTTGAAGAGATGGATTGGTGACTTGTCTCGATTTCGCTGACGTTGCGCCTCCACGCGATCACGGCGCGAACCATCGCGATGGCGATCCCGGTAGGCATTACGGTGGTGGGAAGCGTGACGCCCAACCGCCCATCGCTTTGACGTCCGGCGGGCAAACGTCTTGACGTCTTCTGGTTAAAAATTCCAACCCGGCCCTTCATCGCACAACCGGCATCGACCCGTTGCACGCCTGTCCAAACCATGCATCGGTCGGCATCGATCATCAAGCGTGACGGGTTGCAGTTCGAATGGTGGGACGTCCTAGATGGAACCGCCTTTGGTGATTCGCGGCGCTTGATGATCGATGAACACAGGGGCGTTGGTTGGGTTGACCAGCGGGACTCCGTTCCACGTCGGAGTTTTCGCCGAGCAGATCGATGCGGCGATTCTTGGCCGCGACAAAGGTAATGCCTCGAACTGTTGAGGCGTCGCGGTGTTTTGAATTTGAATGCGGGACCGGCAGCATCCACGCCCGCCCAATTAAACTCGGTTCGAACGGGCGTGTTGGCGCTCGCGAGGATTTCTCGATCGTCCAAATAACGGTTCTGATTGAAGATCAATTCCGACGGGCGATCTTGGTCCTGGCCGTAGCGAAACTCGCGAATCGGTCAGGCACGCATTCACTATCCACGATCCGCGACCGCGTCGGTGGGGCCGAATTCGTGCACGATTGGGTGTTTTTGGTTTTGCGCTTTTTGGATTCGGGCTTGCAGCGGTTTGCCGATTTCGTCGTGCACGCCGATGCATGAATTTGCAGACTGACAGGGAACGTCCACGCGGTGGTCTTCGGATCGAGATTTCCGGTATCGAAACGCATTGTTTGCCATCCGAGTGCATCGACACGACATCGAACGGACGTTCGGTTGCGCGGAGGAGAGTTTCTCTCCGGGCCCACTGACCTGGCATCAAAAAGACCACGCTTGCCCGGAAACGTTCGGTCGTATCCGGATCGATCAGTCGAGCTTTCAATTTCGCTCCGAATCGAAAGCGATTGAACTCGTCCTGTGTTGCGGTGGGATTTCAGGATCTGGAATCCACTGGGGAGAAGAGGTGACCTTTTGGACTGCCGGTTGATCAACCGGACCTCGCCGTTGCAACCAACCATCGGGCGTCCGACGGCCGGAAGAAATGTCGACGCACTGGACCCGTGGTGAATCTAAATCGCGAATTATCCAAACGCAACCAGTGAGTGTCGACGCCGGCATTTGCGGATCGACCGCGACCGTAGGAAAATGCGACGGGGCTCCATCGCTCGCGACGAGCATCGGAAACGAGGCCAATTCGGGCAAGACGATCGCGGTCGATTCATCCCAAAGGTCGCCTTCGATGCGAGCGATCCGGTGAACGTCCTTGCGGGCATCGTTTCATCGAGCGTTTGCCGGACGTTTTGAGAATGCCAACTGATTCTTACGAGCAACAATTCCGTATCGAATGCGTTCGTGAAGGATCATCCAGTGCCCGAAATCTGCAATCGATGGGACTGGTCGTGTTCTGGTAAACAAAACAGGTGGCGGTCCGGCTCCCGTCCACTGCACCGCCGCCGATGGGCTGCATGGCGGTGAGCAAGGGGCAGATGAGAGAGTAGCTGCTGTGTCGGTATCGAAGTGCATCCGCAACCCCATTTTGCGGTGATGGTTGCGCGCAAAGCGAGTTTTTCTTCAATCGCGAACCTGCACCGTGCGGAATCGCGGTTGAGTTGATTCGCATCCGAATCCGGACGTTGGTTGATGGGGTCGAGTGAGATGGCCTCGGATGATTTCCCAAATTGCGGATCCCCATCCAATTTCCACGCACCTTTTTTCCCCGGCAAAAGCCGGGGCCTTTCCCCCACCCAAATCGAAGGGGGGCCCCCCCCCGCCGCCGTCAAGCCGGATCGTTGCTCCGGAGTACGCGGACCAATCGCTCCCCGTATCCCTGCGCAAGTCAATTCGATCTGTCGTGGCATCGTGATGGACATGACAGGTCGAGTTGTTTGATCCATGTTTGAAGCTGTTGGATCGATTGTTGCCCCTCGGCCCGTTCGAGAGGAACCTTCCCAGCCACGCAGAATCGATCGCGAGTTCTTCGCAAAAAGATTCCAGGCGCGCCGCCGTTTTGCCGTTTTCGTTGCCGGAATGATCGGTTCCAGTTTCAAGGAAATGCCACTGCGACACGTACCGGGATTCGTTGTTGACGACAGGCATCGCCAACGCGATTTTGATGGTTCGGGGTGTTCGTCGAACGAATCGATGCGATTTTGAGTCGATGCGCGATCCGGGCCTGTAAGTCCGATGACGGCCTGGCCCACGCTTAGCTTGCTTTCGAGTTCTGCTTCACCTAATTGCCTTCGCAAGGACAACTTGCAAAGGGCGATACTTGACAGCTCGGATCAAAATCGGGGGACACGTGTCGGCGACGCATTGAGGCCCATCAGGATCGGCCAGTTCACCCAGCGAGAAAGATCGGAACGAATTCATGCACGATCCGATGAGCGTTCGAAGAACCTCGCAATCGGATCGCAGTTCGCGTGCTGCGGTTCGCGCAACCGCGAGGACTCGATCGCGGGTCGAGCTCGCTATCGCTGGCGGCGGCTTCGGATTCATACGAGCAGCACCACGGCCGGCTGAAGTTGCCGCCCAAGCGCCGTCGGAGCGTTCTTGCCATCGCGATTGAAACGGACGATCGACCCACCACGGTTGTCGGCGCAGGTGTCGATGTCGTGCGCAAACCCAACAAAAGATCCCGTTCGACAGACCAATGAGAACGAGGCGATCGATCACTCGATTGGCGAATCGAATCTCTCGCCAAATGGGCAGGCGGTTTCGACATGGGTGGCACTAACCACAGCCGAGCCGCCTTGTCGCTTGGCGGTTTCGCGTGCAAAGCCGCCTTCGCCACGCACCTTGTCCATCCCACCGCGTCAGCCGCATCACGGCGTCGGGCCATTGGAAGTCGCCTCTGACCATGCTGCCATCGCCATCAAAGGCGCCGTGGCGTGCGATCGTTTCCGCGGAATTGCCTCAGTGCCCCCGTGGAGGTGCCCCCGTGAGGTGCCCCCGTGGGGTGCCCCCGTGGGAGGTGCCCCCGTGGAGGTGTTTCCGTGGGAGGTGTTTCCGTTGGGGTAATCCTTCGCCAGCAGCGCGTTTCGCGTTAACGGTGAGCGTCGAAGTTTCGCCCAAGCTGAACCGAGGTTGTCGGCGCGATCGGGAAATCCCACTCGCCATTTGGACCCGCTGTCCAGACGACACGTTGATTCAATGTCCGTTTACTGGCTCCATCGTTCGGTTCCTCGAACTCTTCCCCACGACGCGTTCCGCTATCATGAGCGTCAGTTGCGCGCCAACCATTCCGAACATTCCCAAAGTCCGTTTTCCGTTGCGTGTCCTGCGGAGAACGAGCCACGGGGAGCGTTGATCGCTCCGGGCGATTGCAGAACGCGATAGTCGATCCACCCACGGTCAAACGAAGGACTTGGAATCCGCTAGCGGTTCCGGCTGTTGCAAGAGTTGGCTTTTTCAGCCAGCGTTTGAAAATTCCCAAAGCATCCGATTCGGGATTACTGCTCGGGTTGAAACGTCGTCTGGGCAATCTTGCTTCGATCCACAGGCAACGACGGGCCAACGCGTATCCGAAGTCGGTTCACGATCCTGGAGCAATTGATCGACCCTGGGGAAAGCCAAGGATTGGACGGCGTCCAAAGATTGCGTGCTGATCCGACGTGTCGAGCACACCCGACCCAGTTCTCAGGACAACAAAGGACTGAAGCCGATTCACCAGGGCGCAGAGACGGTTCGGCAAACTCGTCCGTTACGGCGTCGGCTGCATCGATCCGATGTTCTTTGACCGTGCCTATGATCGGTGGGGTTATGGCGGCTCATGTGACCGGATCAACCCCATCGGATATCGGCCGAACTCAGCGAACGCCGAGGTTCCGAACATCGTGACGGTTCGACGATTCGGTGCGACCGCAGATTGTTCGGAAGACCGAAAAATCATTTGCATCCGGGCGACCATGACAGCGGGCGGAGCACAACATTGCCGAAAACGGACCGCCATTGAAGCGCAGCGTATGGCCAAAGCACGACCCGCCGGCGCGTCCATCGCATTCGGATCGACGCGTTGTTCATTGGCACGTTTGTCGCTCGATGGGATGTCACTTCCGCCCGAGGGCGAGCTGTTTCGTTCCAGGGGCGTTTGGGGCGCGGGCCGAACATTCATCCGCGCTCGTCGCGATGATTCTCGTACCGGAGTCTTTGTTGAAACAGTTGATCGGTCGGACTGGCCAAAACTATCCGCCGATCTGCACGGTGGGCAATCCAAGCACGACGTTCGCCATGCGCGGTGGAAATTCGCCCATCCGCAACGGCCGATTTTTCCGTTTGTCATCACGAGCCCGAACCGCGGCAATGGAATCCGGGTGGCCCGACGCAGGTGGCCATGTCGCCCCATCACCGATGCGGGCATTGCTGCCAATCAGAACATTGAAAACGGACCCGGTCCCACGATCTGGAACCGCCGACATTGCGGAATCGCCCCGTCGTGGCAGGTAACAAACATGCAAATCACCAAACGCGTTTGCGGGCGGCGGGGCATCGACGGCTCTCCAAAAGGCAGGAATGAAACGGTTCCCTGTGGATAAGAAATCTCTGCCGAGTCGTTTGACAAGTTCATTTCAGCTTGACATTACCATGCCACCGTTGAGGTGTGCATCATGCTCGGTTCCAGTACCGATTCTGGGAGCCGCCGCAACTGCAGCGTCCAATTTAAGTTGGTGCGCAGCTGATCGGTCATTTCCGTCCCCGCATTGGACGCGTCGCCTCGGCACCCGCCTTCGACGCTCAAAACGTACGGCGGATTGAATCGACAGGGCCGCGTCGCTCCGATGCGTTCATTCGCCTGACTCGATTTCATGGGACGTTGTTATCGCCGGAAGTTAACGGACATCGCCTTGATCGGGATTCGACCCGAGAGTTCTTTTTCCCGATTTCAACGAACATGTCGTCGCCAGAATCCGCTTGCCCATTCTCATCGCATGACTGCTCAGGGCTGCCGCCGACCTGAACCGTTCGGTCGTGAAAAACACGTCCGAAACTCTGGGTCACCAGGATCCTGTTGTTCAAACCGACTTTGAGCGAATCGTTATTTTCGACCTCGCGAACGAAGTCGCGTTCGGCTATGCAGATAAATCGGACTCGGCATCCTTGGCGGTATCGTCGCAATTGTTCAATTCGCTGAAACGTGTCCGAGTTTTCCTTCCGGTGTGCTCCGGGGTTTTCGCAAAGATTCGTTTCGCTGGTGAGCTTCGGTAACGACTCCGGCGGCATCATGAGCGTTGCCCAATTCCGCCCGGTTAAATCAACGGCCGGTCGAATCGCCGTTGGAAAAACTGAACGGACACTTCTCGCGATTCGAGGAACCGACATCATGCCATAGTTTTCCCCGTCCAACCCTTGGGTGAGCGGACCCCAACACGAAACTGCCGTCATCACCCGGACGCCGTCCGATCCCATAAAAAACTGAACTTCACACACCAAAGAATCGGTCCAAATCTCTTGATCGTCGGACCCAACGACTCGCGCGATTTGCGATCCGCGTCATGAACGGTCGCTGGGAGTCTGTCCTGTTGCAATCGATTACGGATCCCGGACACCGGTGCAAAGGTCCAATCCGCGTGCCATTCGGACGTGCGAATGGGGCATCCGGAACACCGACCAATTCCGATGTCTGGAAATCCAAACGCGATGAGGTGACGACAGGTAGTCTTGGTTCATCTGATCGTCCGATTGATCGGTGACGGTGAATCCGGTTTTTCCGGTATGGGACCGGGCCGCGACGTTTACTGCGAACGTGGGTCGATTGCCATGAACAAAGGATTGCCTCGGATTGAATTGCGCGAGAGTTGTTGGCCACGCTCCGGGCGTCAAAAAAAAAACGGTCCCGGATTACTGTTCCCGCCACCACGGCTTGCGGTCCAGTCGGTGACGCCCTCTTGTCGAAAACCGTCAAATCGACACGAGGTTTCTGGAAATCATAATCGTCCAGCATCCCGATCCGGTCGTTGAACTGACCTCGCTCTTCCAATCACCCACCGAAGCGGGGCGGTCCGGATTTGGACACTACCGCGATACGGCAGGTCCGGGTAGG
>Ga0163217_1020149_pt1 | contig 10435 bp, 10 predicted proteins | sample SynspAceP_FD_185933 | JGI IMG/M metagenome (GOLD analysis project Ga0163217, IMG submission 185933) | Saline lake microbial communities from Ace Lake in Antarctica - Synechococcus sp. Ace-P (PacBio error correction) | ecosystem: Environmental > Aquatic > Non-marine Saline and Alkaline > Saline ... | reverse complement strand
ACGCAAGCGTACCAGGCCGGGCAGGAGGCGAGGCCGAACAAGCAGAACGAGCAGAAAAGAACAAGGGCGCCCCAGCGGTGCAGGGCAGGGCCAGGAAACCACAAGTGGGGGAGGCCGGAACAGGGGAAAGGCGAAAGGGAAAGGAGGGACGAGAACACGGCAAACAAGAGGCCAATAAAAAGAAGGTCACAACAAAGGGGGGGGGGGACCAACAAAACAATTACCGCAAAAAGAGGGACACAACAAACGCCCGCAACCGACAGCGTACAAACATGAAAAGCCGGCCAAGCAGGAAGAAGCAAAAGAAGTGGCCCGCCGAAGCAGGGAAGCCCAGCCGAACGAGGATAGCGAGACAAAAACGAGAAGAATGAAGGACAGCCGAAACGCCCGGACACTGTGCACCGCGAAGAGAAAAACAAGGAACAGACCCAAAGAGGGAGAGCCGAGCGGAAAGAGGGAATGCAGCGGGAAAGAAACGAAAAGCGAGGCACCAACCGGGAGCCCCCAAGCCAAAGCAGAAAGGGCCGTGCAAGAGCAAAGAAGGGGGGAAGACCATAGAGCTGGAAGCGGAAACTGTGGCGAAAACCGCCAACGGGCGACAGGACGGCCGAGTCCGACGACAACCGGGTGACGCGGAGAGAGGAAACCGAAGAAAAGGAACCGGCGGAGAAGGAGCAGGCCGGAACTGAGGCAAACAAGGCACGAAGAAAAAACCACATACAATGAGTGAAAAAACAGGATGGCGCGAGGTATGAGCCGTGCGAGGAGGAAACACAAAATCCACAAAAACAAAGAACGCAAAACCATGAGCAACGGCAGTCCGAAAAAAGCAAAGGGAAACGGAAACGGGCGGAAGGAAAAAAGGAGGACCCGGGGCATAAACGACATAGCGAAAGCAGAACGACGAGAAAGGAATACCATGAGAAGGCGCATAGACAACAAGCGGAGGGGCAGGAAAAAACACGTAGAAAAGGACGACAAACCGAACGGGCCCCGGGCAGAGCGCGCCGCGGGCCGCCGCCGCCAGGGGGGAGAGAAAGTCCCAAGGACCAGTGCGGAGGTGCCGCCGGACGCGATCAAGCGAGGGCCGGCACAAGACGAGTTGAGAGAGCACCGCACAGGAGAGAACAAGAGGCCTTGAGGAGGGCCGGAGGAGCAAGGGAGGGGAGGGCACCCCCCGGGGCAAAGCCCAAGGACAACGGAAGAAACACCGTGACCGTGCCATGTGCGGGAGCGGAAAGGCAAGGGCAGGGCCGGCCGGGGGGGCGAGAGGGGGACAGCCGAAAAGAGAGAAAAAAGAGCCCAAAAGGTAGGAACAGGAGGGGGGGGGAGGAAGGGAAAGACCACCCGAATAAACAGAAGGAGCAAGTCGGCGCAGGTGGCAACACGACGACGAGGAACCAGGGACGAGCGACTCGAGGAAGGAAAAGGGTCCCAGGAATGCGGGCGCCAAACGTGACGACTGCCACCGCGAGGGAGGCACCCGCCGAGAGCAGCGCGCAAGGGAGCGGAAAGGGGGCAGCCAGTGGGCCAAAGCGGTGCCCGGGAAGGACAGAGGCAAGACCCCGACAGGCCAAGAGCAGCAAACAGTCGGGGCTGCCTGAGGGAGAAGGAAAGGAGAATTAAACCGCCGGCCGGAAAGCAGACGGAAGCGACGCTGGGGCAGCGAGACCAATCGGGAAGGAGGGGAAGCAAACGCGGCGCGCAGGGCCCAATACGTGTGCGGAAAAGCCGACGGCCAGGAGCTGCAAGGCGACCCGCGGGAGGAGGGAAGGGGGGGGAGCCGCTGGGATCTGAGGCGGGGGGAAAAACAACAAACAACTTGGGGGCCGCAGGTGAGGGAACGAGGGGCTGCCGCAGAGCCCTAAAAGCCGGCAACGGCAAGGGTCCCCGGGACGGCAGCCACCAAGGGGGGGGCGGCCACCGCCCGGAACGATGGAGAAATGGAGCGCAGCGCGCGAGGGGAGGAAAGAACAGCACCAGCAGGCCAGAGGCCAGAAAAACGGAACAGCGAGTCAGAGGGACAGCCGCAACGAGGGCAAGGGGCAAGCACCGGCAGGCCAGACAGCGACAGAAACCACCCCGAGGGGAAGGCGCACGACGGCCCCCACAGGTGGTAAAGCGAGGCGGGGACATGGCAGCACGTCGGAGAGGGCAAGCGAGGGGAGGGCAGGGCGCCGGCCAGAGAGGTGACCCCGGACGACCAAGAAGTTAAGGCGGAAAAGAGGGCGCAGGGGGCAAAGGAGCGGAGCCACCAGGAAGCGAAAGACATGCCCCAGCGGCAGACAAAGTACCGTCCTGACGGAAGGCGAGCCAGAGCACCGCGCCAGTAATGAAGCAACGAAATGAGCATCAGGGAAGGCGGAGGCGAACCCCGGCATAAAAGGAGGCGCAACCAAAAAAGAACAAACACGCAGCAGATGGACCGGGGAGCCAAAGGGCACCGCGCAGAGAAGCGAAGGAAGCGGGGGACTGGGGGAAACCAGGGAGAGGGCCGGAAGCGGGACGAACCAGCAGAAACACCAGGAACCCGAGCAGCAGGGGAGGAAGAGATAAAGGGAAGGACAAAAGGAGGAAGACCGCGGGAAAGGACCAAAAGCGCCCGCGGGGCAACAGGGCAGTGTCGACAGAACGTCAGCGGCCGCAGAAAATCGTCGACGAAACCCGGCGACCAGAAAGGGAAAGCCGAAGAGGGCCGAGGACACAAGCACCAAACCCGCGGCAAAACCCCCATCGCCTGACCAGTCCAGGCCCTCCAACAGGAGAAGCAAGAGGAAAACCCCAGGGCCGGAGGCTCGAGCCAGAAGGAAAGGAGCCCGCGTGACGAGCGCACGAAGTCCCCCGGAGGCATAGGCTACCGCACCGCCACGAACCCGGCAACCCAAAGAATAACGGCGAGGCCGCGCACGGCCAAACACGCGCCCCGAGAAATACAGAAAGAGGGGGAGGAGACCCGAAACGGACCAAAGACGGCAAACCAGCTGCCAAGGGAGAACCCAGGGCAGAACCGAGCCCAAGGACAGAGAAAGGCACTCGACGGCGGCAGGAAGGCGTTGAGAAATGCTGCCGAAGAGGCAGAGGGAAGGAGCACCAAGCCTGATGGCCCAGCCACCGCAGAACCGGGCCCGGGCTCAGGGGGCAGGAAACCGGGGCGGCAGCCCAACGGAGTCTCCAGCCCCTGCGGAACAGCCCAGGAAAGAAGGCCAGAAGCAGCCATGGGTCACAAGAGCAAAACAAGCGGAGGAGGAAAAACCACAAGGGCGCAGCGGGGAGGCGGGGGGGAGCCCAGAAAAACTAGCCCAAGCAGGAAAAAGGGGGAGGGGCATGGAACCAAGGGGGGGAGCGGCAGAGCAGCCAAGCCGCCCCCGCGGAAAAGGAAGGCAGAAGCAAAACGGCCGCCGTGACCGGAAGAAGAAAGGGCGGAAAAAGACCGGCAGAAAGCGGACACCAACGAAAACGAGGCACGGCAGGAAAGGCCACGAAAAAAGCCCGCCAGAAGGACGCCCACAGGGCGTGAAGGCGTCGATCAAGGGAAGGCAGGGACGGCAGGAAGCCCGCCAAGAGAGCAGACCGCGCATGCAAGCCGGGAGAAGAGCGGGGATGGGACAGAGGTATTAACCACTGTTCGCGGGAAAAAAGAGGAGCGGGGACAAGTCGATGAAACGTGATCGACCCAGGGGAAAAGCACGACAGGGGGGGTCGCCGGCAAGAGAGCGCCGGACCAGCAACGGTGGCAAGGGCAAAGCGCAGCAGGCGGAGGACAAAGGTGGCGGGGCGAAAAAGGGGAGTAGAAAGGCCAGAACGGAAACAGCAGGGAAACGCTGCAGGAGGAAAGGCGGAAGGGGGGGGCGAACCGGGAAATACCGGAATGGCCGAAGAGGGCAGGACCGCAGTGTCCAGGGCAGGTGCACCCAGGCCGCCAGAGGTAGGCGCCAGCCAAGGGGCAGTGGAAAGCCCGAGAGCGACCCCGAGCCGGGCCCGCAGGGACCGCGGGCACCAGAGCGCCCACCAGCGCACGCAGCAAGGCACGGGCCCGGCGGTGGGCGCCGGGGGAGTAGGCCAAAGAAGCAGCCACCGATGCCCGCAGCGGGGCATGCGCAAGGCGGGAAGCCCGCGTGAAATGCACCCGAGCCAAGACCAAGAACAACCAGAGCGAGGAGCCGCAGAAGAGGAACAAACCCGGCGGGGAGGGGGGCGATGGCCAGCGAGGTCGGGAGGGCGCAACACACTGAACAAGAAGCAAAAGTAGAGAGGAGAGGAGGGGGCAACACGGCAAAAAGACAGGTGCAGAAGGCGGGGCGGAAAAAGAAATGAAAGGAAAACCAGGAGCCGACCGGACCGGCCGGAGGCGAAAAACGAACAACAGAGAAAAAGGAAGGGCAAGAAAAAAGGACGGAGGTGCAAGGAGAGGTCAACCCACGGAAAAGACAGGGGAAAGAAGACGCGCGCTGGGGCCCCCCTCCGGGGGGGGAGAGAGAGAGCCAAAGGAAGTACGGGGGAAAGAGACACGGGCACAACGCCACGCCCACGGGGGGCGGTGCAACTGACGGGAGCGCGGGGGACGGGGCGCAGAAGCAGCACAGGACCAGGATAGGCACGGGTGACGGAGAGGTGCAGCCACCCAAAAGCACCAGCCCAGAAAAAAAAGGCGCAGCTGGCAAGGGCCAGACGCCGAAGAAGCGACGGAGGCGGGCAGGGCGGCGCCAAGAAAAAGAAAAGCAGATGGACATCCCAAAAGCCAACCGGGGAAGCCTCGAGAAAGACCCGAGGGGAGGGAGGGAGCGGGAGACAGGCAAAAGAAGGCGAGACCAAAGACCTGAAGCCAGGAAAATGCGAATAGGGCGCAGGAAGGGAAAATAAACCCGGAAGAAAAAGGATCGGAAAGGCAGCGGGGGAAAGAAGGGGAGCAGAGGGCACGCGGAAAGAAGGAAACGGAGCGGAAGAGCAGGAGCGGGCAACGGCCCCTGGAGGCGAGCCAAGGGAGGACCCGGGGGAACCGGAAAGGCCCAGGAGGACAGAACGAGCCCGGAAGGAAAGGGAAAGGCGAGGACAAAAAGACAAACAGAACACGGAGCAAACCGGCAAAAGAGGCAAGATGGGACGAGGCCGGGTCCTACGCCACCTGCGAAACCAGAAAAAACGGGAGCCAGAAAAGAAGCTGAATGGAAAGGCACAAACGGGAGGGCCGCCGAAGCGAAGGGACCGGAGACACCACCACTGGAGCGAAGGTCAAAAAGCGGGAGAAAAGGTCAAATAGACAGTGAACAAAAGAGGGACAGCCAGAAGGGACCAAAAGTGCCCCCCAAAGAAGGAGAAAGGCGAAGGCGCAGGCCCGCGAATGAGGACGGAGCGACAGCCCCGGAAAAAGCAGGTACAGGAGCGAAGCAAAGGAACGCCAAAAGGGCCCAACTAGTAAGAGGCCACGAGGTGAGGACGGACCTGAAAACCAGTGGCAACGAGGGGCGGAGGGAGCAAGCTTGGCGACGGAGGGGGGCAAGCCAATGAGGCCCGGGCCAAAGCGAAACCGGGAGAGCCGAAGAAACAAGGTCCGAGGGGCAGGAAGTGAGGAGCGAGGCCCGAGAAAAACGCGGAAAAGGCACCCGACCCCGGCCGGCGGCAGAGGATGAGATGGAGCAAACAAACCGAAAGAAGCCGAGGAGACATGGTGGTCCGCAGCCGAGGGGAGAGAGAGGACCCAAAAGGGAGGCAAGGCCTGCGGGCAGGGAGGTCCCGCAGGAAGGCGACACCAACGCGGGGGGATACACCAACAGGACGAAAAAGCACCAGCGGGCCCCACAGAAAAAAGGGAGGAGGGGGAAAGCGCCAAGAAGAAGGGGGAAAGCCACTGAGAACAAGAGAGAGGAGAAGGCGAAGAACGCAGGCCTGAAGAAAGAAGAGGGCCGTTGAAAGAGGCAGTCGAAGGAGGAAAGGTCCAAAAGGGACAGAGGGGAGAAGAGAAAGGGAAGCGAGGCGGTGAGAACCCGAAAAAAATCGGCCTGTGGCGCGGCAGAGAGGGCAGGGAGAGGAACGAACGGGGCGGGAGCGGCGCCGGGTCCGGGCCAGCGACCGAGGAATAACAGGGGACGGCGGAAACGAGGAACGAGAGAAGGACCAATTGAGGCCGAGAGAACGACGCCCACGGGGGGCGCCATTCGGAAGCTTAAGGAGGAGGCAAGCGGACCGGCAGGGGGAGGGGGGGAAAACGAGGCGGACCGAGGGAACAGGAAGGAAACGGCCGGCGGCCGCAGCGCACAGTGGAGGGAAGAACAGGGCAGCCGAACTGGACGCGCCGAAGAGAAGTGGAGGCGACACCCTGCAAGGGAAAAAACGCGAGAGGGGCCCGACCGAGGATGAAGCAGGACCAAGAGAGGCAGCAACGGAGAGAACAGGGCCGGGGGAAGGCAGGCAGGACAAAGGCAACAGCCAGTGAAACCCGGCAAAAAGCCAAAGCACGGCGAACTTAGCTGCAGAAGGGCCAACAGGCTACAACAAGGTAAAAGGCGCCGAGGGGAGGAGGGAAACACGCCTAGATGACCGGGCCGCCAAGCAGGAAATGACCTGAGCAGCGAGGATGACAGAAGCGCAGAGGGAGAAGAGAGGGGACTGACCGGAAAGACGGTAAAGTGGGCTGCCGGAGGGAGGGCGGATAGCGAAGGGGCGACCCAATGTACCACCATGCGCCCCGAAACGGAAAAAAAGGAAATCCGGGAACAAGAGCGTTAAAATAGAGACAGCGCCAAGAAAGCCCCAAGCGCCAAAAACGAGCCGAAAGGGGAGCCAGAGGAAAGAAAGAGACGGGAAAAAGGGGGGCAGAGGAGCGAAAAAGGAAAAAAAATACGGAAGAGGGAGGAAAAAGGTCCCCCCCCGAGTGGGGGGGCGGGAAACGGAAAGAGCCGGCGAAGAAGAAAACAAGTGGAGGAGGAAAGTCGGAAGAGCAAGGGGCCCGGGAACGCAGCGGACCAGGCCGGCAGGAGGGATGGCCGGTTAAAACCAAGCGAGAGCGAGAAGAAAGAAAAGGCGCCCCAGCGTCAGCGAGGGGCCAGGAAACCACAAGGGGAGGCCGAAACAGGAAAGGCGAAAGGAAGAGGGGGCGAAATGACGCCAAACAAGGAGGCAAGAAAAAGAAGGCACAACAAAGGGGGGGGGGACCAAACCAAAGACAAGGACCGAAGAAAAGAGGGAGAACACAACAAACGGCCCGCAACCACACCCTGACAAAACAAGGAGAAAGCCTGCAAGGCGAGTGGAAGAACAAGAAAAGGCCCGCCGAACAGGTGGAAAGGCCACCGGACCGAGGGAGAGCGCAGACAAAGAAAGAGGAATACATCGAAACGCCGGGGACACGGCGACCGGAAGAGAAAAAACAAGAACAGGACCAAAGAGGAGGACGATCGGAAAGGAGGGAAGGCCAGCGGAAAATGAAAACGCGAAAAGCGTAGGCACAACCGGAGGCCCCCCAGAGCGAAAGGCCGCAGATGCGAGAAAGGAAGCGGGAAGACCAGAAGGGGAAGGCGGAAAACGGGGCGAAACCCAATACGTGGCGACCAAGGACCGGCCGGAGGCGGAGCGGACAACCGGTGACGCGGAGATGTGGGAACCGGAAGAAAAGTGAACCGCTGAGGATGAGGCCTGGAACGATGGCAAAAAACAAGGCACTAAGAAAAAAAAAACACATGACAAGGAGAAAAAAGACATGGAGGCGCAGCGGAATCCGGCGAGGATGGAAACACAATAAGCCACAAAAACAAAGGAACGCAAACCAGAGCAACGCCAGGGCCGAGAAAAAGCAAAGGGGATAACGGGTGGTGAGAACGGGCGGAAGGGAAAAAGGGATGGACCCGGCTGGGCATTAAACGACAGAGCGAAAAGCAGAAACGACAGGAAGAGGGAAGAGGCCAGAGAAGGGCGCCCAGGACAACCCAAGCGGAGGGCAGAAAAACACGGGAGAGAGGAAAGGACGACAAAAAGCCGAACGGGTCCCGGGGCAGACGCTCGCGGGCCGCCGCCGCCGGGGGGGGGGAGAGAAGGAGAGGCCCAAGCGGACCAGTTGGTCGAGGGTCCGGCCGGACGCGAGCAAGGGGTGGCCGCAAACAAGACAGGGGAGGTATGAGCGACCTGTCAGCAGGAAGGAACAATAGTGCCAGTAGGCCGGAGGGAGATAGTGAAGGTGATGGGCACCCCCCCGGGGCAAAATCCCCAAGGAACCTGAAGACACCGGGAGCCGGGGCCAGGGCGGGGAGCGGGAAAGCAAGGCGAGGGGCTCGGCCGGTGGGGATGAGGGTGACATCTACTGAAAGGGAGAAGATATGAAGATTATAGTATGCGCAGAGAATGTATATGTTATCTAGTGTAGGATTCGTGTGTGATTCTATGGTGTAAATTGTCGATTTGGGGATATCTCAGAAATACTCGAAGCGTATATATATCCTTTTCTCATAGGGTCAACTAGCGCGTGACGAGAGATCCATGTAGCTGAGCCAGGAGATCGCCGCCTCGGGAGAAGGCTGATGGCCACGGTTGTAATCTCTATATCACAAGCAGGCTGTGCAGGACGAAAGGGCAATCCAGGGGGCCAAGAGCGGGCCGGGAAGGGACAGATCAAGGACCCCGACAGGGCAAGACGAGCAAGACAGCGGGGGCGGGCCTGGGGGAGAAAGGAAAGGAAAGGTTAAACGCCGCCGCGAAGATGACGAAGCGTAGCTGGCAGCGATAGCCAAGCGGGAAGAGGAATGGCAACGGCGCGGGCAGGGCCAAAGCGGGCGAAAATTCGGGACGTGAGCCAGATATAATAATTGGTGTGTTTGTGTGACCGCGGAGGGGAGGAAGGGGGGAGCCCTCGGGGAGGCCGGGAGCGGGGAAAAAACAACCAAAACCAGACGGGGGGCCGGCAGGGGAGGGAACAGGGCGCCGGCAGGAGCGCGAAAAAGCCGGCAAACCGGCGAATTCCCGACCGCATCCCACAAGGGGGGCAGCCCACCCCCGGAACGAGGGGAAAAAGGAGTGCGCATCGCGCGGAGCGGTGAGGAAAGAAACAGCCAGCCAGCAGGGCCATGAGTCAAAAAAAGGACAGCGAGCAGAGGGACAGCCCCAACGAGGCAAGGCGGCCAAGGCAGCGGCAGGCCAGGACCAGCGACATAAAGCCGGCCCCGAGGGAAGGGCGCGACGTACGGCCCCACAGGGTAAAGCGAGGTCGGACGAGGCAGCACGCGGTGAGAGGGGCAAAGCGAGGAGGCAGGCGCCGGGGCCAGAGAGGGACCGCGTCGGGAACCAAGGAGGATAGGGCGGGAAAAGTGCAGGGCGCAGGGGTCAAAGGGAGGGAGCAACCAGTAAGCAAAGACATCCCAGCGGGCAAACAAAGGGACCGTCCTGGACGGGAAGCGGAGCATTAGCACTGCGCAGGGAAGGAAGCAGACGAAAGAGCCAGCAGGAAAGCGGGAGGCGAACCCCGCTGGCCAGAAGTAGGAGGGGCGTCACCAAAATAAAAGAACAAAGACAGCGGCAGCAGAGACCGGGGGGGTGGAGCAAATGGGGCACCGGCCAAGAGGCGAAGGAAGCGGGACGGGGAACCAGGAGGAGAGCCGGGAACGGACGAACAGGCATAACACCAGGAACCCGTGATGCTAGGCAGGGAGGAAGAGAGAAAAGAAGTGACAAAAGGGAGGGAAGACCCCTCGCGGAAAGACCAAGCGCCGCGGGGGGCACAGGGCAGGTGGCGGACATAAACGGCGTAGTCGCCGCAGGAAAGCGCGGCGGAAAACCCGGGGCGTACCAGAAAAGGGAGCTGCGGAAAAGAGCCGAGGACAGGCCAAGGGTTACCCAAGGGACCCTCGGCCAAAACGCGCCCCACGGACCAGCCGAGGCCCGCACAGACAGAAGAAGCAGAGGAAACCCCAGGCCGAGCGCGAAGCAGAAGGTAAATGACCGTGGACGAGCGCACGAAGGCCCCCGGGATAGGCAGAGCCGACCGCAGCGCCACGGAAACGGCGCAGAGCCCAAAGAAACGGCGGAGGCGCGGACACGCCAACGACGCGGCCCGAGAAAAACAGGAAAAGGGGGAGGGGGAGACCCGAAACGTAGCGGAAAGGAGCGGCAGAACCAGCGGCCAAGGGGGAGAACCCAGGGCAGAACAGCCCGCAAGGACATAGGGAAAGGCACGCGGACGGGGCGGCAGGGAAGGCGGGGAGAAAGGCCCAGAGAGCAGAGGGGAAGTGCACCAAGGCCCGCGGAGGGCCGGAAGCCCCGCATAACCGGGCCCGGCCGAGCGGGCAGGGAGGACTGGGGGGGCAGCCCAAAAGCGGGAGAGGCGACCAGTCCCCGGCGGGGAAAGCCCAGGGGAAATGGGAAGGCCAGAGCATCCAGGGGCACGAAGGAGGTCAAAACACGGGAAGATAGAAAACCTACAAGGGCCAGCTGAGCGGGGGACCCCAGAAAAAAC
>Ga0163217_1093909_pt1 | contig 10436 bp, 6 predicted proteins | sample SynspAceP_FD_185933 | JGI IMG/M metagenome (GOLD analysis project Ga0163217, IMG submission 185933) | Saline lake microbial communities from Ace Lake in Antarctica - Synechococcus sp. Ace-P (PacBio error correction) | ecosystem: Environmental > Aquatic > Non-marine Saline and Alkaline > Saline ... | reverse complement strand
GTGCTGTTGTTGAAGTGATCTCTGTTAGAACAGAATTAATAAAGCGGTCACAGGCATGATCACAATCATGTTCAACTTTCTAACACGGTGAGTTGATCGACAATTCCATGTGCAAGGCCAGTTTCCTAAAGCTGCAGCGATCGCTAAACCTCGCCAAACAAAAGCAGAATGCCCAAAGGTTTTCCTTGGAGCCTTCAGTCGTAGAACGCGTCCTCCACTGGCTTGGCTTTCTTTGGTGGGAATAATAAAGAGCGCTACGGAGCTCGGAGGTATGAGCAATCATATCCGTCAGTATCTCGGCACATAGTAGACCAGAAATAATCTCGCGTAATCAAGGAAAAGCGGCCGAAGCAAGACAATGGCTACAGCAGGTTTTTCGAAGAATTTTCCCAGCGCAGTGCGTTCTTTCATGAAGCCTTTCCGCAAGGAATGCCTTGATCTTCATGCGAAACGCCGATTACGACGAGATAGCAACACAAAGCGATTCTAGCATACAACGACATTGGGTACGCCGATTCACATCCAACTGGCGAAACTGATTTCGACGCCAAAGAGTTCACGGGCGGTGCTGCCAAATGATATTGGGGGGTGCCGATCAACTGCCCATGCACGCAATTGTCGGCAGTCGTAAGCCTACCGCAAATAAAAGGCTTCTCGAAGAATCGGGATGTCTGCCCTTCAGGGTGCTTTTTTGAGCTAGCTCCTATGTGCCCGTTAATGGCGACGCACATCGGGACAGTCATCTGAGAGGCCGGTATTGATACCCACATAGTACAGAATTGCCGATGGCGAGCATAAGCCAAGCAAGTTTACCTGCCACTAGAGTGCTGGTGCCCACGATACGCAAATGTGGCGAGCGCCATGCGTTTGTTGAAGTTCCACTTCATCCATAGCGGTCGCATAAAACCCCAAGAACAGAAGACAATGTCATCGCCATAGGCCGAGTAGTGGTTGCCACTGTGAGTTGCCCTCCGGTAACGGCCAGTAGAAACAGAGGAGAACGGAAAGTGGCAGATCGGAAATGCTTCGGTAATCACAATTGCGACCAGATTGTTGTTGCAATCACGGCCTTGCTTGAAACTTAAAGCGTTCGGCTGAGAGAATATAAGGATGCAAAGAAAGAGCACGACAAAGTATAAGGCGAATCCAATTGCGCCTTGGTATAGAGTTCTCGTGAGCTTGTCACCGGTCAGTGCGGGTCGAACATCGTTCTTTCTAATTGTAATCAATGAGCTGCGCAATGTGTGTACTTCAGCTAATTAGCGAGAAGGCGTACAGGCTTTGCCCTTGGATACCTTGCAGAATTGTCAGAGTGGCGCTTTCACGCGTCCGTCTTCGGTCCAGTTGTCATAAGCGGCTTCTTGCAGCCCTTAACGACAATTGTTTTGCATGCCATGCTCAAGCGGCGCATTCGTTCTGGCTTAAGAGCGTGGATTCAATGCCCGTTACATTGCAAAACACGTAGTGCTTCGAGGTAGGAACCGTAGCACTGTGCGTGGTAGTGGATCAAAGTCCAAAGGTCAATTTTGCCATAATTCTAGATCCTATGTAGGGGTTACGTCTGCGACCCTAATGTAATCGCTGGGTCCATGCCTCGCAACGGATTCACGGATAGAACCAGCCGCGTTCGCAGCGGCTTTTCATGGCTGCACGTAGGTCTAGGCCATTTGCGCTATTAAGTAGGCTTGCCAACGACATGATTTGGCTTGTGGGCTATGTCAGCCGGGACCATCGGATGTGAGGTAGATATCGACGTCTGCATTGCGCGAGAAGTAAAAGTTCATCATTTGAGCGCTGGTGGCAATGAGGTTTGTCCGGATTGCCGTGTTCGGCGCTTATCGAGCTTGCTGTGACCTTGCAGAACCCGATGTCCAAGGGTCGTCGGCTTATGATTCCCCGGTTTTTCTCTATGGGAAATCGAAATTTATGCGGGTCGTCTCTAAATACACGTCAAAATCTTATCCTGCTTTGATCCGTAAGAGGCTTTGATAGTGAGGACCCGCAATGCCTTGGTTGTTCAGACTGTCACGGTCGGACGATAAATTTACGCCGAACCATACCATAGTGAGCTGTTAGCCACAAATAAACGCTGTCGCGAGGGAATTGGCGCACAGTGCCTAAGCTACGCTAGTCAGAGTGGTGCGAAGAGTTCCATGGGGTCCTTTCTAATTATTGGATGATGTGGGCAGGATAGAAGTTCCGCCTTGAAGTCTATGGGTATTTGCGGGAAGCGCTACGCTCACTTCACAATGTTGCACAATTTGCCGCATTTATCTTAAACATTTGCTTTTATTATAACACCAAGGAACGATGACTTCCTAGCGTTTTCAATTGGCGATGAGGAATATTATGATTATGGCCAAAGTATTCTCAGCTATTTTAGTAGCGAAGGCTGCTTAAGCCCTTTAGCGTTGCCGCATCAAGTTATGAAATAACCTTTTTGATATGCGTATACTAGTCTATCAGGCGAGTATGGTATCAAGGTTGTACTTGCCCATTGGCAACTCAGACCAACACTTCACGCTTGGATTACACAATATGATGCAAGTGTCGCGACGGCAGGCAGATGCGCCTTCTTATTATTGGTATGTGGTAAGATTCCGAAGGTGCGAGTGATATAGAGGTATACAAGTGCATTGGATTTTTCATTGAAGCGGAAGCGTGTTTCGTCATTAGTAGTAACTCCGATTCGCGTTCAATAGCACTACCGATGGTCGGACAGTGCTGCAATTTTCTGACATCCTTCCAATAGTTCTGACTCGGTATCTCATTCACGGAGATCTTCTTCGTGGTTATTGTGACGGTCGCGAGTCACTGATCGCAACCCTAACGGCGACGGGATTCGCGATTCATAAGTTTTGGCACTTATTTCCTATACCAACAATTCTACACTTATACGAGTCACTTCATATAGTTTTATTGCTATATATAAGCTGACGACTACGGCGACCTCCTTGGGTGTGGCCAGCCGGGAGTGTTGCTCATGGCACTTAATGGCGTTTAAGTGGATCAGGAAGGTGGCTTGTGATAGGCTACGCGGGTCATTTGAACTTGCGATTCTGCGATAGTGTGTGTATAGTAACTGGAAGCTTGAGCGTTGGGCAAACTCGTTTTTACTTTGGTAGGAGCATGAGAAACAACGCTCACGTGCCCTGATGGGTGTCCTTTCACTTATCCGTGTCGCTGTAAGCGGTCTTGTGACCGGCCTCTATCCTCTAGTGTCATGAGCTGAGGCTTGTGGCCGGCGGGATGGGTTTCAGTTTGAGCCGTTGATTGCGCCATATTAGCGACTGTACAATGCCATTCCGAATCTCGAAATCTTGAAATGCAGCTTGTAAACGTGAGTCGAAGTGAGCAGCTCAAGACCTTCGGGATACCTATCCGCTTCAGTCAGATTGGGAACTATGTGCTGGTCAGTGATCTCCGCACTCTCGGGCTCTCTCCTCTCAGAGTTTCCTGAAGGTAGATTTATCGCTTAAATGCCTCATGCGTTACCCTTTTTTCAACCGTTGTGTGCAAGCGAAGTGGAAGCGGGTAATGCGTTCCTGGCGCTGGTGGCTGGCGGTGACTGCTCCACCATCGCTTTAATCAAGGAGAAAAACGATGCGGTTTCACAAGATTAGACCGGTGTGTTCGGATTTTATGCTAGTTGTCCTTTCTTTCTAATCAGGCAAGGCAACTTATGGTGTGGCACAAATGGAACCTGAATTGCGTGATGGCGCCTTTATTGTCTAGATACCATCTCGGCGTTTGTTCGACGTGATGGCGCCGTGATGCAGTCACTATGGTGAGTTCATCAAGTACCGTTGAAAGATTATGGCGGCGATTAAAGAAACGTAGAAGCTCAGTGATTGCCAGGTGTGCTTTCTTTGCGAGGCATATTGTTGTCTCGGATGGTGCGCACAACACGGCTTTGGTTGTTTGACGCAATTGACGTGTTAGGGCGCTTCAATTACGTCTTCTAGGTCAATGAGATTCGTTTGGCTTATTGGGGGTTCACAGTGGCGAGCCAAACATGTAGATCACGGGCACTCGACAGGGGCGAGAAGGCGCATGTGCTTCGTTCAACACCAGGCACTCTGCGGACTTTGTTTCGTGCATTGGCTTCAAATTGATGTAAAGTTGACGATCTGATGCGTTTAGAATATAGTCAACCTAGGTGTTAATCGTTTCTGCTTTCCAATGTCATTGTGGCAAAGTTCGTGTTCACTGTCAGTAGTTGGCGTCTTGTTAGGGGTTTCAAACCTATTGCGAGAAGGGTTCGAGTACAACGAATGCAGGGCTTGGTGGCAGCGCGTGCGAGGCATTGAGCAGGCAGCTCGCTGGGAGCTATCCAAACAGCCGAGCTATGGAATTACAATGGGCCTGCGATGTTGGAGGCGTGTGGTCCAATGCCGGCAATCCAGTAGGCTTAGGAACCTTTGACGAATACTCCACCCTATAGAAACGGACACCTCCGATTAGGCCAGGGCAGTCACACAGTGCGCAGAAGTGCTGTGTTCTTCGAAATAAAAATCTGTTAATGCTGACCAAGTCTTTCTAGTGGCCGCCGGCGAGCCGGCCCGATACGGATGGATTCCGATCCGTGAGCCGTACAGTAAGGATATCTTGCTTTCCTCGTGCTTTCAATGCGGTTTAGACGTTTGTTCGGAGGAGCAGCAGAACACTTATGGTGGATTGCGGGGCTCTTTATTATTGCTTTAGTGATTGGTGATTCTTGGTCGCTGGTTGCGTCCCTCGTTTGCTGCAGCGGTATGCAAAAGTTGTCTTGCGGGTTGTTACGCCAGCGTTAGAGTCAATGTGTGACAGCTGGCGTAACTTTCCGCGCTTTAATTTGTTAGCGCTCTACCTTAGACAAAATCATCAGTGCAAGAACAATTGGATCGCCGATTCCTCTCACGAACTAGTTTCGCTGTTGCTTATTGCGTGGGCGAATAGGAGCGCTTGTGGATGGAGTGGTCATTTGATAAGCCTAGCGTAGCGCATCGTCTATATTGACGAGTGTCTGAACTCCAAGCGGCTAATATACGGAACTGCATGAACTGAGTTGGTCGATATGGGGCTTGAATTATCAGAACAACGCCAATTGATTCAAGAGTTCATAGGATCATGGCGCAGTTCTCCATGCCTGCGACGGGCGAAGTTGGCATTGCACTTCAATGAGACAGCGTTGGCGGCGACCCAATGCCGACGACGCAAGTGAAGCAATGTTTGTATTCTTTTTCAGAACCACTTTGAGCTATATACGACCACCGGATCGCTTTCTGTGAGCTGGAATGTACAGGTAACCTTGTTGATCCATTGGGGGCTTCTGAGCCAGGGGTGGTGAGAGACAAGCAAGCTGTTTGAACGCCCTTTTAGGCGGAAATTCGCTAACGCGTACCGGTGGCAGTGCTTGTTGGCCATTGTTAAATATTTGTGGTTTGCACATGAGGAAGGATTGCGGTGGCAAGTCGGCTTTGGTGCTTGTGTTTACGATCCAATTACACATTGAGTTCTAGTCCTGACACTTTTAAATTTACATCTCAGGACTGTGCGCTATGTCGCATTAGTTACTTACGTGTGAGTAGAACCGAAACTATCCTCATGGTTGCAGATATTTGCAGCCGAAGTCTCATATCGACCAGAAATCGCAATGGTTGTATGGACGCTATGTCGGGCGCGAGCCAGATCTCGATTATTTGGATTTATGTTGCAGGTAGATGGTTTGCAGTGTCTGTAGGGAAGTGCGCAGCTTTTCGGATGTGCCCTATCATTATGGTGACAGCGAAAGTCGGAGGAGATTGACCGATTTTAGCTAGAGCTAGGTGCATTGATTTATATCTGTAAACCTTAGTCTCGAGAAGCGTGGCCAGTCAAATTTACTTCGCTCGCGATGCAAACACCTGAGCTTTGCCGTCCATTCCGTACTGACCGACCTAGACTTGATAAGGACAGCTATTTGTGTGAAGTAGGCGAACTAGTATTAGTTGTACCAGGTGAATTTGAACTGCTTAACACGATGCTCGGGGCGCCCGGGAAATTTCTCAAGGCATTTCAATTGATGAAATCTATGCGGAATAGAGTTTGTGAGTGGCGCACGATTGCAGCCACTACAAAACTCAGTAAAGAAACTCGCAACTGACTACTAAGTAAAGAGGCAGAGCGAGGTGGGATGTCTCGAATTTATACTAGGCCTATAATTCGAGAGAATAGTTAGTTAGACTTTTTCGTCTTTAGCTTATTCAGTTGTAGGCTTTGTTCAGTTGCTCTGGCATGGAAAGGGTACACCACCGATAGGCCGTAGGTCTACGACTTTTCATTGAGTGCTATGACTCGCTAACCTGTAGGGTAGGGAAGATCAGGTCTCAGGCCGCAGGGAGCTAGGATCTATCGCTCAATAGATTCGCGGGGCTTTATCTGCGCAATTTTAACGGGCGTTATAGACTCCATTTGCCTTTGATTTACGGCCTGCTTTGGCACCATCTGTCTTGGGTGTGTAAAGCCAGACACATGTTCAGGGCATGAAGCAAATCCCGCAATATTAATTAATAGCTTCGTCTGCGTCCTTTTATGTTGACTTGCTTTGAATAGCTAGTCGATTTGGCGTTGTAAGACGTGTTTACAAGAACGCCATGGCGCTCCTGCAATCACTGGGTTCAGTAAAAAGCTAGTATGGTACATATCCTGCGGGATTGACACCGCGTTAGATGAAGGCAACAACGTTTGTTTGATATTGTCCAGTGGGCTTGTGATGCGCATCGCATCGGCTGTCATGAGCGATCCTGCATTAACAATATCGGCACTTTCTTCGCGACGTCGTGCCAGTGCATATAGCGAAGCACATGGCTAAGCAAGTGTGGAGCTCGTTTGTGATTGCGTCACAATAATAACAACGAATTTCCTTCGGATTGTCCATTTCTAATTTTCTCACTTTTTGATCAGGAGCACTCTCTGCAAAACCTTTCTCCTCCACTTTTCTTGGGCATGGCTTTGCCGCTTCCGGTTTTGTCTGTCAAGCATTAAACACTTGATGCCCTGTTTTTGGTAGACGTTGAATGCGGCCAAGGTGGGACGGATAAGTTTTCCTCTTTGATTGGGTCGCCACGGCGATTACGCTGCAAACTTGGTCCGACGGCGAATACATGGGGTTCGCCTCGTGGCTAAGCTTGCGTTTTGACGCATTATCCAAGGCGAATATCGCGCGTTCATCAATTTTTATTACCCATAGCGCGTATGCCGTCTAGTTGCGATAACGCTTGCCAGCAATGGGGTTTGAAGTGCGTCGTCTGGTTGTTATTATGTCTCTTGTGTGCAGATTCAACGATTGCTTGGGGCATGGTGTTGTTCTGACCGCCTTCCATTGCGGCGATTCTTCAGTATTTCTTCCTCCTTGTAGTGCGGTTTTCATGATGTCTGTACGCAGGAGCGCCTTGTATCGGTGCCTAGTTTTGGTCATACTCTTTCACGTGATTTCATGCGTTGCAGGACTCGCCATTACGAATGAGAGCGGGATTCTGCCGTTTGTCAACCCCCATGATGACATTGGGTGGCTAACCTAATGACAGGGACAGCAATAATCGTACCAGTAGTGCAGTGACGATGCATTAGGAAGTTGCTAGGCTGTGGGCAATTCAACCACACTAAAGCGCTGAGCACGAGATATCATAATTAGTAGGCACAAATGGAGAGATGACATCTGCTAAGCGCACCAATGGGGCTTAGAGTTTTGCGCACCTTTTTACATTGTGATGATCTGCGGCTAGTGTCTGTGTCTTGCTTACTTGTGTGGCACCTGAATAAGAGGTTTCCCGACTTGTTGATTGTGCCGCTGCTACTTGGTTCGACCCTTCTTTCCTGACTTACGCTGTGTGCATTGTATCTTCATCATCGAAGTGACACCTTCGGTTACTCGCCAGAACCGGTATTTTTTCACCGGTCGATACACGGTGATGTCCCAGTTGAGATTGAATCTCATGCATTTCATGGATCACGCAACGACACCGTGCTTTTTGGTTGCACATTCATAGCGTTGATGGCCTCGGTAGGTGCGACGCAGAAGCGTATCTAAGGCCATTGCCGAGATTATGTGACCGATGATCATGGCTGTGGGTTCAAAGTACACATGGCAAGAGCGAGTTCCTGACACGTAGGGGTCGTTGACACTGCCATGAGAGGCACTGCTGTGCCCGTTCCGAAGCGTCAAGGTGTCCATGTGCGCATGATTTAATGATGCTCAAGCCCCGTTATAGAAATGTTTTTCCGGAGAGATCATGACTGCCAATGTAACAAGACATGCTTGCAAGAGTTGCGCTCGACATCAGGTTGACTGACTGTCTCGGTGAACGGCCCGACACATGAGGGACACCACCCTAATGCAATTGCATGTCGCGCATTCATTTGTGATAGTAACTTGTATCGCTTCGCTCTTTTCGTCAGCGTGTGTCGCTGGTTTCAGCTGATACTGTGGCGTTTACCTGCCGTTTTCACGGGTGTACTATGTTTCAATGCCGCGAGGTACTGATACGGAGGACGTTCTTCAGCAATTCTGCTGCTCACACGTCGCTGCTTGGAATGCTCTCTCCTATTTGCGATCGCACTGGCAAAAACTGGCACCGATCATAAGTGTGGTCGAATCATCACTTCTTGCCATCAAAGTTTCCGATCCATGTGGCGATCATGGAACCGTCGGATTATCGGCTCATTCACTTATGCGCGCTTCATTCTGTCTCGTTTTTATAGTCGGCCAGAATGACGTCTGCTCTTCTAAACGTTGTTCAATAATTTCGTACGGAAGGACGGGGAGGTAGTCTTGCGCTTGGCCAATGTCGGTTGTGATGTCGTCCAACGAAAAACCAAAGTGAGTGCTCCCAACAATGAATTGAGGTCTATTAGCAAGATTGGAATATTCTTTAAGCGGTTCTGAGGTTCACTTAGCTGCAAAGATCGATGCGGTATAGAATACGCACGGTTTCGCGTGATTTTCAATTTGTTGCCCTTCTCAAGCACCGCGCATCCTTCTGCCTTTAAGCGGAGTCTTTGATAGCTCAAGCCCGATTACAATGTAACTTGAAAAGCTTACTATGTTGTAAACACTAGGCATTGGGCGGGGTAGAAAGGTGATTTTTGGTTGATTAGTCCCTGGGGCTAACTAATCATGCTTATGCGTGTTGAGCTTCGTGCGGTGCGAGATTGATATGAGTACGTGAGTTCAGGTAGGCGTTATAAGTAGCCACCCTATTCCATGATACGTCATCCTATGACCTGATCCCACGCTGCTGCCAGAGGCTTATTCCCGTGCTTAATGATCGAACTGCGGATTTAGAAAGTGTCATTGAAGCTGCGCTTGGCGGCTAAGACGCGGGTCAGGGGTAAGACCGCGCTGAGTATTGGAGTCTTGCTGGGCTTAGGTTTCATTGTGCGAATTCTTGTATCTCAGCAGCAGGTATCCGTTTTCTGCGATGAAGATCGGAGGACCGTAATTGCCGCGGAGGAAGCGTGCGATGATTTTTTCCGGTGCGTTCTAGTGCCTTGTTGTCGTGCGATGGGATTCCCGCCATAGGGTAGAGTCCCGATAAAGGAACGCCCGCTGAAACCAATAGGCTAGCCTATCGCAAAGGTGGTTTAAGGCTGACGTTTTTGCTTTGTGTTGTGTTCGCCCTGGCAGGCATGGCAGGTCGCGCGCGTCAGTTTGTGCGTCGTTTGCGAGTGATTCTTGCGTTTGCGTCTGCCCAGACATCCTCCTATAATTCTGTTTGTTTTTGCATGGGCCATTGAATTTTCATTACAAATGGGACATCATTAGCGCCATCACGGTCTATCCATGTCCATTTTTTCTATGATCCAGTCTTGCATCGCCGCGCCAAACTTTGTGGTCTCTATGTTTTTAGGGTGTGCGCGTTTGCAGTTGGCTGACAAAAGCAATAGTTGCGCAGAACTCTAATAATTTAGCGATATACTTAGAAATTTCATTTTTAACTCAATGTTAATAAGAAAATAGCATCGCTATTAGAACCAAATCTCGCCAGCGAAGTAACGGGTTTCATTCTTTGTTCCCCACAAGTTCTTATTAAATTTTGCTCCTCTCTCAGTGTTTCCGAAAAGTCCTTTTCAAGCTCTTACGCCATGAAAGCGCCGAACTTGTTTGAAGTCGTATCGTAAGCCAAACTGCAGAGGCTTCCGATAGCGCTGCCTAGATATTGAGCTTGTCGTCTTGCGCGCAACATCAACTCAAAAGCCAGTTGGCAGAACAAGGCGTGCTTTGTGTCAAAAGCAATTTCGATATTCAGAATTCAAAATTTACCATTTCAAGTTTGCGCCACTGGCCCAAAATAAAGCAGTAGTATTCAAAGCATCAACCAGTAGGGCTAAGCCTGAGATTGCCGCTGCAAGCCAACTGTCTATTTGCCTTCTTGTTTGTGTTCACGTAGCCATTGGTATCCCAGTCTCTCTCTGGG
>Ga0163217_1044923_pt1 | contig 10436 bp, 8 predicted proteins | sample SynspAceP_FD_185933 | JGI IMG/M metagenome (GOLD analysis project Ga0163217, IMG submission 185933) | Saline lake microbial communities from Ace Lake in Antarctica - Synechococcus sp. Ace-P (PacBio error correction) | ecosystem: Environmental > Aquatic > Non-marine Saline and Alkaline > Saline ... | reverse complement strand
CTACCGCGGCAGAATAGCCGTGTCGGGCGTTCCTATGACGCAGAGGCGCGATTTTGAGGCCCACGCCGATTGGGTTATCGGCGTCGATCGAAGGCGTTTGCAGTTAGTAAAGATTTCATTCTGGAGCGAGCAAAGCTCACTTAACATTCGATTTGGTTCTTGGGACGCAACGTCTCGGGCGACCGATCTACGATGCGTCCACCGGCGGTTTGCTTAGACGCGATTGATGGAAAAACAAGTCAACGAAAAAACCAAGGCGCCGAGATCAACGCTCGCATTCTTACTTTCACTCGTCGAAAGCGAGCCCTCAACGCCAACATGCGAGTCCTCCCCACCAACCCGTAGCCGGAAAACTCCCGTCAAAGAGTTCGGACCCATCATGCAAATCAAACGAACGGAATCGTTTCTTTCCCCGAACCAAAACAACCGCGTCGTCCTGCGACCGTTCGAGCCGGCCCGGCAACGATGCCGTATTTGGCGGCGTGATCGGGCGATGTTTGCACGCATCCCGAACAGGAGGTCGACGCGTTGCTTGCCAACGTGCTTCGAAGAGTTCCACGGGCGACATCAAAAAACCCAAAAGCGTTCTTCAAAGCCGCGATTTCACGAAATTTCAAACATCACCTGCTCACCGACAGTCCCCTGAGCGAAAAATCGACGGGTACTGCTCGGTGCCTACTTCAACCAAGAATACGCCTTGGAATCGGCCGCACTGTTCAACCCCGATCGATGTTATTATGGCATCCGGACCAAGCCAACCTTGCCGCGCCGGATCGCGGCGATTTGCGATGAGTCTACGACGGTCGTGCGGGAAGGCAACATCTCCTCCATTCGTCTTTCCGCAGCGGGGACGATTAGCGGCAACCCCCTTGAAATCAAGATCGACGAACCGGTTCGATTCGTGACCACGCCTCGCAATGTTGGCCGGACTCCAGTTTACGGAGCAACGATCTGTTTACGACGCAAAATGATTGAGTTAGGATGCGGACCACCGTTTTCACCTATCGCGGTCATGGAGGATTACCAGCCACGGATTCACTTGGAGCAACTCGCTGCCAGTTTTAACAAACCTCGCTTTCGAGGAAAAACCGATTCCCATCACGCGGATTTAGAACCGCTGGTCTCGAGCAGGTCATCGTATTGGCGAAGTCCAACTACGGAAGATTCCAATACACAACCCGCGATCACGAGTTGCCCGAAGAACGAGTTCATTTTTCCCGTTCAGTCCGACTGAATACCAATGGGGGATCGAGACGCTCGTTTCGTGCATTTCCAGGAGGGACGAACGGCAGCAGTCCTTTCTACGCCACCTACAGCGCTACGATGGCAAGATTGGTGTTACCGCAATTGTTAGAAACAACGATTTTCTTGCCAATTCAAAATGCATACGGCCTCAAAACGTCCGGCGGTCGCGGAATAAAGGGATGGCATTGTTCCCGCGTAAGATCAACGGGCAATTACGCGATTGTCTGGGCCGACAAAGACGGTGAGGCATTTGTTTTTGATGTACACGGACATGCTCCATTTCTGGCACACGAAAGAACTCATCATTCAAACCCACTTCATCCTTTGGGCAGTACGTGCAGGATGGGAATCTGTGGACCTCACCGATTTTGAAAACCGACGCTGGTTGCGTTGGTGCTGACGCACGGGCGTCGCGTGCGATGCGAAAGTACTGGCATCGGAGGCGATGCTGTGTGATCTGAACGAATCCATCCCAAAATCCTCGACTCGACTCATGAAACTCTCATCACACCTAACGAGGTCGAACGCGAAGGCTACGTTCCTAATGTCCGTTTACACTGCGGCGCGATCGTCCACCAGGATCACCTTCGTTCATTCCGTATGCCATGTCCGATATATTGCCACGGACGTTCGCAACATCGAAATGAAAGAGTTGCTTGGGTGCGATGACGTAGGGAACGGGTCATTCAGTATCCAGAGGAATGGTTGTAACGGACATGATTTTCAAAACGCAACCGCGACGGTCGCCAACGCGGGGGATCTTTTCTACCAGATTCTTACCTCGTTCTTTTCAGGAACAGCCGATTTGCCGACGGGATCGGTGATCTTCCCGGGATCTTATCGCGACTTCGTATTACCTCTCCCACCTGGGATCGATGCGATTTGGTTGTCACCGATCTATCCTTCGCCGATGGCGGATTTCGGTTACGACGTTGCTGACTACTGCGAATCGAACCGCTGTTCCGGCGACCTCGAAGAGTTCGACCGGACTCCTCCGCGGCCCGTTCCAACGGCCGCAGGAGCTCGAAGTTTGATACTCACTTCGTCACAAATCCACTTCGTCGGATTGCAGCACCCGTGGTTCGTCGGAAAGCCGGCATCACGTGAGAACCCGAAACCTGTGATTGGTATTATGGCGAAGACCCCGCGCCCGGTGCGGGACCGCACCGAAACAATTGGGCAGCGACTTCCGGCGGCTCGTCTGGCAGTTGGGGGGGGGATGAAACGAGCCCAACCAATTACTACCTTCACGCCTTCCTTTCAACACAAGCCTTGATCTGAATTGGCGAAAAAACCCGAACTGCCGGCAAGCGGATGATGGGTGTGCTGCGGTTTTGGCATTCGATCGCGTGTGGAACGGTGTTCCGAATCGACGTGGCTTGGCACATCAATCAAAAGACGGGCGGAACTGCGTGACAATCCGGTCAACCCGGACTGACGCCTAAGCAACAGGAGGAGCGGACCGATGATCCAGCGTCATTCCACCGATTCAACCCGAAGCCCACGCAAATCGCGGCTGAGTTGTGTCGCGCCTTGGCCGTATCACTATTCGCGACGTTGTTTTTGATTGGTGAGCATCCCAGTCTGCCTAACGAGCGGCTCGCCGATGGCACGGCACCCGCCCCAAAATCGCTCAAGGTGCATTTGGCGACGAATTTGTCACTTGATAGAAAGCGACTGGAACGCCGGACACTCAAACGAATGATCGCCGACTACGCGACTCCGTGCCCCGAATTCGGAGCCCAGATGGGTGGTTTGGCAGCCACCGACCGCGATGCGTATCCGCCGCGAGAATCGGTGAGGCCCCAATCCCCGAAGTCGCAGCGATGCTTTTGTTGGACGCATTCGTGGCACTGCCGACGAGTCTGTGACCAAGGCGACGGGAGATCGGCATCGGCGAAGGTCACGATTCCACCCGAGTCGGGTTCGTTGACCCGCAGGAATCTACGTCAAACCTGTGTTTGGCGGATCGGTCGCGATTCGGGTCACGCACGCCGATGCCGTGGATGATTCGGAACATAGCGGATTCAGCGACGTTGAACCGGGCTTCCCGCTGGTGTATGATTGGCCGGTGAGGAATGCGTTGCGCCCCCGCCCCAGCAGCAACAGGGACTCACTCAATACTTGTCACTCTATCAATCGCTGCTTTCCACTGCGGCGAAAAACCACGGACGCGCTTGCGGTGGGGTGATTTTGTCTTAATCGGATTCCGCCCGAACGAGGGCTCGCGTTTCGAGCGGCCGACATGCCGAAGCGAGCTGATTGCCTATCGCCCTGAACTTTCAGCGAAGCAAACCTCAGCCGCTTGATTTGCCGACGGATACCTGTGTTGCCACGTCCTGCTGTCCACCTTGGCATCGACTGAACCGAGTCGTGGTCCGCCGGGGCACGTAGTGGATGAGGCCACACTCGCCGGACCGACGAAGGCCTCATCCTCCAACTCCAAAGAGCAACCTGAAATGCGAATCGCTATGTTAGCCCCCGATCGCGTGGAAGAACACCCGCCGCGATTCCTTATGGGGCCCTGGGAACTTCGTCCACCAGCATGTTGACCCGAGGCGCTCGTTCAGGCGAGGACGTCGACGTGACCGCTCTTTGCCCACACTGCGATAGTCACACAGTCGGCAACGCTCGATTGGTGTGTTCCCAACGCCGTACGGAGGGACGATGCCTCGCATCGACGCAATAAGGTCTGGAGAATTTTCGTCATTGGCGCCATCTTGTGAGCAAGCCCGAGCGATTCGATTTGATTCACAATCAGGCCGGATCCTTCCCGCACACGCTTTTCGCGCGCTCGTCCCCAAAGACGCCCCATCGTCACCCACGATCCACGGATTTCCTCGGATCGTATTCTGCCGATGTATCGAGAATACCAGAGCGATGGTCACTTACGCTCGCCATCCCAGCGAGTCGGGATCGTCATGAAGATCTTCGTTACGCGCCGGCGACGATTTTCATCATGGAATTCCGATCGAACGAAACTTTCCGGCTAAACCCCCAAACGTCGGGTAAGGCATCTGCTTTTCTTTGGGCGAACCATCCTGACCAAAGGTGCTGCAGAGGCGATTGAAGCTGCCCACGGCCAGTGGGCGTCATCTGTCAGATGTACGGCATCGTGCCAGGACAACGAGTACTGACGATCGGGAAGTTGGGCGCCGGCCAACGGATGGGCGTCAGGATGACGTTCATTTGGCGCCGTCGGGCGTGGCAGCAACGACTCGCCCGCCCTCGGGGACGCCCGCGCCGCTATTGCACCTCCAATCAATTTTTGACGAAACCGTTCGGGCGTCGGTGATTCCTTCGAAGCGGAGTGGCATGTGGCACCCCCGTCATCGCTTCGCCGAAGATGGACAGAGCCAGATATGTGTTGCATCGATTCACGCCGTCACCGGTTTCCTGGGTCGATAGTCTTGATTGAAGCGATTTCCAGTGCGCATCGAAGCGCATCGACGAGATCGACCGCACCCTGAGTCCGCGGCGCCGACTCGCGTACGCTGCATTCGGATTCACGATCACCGAGATGGCCGACGCGACTATTTGACGCCTTATCCCACATCGCTGATCACGGCGGGCGGGTCCAGGGATTGCGAAATCCATAACAAGTTGACGGACTTAAATCGTAGTCGAAGCTCGCCAGAGTTTAGGATATTCCCGACGCAGGTTCCAAAACTCTGGCGAGTTCCGGCCAAAAAAAGTTTGATGGCTCCCGCGTTCTCCTAACTGGACCAGCCGCCCACTTGGGTATTAGCCGTTTTGGCGTTAAGCCACGGTTTTTCGTGGGCGAAACCGTTGGCATAACGCCAGAACGGCTAATTAAATACAAACCGAAGCGATTTACTGGGCACCCATCCAAAGTGGCCGCTTGTCCAAGCTAAGGTCAAACGATTAATCGCGCCGGAGCGAACTCGTGGATTGCCGTCGCTAATTTGGATGGTTTTTAGAGGAATGGCGTGTTGTTGTCGCGAAGCGCCGTTGTTGTTGACGGCGACGGTTTATCGCGTTTTTGCGATCACCGGCTTCGAGTCCCCAACATGGGCGAGGTTGTGTTGGCGGCCGGGAGGCTCCCGTAAAGGAGCCGTGAAACTGGGCGAGCGCCGCCAGCCGAACGATTCGCCTCCCGGCGATACATCGCCGGATCCCGCTTGAGTTGGATTGCAACCGGCGATTGTTGAGGAATTTTTCACGCGGCGCTTTCGAGTGTCTCGATAGCTTCCTCAACGCGGTTCCATTCGAGCAAGGTCAGTCGTGGTTGTTTCGCAGTTCCTCGTCCTTTTGTGGATGTGTATGGCACGATCCCTCTTTGCACCAATAAGGAATTCACACAGAACAGAGCTCACAGCATAAGATTAAGAGATCTGCACCATGGTCACTGCTGTAGTAGCCATTCTGCTTGCCATAGTAAGAGATGCCGTATCGTCTATGAATCTTTCGAGGTTAACTGGCACCCATCCTCTCCAGCGGCGCATCTAGCCAGTGAGCGCTCGCCAAGGCGTCTGTATTGGCCGTATGACCGGAATCATATCTTCTATGAAATCTATGTTCTGTAATGTTACACCCTATACATTCTCCATAGCGAAGATTTGGCTGGTCGTACAGCTTTACGAGTTGCCCACTCTGGCGCCAGACCGACTGTTTCGCTGTCTGAAATTACTTTCATTCTTGAAAAAATCGAGCGCTATAGAGTATACCTGGTGCAAAAACCTCAAAGAACCCTTCTACCCAAATGACACAGAGATCTATGCACGCACTTCCTGCTCATATGTTGTGGAGACTGGTAGGCTACTATTCTCTCGTACATTAAAGCCCGGAGAAGAAAGAACATTCCAATGGCCATAACAGAAATTAAACAGAATAAATTAATAAAGTTTTTGAATGAGTCGTTCTTGCGTGTCGAGATGACCAGATAAATAAATTGGATACCAAACCCAGGTGGCCGACGTTTGCTTTACCTATAAATTAACCCAGGAACGCTAGACTAATAGCCGAACTGCTAAAAGACAACAGCTGCCAGAACCTTCCAAGATCCATGTATTCGTATCCTTGATGTCGGTCAACAGGAGATAAAAATAGTGAGGCGAAACCCAAGATTGATGTACACCTAACCATTCACCCAACATGGATCCCCCGAGTGTGAGCAATAATTAGGCCCAATGCTCCGAACAAGAGGACTGTAATGCCCCAACCAAGAACCCCAATTTTTGCTTTTTTCATTGGGGGGGGACAAACCCCCCACCCCCAATCCTGCTTACCAACGAATACCTAGACTATTATCGTATTGTCTATATCACAGAAAATCCAATAGAAGTGGGCTGCAATTATCGACATAAACCCGTAGCAAGCATGGGAGTGCGCACTATCCAGAATTACGGCGCTAAGTGGAGAGCGTATGCAGGTTGACGAGATAGCGAAATAAAGTATAGTGAGATAGAATATGTACGCGGCCGGTGGCCTAGGGATCAAATCACGATTGAAATGCGCTTGCGAACAACCTGCCATGGTATAACGTCACATGTCATAACAGACAACTAAAATGGACTTGTACAAAGAGCCAATCTACATACACCGCATATCGGACAATAAAAATAGTTATTGTGACGCCCCCTTTAGTCCACCCTAAGCACAATTTATCCGTTAAAGGATCTCGCACAGTATTATGTGTCGGTGTATACTTTCCCCCTTCATAGGTCTTCCTTACCAAAGAAGTATGCAGCTGTCTCCGAGATGAACAGAAGCACGCAACACGATGGATAGCCCAGACCCATATAAGAATCTTTTGTGATAATGTGTTAATCCATATAATAGGTCATGGAGGTCAGTTAGATTCGCGGTATTAGTTTCTCTAGGCTATTATTGCGGTCCGTGTGGTACGTCGACTCCTCTGGAAGTCCAGAACTCGAGAAAAGCTATGAGTGCTGTGCTCACAACATTACGAGCATGCGTCGTGCGACGATTCCACCATTTAGGAATGGCATCTATCTGTCCATTTTCCCTTTCGGAGATGTACAAATCAATAGGTGGGTATAGTGCACGTGACCGCAGGCACTATCACAGCTTTAAATGGCCGGTGAGTTTGCAACGGCCAATACCTCTTATGGACAGAAAGTCAGTGTACATCAGTTTGTATCATCTCGACCTATCACACTGATTGGTTTGAATATCCCTGAATGGCATATACACACCCGCGACGCCTTGAGAGCGCATTATATCTCAGCGATTCCTAAACTAGTAGTATTACTAGAAAATCTTTTCGGGACCAACTGGCTGCCCATGATAGAAAAACACGCTGCGTGCGGATGCGGAATCCTCAATCACGGAGATCCCAGATTCGCGCAAAGCGACATGGCTGCAACGGTAAGACTACCATGTCCCCAAATGGAAACCCTACTTTCCGTTACCTCAAATAATTCCCAATCACGTTTGACCATATCTTGAGAGTTGACTACCTCTTTTGTGATAACGAGGTCTTAGTAGGGCGCTGCATCTCTATACATTAGAATACCAAATCAGCCGCAATAGGGGGTGGGCGCCGTTGAACTTATAGAATTCTTCCGAACCCATCCATGAGTACAATTAAATGAGGAAGTACTACATACACTAATAAAATGCAATCCATGTTTATTCTATTCTATGCATATGATTGCGTATTGCGCGAAGGTAGAAAATCCTTTTGGTCATTCGGAACTGTTTGTCAGGAATCGCGCCGCGTTCGTACTTTATCGGGCAGGATGGTCGGAGTACAGAAATAGACGCACAACGAACATACAATGCCGCTGACCTCACCATTGTGACAAGCTCGATCACGTCTGGGCGAGTATTCCCTTCTAAGCAATGATATCCCCTCTTTTAGGGTTTCGATGTTTCTCTGGTTCGTATGCCAAAATTTCGGTCATTTCTACATACAAACGCAACTTTCAAGACTATTAAAGAGGACCTCGTGTTCCTCATTGAGCCCTTTTCATTCTATTCGTATTTTCTTTGGTGTTGGCCGTTTTCAGTAAAACTGTAACCACGGGCTTTGTGGTCTTCGTGCTAATAGCGTGATACTCTGTAACTAAGATGCTTGTTCATAAGGTGGTCGTGTAATTTATATGGTTTTATATGTTTAGAAAAGGGCAAAACTAGGCCCATCCAAAAAGATGTTATCCTAATTGCTGATTTTTATTAAAAGATATTCGGGTCTTTATCCATATACAAATTGATTTCCTTCGATTGATTATAAATTTTGGGCCAGAATTGTAATCCTAATTAATAAAAAAGAACTTATCTGTCGTATAAATATAAATTAGTTTTCTGTTTTTTAAGTAGAAAACTTATCCCCCTTTCATTAATGTATATCTGATTGATAGCAGTATTCCCTATGCGTATGCTCATGCTGATAGTGGTGGAATGATTACGAGAGAAGAGCCTATAGTCAGCCGTACCTAGTCGTGGAGAGAATCGAGAATAGTGGTGCTGGGGCGGTAGAAAAACAAAGTTATCACTGAGTGATTTCTTCGTCTCTATCTCATATGCGCGAACTGCTCTCGGGTTTAATGGCCACGTATTCAGTTTACTCATTTAAGTGTAAGATGTTGAATGCTTCCGACCACTGCCCGCCTGCCCGTTCCGTCTTTCAGGGCGGGCGTGAAAAAATATAAGGTGTTTTCTTTTCGATGCCTCATTGGTCACTCTGCTACTATGACTAATGACTAAAAAAATAGAATTGGGATAAACACCGCGATAATACAAGCCGACAAGATGTCTATCCTGTCTTTCTTGGTGCCGGGGCATGCACACGGCGCGATTGGGAGGCCAAGCGACAATTAAGTGTATATATCTTTTTAGTAATTAGCTAAATTCGAAACAAATTATTTCAACTAGACCCCTTCTCTACCCAACCTAACACTCTAGGGGCGCTAGCTACTCCTCGAACGATATGTCTACCGCCTTCCAATATGCACTATCATCTTCTGTCTCTGTACAACTTTCTGACCATTTAGATCATTTTGCTTTCTTCAATTTCTGTTGAGTCAGATTGTGTAGTTGAGCTCTATAGAACTGTTGAGTCTGGTCAATGCAGGCGCTGTGCAATCAGTGAATAGTCACGGTTTAAGCCATCGCCAACCACTTTCCTAATTGGATGATATGCGTTTTGAAGAAGCATTAATCAAAATAAAAAGTCATTATTCAGAGCAATCCAACAATTCAAGAGACATTAACCCAGCTTTTCGAAACGTTAAGAGAATAAGGGTTAGAATCAACCTACTTTCGAAATACGCAACATCTGAACTAAACATAACGCGAACGCCTGAACTCCGACTATGGTAGGTTTAAGAGAACATTCTTAATATTATGTTGGCCTTATTTTTTTCTCCCCTTAATTGAAATACTGGCATCTACGGTCGTGCTCACCAAACCTGTTTCCTCGGTCTTTTTTGCTGTTGCCATATATTAAAGTCGGATGTTAGGAATGGCAGAATGGCATGGCCGTTACGTGTGCATTGCCCGCAATCCCCAGGGTTCATATTCAAAAAAAATAATGAACGCATTGAGATTACACTGTTAGGGCTATTCGGTACCAATCAATTGGCCCATGCAAACTGTTTGGACAAATACAGCAGGCAATGTCCTACATCATACGTATACCAAAATAATTGATCATGTGCAGACGATGATCTAATTGCACCAATTTTTCCTGAGATTCTCTCCACATGCCAAGCGACTATTGGATTGTGAACACCGCACAGTATCAGCACATCTACATATGGTTTTTTTAGCGGCAATCAACATTAGTCATGATTACCACCAAGGATGTGGTGCTTTAAAGCGCTTATAAAAAACATGGTTTTGGGACAAAGAAACACGCGTAACATCGTAAAGAAATTATCAGTAGACGCGCGTGGAAATGAGTTAGTACTATTCTCCTATGCGCTTGGTGACTTGCCAGTGATGCGATTATGTCATAGCGATTTCATGGTGGTAATATTACTGGCATTTTTAAGTTGATGCATTTGTTGTTACGGGTCTATTGGTGTAGTATCGTTTCTTCAGTGAGATCCACGCCGACATATTTTGCCGGTCAACGAGTTTCCGCTACCTGATGAGAAGGGTGTAATACAATGATAACTGGTATGGACAATCAATTTGCCACCACTAGGTAATTTTTCTCCGAATAGCAATTCTTTATTAATTTTTGGCTTATACGGTGGCGT
>Ga0163217_1021620_pt1 | contig 10436 bp, 25 predicted proteins | sample SynspAceP_FD_185933 | JGI IMG/M metagenome (GOLD analysis project Ga0163217, IMG submission 185933) | Saline lake microbial communities from Ace Lake in Antarctica - Synechococcus sp. Ace-P (PacBio error correction) | ecosystem: Environmental > Aquatic > Non-marine Saline and Alkaline > Saline ... | reverse complement strand
GGGGGGGGTTGGGGGTTGTGTTTTGGGGGGGTGGGCGTACACCGGAGAATTGAAGAGGGGGGAGCAGGGCGTGGGAGGGACGAGTTTAGGCAGGTAGGTAGGTTTGTATTGTGACGGGAGGGCGTGGGTGGGGGGGGGGGTTGGAGGCGGATGGCGTTTGTCAGGGGTAGGGTTGTGCCGGGTTAGGTCAGGATTTTTTGCGTAGGCAGACGGTAGAGGGGCGTCGTGAGATGCGGGTGGGATGGGGCGTGGGTTGGGCGGTGGGCGGGACGGCGGGGTTGCCAGGGGGGGGGTCCGCTAGTCCAGTGGGGGGTGGGTTCGTCTGGGACGGCGGGGAGGGGTGCGCGTGGTGGGGAGGTTGTGATGGGGAGAGGTGTGGGCGGGTCAGTGGGTGGGGGCGGTCCGGTGGGGTTGGCGTGGGCGTTTGTGTGGGGTGGTGATGCAGGTGGGAGTGCCGGGGGTGGGGGAGAGGTCGGGCGGGCGGGGGGAAGGGTCCGGCTGGGGGGATCGCGTGTCGAGGGGCCGGCCGGTGTAGTGAGGTTCTGTCGGAGGAGGAAGAGGACTGTTGGATGTCGCGTTCGCTTTGTTGAGTGGGTTGATTGGTCGAGGACCTTTGTGGATGAGCGGTTGGGGGGTGGTGAATTGGGGATTTTGGGGGTCTAAGGTTTGGTATTTATCTTGGTGCGTGTCCTCCGTGGCTTGGTGTGTTGTGGCTGTGGGGTTTTGGGGCTGTTTGGCTGGGGGGCTGGTGGGTGGGGGGTTCGACTGGCCGGTTGGGATGGGCTGGGACGCTAGTGCCGTGGGGTGTGTGTGGGGTGGGTGTTGCAAGGACGTTGGGGGGAGTTCTGGGGGGGTGGAAGGGCGGTGGGTTGGGGGGTATGGGGTGGCATGGGGCGGTTGTCGTTTGGTTCGGGGTGGTGTCGATCAGTCTGTTCGTGTTCGTGCAGGGGTGCGTGTGTGGTTGTTTGTTGGTTTGCGGGTGATCCGGTCCGTGGCTCCTTCCGGAGAAGGGCGTTTTTTGTTTTGCAGGTGGGGGAGGGACCGTTTGGGCGCGGAGCTTAGTATTTTGATGGTGGCGGGGGTGGGGGTCTGGTTCGTAGATCTGGCCAGTTGGTTTTTGGTGTGCTTGATTGTGGTTGCAGTGTTGGAGGGTGGGTTGGAAGTGCTTTGGGGGTGAGGGCGGGAGGGATGGGGTTGGATGGTGGTTTGGGTTGGGTGCGTAGCGGTGGGATGTTGGGTTTTCGGTGGTTGTGGTGCTGTGGGGTTATCTTTTTTTTCTTTGTTGTTGTTGTTGGGAGTATGGCGGACGGTTGATTTTGGTTGTTGGGGCGGTTGGGCCGCGTGGGGGTTGGGTGGGGGTTCGTGGGTGAGCTGGGTGACGTGGATGTGGGGGGTGTGGAGGGGTTTTTGATGTCGGTGGTGGTGTGAGGGGCGTGGGTAGGTGAGAGTGAGTGGGGGTTTTGGGGCGGTGGGGCGTTGGAGTCGTTGCGGAGTGATTGTTGGGGGGTTGTTTGGGTTGAGGTGGTTGTCGTGGCTGTTGTTTGGGTTGGAAGCGCTTTTTTGGTGGTGGGCGGTTCCGATTGGCGCGGGGGGAGAGGGGTTTCGGTTGGGTTCTGGTGGGGGGGCGGGTTGTTTGTTCTTTTGTGGTTGGGGTCGTGGCGGGCAGCGGGCGGGGCGATGGTGGGTTGTTCCTGTGGCTTCGGTTTAGGTAGTGATGCGGGTGCTTGGGAGTGGGTGGTGTCGGGTGGTCGCGATCGGCCCGGATGTAGGACTGGTGGGTTGTGTGTTGGTGGTGGGGTTTTGGTGGGGGTGCATCGGGCTTTGCGGGTGGTGGTGGGGTTGGGTGAGGGGTGCCGCTGGGCGGGGGAGGCGTCGGTGGGATATTGATGGGGGGGTGTGGAGAGGGTGGGTGTGGGTTCTTTTCATTTGTTCTTTGCGTGTTCTTTCGAGGTGGTGTCGGTGGATTCTGGTGTGGAGGTCGGCGTCGGTTTTGTTGTTTTTTGTGGATTGTGTGTTGGGCAGGGCCGTTGTTGTCGAGTTTTGTCCGTTGTGTGTGATTGGGGGGTGGGCTTGGTTCGTTTGCTTCGGTGTGGCTTGGTGGTTGTGGCCGCGGCGGTCTGGCCGGCTTGGGCGTGGGCCTGGAGCGTGTGGGTCCGGGGTGGGGGTGGTGGGGGTGGTGGCAGGTGTCGCGTGGGGTGGGGGGTGGATTGGGCGGGTGGGGGTTGGGGTGTGTTGGGGGTAGTTTGGGCTGGGTGGGGTCGTGGGGGTGGGGTGGGGCCGGCTGGCTTTTGGGTTTGGGGGTTCTGCGTGGGTAGTGGGGGTTGGGAGGTTGTGGGGGAGTGGGTGGTGAGGTTGACGGTTGCTTTGGGGGGTCGTTGCTGTGGCGTTGTGATTGGTGGTCCTGGTGGGTGGGGGCGTTGTGTGGTTTGGTGGTGTTCGCGGGCGGTGGGTGGTGGGGGGCGTTTTTTTGCGGTGTGCTGGTGGGGGGCTGGGGGTTGGGTTGGGTGTGGATGTGGTTTGGGGTGCGGGTGGGGGGTTTTGGCGGGGTGGTGCTTGGGGGGGATCGTTGCTTGTGTGGTGGGAGGCGTGGGTGGTGTGGGTGGTGGGGTTGTGTGGGGTGGGGGATGGCGGTGGTGGGGGGGGCGTTTTGTGGGGTGGGGTAAGGGCGAGTTGTGGTGTGGTGTGGTGGGGGCTGTTTTGGGTGGGGGTACGGGGCGGTTTGGGTTTAGTGTTGGTGTGGGGGTCTGGAGGGGGTGGGGAGTGTTTGGTTAGGGTGTGTTGGTGGGGTTGGGGGACTGGGTGCGGTTGGGGGTGTGTGGGGGGGTGGTGTATGGGTTCAGTTGGGTGGGGTTCGGTTTGGGTGGGGGGGGGTTTGGGTTTCGTTGGGTGGCGAGCGGTTTGGGGTGGATCGTCGTTGATGTGTGCGGCTCTCGACGGCTGTATGTTTGGGGGTCGGTGAGGGGGGGGGGGGGGGTGGGTGTGTGTGGGGGGTGGTTGCGTGGGTGGGGTCGTGGGGGTGTGGTGGGCGTGTGGTGTGGTGGTCGGGGGAAGGGATGCTGGTTGTTTGGGGGCGACTGGCTGGGATGGTGGGGCCGTGAGTGCTGATGTCGGTGGTGTTGTGATGGTGGGGTGGGGGGGTTCGTGGGGGTGTGGTTTCTGCGGGCTGAGAGATGCGGTGGGGGGGAGTGTGGTGCTGCGGTGAGGTGGTGCTGGAGGTGTGGCGGGTGGTGGTGGAAGGGAGTGGGCGGGGCGGGGCGGTGGGCTGGGGTGGCGGACGTGCTGGGTGGGCCGTGATTGGTTGTATGGGGTGGGTCTTGGGTTTGGCTATGGGTGGAGGGTGGGGGGGATGGGAGGTGGGTTGGGGGTGCGTCGGGTGGGGGTGGGGAGGGGGGTTGGGTTGGACTGGGTGAGCTTGGGCGATTGGCCTGCGGTGGTGGGGGCGGGAGGGTGGGGGTTGCTGGTTGTTCTTGGGGTGGGGGGGATCGGGTCGGGGTTGGTTGGATGTGTGGTGGGGGGGGTGGGGGGGGGGGCGGGGTACGGTTTGGGGGGTGGTTGGCCGGTTAGGGGTTGTTCTTTGGTGGGGGGGCTGGGAGTGGGGTTCCCTGGGGTTGTGTTGGGGTGGTGCGGGCTAGGGTGGGTTGTGGTGCGGTGGTGACTGAGCGGGGGTGCAGTGCCGTGTGTGGCTTTTTGGTCAGCTTGTTGTGGGTGGGGGGGGGTTTGGGGGTGGTGGCGGGATTGGAGCACAGAGGTGGGTGGGGGGCGGATGGCGTGTTTGTAGGGTGTTGTGGGGGTTGGTAGTGGTGGGGTGGGGTTGGCGGGTTTGTAGGGCATCGGTGAGGCTGGTTTCGGGTTGTGGGGCGGGTTTAGGGTGGTTTTGGTTGTGTTTGCGTTGGTTTGGAGCGGATCGGGGTGTGGTCGTGGTCTGGGGTGAGGGGGCGCGGAGGGGATAACGTGTGTGTCGGCGGTTTGGGGCGAAGGCTGGTTTGGGTTGGCTGGTGGGAGGTGGGGCGTGCGAGTAGGGTGGGTGGGATGGTGTTAGTGTGTCTGGGGGTGGTTTTGTAGTGGGGGAGTTGGTGTCGGTGTGGGGGGGTGCGGGATGGGGGTGTGGGGGGGGGGTGGCGATGGTTGTGTTTCTGGGTGGCTTCGGAGGAGGGTGTTTGTGGGTGTGGGGGTGTTGCGTCGTAGTGGTGGGGTTGGAGGGGTGGGTGGGTCGAGGGGTGTTGTAGGAGGTGGGGTGGGGGGCTTGGTGGAGTGGGTGGTTGGGCTGGAGGTGGAGGGTTCGGGAGGGGTTTGGTGGGTGGGTGAGTGGTGCAGGGTGGGGTGGCGGTGGTGGGGCGTTTCCGTATGTAGGTTGTGGGGGTGGCTGGTAGGTCTGTGGGGGGGAGGTGCGTCGGGGCCGGTGGCGGTTGTGAGCTATGGATGGCGTGAGCTTCTGGTCAGGGGGTGGAGGGGAATGTGTGGGGTGGCCGAATGAACGATGGTGGTTTGGGCGTGAGAGGGGGGGGTGTTGTGTTGAGGTTTGGTGGAGGTGTGGGGGTGTTGTCGGTGGGTTGTGGGGTGTTTGTGGCTTTACGTTTCGGGGTTCGGTTGTGGTGTGGTGGTGAGGGGCTGATGGTGGTTGGAGTTGGGTTGTGGGGTTATGGGTTTGTTGTGTTGGCGTCGAGGCGGTTGTGGTTCCGGTTGGGGTGGGGGGGGTCAGCGGCGTGGGGGTTGGGGTTTGGGGGGGCTGGTGAGTGCGGTAGGGGCGTGGTCGGGGCGAAGGTAGGGGTGAGGCGTGAGGTGGGCCGATGTTGTCCCCGGGTAGGAGGCGAGCGTGGCGTGGGGCTGGGGAGTCTTGGGGATGGTGGGCTGGTGTGTGGGATGGGTGTGGGTGGCGTGTCGGGTGATCGGTGGTGATGTGTGGTGGGGTGGGCGGGCGGCGGGCTGCTGGCGCGCGTTTGTGGTGGTTTCGAGGTGTTCGGTGACGGGGTGGGAGGCGTGGGGTGTTTGGGGTGGGCGGTCGGCGTGGTTGGTGTTGTGGCGTCTGGGGGTGGTTCCGGAGGTGGGTTGTTTGTTTGTTTCGGTTGTGTGGCGCTGCGGGTGTGTGGGCGTTGGTCCGGCGGTGGGGTTTTTGCTGGGGGGGGCTGTTGGCGGCGATGGCTTGGGTTTGGTTGAGGGGGTGTCGGGTGGTGCAGGTTGCGGGCGTGTGGGGTCCGGGTTGTGGGTGCTAGGGGGTGGTTCGGGTAGGTTGATGTGGCGGGTGGCGGATGGGTTGTTGGCGAGGGCGCCGGAGGTGGGAATTATTGGCGACGGAGGGTGGGGGTGAGTGGGGTGGTGATCGAGGGGACTGTAGATCGGTGGGGGGGCTTGGCGTCGCGGGGAATTGGGGCCGAGCGCGTTGACGCGTAGCTCGCGGGTGAGAGCTGTTGGAGGGGGTGGTGGCGGGAGGGGCGGGGGATGGGTTCTGGGTTGGGTGGTGGTGGGGTGGTCGCGGGTTCTGTGGCGTGTTCGGGTGGTAGAGGTTTTTTGGGGGGGGGTCTTGTTGCGGCCGGGGGGGTCGTCCATTAGGGTTGTGGGTGTTTGTGTTCGAAATTTCGCGGGCGGGTGGAGATTGGGCCTAGGCCTGCCTGGGGGTGGTTAAGCGGGATGCCGGTGCGGGTTGCGTTGAACGGCGGTGTTCCCGGGCGGGCGGAGCCGGGTGGTGGTGTCGGTTTCGGGCGAGGTGGGGCTGTCCGGGCTGGTTGGCGCAGGGCCGTGTGGGTTGGCGTGGCGGAGTCGCATGGTTGGTTGGGCGGCGTGAATGGCGCGCAGGGGGTGGGGAGGGTGAAGGGGGCGGTCCCGCAAACGGCTGGATGAGGGCGTGATCTGCCGGACCGGGTGCTGGCCATCGTCCTGGTGGCTGCTTGGCACCCTGACTCCGTGTTCTTGTGGACGTGCAATTCGGTTGGGTGTTATGCGGGGGACGCACCGAGGCGCGGATTGCAGTGACGTGGCTGGTTTGCCTGTTCTTGGCTTGGTTGTGTCGTGGAAGCGGGCTAGCGGTGAGGAGGCCGGGGCGTGGTTGGCGGTCGCAGACGAGTTCGTCCAGGCGTCCCGTGAGTGGGTCGGTCGTCGTGTTGGAGTTTCTATTGTCGTCGGGTGGTGGCAGGTTAGGGCGTGTTTGATTCTTTCTGTTGGCCGCGCTCGGTTGCTTCACGGGGTCGTCGGCGGTGGCACGGCACCGACGGCCGCGCTTGGCGGCTTGGGGCGGTGTGGCGAGTGAACGGTGATCGGGCGCCGCTTCCGTGTTGACATCCGTGATTACGGAGGGGTGGATTGCAGCCATTGGGGTTAGGTGCGTGGGCGGTGTTGTTCGGCGTTCTATGGTTGAGCTAGATGTTTGAAGTGTTGGCGTGGGATAGGCGCGGGAATTGCAAGTCGGACTTTGAGCGATCGGCTGTCCCAGCCAATGCTGCAGCGGATGATCCTAGTCTGGCCTGGTGTTTAGCTCGCCGGCCGGGCCGTGAGGGAGTAGTTGTTCCGTTTTTTTTCGCGAGTGGACAGATCCATTCGTCCGGGCCAGCGGTCCTTTGTCGGAGTCGGGGGCTGTATTTCCGGTGGGGGTTTGGGTGTCCGGGCCGGTCTGGTGTCACTGTTCGGGCCCCGTCGTGGCAGGGTGTGGCATTTGGGCACAATAGGTGATGCCGAGACTGGCAGGGCGGGGCTGGGGTCCGGCCTGGGCTGGGGGATGGGGTTGTTTGTTCTTCAACTGCGGTGGGGGAAGGAGGTTGCTGTTGCCGCGGGGGCTTGGAGTGGATGGCGTCCGGTGCCGCGGCGTTAATGACTCGTGGAGGTTAAAGGTTCCGATGCTGGCCGGCAGTACTCACGTAGTGCCTTTACTGGGGTGGTCCGGGGAGGGCAGGTGGCAGTCGGCGTTGAGTGGAAGGACGGGTTTGCGGCTTGCCGGAAGCGGCGGGGGCCGTGGGACAGTGTGTGTGGGTGCCCCGCTGTCCCCCAGGTGCCCAGTTGGTGGGGCGTTGCCCTTCGCAGCGGGGTTTGGGCATACGGGGGCTGCTGCCGCGAACTGGATCCGCCAAGGTGGGGCCGGGTGCGCGTTATCTATTACCGATGAATCGGTCGGCTATGCCGGTCGGGCTACGGGCGGGATGGGTCCGAGCGGCTGTGACGGTTTCGCTCGATCTTCGGACTGAGCGGGAGCGCCAGGTGTGGTGGAGGGGTGGCGCGTCTGCGCCTCTGTAGGCCATTGGAGCGCGACAATGGCGGTGAGGGTTGTCCCGCAGGTCGGCAGTGGTAAGAGGTCGAGTGTTGAATGGGTGTTTGTGCGGTGTCAGTCGTGGGCGGTCCGGCGTTGCGGGGACGTGGCGGGAGCGTGGGCCGGTGCCGGGGCGTGGCGCAGCGGGATTGTAGGTTGCTCGGATGAAAGCGGTGTGGGTGTCGGGTGAAGATGGTAAGCCGTTTGGGGTCTGCGTGCTGGGCCGTGACAGGCCGTTGTTGGCGGGCGATGGTCCGGAGTCTTGAGGCGTGCCAGAAGTCCGGCTGTGTCCTGACCCGAAAGGAGGCCGGACGAATTGCGGCAGTGGTTGTGTCCGGTGGCGTTGGTGGCTGGATCGATACGGAGCGGTGGCTGCGAAGGAGGATGTTTCCAGGGGGAAGCTTGGAGATGCGGGGGTAGGCGCGTCCGGCGGCGGGAAGGAACAAGCTTGTGGTGACTGGCGAGTTCTGTCCCAGACGGTGTCGGCCTGTTGTGTCGCGCTGGGCGGAGGTTCTTGCTGGGCCGGCGCAGGGCCTGACGGGTGGGTGGAGCGCGAGGGGCAGTGGAGCGGATGGTTACAGTTGGGGGTTGCGGCGGGTTCGTAGTTGGGGGCACGGCGGTGAGTCAGTGTTTGGCGGGGTGGGGCGGGGGTTTTGAGCCGGGAGCTGCCGGTTGGGTTCGGCTTTGGCAGTGCGGGCAGCTCGTATCGCGTGGGAAACGGCGCGTCGTCTGCAGGCCGTGGGGCCGGGGTGAGGGGTGAGTTGGGGGGGGTCTTCAGCTGTTTGCGGCGGGCGCAGTAGGGCTAGACGTAGGGTGGCATGCCCGGTGTGCGGGTTGGGCGGGGAAGGAGTTGGGTCCCAGCGCGGCTTTTCGGCCGCGGCTTGCGGGTGGCGGCCCTTTGGGTCGGTCGCCGGGGTCCAATCGGTTGCAGCGCGCCGTTGGGGGGCGAGCTGGCGGGGGGTCAGTGCAGCCGAGTGCTGACAGGGGCCGGCCAGTTGTGGGTTGCGAGGCTTGGGAGAAGCGCGCAATTGATTGTTCCCCGTGGCGTCGGGGATGTACTAGTGGGGTGGAGGGGGGGGGGGTTGGTGGGGGGGGTGGCTGGTGAGAAGGCGGTGTTTCGGGGGGGCGGGGGTTCGGGGCAGTGGCGGGTGGGAGGCCGGTGGTTTATCCGGAGCTCTTCGCTGGCAAGGCGGTGGGCGGCGGCCGGGGTACGTGCGAATAGGTTGGTTGTGGCGGGGGTGTGGGCGAGGTGGGGGCGGTGGATAGTTGTCGGGTGGGGGTGGGGAGTGCGGGGGCGCTGAGCGTTTGCGTGCGTGTGGGGGTCTTTCGCCGTTCGAGGTGCGGCGGAATGAGGATGCCGGGTTCGGGGTTACTGGGGCGGTGGGTGTCGGCGGGCCGGGGGGGGGTGGGTTGTGTCAGGTGCTATCGGCCGGTTTGAGTGACGGTCTTGCGGGTGAGGGCGCGTGGTTTCAAGGGTGGAGTGGGTGGGGGCCGGAGCCGGAGCATGGGGGGTGGGGGATCCGATGAGTGCCCGTAGGGCCGCGGTTGAGGATGTCCATCGGAGGTGGAGGGGTGGTGTGTTACTTGGGCGAGCGTGTGGCGCAGGCGGCCGTTTGTGGTTGGGTGGCAAGCTGGCTCCGTCGGAGCCGCGCCAGCCGGGAGGTGCGTGGGCGGGTGGGTGGGCCAGGCTCAGTGGCGGACCTTGTCGGGGCTGTGGTCGTTGGACAACAGAGAGAGTCGGTGGGTGCGGGGGCAGGCCAGGGCTTGGCGGCCGACGCGCTCAGGTCTGAGCCCGGATAACCAGAGGTCGCGGTGGGCCAGTTCGCGTTTGCGGGGGCGCGTGGGGCGCACGTTCGCGACGCTGGACGGCGGCTGCCCGGCGGAACGGGCGTGCCGGGCGGGCGTTTCGCAGGTCAGGAATCCAGGTTCAGATTTGGTCCAGCCGGGGGGGTGTGGGGGGTGGAGGTGGCAGGGGGGCGATTGTCCAAGCGGGTGCTGGTTCCGTGCGGGCCTCGCGCTCGAGTTTTTTTTTGGCTCGGCGCGGTGCCAGAGGGGAGGTGTGCCGCTGGGGTGGAGGATGGCGGGGATGGGTTGGGGGGTGGGGGGGAGGGGTTGCCGCGGGGGGCGCTGGATAGTCCCCGTGGGGGCGGGAATGGGTTTGCGGCGGGTAGTGGCCGCATGCGGGCCCGTTGGGCGGCAGGTCGTCCGATGGGGGGACTGGGCGCCAGCTCAGTCGGATCGGGCCGGCCGAGCTCGGTGTGGTGGCGTGGAGCTCTTCGTCGTGGGTGGTGTCGCGGTGATCGCGATGGCGGGCGTGGGCGGAGTAGCCAGCCGGGCCGAGGGGGCGGTGTCCGAGCCATCGGGCCGGGGCATAGCGTTTTTGTCGGACCAGCGGCGAGGCCGGCTGTCGTGCAGTTTTGCTAGGAGGATGGGGAATGTTGGTGTGGTTCGCTCTTAGCTTGCAGCACTAGGGATTGTTGCGATCGAGCTCTTTGTGGATGAGGGTTGAAGGCGCGGTGGTGATTTGGGGTGATTGGGGGGCTCTCGGTTTGGTTAATTTCTTAGTGGGTTGTTCGGTGGTTGTGGATGTTGGTGGTGTCGCAGGGTTTTCGAGGTTTGTATGGCGGGGCTGGTGGTGGAGGCCGCCGTTCGATGGGGTTTGGTGGGCGTGGGTGTGGGTGGGGTTGTGTGTGAGGGTGGGTGTGGGGTTGGGGGGGGCGGTTTGAGGGGCTATGCGGGGGGGGTTGGGGGGTTGGGTGCGTGGGGTTGTGCTTGGTGTCGGGGTGAGTTGTGTGTGGTCGTGTTTGGCGGGGTGGTCGTAAGTGGCTTTTCGTTAGGTTTGCGGGGTGTGGTGTGGCTTTCGGGGGGGGTTTTGGATTTGTTACTGAGGGAGTGGGGGGCTCTTGGGCCGGTGTATTTTTGTGGGGTGGGGGTGGGGTATGGTTGCTTTTGTCTGGGTAGCTTTTATTGGTGTAGCTTGTTTCGTGAGTTGAGTGTTGGGGTGGGAAGTTGGGTGTTTGAGGGGCTGGGGGGAAGGACGATCGGGGGGATTGTGCAGTGGTGGCTTTCCTGAGCGTTTGGGTTGGTAGGGGTAGGGGGATGTGGGGGCAGTTTTTCGTGGGGGGGGGTCTGATGCCGAGTTGCAACATTCGGTGGGACAGCCGGGTTTCTTTTTTTTCCTTTTTCCGGGGGCCGGTGTTGGTGG
>Ga0163217_1081352_pt1 | contig 10437 bp, 7 predicted proteins | sample SynspAceP_FD_185933 | JGI IMG/M metagenome (GOLD analysis project Ga0163217, IMG submission 185933) | Saline lake microbial communities from Ace Lake in Antarctica - Synechococcus sp. Ace-P (PacBio error correction) | ecosystem: Environmental > Aquatic > Non-marine Saline and Alkaline > Saline ... | reverse complement strand
TTGAACCATCGGAGTATGATTTTGATCCACGAAGGTCCACCAAGTAAACTTGCCTGTTGAGTTGGGTATCAAAGCAGCTGCGTTATCGTAACATTTCTTCGGCGATGCACTGTGCTTTGATCGAAATAATTCTAAATCATCAGCTGCAGGCTTCAAGAGCCTGCAATGGATTACATCAGTTTGATCTTGATGCGCATTCAGGCTCTACCAGGAGTAGAATGGCACCAGATACCTCATGACCAGCATTTTTTGCGGCCTGCTCAATAACCTGCACAACCACCTATACAATAAGGGTATCTGCATAGAAATTTCTTCATCCTATTTGAGGCTCCGTTGAAAGATGGCTTGAATAGCTTCAAGTTTTCCCAAAACAGTGACAATTGGAGTGGATTATAACTTCCCATATCTGAGGGGAGAAAGGCGAATTCTTCACCATTTGCTCGCGCGGCTTTTATCTGATCCACGGAAAGTTAGATTGCCGATGCATGCAGTTGCTACCAATTGGGAACAGAGAAGGCCGAAGCAGGATTATCTGATTTTAGCTTTGCGACTATCTTTCGGCATCGATTCACTTTATAATTCTGTTGGGATAGGATCCTGCAGTCAAAACTTCTTTTGGTTACATCCGACCAAATAACTTGGATAGGTCCATATCACGGTGGCGTCAACTTTATACCAAGCCTGCAAACACATCTGCCAACTTCTGGATTCTCATAGAAATCTTTCTTGAAATTTTCGCATAAGCAAGGGATCCTCTTTCATTGCGATCTGTAGTGAGATAAAATGGTGCATGTTCAATGATGGGTCAAATGCATTCAGTTAACAGTTCCTGCACCGCCATCTTTTTAGGCTTTCCACTGATGGCCCAGTGGATTTGGTAACTCCATTCAAAACCAAAAGGTTTTCGAAGTAGTTCATTACTCCATTTAGTAGGAGTACGGTTGTCCAAGCTCCTCCACTTCCACTTGTAATGTTGTCACCAGCTTTCTGTCCAATGAGTTTTTTCAACCCATGCTTTGCTTTTCGAGAGCGGGCAAGCTGGTTCTGCAGCTACTATTTGTGGATGCGGGCGTGAGTTTTTACCAAAAGTTGGCCACTGCAATCAGGGCTTACAGTTTCTTCGTATCTCATTTGCATTCGGCAAAAGTCTCTCACGATTTCACGTGCTGCTCCGATTTGGATATAGGCTGTCCTTTGGTCTTCTGATTTCACATAAGATCAATCATGTGAGAAGCTCCAAGTGGGATTTTTAGTCACGCTCACAGTTGTTAGCGATCTTTGTCTCCCATCCACTCTTTCTCAGAACCCAGTTATACATCTTCCTCTGGCTCCCAAACATCTCACGTTCCTCCTCCGAATTCCAAAGGTTTTTCAAACCCATGGTGTCCAAGGGCAACATTTCCCGCAATATCAAATCGGCCCAAAGATTTTTCTTCCATATTTTTTGCTTGACAGGCCAAAGTAAACTGGCTTTATCCAAATTCGGGCATTATCAGGCAGTGTTTTAGCGGGCAAATCGTTTGCATTTCGTCCTGCGCACCTCTACCATCGCCAATACGGTAAGTACCTGCACTGTGCCAAGCCATTTTCTGATCATAAAATGGACCATAATTACCATAATCGCCGGCCACCATCTTGGGAATTCTTACCATCACAATCAGCAAGATCTTTTTTCAGAGCTGCTAGTCAAGTGATTTATTCTTCGCATAATCAAAATCTTCTCCCATGGTGGAAGGGCAAGATAGAAAAGAAAAAATGAAACGAAACAAAAAAAAAAAAAATGCATGTACAAGAAACAAAAAGAAAAAAAAAAAAAAATAAATAAATAACACAAAGAAACAAAATAAACATCAACAAATATTGAAAAATAACAAAAAAAATAGAGAAACACAAACACAAAAAAAGATTCATAACTCATAAACGAAAAAAAAAAAAAAACGGAATAATAAAAAACAAGCAAATAACAAAACAATGACATAAGAACAAAAATAAAAAAAATAATTAAAAAAAATATAAAAAAAAAACAACAAAGAATAATCAACAAACTCAAAAACCAATAAAAAAAAAAAAAAAAAAAAAAAAAAGATAGACAAAAACAACAAAAAAAAAAAAAAAGAAAGCAAAATAATTCAGAACCTATAGAAAATATACTAACGCTTTACCAATAGATCGTTCCGAAGACACAAAAAAAACAATTTAGAACATAAAGAGAACTAGAAAAAACAAAAAGAAAAAAAAAAGAACAAAAAAAAAAAAAAAAAAGAAAAAACCTGTCCCGTTAAGTAGCTATCCATAATTTATATAGATTATTATATGATATTCTCGTCCTAGAATTCACGATTTACACAAAAACATGACTTCTTATCTGAAACTTGATTTTCCATTCGATAAAAACTATCAGAGGCCTTATTGGGAAAAAATACTTCATTCCAAAAAGTATTTTTAATAACAATACTACGACAAGTATGAATCTTAAACACATTCAAGACGATATCTTTGCAACCACGAACCAAAAATCTTGAGAGATTCTAATCAATTCATCCAAACAACCCAAATCAACCCATATTTTCTTAAATTTCTCCAAGCCAATCAATACAATTTTTCAATGATTCAAAAAACAGGGTTACGGGACAATGATATAAGTTGCTTTATTGGTAAGTTGGGTTACTTGGAGTGAACTAGCATACAAATTCAGTTTCATATCCCAAAATCAAGTAAAATAACCCCATTTATTCTTAATAAAAACCACATGAGCTAGCTCAAAAGCGCAAATTGTCATTATTTGGAAGGGCACGTCTGGAATTGGCTTTCCGCGCCAAAAGCTTCGTTGAGAGAAAGAAGGGGTGTGCCAATCTAGTCTTGGCGGTTATTGGATAAGCTTAGTGCAGAGATCTGACACGACCAGCTCAAAAGCGATCCATGGATATCCTGTGGAGATGCCGAGAGAAGGAAGGAATTGCAAAACAAGCCATAGGAGCAACTTATGCCTGGAGGGAAATTCGGAGATTTTCCATGGGCCTCTATTTCATTGTTAGCCGCGGAGCGAAGAAAAATTCGGCCGACAGGTCCCCTGCATTTGAAATTGACACGCCGATGGCTTGGGAATAAACATCGCCTTTAAATCTAGACTTCCGGTAATGCTCTCCAATATCAGGCAGGCAATTAAGGCTTTTCAAAAGCCTAGCTCAGGCGGTTCTATTCTTGAAATCTTGGGATTCTATTTTAGAGCCATTCTCTCCACATCTCAAAACTACTTTATGTTCACCCATGCATACGCAGCGGCAAAGCTTGCATAGGAAGCCTAAAGCGGGAGTACCGCCGCTTATTACGCTTCTCAAAATATTCGAATCAAATGTCCTAGCGGCCGGCATTTACGTTGAAAGTCCATGTCAAAAGAGCCGATGGCCGATCTCTCAGAAAGTAATGAATTTTTTTCTTCAAAATGCCCTTGATGAGTAGGGTCGTTGTGGCAGGCTTTGATCTGGATACAAGCAGCAGTTTTCTCCTTTCGATGATTTCCAAATTATACTTACTGGGAGTCAATCCATATCGAAATGGAGGTTGGCCTTGACAGCAAGGGACAATACCATGAAAAAGCAAATAAGGAATAGACCTTCGGAGGTACAAATATCAAAGGATTATGTACTCATTCGATGAGGACGGTGCCATTCCATTCACCAACTCGAAAAGCCAACTAGTTGAGAAGATAAATGGGAATATAGGCAAAAAATGGTCAAAGACCTTTATACTTAGAAGCTTCGAGAACGTTGATTTCGACATCGATCAAAATAGGGTCTTTTCTGCCCCCGGAATTGCAAATTGAACCAAACCTGCATCAACTTTCTACCGAATCGCCTTCTGGGTTAGGCGCGTTATTGATTGGAAGTGGATTATTGGGGGAAAGAGACTTCGGTTTCTAAAATGAGCCCTGCAGCATTGATGGCTGAGGGCTACTTTTGGAGTGTTTGCAAGGATGAAAAATGCCGTATTGTAACCCTTGGAACAGGCGTCGGCCGGCGGTTGGCTAGATGGCAATCTCTATCGGGATTGGCACAAATGCGGACATAATCGGCATTCGGGATGTTCATTGGTTCGGATGAATTTCGAGTATCTGGGATTCTGGCGAGTTTTGGACATATGCAATTGGGAAACTATCAATCCACAACGAAGTCAGGGGCAACAATTTCAAGTACTTATGAATTACATTGGAGGCTGATAGAGAAGGGGACACCATTGCACATGGTATGGACTGGAACAGTTGATTGCGAACCTTGCGCTATCGATTTGCTCCTTTACCAATATTTCATTTGATCCCCAGGAAGCAGTTCGTTCCTTTCAGGTTGGCTTGACATCAATTGCAGGAAACATTCATATTGAACCGCTCCAAGATTTTTATTGAACCGGTTATGAATTTCGTCTTTCAGAGAAAGCAACCAAAAATCTGAAAGCAAAATTTGAGGACTTTTCTGGAGCAATAAGGAGCTGCACGACACTTTGCTATGAATAAAATTAAAATCAGACTAACAATTCTTAAATGAGCTAACTCAAACCTATTTTCGATTCGCTGCCAGAGCTATTTAGTTGCATTCCGAACTCAAAGGATCCAGGCTTCAAAACCGCGCGGAATGGTTTCTCAAAATCAAATTCCTTGCTTGGTAGAATGGCACAATGTCTTGGCTCTAGTTTCACAGATGAATTTATAGGTCGGAAGAAATGTAGGCCACAGCTTATGGGCTTATTTCAGGTTTCAACCGATGTGGAGCTTATCTTATTGGACCTATTACAATCTAGTCGGTCGGAGTATATTGGAACAGCGCAGCGATGTTTTTGGCAAACTGTCCGGGTCTAGCGTTCGCAATTCTTTCGAAAATTTGACCTTTCTGAAATAGCTCAGCTTAGTGATTTCCTATCCTCAAGGTTGCAATGTACGTACCAATAGAAAGGGAAGATTTTCCAATTCCAAAGGAATCAAACAGTGGGTACTGATTTCTACAAAAACATTCAGAGGATTCTTACTCCAAAAATCGGACGGAAAGATTACAGATTTCTAGTAGAATTTTGGTTTTGGGATTCAGGAGCACCAGAGTCGCGAAGATGCAGATGGTGAACAATTGATGGTTTTTGGAACTCCAAGTAGCTCCAGGACTCTACAAATTGGATCTTGCATGTGATTGTATCAATTCGATTTCAAAGGCTGAAGTGGCAAATCTACTTCCCAAGCCGGACATCCTCCAAAAGTGCTGACTGCTGGGAGGCATTAATCGGTTTGAGAAAGCAAATTCGCTTTTTCAAGCCGCCTAATTGATGAGACATGGTACCGCAATTGCAAAAATAGTAGTCAGACAAAACGGGATGCCATCCTATTGTTTATCGGAGCAACTCTTCTTAAATAAGCAATGGGTTTAATTTCTCAAATGCCCCGCAGGGTAATATATTAAAAGTTCTCACAACCAAACTTCAATAACCTTATGGCAAATATATGTAAATACTCGGAGGAGGATTATATCGGAAGAGTTCTATTGCAGAATCACTAGTGGGGAGAGAATGAAAGCAAGGTAAAATACGTCTATCCACGACTCAGAGGGAAAAACAGTAGATCGCTTACGCAAAGAATTATAAACGTCCCAGACTGCTTCTAATTGATAATGGAGCGCTGGCTATCGACGACACCCAGATTCACAATTTCCATCATTATTTCGCCCTTCCAAACTACCTCCAACGAAGGCGGGCAGTCAATGCTTTGGCGTCAAAGACTAAAAAAACCGTTAACATCTGACACCAAACCACTTGGGCGAATGCGGCCGAAAGTTTTCAGAATGATGGAGGCTTGTGAGAAAGCCGTAGTCTTCTCAGGCTAATTTAGAAAGATCTTTGCTAACGCCAAAGTTCAAAATCCTCTTCAAAATCAGTTCGGATGGTTGCTATTAGGTCGAGTCTTTGGGCTACAGTTCGGAAACTCACCCTGGCCCACATGCGGACTGGTTTTGGGATTTGGAAGCCGCTGGTGGTGGTGCTATTTGTAGATTTGGGCTGCCACTGCATAGAAATCAGTCCGAATTTTTATCGGAAAAAGTATTCGTCCTGTGGAAGGTTGATGTGCTGGGCAGATCGCAGAAGTGAAGCCGATTTGAGGAGAAGATCCGCTATTTGGATTTAGTGAAATTTGCAAAACGGAGCCATTTGGACAATTTGAAGTCAGTTGGACCTTTTCGTGGCGGTATGGATCTCGCGATGAGGTGGATGGGACCGAAGGTACATTTGGGTGGAATTCTTTTGGCTGCGACAGGTTCGAAATGTTTACATCTGGCGAAGGAAAGGATTACGAGCCGAAAAGCAGAATCTGATTCCGGGCTAGGCAGTTTCCAGTCGGTGATGAAGCCCATGAATTGGGCTATTCCAATATGTTTATTGACTATGTTTGAAAGCAATCGAAAATGGAAACTTTCAACCACAAGAAACTTTCTATGATGGTAACATTGTGTGCATTGATTGATGCTGCTTATAATCCGCTAAGACCAAGCTTTGGGAACTGTAGATTTGAAAGTTTGGCGGGGAAAAACGGCTTTACGAAACCTTCTGTCTATACCGAATTATACGACGGCAGACCACTGGCTTGATTAAAACCGAAAAACTTTCCGAACGGCGATTAAAGTGTGACCATTGTAAAAGAAAAGTAGCGGGAAAGTGAAGGAGATTGTGGGGATGAGGGATGTCAGTATGTCAGATGCGGAAGCTTCGATATTTTTGACTTTTAAGCAAATAATAAATGCTAATCTAATTATAGGTTTAAATATATTGTGTCAAGGGAGAAGCATGTATCATGGCCAAGAACATTTGGTTCATTAATTAAAATGGGAAATCGGAGTTTATGTTCCTTTGGGAAGGCATCGAGTTAAAACAGACTTATTAAACATTATTGAGAATCATCCAGCACCATGAAGTTTATTTATTTATGGGAGAAATTACTTCTGGTCAATTCATGAAAAATAATTTAATGTCATTTTATTACTTTTTTGGGAAGGAAGATTTTTGAGCTTTGGACAAAACCCAATGGATAAGGCTATAATGGTTTTAAAAGAATTGGGAGTTTTTTATTAGGGTAAGTTTTTTTAAAAATGAAATTTTGATTAATTCATTGACAAGCTGTTTTCCACTACAAACGTTTTGTTTCTTTTCGAAAACAAAGCAATCACTTTGTTTACACATGAAATTGAGGATGGAGTTGGCGAATTTCCTTTAGTGATTGATGAATTTGATAATTTTGAAGACGTAAGCTAGAATTGTAGGATTTCAGGAGATATTAAATTATTGACCTCTCTTATTCAGCTTCTTGAATGGAAGCGGTTATTACAGCGGATAGAGCCAGCAAAAATTGTTAATTGGGAAATCCGAAAAGGCGGGATGAAAAACACACTTCTTTTTTGATAAAATGGCATTAAAAATTTAACTAAAATCTATTAATTCTAAATCTTCTAATCTTCTTTTTCCTAATCCCTTTCCCTAACCAATGCAACCAACCCCAATCAGAACCACGGTATCGGCTCCTACCTTCCGGGGCTGGCTGGAATTCGGATCCAATAATCTTCGATAATTTGGGGTAAGCGGATATAGCTGAGATGATTGATGACGCGGTTCAGCATCGCTATCCAAGACCAAGTAGATGCAGTCTTGATGTGATTACCGATGGCGAGGCAACCCGAATTGATTTTAATCTATTCCTTTTACGGTTTCCTGAAAAGGGCTCCAAAAGCCAATTCATTGATGAATCGGAAGTTTGGTTCCGCATGCTCAATGATCAGCGAGGGAAGCATTCGATTATTCGATCCACTTACAGCTTCTAGCGGATTGGGTGCGGTTTAGAGAATACGAGCGCTTTGAAGTTCGGCTGGCTCCAAAAAAGGTCCACTTTAAAGCCTCGATCCTGGTCCTCTACACCTTGGCGGCCGAATGATTTCGATGGGAAAATTACAAAGGATCGATTTGACTCACTGAGGCACTTTTACCAATTGGTCCGATGAATTCAGCGTTAGTAGACGCAGGCTGCAAGAATTACAGTGATGAGCCTTCCCATGTCTTGCTCATGCTTTATTAAGGAGGACACGAAGCGCTTTGTAGATATTTTCAACCGAACGGTTGCTCTGCTGTAGGTAAAAGTCGACTTTCTATCATTTTTTTCGGAATTTCAAGGTCGGCGGTAGGTTTGTAAATTTGTCCAATTGCTTCCGGATTTTTCTAGGCTTTACTGTGGATGAATTTCAATCGAAAATTGGCAAAACGGGAATTTGATGGAACTACGCTTTTGGCAAATTTGCGGAAAGAGGACCGTTGCGGTTAGGCATCATTGACGTGAAAAATTACTTACATCGAAACTGTTGAGATGTGGAAAATAGAATCAAGCGAGTTCTTCAATATGTTCCTGCAGAAAATTAGCTGTTGCTCCAGATTGTGGTTTTGAGTCAAACAGCGAGATGTGGCGCAAAAAGAAAGCTGGCAGCGAATGTTCAGGGGGGATAGAAATGAAGAAATAAGATGTCGCGTTGTCGGTTTGTCAGTTGTCGGTTGTCGGTTGTCGGTTGTCGGTTGGTCGGTTGTCGGTTTAATTCAAAAAATTTTCCTTTGCTCGTGTAGTCAATCCAATTCATTTCTCATTGCTAAATCCAAATTTAAATTTCTAACCAATGAAACTTTTACTTTAAAAGAAGTTGCGAAAATGATGACCACTCATCTGCATCCGACGATGACGGGATCAAGGTTTTGGAAGATGGGCTTGTAAGTAGGCCGCACTAGGAATATAGGAGTAGCGCTTGTCTGTTCAAACCTATTTTATTGTCAAGGAAACTGCTAAGCTTTTGAAAGGGCTTCAAAAGTTATTGGTTTGCTTCGTTATAGGTTTTCCCACATTGGAAACAGCACGATTTAAATGAAAGTCCTTGAAGCACGACAGGCTTGCAAAGACGGCGCTACCGAAGGTGATATGGTCGTTCAACTTGCGGTAAAAGTCCTGGAGAGATTGGGAGCTGTTCGAAAGGAATCAAACCATCCACAAGGAATGTCTGAAAAGCACAAGGCGTATTGAGGTGATCTTCGAAACGACTTTCTTCCTTGAAGATAAATTCAAAATCAAGCTTTGTAAGATCTGCAGTAAAATCGGTGTTGCTTTTGTAAGAACAAGCACAGGGCTATGGTTTTTTTGTGAAGGCGCTGATGGTAAATTCAGTCCGAAAGGGCGCCAAGAGCATGGATCTTCAACTCATGCGGAATTCAGTGACCCGAAAAGCTTACAGCTCAAAGCCGCGGCGGTTGTCCGAACTTTGGATGGACTGCTTTTGGGGGCGAGAGATCTAGGATGTACCCGCTTAGGTGCTCTGCAACCTAAAGCTTATTATGGAAGAAGCTAAGCCAGACTTGGGCGTTACGGGATACGAAAAAAGAAGCGAAGAAGGACCCTCAGGCTATTTAATTGATCAAGTATTCTAAAACGAAGGACCTTAATTTTATTTCGCACATCAAGCGACGAGGAAGAATCGAAGGGTTCTTCGGATTTTGGCTGGCTTGTGCCAAAGCGGTTTTTTTGATTCAGTGGCATGGGCTGCATCTCTTTACTAGACCCCTATTTATCTGACAGCTCTGGACCAAAAAAGTTACGCTGCAAACCGAAAAACAATTGTGGCGGATGAGTGAACTTGCAGTTTCTCAGAGAAATTGAATTTTTTCTAGACTTGGTCACTTCTTCCCATTAACCATACGATTCATTTGGGGATTGCAGAGGCGCTTCAAGCCGATTCCTTGGAAGTCATCCGGGAAATTTCGATTTGTTGATCCCGAAAGCCCCAACCGGATTTGTAGCAGGCGTTGGGCTGTTGATCGAAATTTCCCAATCGGGCTGACAAGATCGGCAAGTTTATTTGCCTTTCAATCAAGCCGTTGCCAATCAATGCGATTTCCTTCCGCAACACAATGAATTAGAGGTCAATGAAAAAATGGGGACATCACAAGTTTTGGGATTATGTCATTCAGATTGGACCTGTATTACGATCTACCATTTGGGGACAGACACGGCCTTTGGTACGAAGATTGGAGAAAAAAATTAGCCACTTTCAGCCGGACGTGTTGCTTTTTACCATCAATGGAAATAAGCCTGAACGGAAAGTAGCAGGAAAATATTTTGAGCGCACGAAGCAAGCTGCTTTTGCCACGAAAAGCGGTGGGAAAGGGACTCGTTCAATCCTCATTCATTTTACCATAATGTTTTGAATTCATTTTTACTGAAGATCTTGAAAACTTTTTCGCGGAAAGCTTTTTGCAGAAAGAAAGGGGATTTCCCAGTATCAAATTCTTACAAATGGAGGAAGGTCTATTGAAAATCGATTTTTAAAAACCATGTAAAGGCGAAAGGGAATCTCCTAACACTTTAAACCATTTTTATCTCCTCTTCTC
>Ga0163217_1049781_pt1 | contig 10437 bp, 6 predicted proteins | sample SynspAceP_FD_185933 | JGI IMG/M metagenome (GOLD analysis project Ga0163217, IMG submission 185933) | Saline lake microbial communities from Ace Lake in Antarctica - Synechococcus sp. Ace-P (PacBio error correction) | ecosystem: Environmental > Aquatic > Non-marine Saline and Alkaline > Saline ... | reverse complement strand
ATGTTACTTAGAAACAATATTACTTTAAATAAAAAAGTACATTGGCCAGCAGGTAGCTTCAGATTCAAATCTAGTCGACAAAAACTATAGTTTAAAATGAAAAACCGAAATAGTCTAAGACTAAATCTAAGATGCGGATTACTTAATTAGCCATTGTAATCTTAAGTTTAATTTATGTTAAAAATGACCCTGATTTAATTTTGGGTTACCTAATGTGCCAATTTAGGGTTTTTTATTATGTGGTTGAATTGCTAAATGTATCTTGCGGCAACTAAAATTTAGTTATTGAATTGGGAACAGCTACTATCATTGAAACGCTTTGGTGATACCATTAAAAAGATAAGAAAAACAGGATGAAAACTCGATTGGGTTTTGGGTGGATTACGATAGGGTTATTTTTCTACCGCCTTTAGGAGTTTACAGGATAAGACCCAGGTTAAATTCCGCTGTCCAAAACGATTTTGTCCATACCGCCTAAACATAGTTTTGGAAGTTTCGTGGTGGGAGAGAGAAGGCCTTGGTAGGGATTGTCTGGGAAGGAAAAATTTTGAAATCCTCCCTATCTGGTGGATTACACGGCTATAGTTTAATTATGTCGGCGCTATAGTAGCCTGCTGCACATTGGGCACTATGATATTGGGAAACCCACCCTTTGGACATAGTGGTGAAAAAGCGATTGGGGAATATTTTAAAACGGAAAGGGCCAACAATTTAAGGAGCCCTATCCCAAAAGGAATATCAGATATTATAGATTTCGAAGGAATGCCAATGGTACAGTTATTAACTGAGACCCGCAAGGGGGTAGACGGCGGTTTGCGCTTGAGCTATTGCAACTTTGGGTTTGCTTTTATAAATATCCAAAAGAATCCTTACCAAAAACCAACCAAACTATTGCGGGATAAGAAAATTTTGGTTTTTTTTCAGCAAGACGTTGCACCTTTAGGAGGTGGCCGTTTGAACTGGGGATTTGGAACCAAGGGACCATGGAAGGGTGTAGGTTTTTGGCAGACCCCACTTACCTTCTAGTGGAAGCAGCGGATGATTTTGTTATACTATTATTGATTTTGAGGATGGAATAAACCTAGGGCTTATTTCAGAGGATTATTGCCTCTGGTAATATTGATTTAAGTTGGTTAAGCACAGTATTTCAAATATAAAAAAGTATAATGATTTGATCTTTATGGAAGACGTCTGAGCTATTTATGGGCATTGGCAATCAATTACCATTAATTTCGGATGCTATTTGCTATTTTTATTTTGAAAAACGAAGAAGCATTCTAAAGGGGAGTTTCGTTTCCTTAATGAGAAAAGTAAGTTCAAGGCCCAAATTGGAAGATATATTAAATTAAGTGTTACAGAAAATCTACCAGTTCTCAAGAGGGATTGTAAAAGAAATTTTGCCCGCGTTATAGGATCACTCAGATATTTTGGATTGTATATACCCACGGCTTTTGATTAGAGAAAAAGGGAAGGAAAACATTCTCCAATACGGATCGATAATGATCTACCCTTGCCGGAAACCCTATCGGGAAATTACCCAGATTCCACATACTCCAATTTTTTATTGAATCCTGTTGTTATTGTTGCCAGTTTGTGGATAGCGCTTGCGGTACATATCATAATAAGATTTATGGGAAAACAGCTTTTAGAAATCATATTACCAACCAAACACCTAGTAATTGTTGTAAATTAACTTTGCGTTTACCAGGGGTTGTAATGGTGCCCATCTGCAGCCTTTACCTCGTCGAATATAATTATCGTGGGTCATAAGGACATTGGGTGCCTATGGGAGGCCTTCAACGTAAATTGCTTTACCGTTAAGTCCAAAGTTAATTTTAAATTTCCCAGTCCACATCAATCATTTCGAATTCTTACGTAGTCCGAGTAGTAACTGTAGCCCGATGGTTTCAATTTTGACATTTATCATAAACCATAGGTTTCCCAACTGTTAGAGACCAAAAAACCAAATTCGAGATTAAAACGGTTTCGCCCCTCCTTGATTATGTTTCATCAGTACTCCAACCAGTTGCCTCTTGAACTCCAAAAGCTCACCATTTGCCTAGGTCTGGTCCAGGACAAAGGGTAGCTTTAAAAGTAAGTGGGGGCTAAACGCAGGTTGAATTTCTTACCTTCCGGTATATATATGACGAGGTTACACACGCACCTAACAAGGAATAGCCGGGAGCCATAAACTGGAAATTGGTTTTATCCCTATTTGGTATTTTGTAACCATGGAGAACTGTGTCTAATTTCTGCCGCTTAGCGGAATAATTACCAATACCTATGGTGCTTCTAAACGCGAAAGTGGGAAGAAAACCGGTTAGTGCATCATCGGACTTTTTATTGACCCATTCCTGGCATTAAGGCCATATCGGATATCAAAATTGTTATTTATTGAACGTATCGAATTTATAATTTCGCACAAATTTCGCGCTGCCAAACCGGAAAAGATGGAATTGTTTTCCCCTGCATTTCCATTTACAAAAAGCTTACCTCGCTTAAATATTAAATCCAATTTATTTTCCTTTTCCAAAAAGAGGTATTTCTAAAAACGCCTGTATTTTTCTTTCCAGGGTTTTAGTACCGATTAAGAAACACTGGATTGTTAGGTCTTGCACCACGGGGGATATATTTTATTTTATATCCTTTGCAAGGTCCCTTATAACATGGTGCTATACGCATAGAGTCGTGACACGCATAGAATCTACTTTTGTAGGAATCGGGGAACTTGTGGAGCGGGAATAGTTTGTTCTTGGGCAAATTAAAAAATTTAATATTTAGAAAACAGAAGGACAATAATGAAAAATTTTACCACACCACTAATTAGATTTCAAAAAAGAGGTTGTTAATATAATTTTTTTAAGGTCGATATATCTATTTTGGCTATTTTTTGGAGCTCTCCCACTGTTCCATGCTCTATAAAAACATGCTTCAATACCAAAAATCTTTATGGAACAAAAACTAATGATCTCATTGCATATTCCAAAATTGCATTCCAAAATCCTCCTTAATTTTTACAGCCATCCTCTATAGTGATGAACCTGCTCATAGCTTGAGGAATATGTTGCGCAAAACATAACAGTGTCCAAAAGGTTTCCACAAAACGCATGCTTTGTAATGGACCAATTAGGTTGTTGTCCTTACATGCCTTTTCAACAAACTGGTGACCATATTCCCTATATTGGCGATCGAAAGTACCGGCAATTTTCGTTCCTTTTTTTTAATTCTTGCAGATATTCCTATCGGTATTTTATTTAAAATCTTGTTTCCCAATCCAGTATTATCCCCTCTCCCTTTGGATATCTTATGGCTATAGGTTGCCCTAATCTAGTTGAGCTGTGAACATTATATCCCTCAACTTCAATTTCGTTTATCGGTGACAAAAATAATAAGATTAGGAATACATCTCAAATAAGCCATTATCATGATTCCATGATGCGTTGCCCCGTCCTGACCCACAATACCTGCCGATCCAAACAAATATACTTGGGAGGATCTGTATGGCAAACATCGCTGATGAATCTGGTCGTTAGGCACGTTTGTAAAAAGTGGAGTAGAATACAAAAAGGAATTAAATCCTTCCGGCAAGCCATACCCCGGCCATTGTCACCGCATGCTGTCGCGGATACCAACAAATCAAAGGCCCTTTCCGGTAGTTGTTCCATCAAAGTTATTTTAAGGAACTACCAGTTAGGCATAGCAGGAGTTATTACCTACTATATTTTTATTTTTTTTGGCCAATTCCACAAGCGTATGCCCAAATACATCTTGATACTTTGGGGTTTGTTCTCAGAGGATTTGGGTAAAAGGTCACCCGTTTCCTTATTGAATTTTCCTTGGTGCGTGTATACTACTTGATTTTCCTCGCTTTCTTGAGACCTTTCCCTTTGGTGGGTTAATGATGTGAAGTTTAGTTTAGCGTCCTTCAACAATTTTAGCCTATTCAATTCATTAATTAGGGCGCTCAAGTCTATATTAGACCGTCCCATGGGACCGGGAATAATTAAAATTTAAACATTCAAATATGTTTTCACTTTTGCGTTCCTTTTTCTAACATTTGGGTAAAGGTATCTTTTAAGGGGCCCCTACGCTGGGGTCGATCCTATTGGCAATTGTCATTGAGAACTATAAAAGAACGTTGGCATTGGAATCACCGCGGTGGGTTGAGTGCTTCGAAGGCCATTCACTAGCAATGGAAATGCAATCGCCAATGACGGCAATATGTGTTCTATTCCTTCGCCATTTAGTTGAGAGCTATGGCCATTCCTAAAATCGCGCCGAAAATGGAAGTGGAAGCTATGCCCGGTTCCAAAATCGTCATAGGGGGCTTTTCAGAGCGCTTGGGGAAATCCGCTTAACCCCTAATTGTCTTTGGTATTTAATATTTCTCTCCGTCCGGTCAATATTTTGTGTCCATCGGCTGATGTCCCACCATCCCCAAATTAGTTTGTCGATAGGGGTGTTAAACACATAGTTGTAGGGGCAATAGGGTAGCTCCCACTACAACCAGAACTAAGCTCCTAGTGCCTTCTTTAGTGGCTACAAGTCTATGATGTACCCTTCTTAATTTCTGGGCAAGTTTTAGTTTAAATCGACAAATTTTTCTAAGTGTTCGAAGATCCTTAGGGTCATTAAATATGTTAGAATTCCGCTGGACATTACTTGAAATGTTACGCAAAACTAAAGGTATTTAAAAAGTTGAATTGAGTATTTTTTAGGGGATGCATTAGTGCTTTTTTCTTGGATATTTTAAAGAAAACGCTATTTTTTTTTTTGGACTCTACGGCCAATTATTGTTTACTTATTCGTGACCTAAAAGTGATTATTATGATAAACCCTTTCGGACAGATACTTATTTTTATGAAAAAAGCTTTGCAAGAAGCAGAGACTGCTTTTTTGAAAAGGGGAGGCCTGTTTTGGGGCTGTTACGTTGTTGAGAATAGGATCATTTGCCCGGGCGCACAATTTAACAGAGCGCTGAACGAACGTATACAGCACCCACTGCCGAAAATGCAGGCCATAACTGCGCAGCCCAATTTTCTAGGTGGGAAAAATTACCTTCATAATTGTACTTTATGTAACACTTGGAAACCATTGTCAAAATGGTGCAGGGGTTTTATATGGGAGTTCAAATTTCGAAGATTGTTTATTCGGAAAGGACGCCGAACAAGGGGCTTTGGTTGGCTATGGGAACCAAAATACATCCCAAACCACAATTGGGTTAGCGGAGTTTTGGAAAAGGGAAAGCATCAGAACTATAAAAAACGTTTCTTTATTCAAAAACGTTAATTTAAATTAGTTGTGGGTTTTTTACTTAGGGATCCATTACGCAACCTTTTAATGGATTTGGTCTATTTATTAATAATATTTGGTAATATTGAAGCGTTTTACTGTTTAATACTTTACTTAGGTCTAATTACAAGTTTTAATGGTTGTACCAATGAGAATACCCATGGAGATGAGGATTTAGTAAGTTGGTAATTGAACTTAATTAACGTGAGTGGGGGTTTCGTAGGGGCGATATGATTTTGCCAAGGGGGGAATCGTATGGAGTTCGATAGCTAAGGCCGAGATTTGATCGTATCATAATGATGAGTCCCAGCTTCAATTTTTAATGGTTTGTCATTCAGGTAACTACAACTACTCCCTTTTAGGAGAAAGACAATTATTATTTGCTGTGTATAAACGACAAGGAAGATGGTGGAAATGCTTCACGAAGCAAAATGATTCTAGATCAAAATAATACTACATCCGGAAGCGGGGGCAGAGGATTTGTATTGTATTGGGAAAAAATTAGTCAACGGTAATATAGCTAAGGGCTTAAAACCAAAAAGACCCTAGGGTTAGCCAAGGCGTTTTCAATTCTTTCAAAATTAAATAGGTTTAGCCAATTACTTGCACTTGCCCAGCAAAAACCTATTCCCATTTCGCCTTTCTTCTTCTTGATATTCCACCTTTATTCACCTTTCGTTAAGCTCAGTGCCGTTTAATGCAGTTGCATGAACAAAAAAAAAAAAAAATTTTTTTCTTTTTTTTTTAAACCTGTGTCGTCGTTGGTAATGAACATATCCCTTGGATCTTAAAAATTTTACTGTTTCCCAGTCATTACAATGAAATTTAAAATAATAATTGATTAAATTACTAATTTATATTTTTTTGGTTCAAAAATGGGAATATAAAACGTTTTAAAAAAAAAATATCAAAATCACTGATTGTCAGTAGTTTTTCTTCTCCTTTCCCTGCCATTTTCCAGAATGTTTTCCTCATTTAGCATTTATAATCCTTCATTTTCTTGCCTTTACTGAACTTTTATAAGAAAAGGGGCGTGGCACCAAAAATTATTCCTACTGCTATCCAAAAGCCGATACATTTTCGGATTAAAGATGTATTTTTCCTCATTTTATTGCTAAACCATTAGAGATTGAAGCAAGTGAGGCCAAAAAGGAATTAAGAAATGATATACTTTCATGCGCAAGAGTGGATTTAAGCGGTTAAATTTATTAATTTCCTTCTGTAGCGGTCAACAAATTTTGATTTGGAAATGAACCCAATATAATTTCTTCATTCCTTAATAACTGGCAGATTCAAGCACCACTACTTTGAATTTATCCATGATCATCGTCATTTTTATCTTTGTCCATTCTATAATTTCAGGGGGGGTGCTTCATGACGGTCACTGGCCAAGACTTCCTTATATTAAATTTCTAGGTCGAACATGATGGGACGTATGTCGTCCAACAAAATAATTCCCTAGAGTGTATTGCTTCCTTTCAATAACAGGAAAAATCATTTCTGTTGATTTGACGGACCGCCTGTTTGCACAAATTTCCCCTAGATTCATTTCGGATTAAAATTAGGGACAAAATTATCTTCAATAACTTATCAATATCAATTGAGGGTCAAACGGCATGGTCTTTTATGTGCGTAATTTTAATTCGTCATTTTTCACCTAATCCACGTATTTGATTAAACCGAATTGTGGGTGGAAACATATGTTTGGTAATGGAAAAGGAGATTGTAGAGGTTATCATTAGTGGGATAAATTAACTCATATCCACCGGTAACCTCGGCTATAAGGAATATGGCCCCGGTGACTGTGGAGCATGTAGCACGCACTGCCATAAGTCGGGCCATTGCCCACCAATGTAAAGATTACTTTCGGGAAACTTTTGGTATGGAAAAAATCCGATACTGTTGATTACGTTTGGCAATGCAATTGCCCATTATGCTACCCATGAAAAGTGTAGGGGCAAAAAATCCCCCCAACCCTTCCTGCCTTTCCAAACGTAAGCGCCACAGGGCAATTATTTTTAAAAAAAACCAATCCTGCAAGTAGCCTATGACCACCAAACTTGGTAAGGTCTAAATGAAAAAACTGTTGTTTTCCAATTCTTTTTCAGGGTTACCTAGCGAGCAGATTGGTTTTATAAATCAAAACCCTTTCTCCGTATAGCGGAGGTACCAGGAATATATTAATACCCCATAGCACACCCCCCGTAGAGTAGCCTTTTGTAGGGAGTCTATTTTGTCGAAATATTTTTTTGGATCCGTTCTTATACTTCTGTGAAATAGATGAGGGTTAGGCCCCGCAACAATCCAGAAGAATCGAAGAAGGGAACGTTCCGATATAATTTAAAATCTCCTCCAATTTTTAAAGGGCAATTTAGTACATCGCTCCAAGAAAAGTAGGAAGTTATGATTCCAGAAATGGAGCCAATAGCAAGGAACATGGAGGCAATGGTCAAAATCCAAGCTAATAACCTCAATGGCAAAATAATGGCTGCAATGGGTTGCTTTAAAAATAAGAGGACATGGCTCCGGCGGACGGCACAACAATTTAGTAAATTCCTTAGTATAGTCTGATTTACAGGAACATTCTTAGAAATATTGGAGCTAATAGGCGGCCCCCGTGCTACAGTAGGTCCTTTCCAATCAACAGGACCCTCCAAACTTACCGTTATAGGTGCAGTTTAGAATGGACCCGAACATTTGATATTTTCCTGCATGATTCCCTTCATTTTGGAAATGGCAAAGAGTGGTAGAGGCTTATACCATGATCACTGTTGTTGCGAATGACATATTTTAATGATCAAATAAACAAGGGTAAAGACCATAATTAGGAAAAAACAAAATAAAGCATTGTGTATATCTCACCAAATTACCCTTCCCAATAGATGTTGAAAAAAAGTGATCGTTAAATTTTTAAGGACAAACGGCACCTATTCCCGGAGTGAAACCACCAATACTAAGCAAATAAATAAATTTTGCTTTTTTTGAGAAATATGCTTTTTGCGGCCGCCAAACAAGAAGTTGTTTAGCCAGGAATTTTTTAGTGCAGCCATGATAATTTAAAAAAACAATCCTGCTATGTAATTGCATTAGCAGATTTTTAAGTTTATGATTTATAAATCCAATTTTAGGTGAATTTCCCGTAATTGTGTGTCATCTATCGCGGCTGGGCAGTCCGATCATCACATCGCCGGCCACTAATTGTGTTTTGGAAAGCAATAAAGTCCCGAATTGTTTCCTGTCCGCCTAAATGGCACCAATTATCCAAGCAAATGCCAAAACCTCCGTGGGGAGGGGCGCCAATTGGAAAGCGTCCATTAAAAAACCCGGAAACTTGAGCCTTGCCTCCCCGGACTAAAAACCAAGATGCTGAACATGGTGGCTTGTATTACTTTAAATCGTGAATGCCGTATCGGCCTTCCACCAATTTTCGTTGCCATAGTACCAAATCGAAGCATTGGCTTTACTGATGCAGGGTCTGTATTCCAACAATTCCAATTGTCCAGGTTTTCGGTGAAGGTAAAGGGATGGGTGCATGGCGTGGTAATGACCCGTCTCCTCATCTTCCAGTTCAATAATGGAAAATCAATTACCCAAGAAGGTTGCAAATTTCATCCTTTTTGCGAAGTCCCAAACGTTCTGCTCATTTCCATTTAAGAGCACTTACTGAGGTTCTAGCTTTATTCGCGTCACCGGACAGTACCAATATTAAGTCTCCTGGTTTTGCCCCCCGTGGCTTCTGCCCATCTGGCAGATCTTCTGATCATAAAATTTATTCAACTGAAGATTTTAAGAACCATTCGTCGTTATTATTTGGAATAGCATTCCTTTTGCGCCTATTGTGGTACGGGCGTATCCAGTCTACTAGTCCGTCTATTTCTTTTTCTGTATTAGCAGCCTCCACCCAGGAGAATGCCCAACCACCAATTTCAGCCTCGTTAAAAATATTGCAAAATTCTTATTTGGTAATGGCATTGAGTTCTCCGAACCTCCATTCAAGCGGATATTCCGGTTATATCATTGCCATATTTTTTCTATGGCTTCATCATAGGTCATTCAGGGTAATTTGTCAATGGCATTACCCCTTTAATTCCTTCAATAAAATGCCTGGTCAATTCCTCAAAGACATTTAGAATAATCTTCTTGATCCACAAAGGCCATTCTCACAATCGATTTTGTGTAAATTCGGGTTGGTCTGTTCTGCTCTAGTTCTTCGTCCCTAAAGCATTTAACATCTGGAAAGTACTTATCCATTCCCCCCAACCATTAATAGCTGTTTTAAAGTTTGTGGGGATTGTTGGCAAGGCATAAAAAATTGGGGCCTATTCGTTCATTCTACTGGGAACCACAAAATCACGGGGCACCCTATCTGGTGTGGATTTTATTTAAATATTGGGTTTTTCAACTTCAATAAAGCCTTGATCAGAGAGATGTTTTTTTCTAACCTCTATTGGCAACTTTATGCCCTAAAATAATAAGGTTGTTTTTTACTGGATTTCTACGGAATGTCCAGATATCTGAAATTTCATTGCGGTATCTTCCCCTCCGTTCTGTTTGGTTTTTTCCTCTATGCGTAAAAGGGGGCGGTCAAGGATTTATTGAGTATTTTGATTTCGGATACCCAAATACTTCTTACATTTCCGGTAGGTATTTATATCGGGTTTTTGGAGGAGGTCCTTTCAAATTTACGGTTCCCTTTTAAACTTGAATTTACAAATTCAACGACCTAAGCGATTTTGCAATTTCCATAATCTCCTTTTGAAAGAACGTTTCCTCGTTCAAAAATGAGCTGGGTAATTCCGTATCGGGTCCCCGCAATCGGCCGCATATTCCACAAAAACTTTTATTCCTTACTGTTATGTACCCATCCTGACGGGTAACCTTGAGCCTGTTGATTGGCTTCCCTTAATTCACGCAAATTATTGACTTCTATAACTTCTTTTTGTTTCATTATATGGAAAGGCCAAATGTTAAAGGAAGTTTAATGGTGGGGTTTAAGCTTGAAAAAAAAAAAATATCTTTTTTTTTTGCAATTGAGAAATTAAGATAATTTGTTTAGTCTTATTATTTTTTATTTTTTCAAAAAAAATTTTTCTAAAATAATTTTTTTAAAAAAAGATTAAATTATTATCTTCCCTCCTTTTTTTT
>Ga0163217_1021072_pt1 | contig 10437 bp, 16 predicted proteins | sample SynspAceP_FD_185933 | JGI IMG/M metagenome (GOLD analysis project Ga0163217, IMG submission 185933) | Saline lake microbial communities from Ace Lake in Antarctica - Synechococcus sp. Ace-P (PacBio error correction) | ecosystem: Environmental > Aquatic > Non-marine Saline and Alkaline > Saline ... | reverse complement strand
CGGCGGGCGAGTTGGGGCGGACCAGGCCCATTGCCAGGCCACTGCCACAGCTGATCCGGTCTGCGACGCTGGCAGGGTACGGATTCGATGGCCGTACGGCAAACATCTCCGTCTCCCGTCAGTGGCGCGACGTGCTCGCTGACGCCTCAGTCATCGCGCCGGCAGAGACGCGAGCAGGGCAGCGGCGCCACCCACCAGCGCTGGCGAGACTGCACCACTCCCCGGCCGCCGTCGGCTGGTGGAGGCGCTGATACCCGCCACCAAGACCCCCCTTCGGCAAAAAACGACCGTGCGGGAGGGCGCCGCAGGGGCTTGCAGGCACGCGACGCACCAGAGCTGGCCAGGAGGCGCTGCGGCGCTGCGGTCCGAGCGCCACTCAGCCAGCCAGAGGCTAGATCGCAGCTGGCACCGCGCCTGACGGCGGGCCAGGTGCACTGGGTTCGGCTGCTCGAAAGATCGGGATGCACGGGCCCGCAAATGTCGTGGAACTGCTGAACCAAGCAGCGCTCGCCCAGTCGGACGTTGTCGATGGCGGGGCAGATCAGGGGTTTGCCAGCGGTTGCAACCGGAATGGCCAGAGCCAAGGCGCCACCAGATCGCCTCGCAGCAGACGCCTCAAGGCTGCGGTTGTGCCGCTTTTGATCGGCCGACTGGGCACAGAGCCGCGGTGCATTCCAGGTAGAGTCGTCGCGCCAGACCGGCGTTGCTCGCGGTGTGCTTGCTCCGTCGGCCAGGTAGGCCCGGACGGGTGCGTGGCGTTGGACAGCCGCCACGGCTATGGTTTATGCCACACGGCCCAATTTGCTCCAGCAATCTTGCGTCGGGGCGCCCCGTGTCTCCCACCCTGGCAGGCCAGAGGGCATCCGGCAACAAGCCGGGGCCTGTTGCCACTCCAGGCCAGGTAGCGCTCGATCGCCAACCGGATCGCCAGTCCAGCTTGCGATGGACCGAGTGACCAGGTCAGGCAGCTCGCTCCGCAGCGCCGCCAGCGAAACAGTCGAATGGGGAAGGGTAGGTGCATTCAGGCAGCTTTGTGGTACATTGCAGAACCCAGCGCACGCCGGGTGGCACGCCGCACCGGCGGCAAAGCCGGCAGCAAAGCCGAAAGCTGTTCGGCAACAGGCCGCTCATGGAGGCCATTCGGGAAGGCGCGCGGCTGCTAGGGGGGGGGGAGGGCCCCCATGGTTCCCTTTTTTCGCCCCCCCTGGAAATGGCGCAGCAGCGAGCCGTGCTTGATCCAGCACGCAGGATCGCTCTCACCACGGGGCCGTTGAGGGTCCCAGCGTCCGGCCGCAATCGCCCCACGGAATCTCTTCGACAGGGTCGGGCGGTGTGCTTCGCAGCCAGGCATACGAGCGCGGGGGTGGAATGCCGAATGGGAAGCTAGGGGATGGCGGCGCAATTCAGCTTGGCCAGGCAGAGCGGAAGGTGCGCTCGGCGGACATGCCAGGTGTTCGGCCAAACCGGCCACAACACAGCCAGATCGAGTGGGCATGCCAGCACCTTGAACGGTCCCCGGCGACGGGTGTGGAGCGGCCGACGCACTCAGCGTCAGCTCGTGAGCCCAGGGTCGCACCCACCCCCAGGCGTCGGCGGCTCGCCAGGCGGAATGGGCTGGACGCGCTGACTCGAGCTCAGGCCGTAGCCAGCAACAGGACCTTCCGGGTCGGCTGGCTGCAGGGCTCCAGCTCCAGGGCGGTGAGGATCAGGTGCGCGTTCACGTGGAAGGGCTTGCGCAGCTCGATTCGAGCTCCCAGCGGTTCGCCTGCAACACAAGACGGAGGGGCAGCAGCCAGCGGCAGCGGAGTCGGGGAGAGATCGCCCCGGTGCCACCGCAAGCCGATCGGACGCGCAACTTGCGCTCATGGCCACAACGGCAGCGCCAGCGGGGGCCGCAGGCTTGACATGGAACCGCCAGGCCTCGGGACACGTGGAGTGCAACCTGAGCCTCAGGCTGAGGCCGCCCCGCGGCAGATCAACATGGCCGCGGGCTGCCAGTCGGCGGTGCAGCCCTCCCAGGGGGTCGGCGGCCGGCGTTCTGCCAAGCACCGGAAGCCGTTGCGGCGCTCCATTGCCGGGCAGGCAGAATCCAAGCTTGAACGGCACTGAAACGTTTCATTCCCAGGTGGAAGTTGTCGTTTCCAGGCCTTTGGCATCGATAGTGGCCATGGGTGAACCCATAGGATGATTTGCCGCTGCCGAAGGGTCGGTTTCAGTGCCCACCTGGGGCCTGTCACTCCTGTCACCGCCAGACGACCATACTCGCTCTCAAAGATTTCGTATTCGTCGTTTTCTTCTTCATCGCATTTTTGTGTTGGCTTTCCTTGGCCAGCGATCCAGCCCGCACCCAAGCCGAAAGGCTTGAGGAGTGAGCCACTCCTGCTAGTCATCACAGCTAGCACCCCTTCCCTAGCCACATCTTAAGCTTAGCCCATCTCCAGCTGGGTCCATTGATCGCTTAGCTTTCCTTGACGTGGCAGAATCAGCCAGTTGTTCAGAGAATCTGGGTGACTCTGGTTCAACCCCATCCATGGCGATCGGGTTGGTCGGTGCGGCTGGGGTTGTTGAAAGGGTCCACAGCTTCACGCGCAGGTTGACCCTCTGCCTGGCATTAAGGAGGGCGGGCTCTTGCTCTGGGAGGAGCAGACTCTGCCCTGGAAGTTACGCACCCCAGCAAGCCAAGCTGCGCATGGAACGCAGACTTGCTCAGGCAGAAGTTGGCGATCGAGAGGGCGGCGATCCAAAAAAAAGAGCCACCGGATCCGGAACTCAAGGGATCCAAAAAACAGCGACCCGCCAACCAGCGGCGGACCCGAGTGGATCCTAGGCAAGCACCTACCAGCCAGAAGCCGCCGAACCACTTCCTAAGCAGCCCCGCTGAGCTACCCAGCCAGGCCAGCCATCGGCGATCCGCGGGCAATGGGGCCCGAGGTGGCCAGAACAGTGGAACGCCGGAGCGGACTGGCAAGAATGCTTGAAAGACACAGCGATCAGCAGGGTTGACCAGCTGATCAGCGGCTTTGTCGCGAACGGGGAATGTCAAAGCTGGTGTTGGCCGGTGGCCGGCTGATGCGGAACGCCTCGAGTTACGAACCACGACCGCACGTTTAATTGCCAGCGGCCAGTGGTGCGCTTCGGCGCCGGGGCAACCATACTTCCAGGCCCAGACGCTGCGCTTTCAGCCTGATCGAGGCGAACCGGCAGAGAATGGAGGACGTTCTATGAGGGTTCATGGGTCTCAGCAAACAGCGAGGTGGATCTCATCCAGAGCTGCCGGATTCCTCCACACCCTGCCGGACCCTGAGCGATCGCCGCCCGACACATTTTGCCGCCGGTCCCGGTAACTTGGCACCCCCATCCTGGGCGGCCACCCTCTGGGGCGGGCAATGGTTCGACGGTTGCCAATTTCAGAGTGACACCTTACAAGTTTACAAGGGCCAGCTTCAGGGAGGAAGCTTGCTGCTCGGCGCAGGCCTGCGCGGCGGCTGATCGAAGGCAGAGACCGTTTGCCTTGAATGGATTTCACGGCCCTCGGCACACTGGCGCCGCCCAGAGAGCAGCGGCTTCACCAGCCGCATTCACAACGACGCTCAGGGCAGAGCGGACCGCCGCCCAGAGCCTTCGGCAGAGTTCACAGCAGGCGATCGGCCTGCGCCTGGCTGCAGCCATGGCTGGAAATGTGGGCGTTTGCCAGGGCGTGAGCCGTCGACCACCAGCATCAGGCAACTTTTGAGGGACACCTTCGCGAACGATGTCCGGATTCTCAATTAACCTGGGGTTTCGAGTGGCAGGGATCCTTCTCCGCAATGGTCGGGATGGTGGGGCGCATCCACATCGCTCGGGCTGGCCTTCGGGACCTTCAACGGCAGTCCAAGGAAGGCAGCAAATGCCTATCTTCTGGGGCTGGCGCTACCGCTTTGGCGAAGATGCCACCCGAAAGACGCCCTGCAGGCGCAGCGTCATGGCGCCCGCAAAGGTGCCGGATCGCCGGAGGAGCCCCCGGAGCGGCCGCGCGTCGCTGCCGAGGCCCTTAGAGCAAGCGGCGATGGGCGGAGGAGCGCCAAGCTTTTTTCCAGAAGCGGGCTGAACCCAGGTCCAAGCCCTGAAACAAAAACAGGGGCCCGCTACCAGCTCGAGAAGCCTACTTCCTCAACCTGCAAGTCAGCAAGCAACGTGAGACGGGGGACGAGGCGATCGCCACGATCGAGCCAGCGCAAATCAGGCAACGTTCAGGCCAGGGAAGGGGATGGTGCTGAACCGTCAGTTTCCTGACCGGCGGGACCGACGCTTGACCGAGGGCGAGCGAACGCAATTTCGGTCCTTTTGACCACTCCCCCCAGGTGCGGCCGTCTGCGCAGCACAGCAGCAGGGTCTGGTCCAGGGCACCCTGACGCGGCTAGCGCTTTCAGTCGCCGCGCATACAGTGACCAACAAACGAACTGGCGCGCCAACCGGGTAGCCTTTAGCAAACGATCCTCAACCCCAGCCAGGGTGGAATGGACGCCAGGAGAAGTGGTGGCGTCCAAGAGGAGAACGGCGACACGGTGATCCGCAGCCAACCGCAACACGCGCTGATTTTTGGGATCGTCCTGTCGGTCCCCGTGGCGAGGCAGCACCCGCATCCAGGCGGGAACAGGACGTGGAAAAACCGACTGGGGTGTTACGGTTTCGACGAGGAGGACCGCGACGGCTTTTTCGGCGGCCGCCGCCTCAGACCAACGGGATCGGATCGACCCGGACATCCTGCAACTGGAAACCCCAGTTCCTGCTGGAGGCGTGCCGTCCAGGGACAAACAAAAGACTACCGCTGCCAGGAACTTCGGCGGGGCCTCGTCTGTCGAGCAGGACGCGCAATTTGGGGGATCTGTTCGGCCTGGAGGCCCAGCTCCAACCTGCCCCTTAACTGTGCTTGACGCCGGTGCAACCTCGATCTCTCCAGCTCCAACCCGGAAATCGCACAACGGCAACCCGCAGCTGGGGGAGAAATGAGCGGCCCGTTGAAGCTACCGCTGGCTTGGGATGACACAGGTGGCACGCCTGTTTGCGGCCTATCGCTTTCGGATCTGGAAACGGTGCCCTCGTGGACAGAGATGTCTATTCCCTTTGGGGCGTCCCTGGAACAGCAGGGGGTCTTTGCCGAATCTGGGGACGGCCTGAGGAAAAACAGCTATTTCTGGCGGCTCGGCGTCGGGCAACTACAGAGCAACGAAATTCATCAAACGGCAATGATCGGATAATTTCGCCCAGCTCTGGGGCGCAGCCCAATGCTTCGGCGCATCAACAGTCCTAAACATTGGCGAGGCAAACCTTACCCTGACCCGGATGGCGCTGCGCTATCGCCCGTGCCGAGGCGTGCCGGGGCTGACCTGTCAACACAATCTCTCTGCGATCTGGCCTACCTTCGGCGACGGCACCAAATCAGACGATCTGTCGTTTCTCGGCGGGCCCACCCTCACTGGGAGACTTCAGCAACCCTATTTCGACTTCACCCAGATCACGCTCACGGCGCATCGCCGTGCGTGAATGGTCAGCATTTGGCTTCGATCAGGGCCGTTGACCTGGCACCGGTGGGGGTCGGGCTGACCAGCAACTGGCCGGGACCGTTGCTGTTCACGGGGGGATCGGCCTGGAAGTGTATCATCGTCTCCAAACTATGGCGAGCTTGACGGCTGCTTCGTGGAGCTTTGCGCTGGCAACGGCGCGCCTATGCCTTAAGCGAGGATTCTATAGCCCGCTTTTGAGGGAATCGGCGAGGCGTGCGGGTCAGGCTGAACGATTCAGGCTTCAACGGCACCGGCGTACCCCTTTGGCCCTTCCGCCCGGTTGTTCCCGGTCAGCCCCGCGGCCGACTAGTTCTGGAGCACGGCGTCAGTTAGGGTGCGAAATTGACAAATAAGGCAGTCGCGCCGCCGTAGGCGCGCCAGCTCTGATCGTGAGGCACAAGCTGGCTGGTGGCATCCCATTTGACCGCTGAGCAACAAGATGCGCGGCGGGCGCCATCTCCAAGCCGGGCCAGTGCCGATCGGCAGCTTCAAGACACTTTGACAGGTCAGAGCTGGAAGTACGAGGGCGGTCGGCGGTGAGAGGTCTGGAAGGTCGACGAGGTGTTCATGCTGACCTGCAGGCAGGGAATACCCAGCGCCAGGCGTTTGCCAAAGAAGATCTCAGCAAAGCTTCCGCCCACCGCCCGGAAATCCCCACAGCGCATCAGCGGTTGGGGGCATGTTTTCGGCTCGAGCCCGCAGCGAAATTTCGTTTCACAAACAGGAATCCGGGATCCGGGCGCTCGGCGATCAAAGGAATGGGCCGGCAGCTCAAGCGGTCGTCTGGCAAAGGGCCTGTTCCCCAGGCCTCGAAGCTGTTGCACTTGAGGAACGAGCCGGCAATGCTGCGGTCGGTGTCGATGTTCATCGCACTGATCACGCCGCTGCCCTGAACCGAGCATCGGGACCGGAGGGGAAGGCGGACGTGCGAACGCAGGGGATGAGCTGGCGCAGAGCTGGTGGGAGAAGTGGAAAAAAAAGTGGTCAATCTGATGGCAGGGTGCGGGCAAAAAACTGACTCAGGAAAAAGCGCTGACGCTCCGGTTGGGCTGCTCAGGGGTACATTGTGGCGGCGGCAGCAGCAGCTCGCGCACATCGGGTGACGTGACCAACGAACGGCGCGGCGCCACGCATCGGCGGGACTCGATCAAAAACAGGGGGCGGCCAGCAGAGCCAGCCCTGAGCAAGACCCTTGAAGTTGCGATGGCTGGAGCTGGCGCTGATCTGGCGGCCTTCGGAGGCGGTCCGGATTTCAATGGCCAGACAATCGAGCAGCCCGGTTCGCGCCACTCGAAACCCAGGCGGCGGAAACCTGATCGAGCCCTTCGGCTTCAGGGCGCGGGCCACCTAGCTCAGAGCACAGGCACCACAAAAGCCTTGATTCCGCTGGCCACGTTCCGCCGCCCGGGCCACGGCCGCAGCGGCGCGCAGATCACTGCAGCCCGACCGTTGGTGTGCAAACTGCCGATGAAGCAGGACATCCACAGTAGACCGGGCCATCGCAGCCCCGGGGTGAGGTCCATGTAGAGGTAAGGCCTGCTTCGGCCGGGGGCGCTCGTTGGGTTCGAGCTGCTCGGGGGTCGGCACGGCCTCACTTCGATGCCGTCCCTGGCCGGGGGTGATCCCAGGTGACCGTGGGCCCAGGGCCGAGGACATCGAAAACGCACCTCGTCGTCGAAGTGACGGCATCAGGCCGCTGCCAGGCTTTGCCACCAAGCACCGCGAACCGCTCCCAGTTCAGCCCGGTCGGAAGCAATGGACCTGCCGTGCATGTAGGCCGAAGAGTGGTTGGCATTCGGGATTGACCGTGCCGCAACGGGCGCCACCGCCTCATCGCCATGTTGCACGAGGGTCAATGCGTTCCTCCATCGAGAGGCTCTCAGATGGCCGACAGCAAAATTCATAGGCATAGCCCACGCCACCTTTGACCCCGAGTGGCGGATCATGTGGAGGATCAAGTCACTTGGCTACCACACCAAAAGGCAGCGCCTTCCACCCAGATGCGGACCAACTTGAGGTTTGTCGATCGAAAGGCTCTGGGCCGCCCAGCACATCACGAACAACCTGCTGGTGCCGGATGCCGAAGGCGATTGCTCCGAAGCCGTGAGGTGGAGAATATGGAATCGCACAGGCCACGGTTCATGCCAGGGCTGGGTGAGGACCAGCTCCGGTGACAATCAGTGCACAGTCTCCTGACGAGCCGCTAGCCCGATGGCCGTGAGGCGGATGCCGTGCTCCTCGCAAGTGGCTCTCAAGTGGCCAGCATTGTTTCGGCGGGATTCAGCGAAGGGCCGCGCCGGGAGGGTTAGTCGGCACGATGTGATCACGGGTGGCCACCCGTTTCTCTGCGCGGTTGGCGCACTCCCAGGCCCAGCTCCCGCAGGCACGAAGTGCGCTTGGGGGACTGGTCCACTCGTGAGGATCAGGTGCAGACCGATGATGAGCCAGCTGGGTGGCGACGCCGGGCAGCTCAAGCCACGCCGGTGCAGATCCAACCTTGTCGTCAGCGTTCCGGAACTTCAAACGTGACCTCGCCCGATCAGCAGACCTTTAACCGCAAGGAGTGCGCGCGAAACGGACCGGCCGGCTCTCGGCAGCAGGAGACCCGCACTCACCTGGGCTGCCGAGGACGGGGGAATCAGCGGCTTGATCGGCCCAGCGCAGGCGCATGATGAGGGCTTACGGCCAACGCTGAGGGTCTTGGATCCAGCACGGCCGCGCCGAGGCACGAAGCGAACAGAAGCACGCCTCGCTGCCATCGAGGGCCGCACACGGCGAAGTGAACCCTGCCCGACGGGCTTCCCCTCCGCGCCACTTCCAGCCGCCGAGGGCCGGCCACCTGGCCGCCGTCACGAGCCATGGCCCAGTCACTGCCAGGCGGCGACGGACCCTTCGGCCCATCGCCAGCGCCACTGGGTCGCTAACAGATCCATATTGCCGCCCAGGGTTCCCGCCAGGACACCATCCATACAGCTCCTGCTTGATGACGGTTGCTGTAAGAAACACGCGCCACAGAAAAACATGAGAGGCCCCTGACCACCCGGCCAGGCGCAGCACCGAGGCCCCCACCGGGCACGATTCGGGCAACAGCGAGCGTCTGCCCGTTGACGCAAGTAATCAGGCACCACCGAGGCAGGACTGTCGTCAGTCGGCAGCCAAACAGCAGGCAGCCGAGTGCGCTCGCGCAACTCCGCCTTACCACCGGCACCAGCAGGCCCGGGCTGCCGCACGGGCCGTGTCAGCGCGGCAGTGAGTCGCAAGCTTCACCTCACCGGCACCTGCATAAGGGGCACGTGGGGTTCTCCAGGGCACATCAGATCGATCACACTGCTCGGCCAGGCTGATCGGCGATGCCCCAGAAGCGCAGCAGGCGGCTCTGGAACACCCCACACCCCCGAAGCGCCTGGCCCGCTCCAGCCAGGTCCACAAGAGGTTGCCATATCCACATACGAACCCGCATCTCGGCGGGGACCCCCGGGGAAAGGTGAGCACAGGTGAAGCGCCGGTACGGGGGTAGGCTCCAAGATCATTCCCGGCGCACGTACGATGGGAATTTGGGCAACACCAGGGGCGCCGACGGGCAACAGGGCACCTGCTTGACCGCATTGCGGTCGCCACCGGGCGACGCGCCCGCGGTTTGGCGCTGATGGTCAGCCCAGATCTCGAGGCCGCTCCTGGCAAACGGTGCGCCGGAAGGCCGCGGCCAGCGCCAATCGGTGGTGAGTCGTCAGGGGGTGGGGCCAAGGCCGCCGGTACAAAACACCAGCAGAGCTTGCAGGCAGCTGGGCGCACTCGCGCACCACCTGGATTCCAGCGCGGCCCGGTTGTCGCCCCCACAAGGTCTGGCGGTAGTGGGGGAGGCCTGGGCCCAGATCTCGTCGGCCAACCAAGGCGGGCGTTGCCGGTGAGATGGTGCAGAAGCAACAGCATCGAGTGCCGGATGCGAAATCTCGGGCAGCAGAGGCTCCTTTCTTCGGCACGCTGATCGCTGGCACTGCTGGGTTTTCTGGAGACTCAGGGACAGCTGGGGTCAAAGCCATCGGCAATTCACCGGAAGACATGGAACCGTTCGGAAAAACGCCCGCCACCAGGGCGTTTCATTGGCGGAGCGCACAAGGGCCCGCTCAGGCACCGCCGTGGCGATCGCCAGCAGAGAAAGCGCATCTCCACATCGGCCACAACCAGGAGCCAGGGCCGCCGCCACTGGGGTGAACGGCTATAAATCACGCCACAACGGTGCAGGCGATGGCTGAAGCCCGGCCCGGCAGCAGCCGGTGGTAGAAGATGGCGGCGGTCGGGTGAAGGCGAGTGGCCCTCACTCAGCGGCCATGATCACCGCCGACAAATGATCCCCGCCAAGCGCAGCGAAAAGATCAGCAGGGGAGAACAGACAGTCGCTGACGGTGGTGAAGCCCCTTGCGGGGCCACAGATGCTGATAAGCCGCCAGGGCAAACCCGAGGAAATAGGAGCGCCATCGCCCATGAAGATGCGGGCGGGTTGAAGTTGTGACACGCAGAAGCCGGGAAACAAGCCCCGGCCAGGGCGGCAGCCAGCAGGCCAGCGGCGACTTGCTGCAGGCTGAAACTCCACCACAAGCAGCGATTCGCGGCGGATGGCCACCCACACCGGCGGGCCAGGCCATCGAGGGGCATCGACACAATTGATCGCATTGGTGATGCCCACCAGCCAGAAGATCACCGTGGCCAGCAGGCTACAAGCCATAACGGCAGCACCATGGCCGAACCCTGGCAAGAACCGACCAGACCAGGGGGATAGATGCAATTTCGCGCGCCGATGCAGCACCCTTCGCTACCAGACCACCATCTGCCACAGCGCAACGGGCTGAACCGGCACAGATGGCAGGGGGGCAGCGTGCGAAGAGGTTGTTCTAGG
>Ga0163217_1067765_pt1 | contig 10438 bp, 13 predicted proteins | sample SynspAceP_FD_185933 | JGI IMG/M metagenome (GOLD analysis project Ga0163217, IMG submission 185933) | Saline lake microbial communities from Ace Lake in Antarctica - Synechococcus sp. Ace-P (PacBio error correction) | ecosystem: Environmental > Aquatic > Non-marine Saline and Alkaline > Saline ... | reverse complement strand
GCGGGGTACCTGGGGGCAGGGCGGCTGGGCGGCGAGGCCCGGTGGCGCAGCGGGCGAGACTTGGAGTGCGGAGCAGCGAGGTCGGGGGTTGCGGGCGTTGCGGGTGGGCCACAGGATCGAGCAGCAAGCCGGAGTCCTGGGAGCGCAGATGCCTGCGGGGAGAGGGAAGCGAAGAGAAGACCGATGGGGCCGGAGTTTCTGCGCTGGCGATGGGAGCGCCTTGGATCGCCACGGGGGGGTGGGCGACCGAGGTTCAGGCGCTGTGAGGCCGTTGCGGGCCGGGAGATCGGGGTAGGATGGCGTTCGGGGTGACGCAGCCGCTTCCAGGGCCCGCACGAAGGCACGGATCACGCAGAGTTCGAGTTCGCCGGCGGCTCAGTCCGCGTGTCCTGTTGGAGGCGTGGCCGTCTAAGCGCCGGGCGATGGCGAGTCAGCGGCGCACCATCGGCGCGCGCTCGCTTGTTTGCTCGAGGTGTTGGGGCGGGCGTGAACGGAGCGCGAGAGGCGGGGGCGCTCACGAGAGCGATCGGGCCGACATTGCAGGGGTCGCCGTTTCTCGGGCGTTGGGGGGTGTGGGTCGCCCAGCAAGCGCGGTGGTCGGGTGTTGCGGCACGCGGGCGGGTCTCGCTTCGCGCGGGGCCTGGGTGAAGAGGTGTACCCCGATGGCGGGCAGGGTTCCTTGAGTTGCTTCCGGGTGAAATCAGGCAGGGGCGCTGGGCAGGGCGCGGGTGCTTGGCGACGCAGGTGTCGCAGCGCGCGCGTCAGGTCGCACGTGGGCCTGCGAGAACGGCGGGCGGGGACGCGCTGCCGGCGGCGGGGCGTCGAGCGAGGTGCATGGGGGTGTGGGGCCCCGTCCGGACTGGAGTTCTCGCGGGATGAACAGTTGCGGCGCATGGCGGAGTGTTGCCAACGTCGTGGATACGGAGGGGCTAGCCGTGGTGCGGAGTCAGGGTCCCAGCCGGTCGCAGGATGGAGTGGCGCGGGAGGCCCTCCGTCGCGGCGCCAGCCCGCAGGAGTGGAGTCGAGAGGGGTGGTGCTCAACGTTGCCGGGCGCCTCGACCGTGGCGAGGCCGCGAGCAGCGGGGGCGCGCTGCAGGTCGGGGCGGGGAGTTGTCCAGAGTCAAGCGGGCTCGGGTGAGCAGGTGCCAAGAAGCTCCTCCACCAAAAGTGGGACCGGCAGCATGGCCGGCCGCACCTTACAGCCAGGAGGCCCGCCATTACAAAGCGAGGAGCGCCTGCCCCGGACCCTTTATTCGCGCGCTTCGGCCGTGCCTTGAGCCTTTTCGACTACCTGTTTCGCAGCCTCTGGAGCGCCTACGCGAGCCTCGCGGGGCCTGTGCGCGTCGCCAGCAGCGAACTGAGTGGCTGGAGATTTTGAGCTCACATGCAGGGCGGTGGCGGCCACGCGATGCGCTCAGGCGGGAATGCCGCCAGCACGTGAATGGACCTCAGGCTCGCGCACGCGCTCCAGAGGAGAACACTCCTTTTTTGTTAATGTTTCTCCTACGCTCTATGGTCTCTAATTCCCTGGCCGCACGCCACCTGCGGGCGCGACTATGGGCGAAACCGTGCTTGAAGGCCACAACCGGGGCTTTTTGCAGGGAGCCAGCCGAGTACCAATTGGAGCACCTGCGCAGTTGGTGCTCAAGCAGTTGAAAGCTGGTTGAAACCTGAACGTCAGCTTGTTGATCTCTCTGGCCATCTCGCTTGAACGGATTCCGCATCGCGTTCCTGGGCGTCGCTCGCCCCCCGTGCCAGTGGTGTGGCCGCTCGCGCTCGCGAGAGCGACTCGCGCTCGACGCAGACCCACCGCGCAGCGCCGGCAGGCCTGGGAACTTCGGGGCTGCGGGAATACCCCATCCAGGGAGTTTGTATCCGTCGAGGGAGGGTTGTTTCAGGCCCCTGAAACGGCGCGGAACCACGCGGCGTGCGGTCCAACTCGGCGGCTGCTCATCCTCTCCACGAAGGTTTTCTTGATCCTTCTTGGGACACCATCGTTGTACCCTAGAGGAAGGTCTGACACTGCTTTGAGACGTCAGTTTTCAGCATTACTGGATCGATCCTGGCTTGCATCGAATCCACCTGCTGGGTTTGATTTCCTTTATTGCCAAGGACTTTCAAACATTGCCAGGAAAAAGTTTATGGGCGGATCGTATTCGGGTGCGCATTTTGTTAGTTGGGACCCAATACTGCGCAGGGAATGGCCTTGAGCGTGGAGATCCCGGCATTCAAGGAAGAAGCTGCCTTCTTTCTTGGCAGCCTTTTCCTGTTTGGGCTTTTAGCGGGTTTTCGAAGAAAAGACTCCTCCATCACCGCCTTTTTCCAAGCAGACATTGAGGCTCCAGTGCCGCAGGCCCAGGCACGTTGAATGAGCCCATGTTTGTGAGGAGAAGTTCACCACTCATATCGACCGGCGAGCTCTCACTTGGCGCGCGGTAGAGCTTCAAACTCCATGGGTATCTGTACCAGCAGAACAACATGTGGCAGGCGTGAGGCCAAGGCCGAGGCGTCCGCGCACAGTAGTGGACCGCCGATCGCTGAGCGCAGACCAGTGGAGCAGGGCGGCCCGAGGCCAGGGGGGGTAGGGAACTGCTTCGTAGTCGTAAAAAGGCTTCGGCTTCCGTCAAAATCAAGGCTTAGGCAGCGGCACGGATCAACTGCTGGTAAGGGCGTGCGATAGCGGGGCGGGTGGGCCAGCAGAAGCCAGACCGGGGGGTCCGAGGCGTGGATCGCTTCTACAAACCGCACCGGCCTGCAGGGCCATCCGCGCAAACCACGCTGCGGGCCAGCCAGGTAGCAAGGAGCGAGCGCCGCAATGGCCAGGGTTTCGAAACCAAGCCCGGAGCACATTGGCACCAAGACACCCCTCCAAACAGGCAGCTGATCTCGACGCCGGGTCTATAGAGGGATTGGGGACTCGGTCTTTCTTCCTAGCTGACGGACGCCGAATCCAGGGTTTTTTTTTGACGCGGCCGCGCATCTTGGCGCCAGGGGCCTGGCTGCTGGGTGACGGTGACGGCAAAATGCTCCAGTGCCCCAGCTCAATCGGCCTTGGTCCGCCAAAATCTCGGGAGCGAGGCTGCCGTCGCCTGCAAGGATGGTAATGACAGTGATGGAAAATTCAGCCGGCGGGGGTGAACTTGAGGGCTCCCCGGTCCGCGCATATGCCCCGATCCAGGCCACAAAGCGGAATGGCTCCGGCCAGAAGTCCGTGCGACCCAGCCACTCAATCCACACACGCCGGCCAGGGCCTCCCCCGCTCCCCCTCGCAAGCCCGCCTTCCAGCGCGCATTGATTAGAAACTGGATGGGAAGACCGGCCATAGAGCCACCACCCCACCCACAGAAGCTCAATCCGCCCCAAGGCCAACCCAGCCTCAGCAGTCCAGGGCGTTTTTGAGATGCTTCTGGCGAGGCTCGAGATATGTCTGCTCGCGCCATGGCGACGGATGAGGAATTCAGGGAACCCGAGCCACCGTCAGGAGCCAAACCAGGCGTAGCGGTGCCGGTGGACCGCCCGGGTGCTTGCGCGCAGGAGGGAGGAACATAGGCCCTTTGAATACACCACACGAGGACCCAACTCCAACACAGCGCAAACACCAGGCATCAGGGGTGGGGAGAGTTCATTGAGCGGTCAACACACGCGCAGGTTTGCCGGCCACTCCAGGCGCAGTCCCCTTGGCGTAGCATGACCATCAGCCGGTCTAGCAGAACCAGTGGTAGGCCAAGCAAGGCCAGACACACGTAACGCCGAACTCCAGGCGAGCTTCATTCGGCGATGCATTTCCAGCCCTGTTTCAACCACGAGCGGCTGCCGGAAGTAATGCGCAAAGAATCAAGCCAAGCCAAGCCCACCGCCATCAGCGACCGCCTCACCACCACTGCCTGGATCCCCCGCTCGTCGTTGGGGTCGCTATGATGTTGGGCCAGGGACGCGGCTGCTCCATCAGGCGTACTGGGGCTTGTGAAAAGCGGCCCGCCTCGAGGCTACTTCGAGAGGCTGTCCGCTCTCGTGCGCCTCAGCATGAAACACTGAGCGCACTCAGATAAAAACAGACCTGTGCAGAACCAGACCCACGACCCCGACGATGTGCAGGGTTTTGAACCAGAGATAGGCCTCCGGTGGCCAGGGCCTGGCAGCGTCATCAATAGGCCAGGGGAAAGGGAACTTACACGCTAAAGGAGAGTTCCTTCACTCAGGTGTCCGGCAAGGCACTGGGCTGGTAGATTCAAGCATTCTGGCGGCCTGCTCGGGTCATTCGGGATGAAGTAACTCCACACCTGGCGCGCCAGGCGCCGGACCGAACACCCGGCCTCGCGCAGCGATTCTGCTCGGAGACTGGCCAGCTGGATTGGGCGTCGGATCGAGCGGGAAATGGACCGAGCAGTTCCTTCACCCGCTTCGGGCCCAGGCCGGGGATGTTGGAGAGGCGGGAGCGTTCATCCGCCACCCAACGCTAAGACTGGCGGTGGAAACTGCACCGCAAAAGCGATGAGGCCTTCGTCGCGCAGGCGGGCGCAGCCCAACTGCCAGCGCTGCCCATCTGCCAGGATCTCCGGCGCGCTTCTATCGTTCCGCCTCACGGCGCCTGTACTCGCCACCTGGCCGCAGAAACTACCTTTCTGTCCGCCGCTGCCTTGGCCAGGGAGCCAGACACCAGGCGCTCCCGTGCAAAGATCTGACCCTTCTTCGAGGATTGAGCCAGCCTTGAGGGCACGTCGCATCACCGCTCCTTGACGAGTGGATCCCTTGCCCCCCATCGAAATCGCCTCAACCGCGCTTCTGGGGCAGGTGGCTGCGCCGGTACCATCGGTGTGGGAGCGGGTTTGTGTCGCCCTTGGCGCCGCAGCGTCAGGCCAGGTTGTTCCGCCCCCCTCTCGGCCGGTTCACCTTGGAACCTCCGCGCCGAATTGCAGCCGGACGAGCGCATGATCTCAGCCAATCGCCCATGAAGTGGTTTGAGCTCTGGAGTGGCCGGCCGTGTGGACTCTCGCTGTCGTGGCTCTCACATAGGATCCTGGACCGGCTACACTTGACGCGGCGGGGTTAGTGCTGCGGCCGGCAGGGCCATCAACAACACCACCTGGGAGGCGGACCGGCGTCGCTGCCCTGGAGTGGTGGCTGATGTCGAAACCCTTCGATGCGGCCGATGGGGGGCCCTCCGGAGCAGATCGAGGCAGCTGGGGCCAGATCTTTCGGTGCGCCAGCGGCAATTGCTGCTCGGCCGGTGCGCGGGCGCGGGCCAGCGTCGAAGGCGGCGTTTGCGTTCCACCAGTTCCGATCAGCTTCGGCTTCTGCTGCCGCTTGGTCTTGTGCAGTTGGCACGCCTTGTGCGTCCCCCTTCCGCGCTCGCTCGGGCCCGTCTTCGACCAACTACAACTGGCAGGGCAGCTGGTGTTGAGCGCCAGCACCTCCGGAGGATTTTCAACCCGGCTCCACCTGGCTGAAGTGCCTTCGAAGCGCACGCGTATTGCAAGTGATCTCGCGGGTAGGCGATGCTGGCGTCGGCGTGTGTACCCCAGCGGGGCCCACCAGCTTCGCGATGCCTGGCATAGGCTGTGGAACAACTGCCGCACGGCGCCGCCCACTCGCGTTGATCTCGGCCGGCGAGGGCGAGCGACTCGTGCGCGCGACACCGAACGCCCATCGGCCAGGGTCATCTTTCTTGGTCGGCGGTGAGCTGCTCGAGCCACCCAAAGGCTGAGGTCGCGGATGCGGGGCGGCCTGCTCGAAATCGAAGCCGTTCAAGCACCTTTTCCATCTGGGCGCGCAGCCAAACTGCTTGAAGTTCGTCGCTGCGTCCCTGGAACACCATTCGCCACTTGCGCAGGGTGCGCTGTAATCCTCTAGGCTGATCTTCTTCCTGGCAGAACGCCCGGACAACCGGTCCGAATTGTCGAGAATTCAGGGCCAGGTGCCGCTTCGCTTTTCCGTCAGGCTAAGAGGGCGCTGGGGTCACTTTGGCGCAGCGGGATCCCCGTCTTGACCAGCACAGGCGATGCGGCAGCGCACACACGCCACATTTCCACGTAGGGTGGCCGTAGAGAGCGGGTCAGGGGTGCTGCGCACGAGGCCGCCGCCGCGGGTGATGAAGATGCGCGATGCGGTGACTGGGCTCTCGCTGCCAGGTGAGCAGAGATTAGGGGTATTTCTTGTGTCGTCCTTGAAGCAGCACAGTTATGAAGATGCGGCGGCGTTTGGCCTTGATCAAGTTAGATGTCCAGCGCCAGCCCCTCGGCTTTCGCTGGTGCGGTGGACGCCATGGAACTCTGATCTCACAGATCTGGCGCACAATTTCAGGCTGATGCGAGGGCCTCAGCTCGTGGGAGTCGCGGAAGTAGCTGCGGCTCATCGCGGCTGCGCCATGATTCTTTCGACTTGCCCCGATGTAAGGGTGGCCGGACTCCTTTCAGGCAGATCGCGCGCAACAGGTAAACAGCCCGGTTCGCGTGCTGGCAGCTCTTGAGGCGACCTGTCTCCAGTCCGGGGCAGAGGGTCTTGCGCAGGGGCGCCGGCCGTGATCAGGCCGCCGTATTGCCAACCGGTGCTGTGCCCAGCTCCAGGGGCCGCACCATCGCGATTTGCAGCACCGCGTGTTTTCACCTTCGGCCCCGCAGACGACACCACCCGTGTTGGCTCCCGGCCATGGGTCCACTTGAAGCTCCCACCTAGGAACGCACTCCAAGAGCGCGGAGGGGCTCGTGAGTGTGATCGGCAGGCTCGAGGGCACGGAGGGGGCCATTGAACGGAGCGCGGCCATCGAAGCGCCCGCCGCCAGATGCCCTTTCTGGGGGCTTGAAGAAACACGGCTGCCAGGTCTTTTCTGGTCCATGCGTGAGAGCTACGTGTACGGAGAACGACTCTGGCTGCGCACATGAATGATGGCCGTTGCTGCTGGAATCAGCCCCACGGCCATCACCACCAACGGCGGCTCAAAGGCAGCCGCTGGCGGCTGACCCAGCTGGCGGTTTGAAGCCCGGGTTTCACCTCTCTCCCCTCTCGGCCACACCGCAGCCGCGGACTGGACACCGCGCCCAGCGTCGTGCCCGGAAAAGTCTGCGCAACAGGGTTTTTGGGCCCGCCGCATCAAGAGCGAAGGCAAACGGCGGCCAGAGGGCGGGAGCTGAGTGTCTGGAGCCATCGGGAAAAGTCGGTTGAACAGGAATTGTTCAGACAACTCTAGGGAACGTCGCACCTCTTCTTACGGCCAAAAATTTCGCCGGGGGCCAGTGAAGTGGAGCCCAATCAATCGGGCCCATAGGATCCGGCCCCAGTGGCAGGGCAGTTTGCTTCAGCCCTAGCACCGCCTGCGCCCGCACGCTTCGAGTGAAGGCTCCCGCTGCTACCCCGGCACACGCCTTTTCGTGGCCCCCTGCACCCTGGGCCAGCGCTCATATCTCTGAGCTTTGGACTGGGCGAGCGGGGCTCCCGATGGCGCCTCTTGCTCGATGGGCCTTGTGCAGGTGTGTCGGACGTGGTTGGCTGTTTGCGCGACCCGGCTCAAGCACGCCCAGCTTCCGCCTTCGAACAGCACGGGGCTTCTGAACAAGAGTTCCGCGGATGCCACGCTCGCTCAATCTCTTGTGCGGTGGAAGTCAGCAGCTCGATGGCCTCACCGTCGACTACGCCCGGCAGTCCGGCTCCGCCGTCATCCTGCGTGGTCTGAGGGCCATGACCGATTTCGGAGTTCGAACTGCAGATCGCCCACACGAATCGGAAGCCTGGCGACGGAAGTCGGAGGGACGCTTTTTCCTTGCCCACTGCAGCCCACCACAGCTTTCTGGAGTGCAGGCTGAGTGTGCGCTGAAGGAAGTGGCCGTTTCGGGCGCGCTTCCGAGCGGCCTGTGGGGCGTTACACATGAGGGTGCCCCGGCAGTCGGCGCAGAGGTGATCTCACCGCAGTGCTCTTTATCATCAGGGGCTAATTCGCTACACTCCCACCGGTTCTTCCCATGGCTGAAACCCCGGATCCAAGCGTGCATGATCAACTCGATCAACTCGAGGAGATCGTGCTTGAGGGGCAGCCGCATTTTCCTTTCAGCGGGCCGTTCTGGTCAGATGAGCAGGACGCCATCGAGTGATGTGATTGCTCGCTCGCTACGGGAGCCCGATGCCATCTCGGTTCCGCTCACCCAGGCTGAAGAGAGGGTCTGTCTCAAAGGCAGCGTGTGGAAAGCTTCTTGCCAAAACCCGACTGGCAGGGCGCGAGGAACTCCTCTCCCAGGCCCAGACATGGTAAATCCGCGCGACGCGAGCTGATCAATTCGCGGCCATTCCCGTCTAGGCAGCTGAACGCCCAGGTGGCGGACATGCGCGCAGCAGGCCCGCCCAGCATGCGAACAGATTGCTGCTGAGCACGCCCCAGCAGGTGGCCCCAGGCCGAGCAAGAGCACCAGACCCGCCGGCCCAGACGCGAACGCAGTTCAGCAAGCCGTCGCCAGCAACTGGAACACGGAGGGCGATGCAACGGCCCGAGCAACAGCTGTCCCGAATCTCCAGAGTAGAGCGTGGAAGCTGACTTGATAGCGAACGGCAACGGGGTGGCGAGCAGCATGACCGCGCCCGCCAGCAGAAGGCCTGCAGGAACTCGAACAGATTCGCGTCGAGGGGCGCCGCTGTCCAGCGCGAGAGCCAGTCAGAGGCGCCGAACGGCTCCAGAATGATGCCCTCCAGTCCGCCAGCGACCCAACCAGCAGTGCGGGCCTTAATTCAGCCGCAGCCGCCAGGAAGCCGGCTGCCGGTCAGTCGGGGGCCCAATCACTAGCCGAGCATGGTGCTCGGGCGAACTTCGAAACGCGCCTCGGCGACCTCAGCAAGGTTGGTATTGGCCGGCCGCCCGCGAACTCGGTGGATTTCAAGACGAACGAGACGCCATCGCAGAGCTTGGACCAGGGAAAACCTTCGTCTGAGGCTCCCATGAGCCGAGCCCGCCGTGCCGGCCTCACGCCTCAAGCAGGCGGCTGGCAGAGGCTGACGATCTGCACCTGGCGCAAGCCACCTGGCGATCGTGTGTTGGGTGACCCGGCACCGTTGGAGAATACAGGCCTCACGTACACGGGGGCCTGTCACTGGTATTGAGTACCCCACTGATCGAACGCACCCCGGGTGAGGTTCCGGTCTTTGCCATAGAAAACGAGCCATCGGAGGCTGTGCCAGTGTAGAGGTTGCGCAGGCTTGCCCCGCTTGCCCGCCACCGCAATCGACGCCCAGTAACGGGAAGCGAAAGGATGCTGGCCATGCGCAGCCAAACAGAGCCGCCTACAATAACCGGGCCCCTGGTCAGACGGTTGCCGCGGTTCAAGACCGCTGCCATCCACCGAGAACGACCCCTGCATCGGCAAGGCCCTGCTGGCCGGGCAGCCACTGCTGGCGCGGGCGTTGCGGCTCTGGGGAAGGTTCCAGCTGCCGCCGGCTGGTCGTTAAGAGCTCCTCGGAGGTGAAGTTGTGGACTCTCTGAGATTGGCCAGGCTTGAGCAGGTTGTTGCATCGGCCAGGCCGCGATGGCTTCCCACCACTGCCGCAGCAGACTGAAGAGGGTGCTTCGGAGGGACGGGCGGCTTGGGCCGGCGCCGACAACGGCCAGCTGGGGCCTGGCACCTTGGCGGCAGGATGAGACTACATTGGCTCCAACAGCCGCGTGCAGCCCGCCTTGGCCGGATTGGCCACCACGCCATCCTCAAGTGGCGTTGCCGGGCGGCTAAGATCGCCGACACCTGCGCGTGATCGGGGCGCCATAGGCAAAGGCCCGATCGGCCCTGGTGCCAGCCAGGAGAGCCACAGGCCTGGGCCGGTTCCTTTCGGCGAGCTCCAGCGCGCACCGGGCCTGCGCCTGGCCGGATCGCCACCGGCCCCGCATGCGAGCGCCAGCTTGGCGATGCGCTGCAGCTGGGGTACGGCCAGGTCGGGGTCGCCCTCACAGTGAGTCGCAGGTTGCCATTCGGTAGTCAGCCAGGCCTGGGTGCTCAGCCGGGTAATCAGGCCCGAGCTGCATCGAGGGCGAAGGCCCACAGGGCGCAGAGGACCAGCAGGGGGGCTACTAACCAGTAGTCTGATTCGAGGCCCGCCAATGTGAACCTCGCGGTGCCGCAGGTTCGCTTGTTCCCGAATTGACTTTCTGTCAGGCCAGGCGGCCATACCCGGGACCGGAAAACCCACGTCTCGGCGACCGTCGGACGCGCTTCCAGACGCTCGCCCGGAATACAACCCGTGGCAACCACCACAGAGATGCCAGTACCTGCCCTGGGGAAGACGCAGGGGGCCCGTGGACCGCAAAGCCTGACGCTGGTGTCTGGCAGCTGGGTTAGTCCGGAGCCTGCGGACTGACCACCGGCAAGAGCTGATAAACTGGGCGAGGAGATACGGCAACGCCGCCGCTCCCAGATGACGGCAGCCGTCGGCCTGCTTCCTTGTTTCAGGCAGCAGGGCAGAAAGCCCCGCA
>Ga0163217_1021484_pt1 | contig 10438 bp, 15 predicted proteins | sample SynspAceP_FD_185933 | JGI IMG/M metagenome (GOLD analysis project Ga0163217, IMG submission 185933) | Saline lake microbial communities from Ace Lake in Antarctica - Synechococcus sp. Ace-P (PacBio error correction) | ecosystem: Environmental > Aquatic > Non-marine Saline and Alkaline > Saline ... | reverse complement strand
GTCGGGAAGACTTCGGCCCCCAACAGCGGCATCGTGCTTTTCGAGCGGCCCCGATGCCCCTGATCGAGCGGGCTGATGGCTCGAAGTGAACGGGGGAGTTGCGCCGTTCATCGTGATCGATGCCTCCGGCAGTGTGTCGACATTCCCGATCTGCAGTTTCCCGCTCTGGCTCGCCTTTCGCCGCCACCGCCAACGAATTGGCCCTCGAGGTAGGACCAGCTCTAGACCCGCGCCACCAGCCGCCCGCAACCCCGGACCCGCGCATGAACGCGGCTTTTCTGCCCCTTGTGGTGAGTGACTGAGGGATACCTACTCGGGCTCGATCCCAATTCGGCTGGCTGGCGGGCGCTGGTGCGGGGGGAATCGACCTGCGCGAAACTGGGTTCGGGCTGCACAGGCGGGCCACCAACCGTGCTGCGGCAGATGGGCAAGGGCCCGGGCCCTGGTGCGTGTCTGCTGATGTTGCTCAAGGGCAGCGCCGCGGTGTTGCTCGCCAGGCCCTGCCCAGCCGCTCACTGTCAGCGACAGAGCGACTGGTGGGGTTGGTCGGCCGCTGGCCTTTGGCGCCCCTGGCCGGGCCACAATTCGGCCGATCTGGCTGGGGTGCAAGGGCGGCAAAGGCCGTGGCCACCGGCCTGGCATTTGCTGTCGGCCTGGTGCCGGCCGTGGGTTCTGGCCTGCTTCGGCCTGTTTCTGGCCACCCTGGACGGTCAGCCGGATCGTCTCGCTCTCGAGACGTGGTGCGCCCTGTGCCGCCGCTGTGATGCAGGGCAGCTTCATGGGACCGCCGGAACCGGCCTGCGGCGGCCCTATCTGGGCCCTGGCCGTTGCTCACCACCGTGTTGGTGGCTGTGGCGACACCGCGCCACCCGGGCGCCTTGACGCCGGCACCGAACCGAAGTGGGGCAGCAAATCCGCGCAACTGATCCAGCAGGACAACTCAGCCTTCGGCCAGGGCCCGGCTGCGTTCGGCGGCCGCCAGCACGCCTCGATCAAGCGGAACGCACCACCGGCCTTGCTCCAGGCGCCTGAGGGCCGCGATCGTGGTGCCAGCTGGGCTGGCCCACCATGTGCCTGAGGCTGGCCGGGGTGCAGCTGCTTGCCTGTTTGCAGCAGCTGGCGCAACCGAGCGCCATCTCCGCGGCGAAGCTGCAAAAGACAGGCGCGCGGCAGCCGGCGGCCACTCGCCATCCCGCCAGCGCTTCGATCACCACCGCCGCCCAGCGCACGGCCCGGAGGGGCCAGGGCGAGGAACCAATTCGAGCTGGCTCTCCGGCAGCTCGAACACCTGGCCGACCGACGCACCAAGACCGACCTGATCACACTGCTCCGTCCTGCACCGCCGCACCCCTAGGCCAGGGCCGGTAATGCCGGCGCGCCCCAGGCAGGGCGTGTTTGGGCACGGCCCGAACACCTGGCAGTGGGAAGAGCCATGCTCCAGCTGCCGCCAGGTCACCCCGGCGAGAACCGAAATCAGCAGCGGGGCTTGACCGCCGCGAAAGACGGGGCAGCGGCGGCAACCCGGCTAATTGCTGGGGTGTTTGGGACAGCAGCAGCACCAGCGCTTTGGCCCAGGCAGCGGCTGGTATCCGTGCGACAGCCACCCCCAGCTCCGCCCGCAGGCGCCCGGCACATGGCCTCGCTGGGCACCACGGCCTGGACCCGCCCCGCAACCACGGCGCCTTGCTCAAGCAGCGGGAACCAAGGCAGCGCCGGGCCAATGCGGCCCAGACAAAATCACACCAAGGACCAGTCCACATTTCAGACGGATCACACGGGATCAGCCCAGGGCCGGCACGAGATCGTTCGCCCAGGCAGGGGCTGGGGCTGGCACCGAATCGGCGCCGAGATCTTGGAATGCACGATGGTGGCGAGGAGGGCTCTTCGCGGAGGCCGTTGGTGACGGTGACACAGCTGGGGGCAAAACAGTGGAAAAATGCTTTCGCCGACCCGTTCTGGTGGGCCATCGATGGGTGCGTAGGTTGCCTGCCAGCACGAAATCGGGACGGCGCGCTGGGCCTGGATCGGGCTCCCATTATCGTTGAGGTTGATTTGATCACCGGTTCTGCGGTCACGCAAGGGCCTGAAATCGCCGCGGCATCTCATCGAAGCCTGCGGTGCCATCAGGTGTACTTCCGCGGCCTGTTCGGCGGTATTAAGACCGGGGCAGCCGAATCACCTTCCCACCGGCCCGAATGGATGCGTCCATCGAAAATCTTGAAGCTGAGGCTCAGGCGCTGCCGCTGCTGCTCTGGCCAGCGGCGCTGCCGCGGGGATGGGTCGATGGCGGTGGCTTGGCCTCACCGGCGTCGTAGTCGAGTTCGTCGGTTTCGTTAGTCGCCATCGAGATAGTCGTCACACGAGACAATCCGCTCGCAGGCGTTGAGAAACAACGACACCTTGAGTTCCTTGTGTTGTGTCTGTACCTCAATAGGTCCCCACGCCAGCGTTGGCAACTGGTTCACCAATCGAACATCCCGTTCCGAAACAGCGATTGGCCTGGATTCGGGCCGCTCAGATCAGACCGCTCAGGACTGCCGCTCAGATCGGGCGTGTGGACCGAACAGCGCCGAGCCAATTCGACAAGCAGTGGCTTCCGGCACCACCGTCTTCAGGGGCCAGTCCCCGGCTCAGGCCCATCGAGAGCTCCGGCAGTTCCCCAGGCGTGCCGCCAGGGGCCGCGCAGTCGCGGACAACAGCGCCAGGCGCTACAAGCGGGCCTCCAGCCCCATCGGCGCAATCGTCATCCAAATTCCCACCAGCGCGCAGCGTATCGGAGGGCCCGGAGTTCAGGCCCAGAGCCGCTCGAGTTCGGCCGCCTCCAAAGCCGGTTCTTGCCGTGGTTCAGGCCGCAACCTTCACCTTTGCAGAAAATACAGCCTGGGGCTGAGCCCTCCTCGTGGCGATGCGCTGCAGGCGCTCGGCAGGCGGCGCTGCTCGACGGAAGGATCGTGCCGAAATGAACGCACACCGCCCTGGCCTTGTTGGCGCTGAGGCGGACCGAGTGAAATGCCAGTCGAGCGGTTCGAAGATCGGCCAGTCGAAAGACTGCTCTCGCCACGGGGGCCTCTCTGGCAAGGCGGCCTCTCGCCAAAGGAGCGCTGGCCACACCCCACCAGGACGGCGGAATCCGCTCGGCCGGCTGGCCCCTTGCTCACCGCAGCAGCCGACTGCCCCGGCGGCCATGCAAGCGGTCAGCGCTGGAAGCGCTGCTCGAGCCTCAGCGGCATCCACGCCTAGATGAAGGTCTTGGTCGAACAGCTGGCGCCAGCGGGGAGGTGGGCGCTGCCATCGCGGGCGGGCCCGCGCCAGTTTCTTTGCTCGCGCGTGAGTGACGGGCATTCCAATTCAAGGGGAATCACCTCGAACGGGCACTGCGCGACTGACACGGGGGTGACCAGAAAAAACATTTACCTCTGGGAGCGCTAGAGGTGGCGAACAGGTCACGCCTTTCCGGCGGGGACACCCGATAGGAGCAGACCGAAGGTGGGGTGATTCAGATACCGCTCCGTACTCGCGTCTGCGCTTCACTGATGGTTCTAGCGGCTTAACCATCACAGCGCACCGTACTGCCAGCGCATCCGAGCAACGGCGAATCAGGGCGTTGCGGCGATCCAATGAGTGGGTTGAGCGCCCGGACCACCAGCCGCGTTTGCCGGGGGTGGCAACCACTGCCGCCCCTGGCCATCAGGCGTTCGGCGCCCTGCTCGGCCGCAGCAACAGGTTGCCAAACAAGCGTTCTCCTACCCCGGATAACCGATTCAAGCGCCCCCTTTCAGGCCAAGGCTGCGCAGGTTCACGGCCGGGTGCGCAGCGAGCGAACAGGTTCTGGAATTCTTTCCTTGCACCAGGGGCAGAAAGCCGCAGCGGCCAGCAGCAGGGTGAAACCAAGGCCGATCCACCGGCAGGCCCAGCAGTGCGCAAGGGGCTGATCGCCAGGTTCAGGCCCAGGACCAGCTCGCGGAGGGGTGTCTCAAGCAAGCAGCAGGTTGGGCGATGTGGATTCAAGGTGAACAAGCAGGAGTGGCGCTTGTCTATTTCGGCTGAAGCGGCGGTTGACCATCCAAGTGGCCCGAGCGGGCAGCGGGCTGCGAGTTGACGGGCCCCGCGCGCAGTTCCAGGGTTCTCAGGCGCTGGGTTGCGGGCTGGCCTCGGCAGTGGGCCACTGTAGGGGCCAGCGTCCAGCTCCTGCGGGGCGATCGGGGCTGATAAGGCTGCGCTGGCCCGCCTTGGTGGGGAGCAGGGCAGAGAGCCAGCCCCACCGCAGGCTTGAGGGCGAGCAGAGCAGAAGGTTTTCCGGCGCCACAGCCGCCAGGACAGACGCTGAGCGCGGTGCATCGGCGAGCAGCGACGCAAGTCAAGCTTCCCCACCAGGGCGCTCGATCCGCCAGACCCGGGCAGCAGTAAGCCCTTCGCGGGTGACCAGGTGAAGGCAGGGGCTCTAGCCGCACGGCTTGGAGCTGGTGGACCTCGAGTCCACCGGCGCTGAGGCATCTCGAGTGCAGCTCCAGTGCGAGAATTGGGCCAATCGGCAAGCTGCCGAAGCCAGCCTCCAAATCAGCGAAAGAGAGCTTCTTTCCGAGGTGCTGCTCCGCCACCAACCCAGGAGATTGCCGACCTCGAAAGACGGCGGGCGTCGGCGGAAGTCGGCCGTTAAATCATCCCAGTGGATCAGCGGTTGTAACCTAGGTCTTGGATCTCGCTCGCGACGCGCGTGCGATGCGGAAACGGGACATCGAGAGAAGAGAGCACTCACTGCTCAGCGCTGTTGGCTCGGCTCCATCCACTACGTGTGTAAATTGTAGGTGTGGTGTGGATCCGCCGACGAGTATGCATCTGTCACTCGGGTGTGTGCGCTGTGTCGTGTGTCTCGCTCAGCTCACACATAACTTGGCTACTCTCTCGGATGTGAAATGAGTCTCTAGCAAGATCAAATATACACGGTGAGTATATATAAGGCGTGAGTGTAGCGATGAGATCCTGTACGCTCTGTCTAGCGAACTGCGCGCTCTATTCACGCTACTCGATGAATTGACTGGCGTGCGGCTCAGCGACCAGCGTGTGTGGGCTCGCGCACAATTAACGGTTCCGATCCTAGAGGCGTCTTTCTGTGGCGCTCAAACTTCCAGCGGCGTGGTGTGGGGCGGCGCGCCAATACGCCCACTCTCGAGCCGCGCGTCCTTGTGCCAAGCACTTCGCTGTCGCACACATCCTGAACCGCGACATCGATTTGGCTGGTAGGACCCGGCCGCGGTCGCGCCTGGCCACCGCGCATGCAGGGTCCATACAGCGTGCGTATACACGCGGTGACTCTCCTCGCTGCGCGCTGGGCTCGCTCGTGCAAGCGGCGGGAGGGGCGTGAAACACCGAATCGTTCGCTGTGCTCGCCAATCTCGAGAATAGAGCCTTGGCGTGCGGTCAGTTGCCTTCTTCCTCTCGCCGGCGATGCAAGGACGATCAGCCCAACCTTCCAGGCCCGGTGACGCTGGGCTCCACAGTGCCGCCAACACCCAGATCCTCCGACAGCATCCCGAGTGGCTCGGTCTCTTTTCGGAGTGTGTGCTCTCTCTCGATATACTTGTGTCGTCCTGGGGCACCACATCACTCCGCCGGAGAGCGCTGAGGCGGCTACTTGCTCGCGAATGTCTGTTCTCAGGCTGTTAGCTCATTGTGTGTTCACATTCGCAGCTCGATGACCATATGGACTCGCTGGCGCGCTGCCGCCAGGATGCGGGAGGCTAGGGCCTGCGCTCGTCGCGCAGATACGAGCGAAGTTGCCAGGGCCTGAGCACGATAGCTGCATAATCAGGCGCCGCTCGGATCCAGTCTCCGCGAAAGGCTCGGCCGCCCTTCTGGACGATACGCCTAGCGTGGTCGATTGCCGAAGTATTTCGGGGCCGTAGCTGACACTGCCGGCGACGCGCGCCAATGCCGGGCCACCGCGTGCTCACGCACTCTCTCCCAGGTGTTGCCTTCGCCGCTCGATCGTTTCGTTTGTCGCGCGGGTGGTTGTCCACGGATCGGGCTGCCCGCATCGCCCTGGGCCTCGCGCCGGCAGATCGCATTGAGCAAGCTCGACTTTCCCACATGTTGGGCGGCCGCTATGATCGCAAATTGGATCGGCTTTCCTCGCCTTCGAAGCTCGTTTCGTGGGGGGGCAGGAGCCAATCAGCTTAATCGAGCATTATCGCCGGTGCCGCCCCGAATCGCCGAGGGACGGGTGGGGTTCGCCCAGGCCGAGCCCCAGAAGTCAGCGGCCATGGCCAGACCTGGTCGGGCGACTCACACTTGTTGACTGCCAGCAGCACGGGGGCACCTTTCTGGCCGGCAAAACCATTCAGCGATGGACTGATCGGCGGCAGTGAGCCCTGCTGACCAATCGACCACCACCACGGCGACGGCCGCTTCGGCCATGGCCAGGTTGGCTTGCTGGCGGATTTCCGGCAGAAATTCGCTGTCGTAGTCAAAGACCACGACCGCCGGATCGACCACCCGGGCAAGTTGGATCTTCCCCAAGAAGCCCTTCTTGGTAGGTGCGGTCCCGGGTGGACCCGGGCTGTCAATGAACGGATGGCTTCGCGGATTGCGGCAGAAGCTCGTGACGAAGGTGGATCTTTGCCCACATATGGGGCGGCCGATAATTGGCGACGACTGGGAAGGCGCCAAAAATACTTATCTCAACAAACCGTGTACTCCTTGCCACTTACAGAATGCGCCGGGCTGGCCTTGCGGAAGCGCCCCGTTCTGCGCAGCGGCTCGCCGCAGCCAGCCAGCAGGCAGCAACCAGTTCACCGCCGTGGCCGGCGGGGTTGCGGCGGGGAATGGAGCTCACCGATCCGGTAGGCCAGCGAATTCCAGCTGCTCCTTGAGCATTGCTTGTAGGGCGCCGCGATATCGGCGGGTGAGCCTGACGCTGGCGGGGACGCTTCGGCGATCAGCTCCGGGGCCAGCGGATTTAGGCCCGGCCCCATCTGATGGTGTCGGGGACCGGCACTCCATGGCTGGCCGGCCGACTCGGGCCAGGTAGCCAGGACGTTGCCAGAACCCAATTCACAGACGAAGCGGATCGCTGAACTCGTCGGCGAGGATCGCCGGCAGCAGGTTCGGCGCTGAGCGGGAAAGGTATCGGGATGCATGAGGCCTTTGCCGCTGCTGAAGCCATGCTGACCCTACCACTGCGCTGCGCCGGGGCCGGGGCGTAGCCCGCCAGTCGATTTGCCGGCGTGTTTTCAGTCGCCGTGGCGGTGTGAGCGACAGGGATCTTCCGACTCCCTGGTACGGCGTTGGGCGCCGGAGGAGGCCCTGCTGTCACCGAGATGGTCCACGCCACCAGCCTGGCAGCGGCGCCCATGGCGGCGAGAAATTCGAGGACTTGCTGGCGAAACCGGCCGATCGCGGTGCAAATCTTTTGATCACCGTCCCGGCGGCGATGGCCGAAGGGCGGCGGCGGGCCGAAGCCGCCGCGTGCCTTCCTGTCGACATCAACATGGGCTGCCGGTGCGCAAGATCGCCCGCAAGGGCCGGCGGCAGTGGCTGCTGCGCGATCCGGAGCTGGCCCAGCGGATTCGTGGCGGCGGTGAGCGGGGGCGGTGCGGATTCGGCACGGTCAAAACGCGGCTGGGCGGTGCGGCAGCAGCGCCGATCCCGCTGGGGCTTTGCCCTGCCTGGACGAGAAACGCTGGTGCCAGGCCCTGGACACCTGCACGGCCAGCACCCGGAGCAGGGCTTAAGCGCGAGCCGGACTGGGGCAGCGATCGCCGCGGGAAGCGGGCCTGTACGGCATTCCGGTTGATCGCCAAACCGCGAATGTGACAGTCCGGAGCGGGCGCTCGCCTGCCTGGCGATCACCGGCGCCGTGGGGTGATGGTGGGGCCGGGGCAGCCTCGGTGCCCCCTTGTGCTGGTAGGGCGGATCGATGCGGCCCTAACGCGGCGGCCGGTTGCGCCGATCCCCACGGCCTACCGCAGCGACTGCAGCTGGCGCGAGCAGCTACGGCCCTGGTGGAGGCCAGGGGCGACGAAGGGCTGCTGATCGCCCGCAAACATCTCGTGCTGGAACCTGCCAGGCTTGCTGGCGCGGCGCAGCTGCGCCGTCAGCTGAATGGGGGCGCCGACCTGGGCCGGAGGCGCTGGCCTGCTCAGGAGGCGGGTCTGAAAGATGGGGCGGCGCTGAGCTGCGCGGCGCGGTGAACCGATCCTGCCGGACTCTTCAAGGGCCAGCAAAATCTCTGGCGGCTGCCGGTGATACGCTGCCACCGCCAGCAGCACGGCACCAAGCAGGTTGGCGGCTCACATTTGCAGGGCCGAAGCGAGCGAGGCCCGAGATCTCCGGCCCCGCCGCATCGAAACAGCAACAGCCCCATCAGCAACATTTTGCCGCTCCAGTAATAAGTGGGAACTCCAGGAAGGCCCCGGCTGAACGGGTTGTCGGCCTGGCGCCAGACCTCGGGTGGCTGCCCAGCGCCGCAGGCCGGGCCCAGGTGAGCAAAGCGAAGCTGGCCCGCAGCGCCGCAGCGCACCCTCCAGGAGCGCAGCAGACCGCGAAGCGGTTGCCGGCACAGGACCAGCAACAACAGCGCAGGGGGAAGCTGACGGCACTGCATGAGGGAGGTGCCGCTGAGAAACGAATGAATCAGGGCGATCAACACGGGCCACACCGCACGGAGCCAAAACCCAGCGGGCCGTTGTCGGCAATGCTCCACCCCGACGGCTGGCGCGGCAGGGGGTTATCTCAAGCCGCCGCTCCCCGCGCCAGGGATTCCAGCGGATCGTGGGCCCCCACCACGGGATAGACAAACAGGCATATCCAGCCACCGGACTGGGAGCAGGGAAGAACCACTCGATCGGGGTCATGGCGGCGGCTGGCAGATGGGAGAGAAGCAAAAGCATCTGGCGTGCCATCAGGGGGAGCCACCTTGGCCGCCAGGCGGAATCAGCAGCAGGAGAAGTAGGGCTGCTGCGGCGCCGCACCTGCTCGGCCGCTGCCAAACAGCTCAATCGGGCCACCCAGGCGCTGGCCAGCTGGCAGCCCGCCAGCAGCTTGGGCGGCGGGCCAAGGCAGCGCCTCACCCAAGACCAAGCGCCGGCCGGAGCTTGAAGCAGGCACCGATTGGCGCGCTGCTCCGGCGGTGGCTCCTTGCAGCTGATCGAGCAGGGCTTCTAAGGCCTCGGGCTGATCCGGGTGGTTTCGCACCAGCAGGCCCCTGCTGCTGCAGGGCAGGGCCAATGGGCCGCCGCCCGCCGCCGCCGCCAGCGCCGGGTGATGCCCGGACAGCCGCAGCGGACAGTTGGGTGACGCTCCGCCAGGGGCCAGCAGGGCATTAGGAGGCGCTGGCAAACAGCGACACAATCCCCCTCCACAGGAGCAACACCACCCGCGCCGGCGGCCCACCTCCGCGCCAGCGACTCGGCCGCGGCTTCGCCAGGCCAGGGAGACGCGCGCATCGGCGGCCACCATCGGGAACAGGGAACGGCAACAGGTCTGCGCGCGCGTTCAGCCAGGGCGCCGCGATCGCCGCTGGCCATTCCGTCGCCGCCCTGTCGCCCACGGATAGGCGACCACCTCCCGGCAGCCCGGATCGCCGCGCACCGCCGCACGGTGAGCAGGTCGGGATCGCCGGGGCCCACCCCCACCAGCACCAGGGCCGGCTGTGGATATCCAGTGGCAGGATCCAGGCGACGGATCCAGTGGCGACGTCAGGGGCCAATCGCTGCGCTCGAAGGCTTCGCTCAAACGCCTTGTCTCTTCGATTTCTAAACTTGCTGATTGTCCTGCCCAAACCCGGGTTCACCAGCCCGCTGACCTGTGAGCCGTTTGCAGTATCTACCGCCGCCTGCCATCCCGGGCTGGAATGGGCAATGGCCTTGGCGATTGGCCCCGCCCAACTGAGAGACGACGACGCGGGGCCGTGATCGCCGCTGGAACTGGGCAGCCCCGGCATTCGGCTTTTGAGCGCTGGCTGGCCACAGTCCCGAGCTGGCGGTGACGGCCGATGCCGATGCCACAGCGATCCTGGCGCCTATGCCCGGGAGGTATGCGCGCTGCAGGCCCAGGGCGACTACCCACGGTGGACGCGATTCCCGCTGGTCCGACCACCCGGATGGCGCGGCCGGCCCTGCGCCAGAAGTTCCTTATCGCCGAGCACACCCACAGCCGAAGACGAGGTTGCGCTTTTCTCGTGGAAGGCCGTGGGGCTGTTCTGCCTGCATCTGGGGGAGGGGTGCTGATGGTGCTTTCTTGCGAGCCGACCGACCCTGATCGCGTTGCCGTCCGGGCAGCCGCCACTTTCGACATGGGCCAGTTACCCCCCCGCTTCACCGCCCTGCGCGCTTCTTCACAACCCCGCCGGCTGGGTGGCCAACTTCACCGGCGGACCCGATTCGCGAGCGCTTCCGCTGCTCGCCTGAAACTGAGCTGTTCAATTCGAGCAAAATTCAGC
>Ga0163217_1102723_pt1 | contig 10439 bp, 6 predicted proteins | sample SynspAceP_FD_185933 | JGI IMG/M metagenome (GOLD analysis project Ga0163217, IMG submission 185933) | Saline lake microbial communities from Ace Lake in Antarctica - Synechococcus sp. Ace-P (PacBio error correction) | ecosystem: Environmental > Aquatic > Non-marine Saline and Alkaline > Saline ... | reverse complement strand
GAGAAGCAGAGAGGCTTACTTTTCATCAAAACAAACAGGTACTTAAATGATTTATCCACTAATAATTTATTTTTAGTTTCTGATAAATACAGGTATTTCGGGGTGATTTTAATTTTAAAAAACCTTGTTTACCAGAAGTTCTCCATTTTGCATGGAAGCCGATATTAAAAAATATATCGAACAAGTTATTTTCAATTACGGCGGGATTTAATGCCAACTTGTTGGAAAAAACTTTACCCCTCCCATCTTTGAGAAAATTTGGAGAATTTACGATAAGGGGTCAAGCTACCGTTACAGAAAAACACCATTACTTCAATAAAGTAAAATATTAATACCGCTATAGGAGCAGTTATTCGGATTTTGGAATTAAGCAACATTCAAAATATGATACATGCGCGCTATAAGAGGGTTTTTCCTTGATAGATTTTGACCTAGAGGTATTTTGTGGATAGAAAGATTTGGGAAAAAAAGCTACCTTAGATTTTAATGTAGAAGGTCAAGGGTTTATAAAAGAAAAACCTGAACACCGAAGTTATTGGTGATGTTATTCCATTGACTTTAATAATTATTAAGTATAACACTAAAAGTTTCTGGAATTTTTAAAAGATCAGCTTTTTTTGATGGACTATTAGTTTATCTAAGGGACGAAAATATTAATTTTAGTTTTAAAGGTCTTGGCCCGATTTTACTGATAAAAGAACAAATTTATTTTATAGCTACTGTTGCTTATGCAAGATTTACGCAAATTAAATTTATAAAAAGATTAGCGTTTCCATATTTAAAGGAGAATCGTCAGTATGGATATTACTGGAAAATTACACTCGATAAATATTATAGGAGAAATTAAGTTTCTAAGACCAGTTATCAAAATAAAATGACACTTATTTTTTCGATGATTTTAAGAAGCTTCAAGTTGAAACTAACAATGATCGTTTCATTGAAATTAATTTCCACCAGACATTATTTACTGGTTATGAAGGTGTTAAATTTGTTGTGGGGGAATAGGCAAAATTAGCGGCTAATTCTGTCGAAGTTCTATACTAATTTAAACCCTATGAAATAAGCTTCAGGCAGCGTTTGGGCATTTAACTTTAAAATTTATAATAAAAATAGTTAGAATGTGTTTTTTGCCCGAAAGTAAAAAATTTGGGGCTAATACTTTTATTAAAAGGGGATATTATCGCAGATGAAGGCGATTTAAAACTTTAATTTTAAATTCCCCCAGCATTAGAAGGCTATATGGTAATGTTTTAGATAGTTTAGACCTACAGATTGATATAAGAATCCACTTTTCAAACACCTTTTTATCTGTAGCAGATTTAGCCGACTAATTTATTATGATGTTAAAAAGATTTTAACTTAATTTAATACGACCTTAAAAGATACCTTGTTTTTAGACAGAATTTAAGGGGGGTAAAATTTTAAGGAATGCTTTAACCCTAAAATTTTTCCACACCTTTCGATAAAAATAAAAAGCGGTCATAAGGTTAAAAATTCTGACGATTAGCTTTAAGGGAAGGAAAACACTTGGTTATTAAATAAAAAATGCGTGACAGCAAAAAATAAGGTCATTATTATAGCAAAATTAGATAGCATTTTCTATTGAAAGAAATAGTGATGAACAATTGAATTAAATGAAGGCAATAAGGCTTCGCGGTCAAAATAGCAGATTCTACGTATTATAAAGACTTAGAGCTTGAATTTAAAATTGTTTCCTTAGAATAAAAATCACAACCAGCTATAGATAGTTTAAAACTTGATGGCAAGTAGACGGTTACGCCTATACAATACGACAGAAAGATAAGGTTTATAGGCCTACCTCTAATTTAGCATATCACCGACTTTGCTATCAATAAAAATTAAGCTTTGGAGACTTAATGATAGAGGCCCATTGGTAAACCAAAGATTAAACCCAAAATTGCCTTGACGACGCGATTAATGATAAAGGGTGTGGATAAATTAGACCTTAGTTGCGTAATTAGATATTCCAGTTGGGGCTACGGACAACAGCAGATGTGTTACTTAGCCACATTTCAACAATTTTTAGTCTAGCGACCTTTTAGTCCACTTGGAGAAGGGGTCTTGGGTCAAATATTAGGATTTATTCTCTGGAAATGCAGAATACAAGGCAGGGTAGACAATCCAGAAATAAACGCGGCTTATTAAACCTTAGCCAAAGCTGGTTTGCGGGAATTCCTTATTTAAATGTAGATTAATGATTTCGGATTTAATTCACAGGTGGTGTTATCAAAAACAAAACCTTTCGATTTTCGAAAAACATACAACTTATTTGACTCGACCCATAAAAACTAATGGCCACCCTTAAACGGTGCTTATTTAATCATTAGTTTTTTTTAGAGATTGGGATTTAGAACTAAAAACGTCCAATTACAAATAATAACCGTTTTTGATTTTAAACACCCCATTCAGGGAAGAGGTGCTGTACTATGGGACTGGTTATTGGAAATGGATTCAGCGGAGAATTTTACGGGACCAACTAAAGCCTTGAAATTATTCGATGTGGTCGGAGAAACCGCCAAAAAGAACTTCCTTAAAAATACCCTTAAGCGATGTGGCGAGTATCGGGGATTACTCGTTTATAAATTTTTATTCAATAAAACGAAATTAAAGGAGAAGACGAGCAACGAGAATTAGAAAAATACGAGGATTAGAACTAGCCTTTGATTTGACATTACTCCTGAAAGCGGGGGGGGAAGTTGGAAATTATTGTCGTATCAAAAAAACAGCCAGTAGTTTAAAAGGAACAGGAAGGGGTTTTCGGTGCTTATTGAATGAATACCAAGATAAGTTTTATCATGTATGGCGCCTTTTTGTGGTCACAGGACAGTACCGCCTATAGGCTAGGGTTTTAATCGGATAAAAAACATTTACAGTGGTACCAGACGGGTACTATTAATTGGGCAAGGAGATCTTTAGACGCTCCAATTAAATATGAAAGCGGTATATCTTTAGATGCCAAACCCAGCACCCTTTGTTAGATAATCCGGGGTATTCTAAGAAAGAATAACCTACCAATGAATTATCCGCTTAAAAAGAATCTTAGAACAGCGAATATTGAGTTCGATATTGATTTCCCTGGCGCCAGTTCACTGGTGAAATCAGAGCTAGAGTATCCCCGATTGCAAGACCCTACGGTCAGTGACAATAATGCATTTTCGCTTTTAGCGCAAGGCACATTTTAAGCAACTACTAACGCGGGGCAATCGGCCCAACAAGCCTTAACAGGGAATCGTTACAGTCTGCCTCATGGTATGCTTAATTCATTTGTATAGACAAACAATGTAATAACTTTTTAACCTTGGGGTATCTTTTAAGAGCAAGGTAATAATTTATGAACCATAGTCAGGCCGAGGAATTAGCGGCTTTCGTTTAATTTTGACACGAGTTTAAAGCGACAAATGGTATTGAGTGGTAGCTTAGGAATTCCTGTTTGGTGGCTAGTAGAATAACCCTACGGCGCTGGGCGGAGATTTGAGTTTTACAATACCTTTTAATGAAAGATGTACCTTAGAGGCAAAAATTTTCAATAGAGAAAACGAGGATACAACAATTATCTAGGAGACGTTCAAGGCTTATACGCAAGGTCGGGTTATTCGTACCAGATAGATTTAATTCGTTTTTCGACAATTAGGCAGCGTCTCTTTTGCAAAGAAACCCAAAAGGTCCACAGGGCGTCGTTTAAAGACTCACTTTCAAACAGAAGAGCAAAAGATAGCTTAATGCGTTTTTAGCCCTAAAAAATCTATGCCTAGGTTTTTAATTTTTTAGGTAGCTCTTTTTGGATTTTATAATTTTCGAGGTATATACTTGTGCGTTGACAAGGGTCCTAATTTTGCGTTCAAACAAACGACAATTTTTTTTTTCGATTAGGTGTTATTCTGGTTTTTAAAAAAGGAAAAAATATCCAAAATACGTACCTTGAAATTTGGAAACGTATTGATCTTTTGCACAAAAAATTAGAAAACGTACAAGGATTCACGAATAGCTTCGTTACGAAAACGTTATGGTGTATTACTATTGAAATAAAGGGTTTCAAACCCTTATTTTTAATCCGAAAAGTTTTGTTAATTTTGTTTTTTTAGGAATTTGATGAAGCGGGAAAGATAAAAAAATAGGAGTGTTACATCGTTGAGATCGCCAGGAATTGAATGCGGCCATACGATCAGTTAGTGAGGTTCATGCGCGTATATTGAAAATAGAATGCATGGGCATATTACAGAGGGTTATCAAGGTATTGATTGAAGGAGACTCAAACCTATTGGAACGCCCGTAGTGTAAAATAACATCATAATTAAAAGAGGTACATTTAAAATTCTGCCAGATTTGTACCGACTTTTCATACCAAAAAGAAGGCGCAGACAAAAAAGCCTTTACGATCAGTGCCAAGCCGCCGCGAATTGACGGATTGGTAGTTCATTGGCGACGTTGCTTACAGGGGCTTAATATTCCATAAAGAAATTTAAAGTGCCGATCATTGGGTATCCCAGGAACTATTGATTAATTATATTTTGGTACCACCTATTACCTTAGGTTTTGATACCGCTTTAAATACCGTTGTTTGAGGTTATGATAAAATAAAGAGGATTACAGGCAAGTTCCATAACCGCTTGTTTTTTGGTGGAAGTAATGGGCCGTGATTGGTAGGTCACAATTGCTTTAAATGCAGGTGTTGGAGCAGGAGCAGAAGAAATTTTTTAATCCAGAAGAAAATTTAGGATTAGAACGACTTTTTAGAATCTCTTAACGCAGCAAACTTTCAGGGAAGTCTTCGAGTATTGTCGTGGTGGGCTTGAAGGAGATAAAACACGGTAAAAATGTATTTAACTAAAAGAATACGTTTAGAAAAGGCATTGCCTATTTTACGATTGTCGTGTTCTGTATTAGGGCATATTGCAAAAGGAGGTTCGCCTTCTTGTTCGTAAGAGTTTTTTAGCCAGTAGGAATGGAGTAAAAAAGCGGTTGAAAAGCACTCATCGAAGTAAAACTTTAGTTTAATGGTCGGTATACAAGATAATAAAATTTTACGCTTACCCCCATAAGTAAGGCGCCATAAAAAGGGCATTACTAAAATAGATTAAAGGAACTCTTACGAGTTTCAGATATAATGACTGTATAATTTTAATAATTAAATAAATATAAAGATGGTCAAATTAAAGATAGGGAATTAACGGATTCGGCTAGGGGTAGAATTAGGAAGATTAGTATTTAGAACAAGTGTAAAAAGAGGTGATGTAGACGTAGTTGCTATCAACGATTTATTAGACGTTGAGCATTTAAGCTTACCTGTTAAAAGTTACGATTCTGTTTCACGGAAAGTTTGACGGAACTGGTAGCAGGTAAAAGATGGTCACTTAGTTGTAAATGGGATAAAACAGTGCGTATTACAGCGGAGCGAGACCCTAAAAAATATTAAGTGGGATTTGCTTGTTTGGTGCCACGATGTTGCTGAATGTACGGGTATTCTTTAGCCACTTTAGAAAGTGCACCCAATACCATGATTGATGGTTGGGCTAAAAAGTAGTCATCTCGGCACCTTCTAAAGATGCACCAATGTTTGTTATGGTGTAACCATAAAGATGTTAAGGCAAACAGATACTATTGTTTCTAAACGCTTCATTGTACAAACAATTGTTTAGCGCTTAGCTAAAGTATTAAAATGTAATTTTGGGCATCGAACGAAAAGCATTGCATGACTACCGTACACGCTACCACAGCCAACAAAATTGACGGTCGACGGTCCTTCTAGAAAAGATTGGGAGAGGTGGTAGAAGTGCCTTATGAATATTATCCCTGCTTCAAAACAGGTGCTGCCGTTGCAGTTACTTAAAGGTTATTCCTTCCTTGAAAGGGAAACTTACAGGGATGGCTTTTAGAGTGCCTACAGCCGATGATATCTGTAGTAGATTTAAACGGCTGCGTTTACAAAAGAAAACTTTTCTTACGGAGAAATCAAAAAGTTTTTTTAAAGCGGCATTCAGAAGAAGAGTTAAAAGGAATCTTAGGCTATACAGAAAGAAGATGTGGGTTTCCTCAAGATTTTATGGTGATCCAAGAACAAGTATTTTTTGATTGCAGGTGCTGGGAATTGAATTAAATTCAAAATTCTTCAAATTAGTGTCATGGTACGATAACGGAAGCGGTTTCTCTTAATTAAAATGTTAGATCTAACGCAATACGTTGCTAAATTATAGTGTATAACCTTTAAGAACCTTGATGTATAACGTTTTTTTAAATGGTATGATCAGTTTTCTACTTTTATTCCTCTGAGTATGATATTAATTGTGATAGTGGCGCAAACAAAATCGGACTTGGGATTGCTTTAGATGAAAATGGAAAGCATTTATTTTTGACGCAAACTTTTAGGTTTAAAGTTCCTTGAGCGTTTTAACCAGACCTGTTAATTGAGGATCGTTTTTGGCGAATAATTTTGAGCTTTCTAAAAAATAAAGATAAAGTATCCTAAATTGTACTTTTATTGGTTGCTGGCTGTGGACGAAAGAATGCAGAATCTTTGAAAGAAATTTTTCACCTTCTTTTTTTTCCTTAATGCTCAGGCCGAGGTTAAAGAAGATACTATTGCCGCCATTTATGCTTACAACAAAATCTTGGAGATTCAAAAGTATTGTTTGCATTTTAGGAACAGGTTCTAATTGTAGTTATTTTGATGCGAGAAAAAATTACATCAAAAGGTAGCCCTCTTCGATATATTCTATTGGATGATGGAGTGGTAATTTCTTTGCAGAAAATTAATTAGGGATTATTATTTTAATAAATGCCTAAAGATTTTAGCGGAAAATTTGCGAGGGAATACAAATCTGGAGGCTGATTGTCATTCAAGAGAATTTTAACAAACAGGCCTAATCCGAATTACCTATCTTGTGCTACTTTTGCCCGTTTTATTGTTGAAAATAAAGAGCCATCACTATTGTAAAGGCGTTTATTGGAAAAAAGGATTTCCAACAATTCATTCAATAAACTATATTATGGCAGTTCGATTTAGCTACGAAGGTACTATTTCTTGTTGTTGGAAGTATCGCTTTTATTTACAAGATTTGAACTGGAGGAAGGCATTACATCGCAATGACTTGGGGTTGGTAAAATTCTTTCAAAAACCAATGGAAGTTGGGTGGAAGTTTCATCATGCTAGCTATTCAAAATTAGGATCAAAAAATAAAAACAAAAGTTCTAGGTTATTTAGCCTAGAAGCTTTTGTATTTAAGTTAGTAATGTACTAATGTATTAATCGAAAAAAGCTACCAAGTTCAAATAGTATTTAGTAAAAAAATCCGTGACCTTTATACATCGGCCATTAATTAGCTTCCATCAACCATAAATCAGTAACCAAAAACCACCAACTATTTCACCGCCAATCATAGAAATTTCTACATTGACAAATTTTGGTAAATTTGGCAAACTTCTACCGGTTTCTCTTTTAGCCCGGAGCACGTTCTCGCATCTAAAATAAGTACCATAAAACCTCATTGGGATCTGGGCAAACTGGTTGCATGTTCTTGATTAAAATTGATGAAGCTTATAATCACATAGCCTCAAAAAGTCATTCCTGCTTCAGTCAAAATAAGCTTTTAAATTCTCCATCGACTGTTTCGTTTCTTTTTGGATATCTCCTTGCTACCAAATTCTCCAGTAGCTGCGGTTTATAGGAATTTGACCTGAAATATATAGGGTGTTTCCTGATAGTACTGCTTTGATTAGAAGGCCCTATAGGTGCAGGAAGATTGGGGTATTAATTATTTTTTTCATAAAAAAAAGTGATTAAGAATTAGTAAACGTATCCAAACAAAAATAACCAACTTTAATTAAAATAGTAGCCCAATAAAAAAAATAAAGGAGTACTTCCGACTGAAAAATATGAAAGCATGAAAGTCAAAATTCCAAAAATTTTGAAGCTTATGTATCGAAGGCCTTAATTAGAAAAACAAGGTCAATACCACAAACTTTTAATAGCAAACTTAGGCGTCTACTTTGCTTATCCCATTTTAAATCTTGTAACATGAACTAGAGATGCCTATTAAAGAAATCCCAGCCGTTTCGTAAAGACCAAATGGGTGTCCAGTTAAAGCGTAAGTTTGAAAACTTTCCTAACTCGCGTTGAAAACGTTAATTGCGTACAGAAAAACCTTGGTTTCGTAAAATTCGTATCCAGACGAGGGCGCCTACTTTCCATTTCGGCGTTAATTCAATATTTCCAGAAACATTTAAAACTATTACTGCTTATGGTATTCTTGGCGATTTGGATTGGGAATACGCTAAAAAAAATACGGATATAGGCCAATCGCAAATCCCAAAGGTATTTTGTTCGAGTTAAAAAGTGGTTTCTCTTTTCTTCCTCCTCTTTCTTCGTCTCCAAAGCCACGCTGCCATTTTGCATAAATCAGCATCTCCAAAAGATCAATCAGTTCTACCGCCACTGCAGCGCTATAGTCATATTTATTCTTCTTCGTCGTCTTCCTTGTCGTCTTCTTTTTTCTTTTCAAAATTTTATTGGAAAGCCGAGTAGCTAAGGTTTGCCTCTAGCGTTTTTGAATTCTAATAGGCTACCTCCGTTTTTAGCATTAAAACGTTATTTATTCGAGTTTCCTTATTATCTATGGCATTAGGGATGGGTCTAACTTCCGCCAAAAATTTATAGCCATTTTATTGTTTAAAATACTGGTTACCACCCGTAAAAACTCAAACAGGCGACTTAATTTTTAAAAGAATCTGCATTACTATTATAGCCCGTAGAAAAAGTTTTAAATTTCTTAAGAGCTGTATCTTTTTTAGGTTTCGGTTTCCGTAGTATTCCTTGATCTTACTTTGGCTTCAATGGTTATTCCAATGAAAAACTCAAGGAATTAGACCATATTAAGGCTCGGCACCCCATTTAAGTTCCTTCAAATTCTCGTGTAGCGTCGTTGCTGGCCAGATCTATCCAATAAGCAGTTCTCCATTGCCTATCTAAAAGCATCTTCGTAGTTTAGTATTGATCAAGGGAGGGGCGTGTACCATTAAGAAAGGCGAAGGGCCGCTTACATGACGAAATTCACTTTGTATTTTTGCTATCTTCTTTTAAAAATTTATCTCCCTACAATGTGGTCCCCAAAGTACTGGCCATTAAAATTTATAGCGATTAAAGCGATCAAAACCATTCACGGTATCGCTTACTACTGTTGTATTGTTGGACCTCCGTCAAATCTTCTATCAAAAAGTTTCCAAGTACCCATTAAAATCTTCATACGTACCTCCCCAATGGTAACCGCTAAAATATTTTGCCAATTTTAAAAATTTGTGCTCTATCGGAATTCGGTTGTTCTTGGCACCAATCTAGCATTATCAAACATTCTTGCCCGTTAAAAGTCTTCATCATAGTGTTTAAGGTTTTTTGGGCATTCACATTCTATTGCAAAATTTATAATTATCTGTTATAATGCCTTTTTAAACCATCTCTTTTGGCAAATGGAAATATACGCTCCATTAACTTGCTTGTAAGGTAGGCAAGGTCATAATCGATATTGTCTCCTGTAGCTGTTTGCGCTGGTTAATTGTCTATGGGGTCGCTCGTTAAACTTAAGTTTACAGAGGGGTAACTCTGGGAAATGTTTTAGGAATAACTTAAATAGACCGACGATTAAGTATTGTTTTGTGTTTCGATTTAAATCTTGTGCGCGAAGTGAGGTTTCTAAAATACTGGCTACTACCTAAGTTTACAGATGCTGAGAATCTTGAATTGACCTTCGATTTCTGATCCTGAGAGTGATTTCCACTGAATGTTATAAATTGGTGCTTCGACTATCAATCATTCCAAAGCCCGTTTTTTTTTTCTTGAATGGTGAACTAAGTTTTGGTATTGTTTAATTTAAACCCGCCCCTAAATTTGTATCGTTTTAACATTTTTAAAAACCAGATCGCGGAGTTTTAAAACCGTAAGCTCCAATTCGTATATTTTAAGTCTTCCGGTTAGTTTCTACATTGCAAATTCACCTATAGGAAGGTTAGTTAAACCCTCCGTTTTGTAAAAAATAACCTTCGGTTCTGCGGATATTACCCAAAAAGGTAGGAAATAAAAATAGCCTCCAGAAACGTCCTTGAGGACATTGGAAAAATAGGCAAAAAGGGCAGTGGCTATGGGTGTGGGTTTAACATCGGCAAATGTACATATTGCTAAAAACCTGCGATCACCTTTTTTTTTTTAAGGTACCAAAACTTTGCCCTAGTGGACTAAAATTATAATAATCTGGATTTAACGGTGGGTCTTTTTTTTGAGGGTAGGTTAATTCGTCCTTTGGCTAAAAAAAATTTTAAACCCGGAAATCATTTCTCTTTTTTTAGGTAAATTCTTCGGGCATAAACAAACCTTCATGGGCATTTTCCGCCCCTTAAAAAAAGGATCTCCCCTTTTTTCCCTCTTTACTTTTTTT
>Ga0163217_1075161_pt1 | contig 10439 bp, 10 predicted proteins | sample SynspAceP_FD_185933 | JGI IMG/M metagenome (GOLD analysis project Ga0163217, IMG submission 185933) | Saline lake microbial communities from Ace Lake in Antarctica - Synechococcus sp. Ace-P (PacBio error correction) | ecosystem: Environmental > Aquatic > Non-marine Saline and Alkaline > Saline ... | reverse complement strand
TATTGCGCACTTCAATAAGGTATCCCCTTCTTTAGTAAGTGGTATTCCACGAATTGTCGGAGACGTCTGTCTTTTTTCAATTTGGACTTTTTTTAATATTTCCTTGGTATCCATTTCAGTTGCAGTTTGCAGTAAAGTATTCGGGCAAGTTTCGTACTAGACCCGATACTGTTGGACGTGCTGTAGGATGATTTAAGGTACTTCATTTCGTTTACAATCTTGTTTATAATTTCTTCCGAATAATTTTTCGGCCTTGCCTATACGTATTCCACTCTGTGGCGTAAAACATCATTGAATACGGCCCTTACGTCTTCAGGAACCCATAACCCCGCCTTTTAGTAAAGGCTAGCTTTGCAGTACCGCTAAATTATACTACCCTTGGTGAGCACAATTAAAGGGTTTTAGACTTTCTAATTGTATTTTCAAGTATCGTGTAGCAAAAACTGTCGGTATATATTTTTCAATTTTCTCGTCCATTACACATCGCGGACCGCCTTTTGGGCATTCGAATCGGTGAACAGTCACCCACAGGTTTTACCTCTGTAATCACTTTAGATTTTGGCGATAGTAGTTGTCCTCACTAGTTTTGGTACTTAACGTCTTCAGATACGAATCCACTGGGTTCCGGCAGATGGATAAGTCCTCTGCCACGGGGTTTTGGGGGGCATACCAAGAAGGGTGTTGTTCCAAATAAATGTTGATCGCAATGTACCTGTTTTTCTGCATGGCTTCAGAGTTGGTTGCACTTTTGCAGGAGCCGGTAATTATGCTAAACAAATTGCAATATGGGGCTTGGGTTTGATAGAGAATCATTGGTTTATTTGTAGATCATGGTTCCACCAATCGGAGGCAAAATCTGGTGTATTGTATTTTGCTAAACTCCTGAACGCTTGGCAAGGTTTTATTGCTAAAGTTTTTTGCTACGGACACCTCAAGTGAATTGACCTGGCCAAAGTCCAATTAGCAATCGTTCTTCATATGTTTTTGACCAATATTACTTTTATTATTTCTAAATAGTGGTTATAAAAGCACTTCTTTGGCATTTCTCGTTCACGGCGCTTGCTATCTACGAGTATTTTCTTCATTATTAATCCTGTGTTTTTTTTTGGTTTTATGTGGTTAACTCAAAAGTGGTGCAAATGTTGAATTTATTTAGTTATTGCTGTAATGTTGGTTAGTTAGCAAGGGTCCAGTTTGTGAACTATTTTAAGATTATTATAATTTCCCAACATATGAAATAAACATTCTTATTCCAAAAATATTGCAGGGACATGACTTGGGGTATTGGGGAAAAAGCTTATCTGTTTGGGGAGGGGGGGCCAAAATAATTGGTTCATTGTTTGGTCAGGAATACCACTTTTGACCATGCGGGATATCTATGTTCTTATAACAACGAATTGCTTTTTGAAATGCTTTTACTCTTCACTAAGCCGTGATAAAATACAGCTGATCAGAAATGTGGATTCAAATGGTTTTGTGAGGAGCGCAAAAACAGCGTTAGCATTATAACTATTCCAGGGATTATCTTATTGGGGTCTGTGGCAGTCCTTAAAATTTAAAAACGGTTATTTGGATATGTTGTTATGCATAGACCAGATCCTTGGTGATGTGTCTGGGGAATCGGGAGCTGTACAGCATTTGAAAAAGAGGGTAAAATACTAGATTTTGGGGTGTCCAATTTTACACCTTCCCAGTAGGTTGTTAGAAATACGTAGAGGTACATCCAATCAATTGGAATTTTCCTTAACGGCCATGAAGCCTGAATAATGGAGGGTGGGCGATTTGTATTATTCATAAGAATCGCAATGGCTGGAGCCCGTTGGGAGTTATTATCGGGACAAGAATAGCTAGCAGCGCATAAAAAGTATTAAACATTAAAAGAATATCAGGTAATATGCGAGTTCAGCTCTTATTGGATGGATTTTACGCATCCGGCGGCAGTACATCCGTAGTAGGGACACAAATCGCCAAGCGGTTGTCTGATGCAATGAAAGCAACGGAGATGATACTTGAGCAGGAAAGATTGGTTATGTTGTTCTAGGGCCAGTATGGGGGAAGATGTGCCTTAAAGTTAGGCTACCTGTATAATGAGAAACAGATTTAGAACTAATTTTTATGATATACAACAATGATAAACCAACTGCTTTATAAACTGGCGCAACTCGTGGTATAGGCCTTGCAACCGCAAAATTTTTGCTTCCAACAAGATTAATATATTATTGTGGGAGGCGAAAAGCGATTGGTGCACTAAAAAGGAAGTGTCCGACATACAAAGTTTTTATTTGGTATTGATGTGCGGACAAGGCGGGGTTAAGCTATTGATTCCCTGCCAACGGAATTCTCCATATTGAATTTTCATAATGCGGGGACTGGCCATGGTCTCATTTTCTATCGAGGAAGGAAATCTGGAGAACTGGGAGCAATTGTTGGCATTATGTCAAAGGGCTGTTTGTAGGGTTCTCAAGGCCATTAATGCGCAAATGATCACATAAAAGCGGACATATTATAAATATAGGGCTCCATTGCAGCAAAGAGGTGTACCGCATGGGAATATTTACTGTGCAGTAATATTGCTGTGGATTGCTATGAAAACCAAGGGTGGAAGTTCCTTAACTAATATGTATTCGGGTTGGGCTCGAATCCGGGATTGGTGGAAACAGAAATTTAGGAAAGTGCGCTTTAAAGGGATAATGGCCGGGCTTCTGATACTATAAAAGGTATAACCGTTACAAGCTGAAGACTCGGCATTATCTTTTATGTCACAGGCCTTTCACATGTTATATTGCCGATTTATTGAGTTATGCCACACGGCCAGGCGATGCTTACATGTCATAAAGAATTTATGATCATAAACGTTTACTCGTAAAAAACTTTCTTGCCCATAATGCGAGAACGTTTTATGATAAAAGCGGTTTATAATATGAAAAAGGGAGGGGAAGCTAAATTTTTAAAGCATGTTTGTGCATGGCAATGTATCGAAAACAACTCTTTGATTGTATTTGGAGTAGAGATGAGGACAACGAAATTGTAGGGCGATTTTTTGATGTAGCAATTCAAATTTGGTCAATGCTATTGGGACAATCCGCCGCATTAGTAGAAAATGATATCTTTTCCCATGTTGCCATAGGCAAGGATAGTGGTTTGGTATATAAATCAATGGGCAAGGTGTTGTTCTTTACGAAGATTATGGAGTATTATGGGGAGCGGTATTCTTTAGGGTGGAAAGCTTCAGGTATGCCAAAGGCATTGGAATGAGTTGACGATATAAATGCTGAAGCTGTGGCCCATAGGAACAGGCTGCTAAAAATAATATTGAATTACTTTGGAGGGGTCGCTTTTAAATGAACAGGATAAAGATCTTACCCAAGTCCTACAGGTGTTTAGGAGCAATTGTGGTGTGCTGGGCAGGGAATCAAAAAAAAAGTAAATAATGAAATCTATTACTCCCGTGTTGATATAGATTGAAATGAACAGTGAAGCTATTTTTTTCTGATTGATGAAATCACTATAACTTACGATGTGAAAATTCCTTTACTACCATCGGAATAGTTCAGTTGGGAATTAAAGCAGTGTCAGCAAAATATTATCCCTTGCGAAAAGGTGGTCATTACCTTTTTCAGGATATGTACAATTACCCATTCAAAGCGATTTAATATTTGAACCTCCTTATATGACTAAAAAACACTTCATTCATACTTTTTATACTACATAGCGCCGTCTAATAAATCGAAATGAAATACCTATTAACGCCAAACGAAGAAGGATTATTCCCTATGTCCGATACACTTGTTAATTTGTTACTGTTACTGTTTGAAGAGGCCAAGGATATATGGGAAAACGCAAACCAGTAATAAAAGAAATACGGTCTTCCGGTGTTCAATCTTATTAGGAATCCCTGCGGTATAGAAGATGAATATAAAACTAAGCTAGCTACCAATTGCTATTTAAACCTTTTAATGCGCCTAGTGGGCAATAGGTTCTATGCCATTATGGGTGGTGGAATTGCTCGGCCTTATTGCACGTTGACCATATTTTTCTAAGGTCAGATTTGGTTCAAGGGCGTCTAGGTTAGTGGATTGCATTTGTTCATAACAGCCAATGAGCATCTCCGCACCTGTTAGATAATAGGGTTCCTTTATACTAGGGTTATTTTTTTAATTAAAGGGTGCTTAAATTAGGTTCCTTCCCGCCCATGTTACAGTATTATTTTGCAGCCTAACTGATGTAAAAAGTACAGGCCTTTCAGATCTTCTCTTTCCAGGAGTGTTGGCCTCCTCATACTAATGTTGACAATGGGATTTTTCTATAAAGGGTACATTTTTGTTAAGGATGGCTTCGTTCCTTTCAGAGATCGCCTAATTAGGGTCAAAGGAAATGATTTGCTGAAATGGCTCTTGCAAGTAAGTGATAGCTCTTCCAATGCCCCCAGCTGGATGTGGCGCCAAAGTCAATTTGATCTTTAACAGATTTTTTAATCTGCGGTTCATGTGTTATTCTTTGTCCCAACCCGGCTAAACAATCTCTTTCGCCATTGTGCTAATGACACGCAAGTAGTGAAAGTGTCGGACCTCTGCGTAGGGAATACGTTCCACTTTCCCCCCGGCTAAGGTGTTATAAAAAAGGCAAGGATCTTGCCCACACAGCCAATAAAAAAACTTTTCCACCAGTTTTGCAATAGCCGATGCAACATTTGCAGGCACCACAGCCTTTTGGTAATCATGGCTTTGAAGATCACTTCTTGTTTTTCGGCAACAAATCTATATATTTGCTATTACAGAAACATTCTTGTCCTTGAATTTATTGATAAATCTAAAATAACAGAAATATGTATTTACTATAATGCTAAAATATGCGATACATTATTATGATGTTTTATTTTGTTTTATACTTAATACAAGTTCTGGGGGGGAAGGATAAAAATCCATTGGTGCTGGTTCGGGATTATTGCGGAACGGCAATCTTGCAGTGGTAGCATTTCTGATAAGTAGATTGTGAGATTCCGGCATAAGATTTTTGGCCTTTGGCTTCTGTTGCTCCGCTACATATCTTTTAGCCTTGCAGCTCCGTTTTTCATGTAATTGTAGATTCGCTGTCCAATTTGCAGGCTACTTGATCAGGTTCCATTTTTCATATGCATACCTGCGTGGGTGCCGGATTTTATTTGGCATGTTCATATTTGGATTAAAATTTATGATAGGGCCTTATGTGGTTTTGTTGCCCCTTTTGTTTTTGTATGAAATCCATGCGCCGAAGTGCCGTCTTGGTTCCTGCTTTTAGCTACTCGTTGTTACATTGGAATTAAATAACGTCTCATATCTGCCATACGTAAAAACTTTCTGAAGGCTGGTCATTTTTACCCTAAGGCATCCATTTTTCTTTTTGTTTTGAGTCTACTACGTCTGCCTCCAAACTTGGTGACGTTTGGTAGGAAATGTCTAGGGACTCATTCCTTTTCGGATTTCTCTCGGTTCATTGGATATCAACACCTGACTGGAGCCGTCCTGTATTACAGTGACCCTTGCGCCCTGTTTCAGCTTCCATACAGTTTTCGACCATTCTCGGAAAATCGTTCGGAGGTTTCTTGTGCAATTATGGGGTTACCCATTTTTGAACGGCCGCCCTGGTTAACGAACTTTGCTAACCACCTCCTTGGAAGTGGCTTGTGGTAAGGGAATTTTTTCAACATTTTGAGTTCTTCTTGGTATATTTTTTTCTGATCGTTCCCTTTCGGACATCATGTTTAATTTTGATGGGAGACCACATTTCTTCCGATCGCCAATTCATCAACAAGTCACTCGGGCATCGCTTGTCTTTGGTCACTTTTCTGGGCGGTTGTACACGGTAGGAAAGGAGTTCTATACCAGATTGTGGTTTGGGTCATTAACTAGGTCCGGTAGTGCCATGTCAATAGGCATAATCTAGCCGTTTCCAGCTTTCATAATTCTGTTTTTCATCGGCTTCCTTCAGGCGTGGATAAAGGGTTGTTTTTTCTTTCGGCATCAAGATTGAAATGGCCCACGATCTTTTTGCTGCATTGTATGCGGCCCTTGTAGTTCCAAGGCTATCTGTGTTATTGTCTCATTGAAATTCGTTGCCTTGTCAACTTTTCCATTTTACGCAGCCTGTTCGGGCAGCAAGTCTCCTCCGCGCGTATGCATTCCTGACGGCCGTCCTCTTGCTTTTTTCTTTTATCTGTTCTAAATTGTATTATACTGCTTTGGTTTTCCTCCCATTCGGATCTGCCTTTATTTTTAAGATGCTTACTTCTCCATTCCAGGTCATAATGTCGTCCTGTTCCGTTGGCCCCGCGCATTGTTCTTTTGAGGGCGTTTTAATTAGGTTGCCTTATTGTAAATGGGATCTACTAGGAAATAGATTTATGGCAAGGACAAGAATTCGTATGGACATAGGGGATTCGCCAGGATTGGTTGGGTACCGTAGTACTAAATCTACTAACAATCGGGTACAGATTCTTTATGATGTGTCCAGACAAAATGCCTGTTCTGCGATTCATGCGTTATGAACTTTTTTCCCAAGTTTTTGGTCAAGGGATTTGGATAGTTTAGGGTGGAATTGGACGGAATTTTTGGGTATAGGGTGGCCGTTTGACGCTTTTATTAAATTCTTCGGGCATTCAACTGCAACATTGGGCTCCAGTTACTTTTCCCTGCTCCTTTTTGATAATTAAAATCTTCTTGCTCGGATGTGGGGTTATTTGGGAACCTTCCTAGAGCGCCTTTCGGCAGTCTTGGGCCACTTCTGGTGTTTGGGTACCTTCCATAAGGGTACAAGGGCGTAGGGTCCCGCCGGTTTTTTACAGGGACCCTTGGTCGTTATATGGGATGTAGGACCAATCCCGCACGACGTTCGTTACTTACTTGTTCTGTTATTTCAATTTCACCATTAATTGACTTGCCCGTCATGCCGTTACCAATTGGAAGGGACGCTGAAAGTTGCCAAGCGGGCCTAGGGCTCCCTGGGGGGCTTATATTTAATTCTTATAGTCCCCAACTTGCTTCATTTTGATGATTTGGATATTTTGTTCTATTCTGCCCAATTTCTTTAGCTATTCTTCGATGATTCGTCGGAGTGCTCATAATCTTCCCTTCGATCTTTTGGCTTTTGTTTACCCAACTTGGCGAAAGGGTCGTCCCATTTATTTTTTAGTGAAGCCTATGTTTTCTGACGTGAGTTCTTTTTTAGGTCCCTTGCGCATTATTTGTGGAGAATGAATAATTTTTAGTGTTGGTACTTGGTTAAAAGCAAAGTATTAAAAAATAGAGTAAACATTGTAATTTCATTAAAGTTTTACAATTAAATTTGTTATCTATTGTATCATGAAATATGTATTATGGAAACAAGAAAGTTAACAATAAATTTATTTTTTAATTTCCTTTTTTTTGGTTCATTGGGGATTTATGCATAGGTATTGTATGGTTTTAAATTTACGGTTTTTAGGTAATTTTGTTACATGTGGGTTGTTTTATATGTTAATGAATGGATGTCGGGCTTTGCCTTAGTTAGGAATATTTTATTTTAGTTTAATTGCCTTGCTATTTTGTGGTATTGCGATTTTTGCAATGGAACATTAGTGAGGTGGAGTCTCATCTGGTGTTAAAGCGCTGAAGGGGGGGCCCCCAGTTTTTTTTTCAGGGCAGGTGGCTTAAGGAACCTTGTTTTTGGGGAGTTATGGTGATGGTGGTGATTGCTGTTTGGATCGGTAATTTTTATTGGAGTTATACATTCATGAATGTACCTTTTAGGGGATCCGTGCTATGTAGCGATTGGTTAAAAGGGAGACCTACCTCCTTTGGTTTGCATGGCGTGGTGTACTCAAGATGCTTCTCCAGGGGGAGACCAAAAGCCATATTTCAATTTTATGAATAATTTGGAAAATTATATTGACGCTGAAATCGTTTGTTTATCCCAGCGTGATTTCTACTTAAGGGGTTGTAACATTGATTATTTTACAACCTTTTATTGGATAGAACCTTGGATTGCACGTTTTGGATCCGTCGATTCTGTAAGGATGATTTTCCTCCAGGTTACACATCATGAGATTTTTATTGTGGTCCGTACAGGTTGGTAGGCCGCGAAATGCAGTGCGGCCACTTTGAATGTTGATACGGGGGCAGCGCTTTAAGGGCCTTTGCGATTATGAGGTAGATTTGCAAACTTTTTGGCCCCAAGGTGATCCCGGTATATTGTGTTGTCCTGGCAGACAAGGAAGAGACTAATAATTGCTATTGGGAATTATCAGTTATTAAGGATATTCATTTAATGTTGAGATGTTCTAATAGACGTTAGTAGAGTAATGGAATCCAGTTGAGGGGTAGGTAGACTGGGGTGGTTTGCCCGGGTCGTTTCGTTCAGGTCTTTGGGCGCCCACGATTTGTTTCCCCGAGCCAAGTGGGATTCGATGGTGCGGTATCAGATCGGGAGGCCAGGAATTAGGGTATGAGCGGTTGGGGTTACCTGGTTGCTGATCCGTAGAGGAAACATGCTAACTGGATTTGGCTAGATTGGATGTGAGATGATCAGACGGATGGACAAATTGGTTGGTCATGGGTGCGCATTGAGGCGGAAATAGGCTGGTGATGTGTTTATAGATCCTTTATTTGGTGGGAGGTCCATGGTGGGGAAAGTGGAAAGTTTACGCGGCATTTGTTGCCCCGTGTTTTTCGATAGGAGGATAGGGTCCTTTAAACTTGTATAGTGGTGGTGTGTGGGAATTGGAACCCTTTTTTTATAAGGGTTGGCAATGTGTAGGCGGTAATGCCTTGGGTAATGTGTACATTTATTTGTGGTGTTGAATGAACCTTTGGCATATGGTATTTGTTTAGTGAAAATTTTTGAAATGACCAAGTCGTGATGTTGGCTTTGCCCGTATGTGAAGAAACTTGTTATGCCCCCGGAATTTCCTAAGGGGTCTGTGGAGTATTGGAACTGCTTTTTGAATTTTTCCAATTGTGCCCCGACTTGGTCGTATACCACTTGTAGGCTGATATAGAAATTTTTGAGAATTGATAGTTATTGGGTTGGTGATAGAAGTTACCGACGTGCGGAAGGGTAGGGTTTTTTTGAAATTGCCTTGAAGATTGAGCCGAATTGCTACTAGGATGAAAATTTTGAGGGACGGATATAGGTTTAGTTGGGTTTGAAGCAACGGGAGATGGTTAGTGTATGTCTTCTAAAGTTCTTGTTTATAGGAAAGTGAAGATTCCCAATTGCTTCACTTTTTCCTTTATATTGCCCCCAGTTTCTCTGTTCATTTGCTTGGGAACCTGATGGGGCGGGGCAATTTTATAGTTTTGCCTTTTTGTGCTCTCTTGCATTTGTGCACTTTTTCCATTTTGCCTTCTGAGCCATTTTGGCCTTTGCATGGCCGGAGCAGGGTCAGAATTTTATACCGGGCTCGCTGTTCCTAATTTTTGACTCTTGCGCCGTTTCGGACCAAATCTTTTCAGTCTTAATATAAGAATTATAGTTTGCTGTTTTTAGGGCCTCCTTCACATTCTTTAGTCGTTCCATTTTTATGCTTTGCAAAGGTTGCTTCAGCTTTCGCGTTTAAGTGAATTTGCGCCTCCCTGCGCGATCGGAGCAACTGATTTTCGGAATGGTCGGTCAACTGTTTGAGGAGTGTTTGTTGCTGTTGCAATCGGGCTTGTAGTTGAAACGTTTTGTCCTTTGTATTCTTATTCTGAGGCTGTTATTTGGGGGCTCTTTCTTTCATTAGCATAGGGGCACAGCGATACCCACCGGCCGATTTACCAGCACCCAAATAATTCCAGTTTTCTTATAGTAAAGTTTAAGGTTAGTTATTCTATTTAGGGTTTTTTTTTGCTGCTTTTTGGTTGCTGCCGTTCTTTCTTAAAACAATGTTTCAGAGTTCTTTACTGTAGAAGGTATGGTTTAATTCGGTTGTGCATGAATTGCACATATATATTAAAGGAAGGTTTCCTGCATACTGAGTTGATTGCCGATTACCCACAATTGGTTGTTCTTTGAGGACATTTTGTAATTAGTGTTTGGGTTAGTAAATATAATTAAAATTCTTTAAAATGTAACATAATGGCCTTATATTACTGTCCTCGTTAACGTTAGTTGCGGCGCTATTTTTGGTCGATTTTTCCATTCGTTAGGATTTATAGTTGTTGAAAAGCTAGGTTTTGTTGTTTTTAAACTTTTCCTAGCTTGGTATTATGAATGGTTTAGGGAGATCTACCCCATTTAATTGATATCAATTGTGCTGAAAAAAGTTTAACCTTATAACCAATTTCAGTACCCATCTGTATTATTTTTTTTTTAAAAACATTTTTGGTGTAGGGGGAAAAATGTAGACTTTAGAGGGAAAACATTATTTTAATTTAAACCGAAAGGGGGGGGGGGGGGGCCCCCTTTAGGGGCGTCTCCTTTTTTCCCTTTTTTTTGTGTGTGGG
>Ga0163217_1016490_pt1 | contig 10439 bp, 15 predicted proteins | sample SynspAceP_FD_185933 | JGI IMG/M metagenome (GOLD analysis project Ga0163217, IMG submission 185933) | Saline lake microbial communities from Ace Lake in Antarctica - Synechococcus sp. Ace-P (PacBio error correction) | ecosystem: Environmental > Aquatic > Non-marine Saline and Alkaline > Saline ... | reverse complement strand
TTGATGCCAGTGATTTCGCATGACCAGAACAGTTTTTTCCCCATCGCTTGCACGCTACGAGTGGCTCCTTCCTCGGCGCGGTCAGAAGGATACGCCAAATTCACAGATCTATACCCGACCTGCCCAAAATCGCGCAGTAGTTGTTATCAATCCGGTAGGCAATGTGGCATCTTCAGCTGCCAAGGCCCGCTCGCATAGGGCGAATGCAATGCAGCGATGACGCGCGCGAGCGGGGATCTCGCGGTGTAGCGCCCGTGCACGGCCCATGCGATGGCGTCCGCATGCATTGTCGCCCAAACATCGCTCTCGTTCACATTTCCACATCCAGCAACAGCTAGATCATTCAGGATCAATTTTCGTTGCGAAATCTGCCAGCATGGGACTTACAGTAAAAATTGAACGCCCGTCAATCGGACAACGAGCCGCGCTGAAATGGTTGCCGACGACGTTCGCCTCCAATCCCATCTTGGGTACGGCATAGACGAAATGCAGCGGCGAGGTCGCACGTAGGGCCGCTGTTGTATTCAATTTCTGACATGCACATTCGATGATTAAAACCGCCCTTCGGCTCCAGTGACCGGATTTACGTTGACGCATTCTGCCCTGTCTAGTATATGTTTTGTTTATTTCCTTCCGCTAGTAACGTCCACCGCTTGTCGCGGAAATAGGCAGCACGTCCATGCACAATACGAAGTGGTTGTCAAAATACGATACACTCGTCGCTTGGAGCGTAAAATTCATGATGTATTTAATTCACTCCTGTAACAGCTTCCCGAACCGACAGAAAGCGGATAATAGGGTTGGTCAAACACCTCCTGCGGTTAGGTCTATCAAATCCAGCATAAAAAGACAATTTGGTATGCTGGACTGATCGCCAAGCCGGACCACCGCGCCAATTCTGGTCAAAGTCGAATAACGCGCTTGATGACTCGCATGTCATAAGTCATCCATGTCGCAGTTTAAACGGGACATTCAGATTTCCGACAGAAGCTTGAAGCCCTCCGGGTCGATGTTTACGAAAATCATTGGCCGCTGCAACCCGTCGCCAAACAGGTTTCAAACCACCTTTTACCACTGTTGGCGCGGCTGTGCAGATATGAATGCGGGCGCGGCCTCTTTCTGCGGGGAAACATCGGTGTTGCAATTCGAGGCCGGCCAGTATAGCGTATTGTCGGATTGATATGCTGCGCCACATCGAAATATCCCAAGAAGAGTCGGGTCGCACAGTTTACCTGCCAAGTTCGCAAGATCCGTAAAGCGCTGCCATCTGGTCGGGCATTCTGGGTCCACGATTGAAATGCCTTCAATAACGATTCATCGCCTCAAGCCACCGCCGTCCGCTGGTTCGATCTCTGTCATTAGTTCATCAAGCGGAAACGTTCAATCCGTGAGGGATCCCAAAACCACGGCTTGACGTGCAGATCGCGGGGATCGGGCGTCCCTGTAGCATTTGCATATTCTCAGCGTTGTCAAGCGGGCGATGCGCGTAACGTGTCTTCGTCAGCCCATGGATCACCAATTCTCGTTTTCGAACCTGTGCGCACGCGCCCGGGAGGAGGTTTCAGATGAAAGATATCAAAAGTGCGTTCGCGTGTTTGACGCTGCTGAGGATGTTAGGGCAATATCGCGCAGCCAATAGTAGTTGAAATAGGCCATTCTCAGCGTTTGCAGTGCGATACGGCAGCCGTTTTCCTTTAATTGGAAACTGACGTTTTAGGTAGGTTTGAATGTCATTGTGTGATCCATTCAGTAAGGTGAATTAGTCCATAGACCTTCGCCCAAACGGATCGCTTTGAAAAAGCCCGCAAAAATCGGAATATAATTTAACGCAGGAGTTAACTCTAGTGGCTGATCGGATCGTTTTCCATCGCTGAAACCATTGAACTGGTGTGCCGCTTGGCCAGCATAAGCGGCGGCGCGTTTGAATGTTTCCCCCCGCCATCACGCGCGCCAATTCGTTTGTTGGAAGACGACGTCCGGGGCCGCCCATTATGGAATCGCAGCACAAACCTGCGCGGCCCAACCGAAGCTGGCAAGGGCTGGCCCCGCGCCAACGCCGGAAACGGCTTGGCCTTGATCGAAGACACCATCGCGACATCGCGCGCGAAAAAACAGCAGGCAACGACCGCCACGTCACGTTAGCTTTGCACGATTAGGTAGGAGCCTACTGCTCATGCCGCGCCTGCCGGATTTCTATTTGCAAAGCATCCGTCGATCACGTCATGTTTCAGGGCCCGCCCTGACCGCCCTGTGCTCTCGCGCGGCATTCGATATCGCGCTGCGCGTTACGGCACCGCGATTGGCAGGAGCGGACGAGGACCATCCAGCTTTTGACGAACGGGATTTGTCGGTGGGCGGGCCGGATTGTGAGTTGAACGGGCGCTGAAAGAGGGTGGGGTCTTCGGAAGCTGGATCATTGATGTGCGCTCAACGGGCGCAAGCACTTGGCTTTGGATGGTCGGACTACCTCAGGGCCGTCGGTGAAAACATTCAGCCGGAGGGAGAGGTGGTTCGACAATACATCAGGCCGTGGCACGCCACGCTGGATGGCACGCGGTTAATGCTGGGTTGTACAGTCCATCACCGTCAGAGCATAGTGAAGTGCACGGCAAAACCATTATGGCGTCGTGGCCCGGTGCGACAAAAGATTCGGACGGCCCTATTTTATTTCTTCGTCCAAAACCGGGCGATGAAAAGAGGCAGCTCGATCGTTTGTCGCCTTGGGCCGTCGACGTGGGCGCCGGGAGCACTAAGCCCCCGCACCTTTCGGTCAACAGCTTGCTCCCGAAGGCTCAGTGGATCCATTGATCCGGCTCAAACCGCGCTGGTGTCAGCCAACGCCATTTGAGCCGCTAAATCAGCGACCTTTCCAACGGACCCGCTTTTCTGCGAAGGCGCGGCGCGCCCTCGCGTTATCCTCGGACCCCGTAGAAGGGACATCGACAGTCTTGAGCTTGGCGCTTGGTACCCGTTCATGGCATCCTGGAAAATTTGCTATCCTCGCATCGCGCAACGATTTCTCTGATCGCGGCATAGACCAGCGGCGCGACCCGACGCAGAGAATTGCGTGCCATATCCCACGCACTGCGTCAATCAGATCATCCGCCGCGTGGATGTGGTTTACAAACCCCAGCGGGAGCTTCTTCGCATCCAGCAGCGGCCCGTAAACAGCATCTTCCATTGCAGATGTGGTATGGAATGCGCATTTGCAATTTGATCGATGCCAGCATCAGCACCGGACCTGACTTGTTTCGAGCAAGCAAAAAAACGTTGCGTGATCAGCCGCCCAGAATAATGTTCAAGCTGACAGGCTAATTCGAGCCCGCCACCACAACAAATACCGTTCACCGCAGCGATCACCGCTTGTTTCATGTCGCGCCAATTCTGCAGGCCACCAAGCGCCCCAACACCGTAATCGCACATCAACCGCGTACCCCATCAGCGGCGGCTTCAAATTCCAAACCCGGGCAGAAAAAAATTTCGACCTTCCCCTGTTGATAATCGCAACGCGCAATCAGGGAATCGCGAAAACGCAGCAAGTTTCACCCAGAACACGGCTGGTTTCAGATCAATGCATGGCCTGTTGGGCAGATCAGAGTGATTCTCGGAGTACGGCACCCTCGCGGGCGCGTTTTTTACGGGACTTGTCTGATATGTATCCTTATCACCAGAAAGCCGTATCGGCGATTGCTCGCACGGTCTTTTGTACAGTATGAGTGGATTGATTTCGATTCGGACAATCTTCGTCGGCCGTGCGTCAGTGACAAAGTTTTGCAGCTTTAGGACCGCGTCAACAATACATCTATGTTGGCGGCCTACACCTCGAAAACCGATCAAAGGGGCATTTATTCTTAATGCCCCAGAGGCGTGGGAATATCGGCAATCCCGTCGTGGGCAGGCAGCAAGGATTGACGTCCTCAGAATTTCCGTCAGCGCTACCGCCCGCGGCCAAGGTCAGGGACAAACCGTGGGGGGGTCCGCGACAGATGCCAATCAATAGCTTCTGGCGACTGGACCCAGGTAATCATCTCTCGACAAGAAGGTGGAGTCTGCAATTTCCTGCGCTGCGCCCTGGACCTGCGCTGGGTCCGCGAGGTTCAGCTTAACCGGCGCCGGCCTCCGTTTTATGGGCGACACCTTCGCCTTAGGACCACGGAGGAACCGATCTTTCGGCGCGAATTCGACCACATCCGCGCGCCCTACGCCTGCATTGCTTTTAGGGCGTCCATGTCCGTAGGCTGCAAGGGCCAAATTTGGCATCGCCTTCGGTGGACGCGTGGTGGTGTGGGTGGTTGCTAAGCTCGGCGCGGGAAGCAGGGCTGATGATCTGGCTATTTGGTAATTGGCGCGCGCGCTGATGCTTCACACGTCGTGCCAAAGTCGGCCACAGCGAACAATCCCGCACAAGCAGGCGTTTTTGCAATACGCTTCGGAAAGGTTTTCGACGATCGACCAACCACGCCAAATGGACGACCCGTTTGACGCCGGTCCTCGATGCCACTCGATTCGCGATCATCCAGTCACAGCGCATGCAGCATGTCAAAGACGTGGAATCAAGAACCCACAAGCGTCAGATCGATATCATCGCCTGTCATGGCCGCAAATATGCATCATGGCCCCTTATCGCGCCAGATTTGCGTGTGGTAATCCAGAGGTTTGCCGATTGACCAGTGAACTGAGTGCTGCGAAGTGTCATTCTGTTTGCTCGGATGTCAGCGAGTGAGAAAAACGGTCAGCCATATTGCAGCGCGGTATCCGCCATAACGCTACGCCTCGCCAACCTGAACAACTTAACGACCAATTGCGCGCACCGACAGGCGTCCATGCAGTGAAACAGGCTTCAAACGCTTCAAAGCATTGCGGCGGGGGAGCCGACCCGCGCAATGCCAAAACCGCGCCAATACCGCATCCGGAACCGGCGCTGCTGCAGCGAGGAGGCCGTGTGCGAACTGGTCGCCAGTTGCGATTCCTGCGAACGCCACCCACCTTCAACCGCCACAATCGGTTTGCCTAACGTCGCTGCGAGAGCCTTGCCAATCCGTCCAAACGCCGCGAATGTCACCAAAGCTTTCGGATATTAAAGCCAAGTGCAGGTCACGCCGGTCTCAGGATGATGGTTTGGGCGATACTGGCAAGCCCTTGTTGGCCTGATTTGCCCGCGGGTGATGGTTATAGGCAATCGCAAGTCCCCGTCGCTGCTATTCGTTGATTTGATCCGCGATATGGAACGACTGCGTGAGGGATCGCACGGAGCGGTTTTCACGGGACCAAACCATTGTTTGATTCAGGCCATAGCGCGGACCTGAATCAACGGCATTCAGAACCCCGTAGCAATTTGGCCGAGGATGGGGCATGTACCTGCTGCGGCCAGCACATTGATCATTCAAAACCGCGCCGTCGCCGTTTCTTTTGACCCGCTGGCAAAAAATACCGCTCACCCCTGCACCCATCTGGTCAATTCGCCGATCAGACCGTGGTTTTGCTTACGGTTCACAGCGATAAAGTCGCATTCTGCGCCCTCCGGTAAATCAGCAAAGCGTTTGAAGGCTGGCAAACCAACCACAATGTCCTTTTGGGTAATAACGGGCCAAATATCACCCTTAAAACCAATTTCTGTTCTGCTCGATGACGGATTTCACACCATGCACCCCACCAGACCACAGGCAATGGCCGCGCGTCGGAGGAGACGTGTCAAGATCACTCATCCGTCTGGTTCCTATGCGCCAAGCGGCGCATAGATCACGGCTGATTGAGTGTGTCGCTGGATTTCAGGACGGTCCATCCAAATCGTTCGACCCGCGCATTTCACGCCAGGAAGCGTTCAATGGGGGAAATCGTCCAAATCATCCCATGCCCCGAAGATATCTGCAGCGTGGGCATCCGTACCCTTGCCAGCATTTCAGACGCATAAGTTTTGCACTGGCCGATGCGCGGTTGCCAGGCAGGCCTTGATCCAAACCCGGGCCCAAAAACGGGGGGGCCCGGGGCTGCCAAATGTTAGGTGCTCGGCCGCATCGATTTCCGGATCAGTCGGCACAGCTGAAAGCTGATGCCCTGATATTTGCCAGATCTGCTGGCCAACTGTTTTGCGCTTCAGCCGCGTAGCTTCACGCCATGTCAAAGACAACGACGATGCGCGCACCCCACAGACATCGTGGCGACCGTATTCCGCGTGCATAAAGCATCATTCATCACCGCAAAGCCACCATCAACCTCGCAGGAACGCTGAGCATTCCGGCAGGCGACAGTTGTCAAAATTCGAGGATCAGTTCTATGGTAGCCACGGTGCGACACTGATTTGTTAGCCATCGAGAATGGTGAAACCCGGGCGTGCCGCGGTCGAACCAAGAAGGTTGTGATGCGCTTTTTGGGCCGCCGCGGCGTGTCCGTCTTCCGCCTGTTGCACAAAACGACGATCACAAAATCCGCATGATTTCCGCGCCAGAGATAAAATGTTTGGTCCCGTTCAAGACCCAATCACCGTCCATCGCGTTTGGGCCGAAACAATTTCATGCCCCGCACATCAGACCCTCATCGGGGCTCGGTCATGCAACGGCCATCCATCTTATCCCGCGGAATGGCGGGGGTAGAGTAGCGTTCGAATCTGATCCTCTTCGCAGGGCCATCAGATATTCTGGCGCCGCCCCGAAGAGTGTTCAACCCATAGAAGCCGCGCCCCAGCTCCGCGCAACCAGTGCGAATTCACAATGATGGACAAACCCGGCGCCGCCAACGCTTTCGGGGAATGTTGCAGGCATAAAACCCAGATTCGATCGTTTTTGTTTGATGCACTGCGCGACGTATGGGGGACTTCGCTTGTGCGCGTCTACCTCGGCCTCGTGGGGGTAGATTTCGTTTTCGACCCAACAGACCGCACGGTAGAGGACGCTCATGTCTTGCTCTTCGTCAATCCAAAATGCATTCAGGTAAGCTCCGTCTTTGGATAGGCGGCCCTGGCCGCAATGAATTGATGTTAGCTTGATCACGACATTCGCCGCAGCGGTCGCAGGACTTGCGTGTCTCAAAACTGCTGCAGCAGGAACTGATTGGCAGGTTTTCCACGACATCGCATCGGTATTTTTCCAATTCAAGGAAACAAGCCGCAGCTTTATTACCTGCACCCTCAAGAATGGTTGTGACAATGTTACGTTGTCGCCTGGCATGGCATTCATTGGGAACTGGTGTGGGTATCGGCGGTAAAATAATGAGGCCGATTTGATGTAGGGCCGCATCGGCCCGATCATTTTTCATCACAGGGCGCGGCTGCATCCGACCACAAGTGGCCCATAGCGCTTTCGTCATGTTGCCGTGTAATTCAGTCAACAATGGAATGGCGGCGGGCGACACTGATGATGGGTTTTGGTAAAGTCAGGATCACTTTGCCTCAAGGGCGGGGTCCATGCGCATTCAAACAACGCACTATTGCACCCATCGCGGCCTTTCAGGGATCGCATCATCGACACAGATTTGTCGTCGCGACATGCGTTCAGCTCGCGGATCGTATGTGCCACCTTGCTTGTCTTCCGAGTTGACTGGCGATCATCTGCCCAATTCATCGGTTAGTTCAGGGCACATCCATTAATTTTGGTCCAGGGCCATGCAGCAGGCCCGACTGTTCGTCATGAAGTGGGGCATACCCGGCTTCACCCCCGCAGCGGTAGGTTTCGAACAAACCCATCTGCCCCCAACGCAAGCCAAAGCCAAACCGGATCGCGTCATTCAATTTCTTCGCGTGTGGCATCCCGTCTTGATCAGCCAAAGCGCCTCACGCCCAGACAGCATTCGAGGAAATCGGATCGGCAACATGTGCGTCGAGTCCTGTGCGCACCTTCAGTGTTTCATGCCGATTTCAGCGGCACCGTATGCGCGGCGCGTGTCGGTGGCATCTTCACCGACCAGTTCGTAAGCGGGCAACAGATAGAACAGGATGAACGGTGCGCGACGAAATCTGGTTTGGGCGCACACGCCCCCTGCTGAAGCTCGGACGGTTTGAAAACCCTGACGTCGAGAAACCGAGATAAGCGGTCTTCTGTGGCACCATGGAGTCTGGATATTCGTTGAAGATTTGTGCTTCATCTCCAGGGCGTTCCGGCGCGGGCTTTCTTGAATCCAGTGCTGCGCCTGCAAACGGATCGGCATATTTTGGGACGATCTTAACCTCCCCTCGGGCGCGGCAACGCGACCTCGGATAAGGGCGGCAAGGATCGTCGGCGCGTCGCCATGACTCACTGCATTTTTGCGTTCGGCTTCGGGATCAGGGTCGAAATCGACACGTCCCATCCGACATGCAACCGCGCGCCCAACCGCCGCAATGAAGCTCCACCGCGATGATTGCGCTTGCTGTGTTTGTCATTCGTCGTTGCCTGCTTTGTCAGGGCAAGTTTTTGCGCACGCATCGGGGCCATGTGGTTTAGCCACCCATGATTTTCGCATGATCGACACGGCAACGCGAAACAAGCGCTCGTTCCGTTGCGAGTCGCTTTTCCAAGCACAGTATATCCTCTAGGCCCGACGCGCAACATCCGCCGCCAAACAGATATGCAGGGGCCACATAAGGGTTCGTCACGCCATCGAAAAACGGGACAGTTCCAAGTCGGCAGGGAACGAGTTGGGTTGACCACGCCATAAAGAGGTTCAGGTCATTGGGTGCGCCCTCCACGGAATGCCCACTGCACAGTATGCACCAGCGCGGGCACGGGACCAATACACATCCAACCAGTTGTTTCGCTACAAAGGTGACCCGGTATCAAAAGGCCTCGACTCCGGCTTCACGCCAAGCGTTCCATACGCGCGGCCATTGTCTCAGCATGCCAGGCGTGTTTGTCTCACATAATCGGGGCTTCTGCAAAGTTCATCGTACGCAATCGAGGGTGCAAATTTCGGGAAGGCAGTCTTCATATGCGCCAGCGTTCCCTCCGCGCTGACCATGTCGGGTGAGCGTCATTCAGCGGCAGTGGTGCGGACGGCGGGCCAAATACCATGTCACCGCCCATGCCTGCGTGTGAGTTCATAGACCACATCGAAATCTGCATCGCGGATGCGGTTCAGTCACTTTCGCAGGTGAGAGCTTCGGGATCGCGTGAGGAAGCACCGACGTTTCAGGATCGAGTTACGTGCAATGCAACAAACCGCTGCTCCGGCCTGCGGCGCGATGGCCGAATTGGCAATCTGTTCCGGGCCTGCGATGGGAACATGGGCGAGCGATCCTGCATGCTGCCAGAGTCCGGGACGCCGCAGGTGATAAAAACATCACGGCGTCTATGTTGCAGGGGCATCTTAAATTATCCTCTCAGATTTATCCGAATAACTTTACACGGATTGATCAGTCGGGGTGTTGCGTGTAGACATAAAAACATGCATTCAAAGACAAATCGCCCTTCGATTCTGTAACAACGACGTGCTGGCTTTTTGAATGGGTTCTCCATCAATGTTCTGGCCAACACGTGGAAGCCGTTTCGCACCACAAAACACCATTACCTGTTCAGATGCCCATATCAATTGGCGCCTGCCTTTTCGCTTGAAGGAGGGCTTGTGCGGTACTTTCGGATGGGATTGTTGGTTCAAAACGAAATGGCCACAGAACCAGACCGCCGTGTGATTATCTTATGGTGACCAGCCAGCTATGCCCACCTCGCACTCTGTAGCAGTTCAGGTCCTGACCGGCTGAGCGCCGTTTTCACAAACGCCAAATGGCTGGTTGGGCTCGATTATGGGTCGTGCTTGCGGCGGCTGTGGCAACTGAAACGGCAGGCGGCGACAATCCAATGGGCATCTTTTTGAAAGCTTATCAGAGGACGGTTTCGCAGGTAGATGACGGCAAGAGCAGGTTTGTAGATAGGATGGAAACCGGATTCACCTGCCGGGGGAGCATTGGCGTCTCTTTGAACCTGGTCCATTACCCGGATCGGGCGCACTGCGGAGCGAAATCATTACGTTCTCGGATGTCGTCAAAGGGCCTTTTTCTGCATCAAAAAAACCCCCAATCAGCCGTTTCGGGGAAAACGCCGGAAACCAACATACCCGTTTAGCGACTCAAAAAACTGGTGTTCTCGTCTGGCTCTGTGTAAACTGAATGGGACCAGAATATTGAGTGAACCGGGCCTGTGCCCATTAATCCCGCGCGTCATCCGCGCGTCACATTGGGGTTCACATTGGAAAAGGCCTTGCAAAAGACGGTATCGCACGGGCAGTTGGAATGCAACGGCCCGGTCAGGTCTTAACAAAGACATCAGGGCGCACTGGAAATCGCTGTCAGGGGAAGCTTGGGTACGGAGAAAGCACACCCAATCTGTCCATCGTCTGAGATTGCCGCGCCGGTTAATTTTGCGGGTTTACGGAAAACGCAAGTTTCCATTGACCACGGCGGCCTTTAAGAACCAGTTTTGGCACGAACGCCAATGGATATGAGAATAGATGATCGACTCTACCATCTCTCTCTT
>Ga0163217_1014113_pt1 | contig 10439 bp, 5 predicted proteins | sample SynspAceP_FD_185933 | JGI IMG/M metagenome (GOLD analysis project Ga0163217, IMG submission 185933) | Saline lake microbial communities from Ace Lake in Antarctica - Synechococcus sp. Ace-P (PacBio error correction) | ecosystem: Environmental > Aquatic > Non-marine Saline and Alkaline > Saline ... | reverse complement strand
CATGGATTCGCAGCCACTACGAACTACTGGATTATACCCGACGAAACGTCCTTAAGCTGCATGGCATCTCAACTATGAGCTCTCATATAGTTAAAAAAGCACGAGATACAAAGATCCGATACCACCGATCTTACACAGCTCTCACTTAACACTATGCGACATATCGACTGAATATTGCTTAATATCAGTCTTCTGACTCAGCACTACATCCCCTCCACGCTCACACTTCCACAAGATGTCAAGAATCATTGTCTTGTAATGGAGACACCAAAGTACCAAGATACCTCAGTAAGGCCTGAAATACATCGCTGCAGAACGAAGTTTACAATCTCATACAAAGCCCGATCGCGCTGGAGTCACAATACCAATAACTCTTTACAATGTGTCTTACTATCAGGTGCGATGAATTCGGGGCATCAGCGATGCATGTGCTCAACCGCAAACTGAATCTAGTGCCGTCACACTCTACGGAGAGCGGATCCCCAGCCTCAATTCTCCCATACGGTTCTATAACTACTCATTCTCTTGCGCAACAGACAAATAAATTCTCCGCTAATCTATAGTGTGTTTTTAGTACAACCAGTCCACACTCATATCCTGTGCGCAAAGCGAGTCCTATACACCCCAGATCATACCCTTTCCAGGTCCGAGTTCAACATAAACTCTCAATTCCACGTGTATACAGCCCACAGCCTTAGTATCCGGGGCGGTAGCCCCCTAATATCAAGCGTCGAGAGAACTGTATACGTCACCCGGAGCGATTTAACTAATAGAGTTAGATATAGCGCCAGTCAGTAAATAGTCTGACATCACCTAACATCCAAATTCAAAACCTTCACACTCCTATATCATAGAGCCCCTATCCTTAAATTACAGGTCAAAGCAGGCAATCCTTAGCAAGACATCGGCCTCATACACTTTTGTACGATCTGGTAGTCTCCGCTAACCTTTGTCCCCACGGCAACAGCCTTTCACCACCTTCCTCGCCATTGATAACTCAGCTACGGAAATACCTTGTCCTCCTCACATAAAGTGATAGCAAGCTGCTTACTGTCTATCAGATCCTATTAAATAACTTCACGCCATGCCGCCGTCCAGTCTACCTCCTCCTATCTGAACCTATCCTCGAATAATATCAGCGCCCTTATGTCCGAGATTTCCATCGTTCAAAATTACTATCCACTAGCTAAGCTATTAAAGATCAGAAAGCTCATGAAATCCATATGCTAGAAGGTGCAACAAATAGCTCCTCAATTCATAGCGACCTGGCCTAGATCGCATACATTCTCGTAATAAGTGAGATCACATTGACACATTGCCCTAAATGTTATATATGTACAACCTTGCTCAACTGAAACCATGGCTAGGCCGCAACTAAAGTACACTTAGCCAATGAACGCTCAACCGATAATCCCGCACAGGGATCTGGAAAATGCCTTACAAATTATCGCCATGCTAGCCTCGTCCAAGATTTAACTTGCACGTACTTCGATCTCCTATCATTGATACACCCAGAAATAGCCTGGCTCTGTTTGTATAACGTGTCTCTTTCGTTTTGGCGCTCAATAATTGTCTTGCAGAAGCCATCTATTATGATCAATATCCAATATATTTTCAAATGATTACTAGCGCAGCCGATGAATCCAAAGCGTGTAATCACAAATGACTCAGAGTTAGGAGCACTAGCACGCCATTAGTGTTCATACTAGACACTGATTGCATTGTCGTAATATCAGCAAGCACTTCACGTCTATCCATGATTACCCCGTTTTACAGAAGAATGTAAGCTCCTAGTGCTCAGAAGGCCCTGATTCGCCTCTTGAACACCTAATATCTGTCAAAACGTTACAAGCGTCGGAAATTCTAACTATCAGAAACCAAACACTAAACGCCCAATCTAACCTAAAACATCCATATGTTACTTAATACACATTCCTACCATCTCAAACCATACCTTGTGTATATCTCCCACTAATATCCGATTTAATGACTCATCCTCTACATCCTTATTCGTACTCAGAATAACTGATCTTGACTTCCTCAATCAGAGCTTTTATTAAGTCCTCTAACTTCATCCACACAATCTACCACCCACAGCAAATCAATCTCCTGACAGTTCAATCACCATAGCATCACTGTCGCACTGCAAGTTATGAATTAAGTTGTCGAAATCAATATCAGTACGCTATCGCTCCTGTATTTCGGTATCCAGAGTCTTGATTAAGTATCGAACAATACCATTAGCTCATCCCCAAATTCTCTCGGTGAATGTTCGTAAGCACCTAATATGAGCGAATCACTGGAGAGGTACATCCCTCATTTCTGACTGTTAAAGCGAGGACAGCTACTGGTCAGACGCGAGACACAATTATAGACTTAATAGAATAAGGTAACCTAACTACACTCAGATCAAACTTTGAACTGATCTGAAAGCTTCAGACACAAACGAATGCCTGTGACTATGCCAAATTTCAGAAAAGACACATATGTAACACCTAAAACTCTTTCCTCACTAGACACGGCTACCATATATCCGACAACATTCATCGAATACACTCTGAAACTAAGATGAACACACTAGATATCAACTCACTTCAGCTATCGAAACGTGTCTCCATAGACCCATGATCATCCGAAACATGGACGAGACTCCCCATCGAACTCTGACTGCAGCTACACTAGCTTCACGATGCCAACCAATAGTAGAGATAAGATAGGATTACTTAAACTGAGTTCACTGTGACTGCTCAGTACAGTGAAACAGCACGAGAGTATAGACCGCGGCTAACTCCAGTAAAGACAATCAAACTGATAGGTGAACGACTCGCTACACCTATTGGAGATACACATTACATCTTAGTCATGCAGCATCCCTTATGACTATACTATAGGTCGTTATCAGAGTATAAGCATTCAATGACGCACTTCGCATTGAGAAATTCGTAGACTATGTTACTAAGATACGACTATAATTATTAGCAGTTCCTACGTCACTAACTGAGATCCACAGATAAGAATATCACTCTCACATGCTTCGTCATCCACTCCCCAATTTCTACACACAAAATTCGAGGAAATCGACAAACCATCGACATTCAGCCTCACATATTGTACATTTCAATCAAGGACGATACTACTAGCGCTACTAGAACTAAAGATTCAATGCTAACCTCTCAACCCCAACCAGCATGGCGAGTACTCGATTCACGAATACAACGTTCAGGCTCGTATATAGACACTAATCAACTAAATCACTATCGCCGAACGGGAATCGAGCTAACTTAGTCAAGTACACTTAACCCTACACTACATGACAAACATAGACCCAACTTCCTTAGATTAATAGAAGCAACAGAAGACCTATCCAATATGACCATTTAGTACAAAGTAATTCACTCATTATTGCGCCTATGCATTTTCAAAGCATAAGTCCTACTAGAGTTGTTGTAACAGAATATCAATTTCAGCTCCAGTAACCACGATCTTCGCTCCGTCATATACAGCATGTACTAATATCACTTATATACTGAGAACGAGACAATAGACTTTTAAAGATAGAAAATCAACATAGCCCAAACCTACTCATATCTGTCCGAATCACAAACTTATAATCTCTATATCTATCCATTAGAATCACATAATAATGCGCAGAGCACCTTGACTTAAAACAGCAGCATTTTCGAAGTGTACTATAGAGTCCAATACCGAACCATTATTCAGTAAGTATCTTTACGCATCTTATTCAAAAATTACTACTAATGCATACATAGACGACATCTCCAAGCAGATATGGAGAGCTTTATCCGCTGATATGACTAGGAATATGAGTTTGACATATCGTTTAGATATTAGTGCGACTGTTATAAAGCGAGAGAGAACAACCCTAGCACAAACTAGGTGCGCCGATCTCTTTGCGTATTACTACTATCAAAGGGCGCGATGCTGTATCAGTACCGTATCCCAGAACGCATTGTTATCGTGCTGAGATACTAAAAAGCCGAGATAACGCGCATAGCAACCACTATCAGTTACTGACCATGACAACTAATTTATGCACTATGACACGTAACTGCTCTAAATGGACCAATACCAATAGCATACCAACCGACCTCGAGAATAGCATTGTCAGTTCCAGCTTTATATTACTCTAACAGATCTGTCAAGCCCTGAATACAATATAACAACCCTGAAGCCCCAGGAAAAAGAATGCACATTTCAAACCTTAACTACTTGCGTTCGCCATACCCCCGTTCAATAAGTCAGAAGTACTAGACGATACAACTATTTGCATTCCAGCCTGCTACCTGAGCCAACGACTAGCCTAATAAGCACACAAGAGAAAGCTAACACTGACAACGCTAATTATACTAATTAAGCCAATCATTACCTTAGGCTGATTATAGAAACGATTTTGGCTGACGACGTGGCTACATTACTACTCGAAAACATCTATTAATGTATAGCATTAGCTAAACGCAATCGATAAAAGAAGAAAGGATTCCAGTCTAAACGCGTTAACAAGCCCGACAGAATCTAAATGCATGGCACGTATCCACAGTAGTAACGCACTTCATCAATCACGTGAATCTATATAATTGAGCAGAAATACTCTGTCTAACTCTCCAGATCATACTACCGTACATCATTGCAAACTTACATGTATGTGGATGATGACAGACCTAGACCCGATGCTCTAGCTAGACCTAACAGTCACTCTACGAAAGCTGCTGTGCACACGCCCATAGGTTGCATATCATTGAGAGACAAGATACACTTTTACAATTACTCATCATCTATGTCATGACGCAGAGCTTAAAGCGGTACTCTTCTCTATGCAAACTATATTCATTAGCCGATTATAGCTAAGACTACCTATGCTGACAAGCCTACCTGAGAGATAACGCACGTGCCTAATTAGACACGAATGACGCGTTTTTAGACTGAAGTGCACTCATATCCACCAATCAATGCGTCTATTTCTTTCTGCATATGATAATTACAATCCTATATAGATTCCCATCAGTACACCTTATATGCTCAGAGAGAATTAGCATGACGACCTTATCTCTCATAGTACACAACCTATCTGGTTATTAACACAGATCCGGCCAAGATTATCGCCTTCAGCTATTCAAGCATGAGGATAACTCAGTTGAAGTTACGCCTCGAAGAACACGTGATAGACCAGATCCTGATATTGCTTAATCCGCACAGCACATCGTTCTTTCGATAAAGACTTAACGCAAAGATTGAAACTACGTTTATCACAACTACAACTCGAAGGTAAATCATCAGTTAATGAAGTAATACGCACCAGTACATCCGCTATATAATCAAATCCACCAGGCTGCAGCAGAATGCCGCACGTAGCTATGTATAGATAGGTACCATATGTATTCACTCCATATGTGTGACGTTTCGTTACGATATCACATATAGTTTAACTGGTCCGAATACATGTACACAATGATCCGAGGTGAATTTTGCAAACACATATTTAATCCCAGATACACTGACTATATGTATTACTTATGCCTCAGCTACTATTGAAGCTTTCTAGTTTGCCCCCCTACGTCAACCTAACTGAAAATAGTCGACCAATGCTGTCTATACTGTGAGATAAGTTGCCTATGACATACTCTGAAGACACCTAGCTCGATTCGAATTCACATATAATTTGAACTAATTAGACAGTTCGCTGCGAGCTTTTTTAGTCGACCTATGCAAGTTTACTGAGTCTTAATCATTCATTAAGAGGCAGGTAAGAGCGCGCTAGTATCGGTAAAGCAGAGATGCCCCAGTATTTCGAGCATAGTAGACTAGACCAACGATTCGTAGCCTAGAAGATAGTGCTCACGGGGGGTCACGCAGATTACTAACTTATCTTCATAACCTTACTCCTGAGCAGCTCCTACGATTCATGAACGAAATAATTTTAAAATGGATTAAACCCTACTAATTTTACTATCTCTATACATGTTAAGCTGTGATCTTTATTCTCTATACTGCAGTCAGCCTTCTCTTATAGTACATAAGCATTGATAGTATGCGTCAATGATAGATAAAAAATCCGTGAAGGGGTCTGGCGGCATAATAAGTAAAGTATATATATAGTGAATATCAAGGCGTCAGTGACTAAGATAGATTACAAATGTCGCAATCATGAGCACTCTATATTAGAGACATTCATAAGATCATGATACAGGCAATGTCTAGTGTCCCAAATATTCAATATTACCACAACGTAGCATATATATACTCGCCACATATTATGAGAGACATCATGTTCAGAGTCATTGATAATCCGGCTTGTTAAATATCCAAGCATATGTGCAGAATTTGCGATTATCAGCTCTATTCCTTTCTCACAGTAAGGCACGTACACCAAACTACTACTGATGCATATAGTTAATACGTGAGAATGCGAATAATATATACCACATTATCCATGTATGACGTGATGAAATCCACTAATTGATACTAATTATCAATTTATTTTTCTCTTGATTATGTTTTTTATTGTCCTTGTTTATAGATTTTCAGAATATTCCTATTTTTAATGTTTTTTCCCATGCTATCTTTAGACGCTGTATATTGATAATAGGTGCTATATCTATCTTATATATATTTTTTATTTTTATTATTGTTTATTAGATGTACACTAATAGATCCATGTTTATTGACATGTCTATGATGGCGACTGATCATGGAACATTTCGCAATTTACAATCATGCTGTATCGAGATAAGGCATTTTCTGATATTTCTAAACTAACGAACTACGAGGATCACTGGTAATGAGAATATCATTAATACGACATATAAATGCAGAGAAACTTGCTACATCAAAAATTAAAAGACTATTATTACAAGACCGTCAGTGTCTTTCATCATGTAAATGATCAATATTCTGTGCACCAAAACTTAATGTAGCTTGCCAGCAGTCATATATCTCCACTTATCTCACAATAATCATACAGCTCGAATGGAACAACCAGCACTCAGACCAATATGTACAGCATTTCGCATACCGGATAGTGTCTATAGCGTCATTAATTCCTCCAATTATTCTAGGCGCTATTAAAACTGGTCAAAAGACACATCATCCCGCCCACGCACCCCCACAGCATCCTTGCCTCCTTCTTACTTTCCTGCTTAATAGAGATCTATCTTGATGGCGTAAATGACTTGATCTCAGTTCGTCAAGCTATTGAACTAAATAAATCAGCACCAGTCACTATGCTACTTCGCCACTGCACTGTCGAACGCCTGTAACGAACATATGACAGAACTGTCTAGCAGCCTGGCCAGCGCGTAACAATGAGCATTGGCATGCTCGTATATACTGCATAAATATCAAGAGTATCGCTTTCTCCGACGAGCAGTACTGTCTTGTGAGATATCCATCTCCATAGCACACTATTTGTCAACTGATATAGTGCGCAACTTGGATCAGTACAATCCTTCAAATAATAATAGTCATCTACTACACATTCTTTGAGCGATTCGCCTCGTGATAGTTCCCGTTGGTTCAGCTCAAACTAGGCCTGAATCGCAGAGAAAAGACAACCCATATTAATAATCGACAATTATATTTGTACAGAAATTACACCTTGCATTGGCGGCGGATTATTCGCAGAATAGAACTCTATTATCGTCTGCCTTATAGTGAGAGAACAACCATGATAGAAAGCGTTCCACAAATACAGGAGAAACAATTCACGCTTCTTACAGGCGTACCAAAGTTATATTAACATCCCCTTAGAAGAGTTACAAGGAACAAACGTAGCAATCCAAGACGGTAATTTCGGAATTATATATGTGTTTCTTGCATTCGGATTGAGCAACCAAACGGACCTATCACAGACGAAATCCAAAAGAACTTATAAAACCTTATTATTAGAGACCCTATCCCAGGATATTCAGGATTACAATAATATAGTATATAATTAAAGTAAATAAAACTTATACACTGATTAAGAGGAAGTCAAGTAATAAAATAGGAAGAGTATTAGATGAAAAGAAATATTCTTGCATGCTACTTGTTTCCCTTGTAACCTCTTCTTAAGGGATGTTAAAATACTTGGACGCTGTAGAAGCGTGAATGTCTTCTCCGTTTTTGAACGCTTCTATCCATGGTGTTCTCCTCACTATAAGGCAGCGATAATTACGTAGGTCTATCTGCGAAATAATCCGCGCCAATAAGGTGTAATTTTGTCTCTTTGAATAAATGCCTTTCACTACCTGTCTTGCCCCTTCTGTGCGTATGGGAATGTTTTGAAGGTTTAGGTGTTGCTGCTTAACTGCCCGTAGCTGCTACTTGGTTTGACATTAATCTGTATGTACCCTTGCCAGTGCTTTCTTCTATTTGTTCGGTAGTGCGTTCTACATAGGTCTCTTTAGTTTGCCCTAAGACCACGAAAAGTCCAATACGCTGCCGGATAATTTCATGTCCTTTGACAAATAGACAATACATCTTCCGCTGTAGAATATGACCGTTTTGTCTTTTTGGGTTGTCCACCAGCTTTAAATTTGTCGAAAAAATTTCACCCAATGTTGGGGTGAACAATATTGAATTCTTGCCCTTGCTCCTGTAAAATCTTGATTCCAAGTTTTTAATGTCGTTTGTCCCAAATCCTGGCGAGCGAATTCAAAAATGCCCTTATCCAAATTGACCTTCCTGTTCCATGTCCGCAAGACATGTAAAAGGGGAATCTCTATATCATTAAATAATTCTTCGGTGTTTGCCCTCTTCAATTCAGGTCTTAAAGGCTGGCCAATATGAAAAAAGTGAATCGATCCTCTACAGCATATCGGTTTTGTTTGTCCAAGGGAACATCCCCTCATGGATAATTGATTTTTTCCTTTTTTTCGATTAGTCGGTTGTATGGAAATAGGCGTATAAATTTAAATAAGTTTCCGCCAACCACATTCCATATTGTGACGCATATCTGGGTTATTGAGTAATGGGCCAGCATGGTATCAAAACAATTTGCCTTTACGGTTACATTGTAATTGCTTGCAATACCTTGATATCATAATTTTAAAATTTTGGCCAATTTTTTCAATACTTTCAGTTCAAAAAATAAAGGTCGCAGTTGTTCAAAATTAACTTGAGCATCGAGCTGTCTCGGAAGGGAAAACATAGAATCCTTTGCCGGCTTCCAGTAAAGGCAATACACTACCAGCTCTGCTGTAAGCGATTTAACCCTGTAGTTTCTGTATCGAAACAAACGGAGATTGCTTTGTTAAATTTTGGATAAAAAGTTCATAGCCATGCCCTAAGAACGCTTTGTATACGTGCAAAACATTCAGTAATATTCTTCTGCGGGATACTTCCTTAATGTACCCCCATTACTTGTCCGTCACCACCAAATAAGGAAAATTGACCACCACCTGCCCGGCAGTTTCTTTATTGAAGCTGGGCTATCTCCTGTTTCCGTTATTTTTTACTGCCCTCATCAGAGCCTCGCGAACAGAGCTTTAGAATTTGGTCCTTAAGTCTTCGGAATTCCAATTCCTCGAATATCTCCTGAACTTTTATCACCATCGTGCATGTGAGTTTCATAATCCTTGGCATTAAGGTTACATCGCAATCTATAAATATAGTAGCGAGTTTTTTGGATAGGATTCCAAGTTCGCGCATTTTCTTGACCTTCTCCTTCAATTTTGCCTCTTTTCAGCTATCTGTATTGGCAAGTAAATTTTCCATGAACCGAATTCCTCAATAAATTTTTTTTAGCGTTTTATCACCAACGCCTGGTACCCAGGATGTTGTCACTGCATCGCCCATCATCCAAATAATCTATAACCTGTTCGGGACCGTTCAACGCCAAATCGTTGGACTTCGGGGATTACCCCATATTTCTATGCCGTTTCCTAATGCGCCGGCCCTATACATAAAGATGTGTTCGGAGACCAAGACTGTTTCCAAAATCTTTATCAGGGTAAAACCATGAATACCTTATAGTCTTCCTTTTCAGCCTGCTTGCCAAGTCCAACATATATCGTCAGCTTTCCTTCCTGTAATTCCAGACAGAATATGGCATGGCCTTTAATATGTTTTGTATGTTAGGTACCGCAATTTTTATGGCGTCTGAGTGGCATCCCTATTGCTTTATTCGCAAAAATTTCCTGTACGTCGCACTGCCCCCTTGTCAGAAACCAAAACGCCAAATGTCTGGTTTTTCCCTTCTTATAACGTCCATAAAGAATTCATAAATTCCCATTATGCAGAAGTGTCCATTCCCTTGAGTTTATTCTTGGATTTCTTGCATAACGTGCGTAAAACCACGAAAAAAAATGAGCGCGTATGCAATTCAAGTAAGAAAAGTCTTTTTTTGTTCTGCCATTATTTTTGATTCTTATTAAGATATGCGTTCTGTGAAATTGATATTTAGGATTCAAAAAATCTCCGTTGTATTGTTGCTTTGCCCAGCC
>Ga0163217_1099476_pt1 | contig 10442 bp, 10 predicted proteins | sample SynspAceP_FD_185933 | JGI IMG/M metagenome (GOLD analysis project Ga0163217, IMG submission 185933) | Saline lake microbial communities from Ace Lake in Antarctica - Synechococcus sp. Ace-P (PacBio error correction) | ecosystem: Environmental > Aquatic > Non-marine Saline and Alkaline > Saline ... | reverse complement strand
TATGCCCTATTTCGCCGCGTGCATGGCCCGCCCTGTTTGCTGCGTGCTGCCGAGGGGGCATAAATTACGAAACAGCTTTTGAGTGAATTTGTCTGTCTGAGGCGTACCTTACGGTTCGCAGCGCTTTTTGCAGCGGTGCTTGCGCGGGCACGCGGCGGGCTGATACCGGTCGATCCCGAGTGAAATTGATCGGAATTAGACCGCGCCCATTGACAGGACTTGTCACCGAGAAGCATCCCCGGCTTGAAATCAAGAACCTTCAGCGCGCCTATTGGCGGGGCGGCTGTCAGTGGATGGACGTCAGCCTGAAGATAAATGCACGGGCAGGTGGACCTGCCTCTGCTGGGTCCCGTCGCGGCTGCAGCAAAGTCGACCATCGCTGCGGAATGATCAGCGGCGGTGTCGAGATGACAGGGACAGCGGCACGATCCATATGTTCGGACGGCAAGCTGATTTGCGACACGGTGCTTTCCGCGTGAGCCGCCCGAGCGGCGCGAGATCGGGTTGATGTTTCAGGACTTTGCCCTGCTTTCCCGCACCTCTGAGCGTAGCCGATAACGGAGGCTTTGGCCTGAAAACGGGCAAACAAGGGCTGAACGCGCCGCCCGCCATCGAAGAACTGTCTGAGAAGCGGTGTCACCTTTTGGGTTCCATCGACGCGGCTACCCACATCGCTGTCTGGCGAGTTGAACAGCAGACGCGTGGGCGCTGGCGCGCTTTGCACCTCCCGCGGCCCCAACGATTTACATGCTGCCATGGACGAAGCACTTTCTTCCGGGTCTTGATAACCGATTCTGCGGGATGACATCCGCGACGAGAACGTTGGGTATTTTGGAAAAAGAGAAGGCCACCGCCGTTATTGCTCGGTGAACTCACGAACCCGAATAAGCCCATTGCGCATGAGGCCGACAAAATCGCCGTTGATGGCGGCGACGGTTAGAAATCGCTTGCAACAGGGGGCCCCCTATAACGTCTTCACGCGCCCTGATCGATCGTGCCTCCGGGTGCGTTTTTTCTTCGGACGCCAATGTGCTGCGGGGCCGAAGTTACGGGGGCGCTGGCCGCATTACGGTCTCTTGGCCGGTTACCTGGCCCACCGGCGTACCAGATGGAACGCAGGTTTGGATATTCGCTGGTTTCCGGCCCAGGCATTTACGATACGGACTTTGACGCGGGGGGCAAAGGCGGCCTTTAGCGACGTCTACTGCATTGGGACAGCGGCCCGCGCTGTGGCTCCGCCCGTAGCGCAGGAGGTTCAATGGGCCAATTGGAAAGTCTGGTGGATATTCGTAATTGCCGACCACCTGACAGGCAGCACCCTGCGTGCCACCCGTGCCATTAATTGTCTCCGCCCGCATACCGCGGGGCCGTCCATGTCGGCTGACCGTGCGCCGTGCACCGCTGTTTGGTCTTCCCAGTGCATCCTGTTGAGGTAAAACGCGGAAACGCCTGTCTGTGGTGTGCAACGCGGAAGATACCTTCGGCTAGACGGATTCTAATCCATTCGACGGGCTGGCGGCCGCGTGTGAAACAAGTTCGGGACAGCGGGGTGCGTGTCTTTCGATTCAGGTCAAGGCGAAGGGTTTCAGTTATTCTCGTTACGCTTCATTCCAGCCTTGACAGGAGCCAGCTGCGCGGCCCGTGCGGTACAGGGGGCAAAGGGGATTGCAAAACCCACGTCACTGAGCGTCCGTCGTCGGCATTATAGACGATCCTTTGAGTTTTCATGGCGTACGCGCGGATTGGGGCGCCGAAGTACCGGCAGATGCGACATCCGCGTGCGGCATGAGCGAACAGGGTGTTCGACCCCGATTGCAGCTCCAGCGCTGTTCTGGATGGCGCCGTTTTCACGGCCAGCCAGCCGCGTCAGATCTTTTGGAGCGAGGATGTTCGCGGCTGCCTGCAAGCTCGGGATCGGTGGTGCAAGGCAACAAACGCAGAGGGCAAGCTGCAGGGCCTCTATCTCTTCTTTGCGACAAGGGACACGGCAGGCAGGCACGGTGCGCGGTGCGTCAACATGACTGCGATTCATCTGAATCCGGTTCACCAACCCCATAAGATCGAGGCCATGGCCGACATGGGGGCAGAGTGACCTCTGAGGCATTGCTGCCGCCCGAGCATGGCTGCGCGCCAAAGCCGCATGCGGGCAAGATTCATCCCCGTGAGGCACCACAGCGACTGCCGCTTGATCGAGACTGGCTGGCGGCGCAGGCTGGTGGGTTTCGGGCATGGGAGTGGGCGAAAGACGGATATTCTTCATCTATCAGGCTTCGCGTTCCATATTGAACCTAATGCGGGTTAGATGACAAACTCTCCACCTGCCGAAGTCGACCTTGAGATGCTTGTCACGTGCCTTTGATTGACGCAAGGATTAGTGAATGGACGCCGGCTGTAATGCTCACGCAATGAGCAGCGGGAATCGGTTCTTTTCGTATGGGGGACAGGTTCGCTGTTTGGTGCCGGGTCGGCGCTCAGCCGCCCCAATCCCATTTGACGCCACTTACCAACTGCTCGCTTTCCTCCCCAAAAGGCCGCTTCGCCGCTTCGGGCCTCACTCAGCACGTAAGGCGCGACCTTTGCATCACCCGACAGGTCCCGCGCACCTCGCCAAAGCGGTATTGGCCCATAATATGCACCGCGTTTTTGCAGTCCTGACGCTCCGGCAGCGATGTACGCGGGGACGAGGCACCTTTTTCGGGCGATTGGGCCATCAGCGGAATTGGTGATCTTACTAGAGCGCCTTGGAAAAAAACCGGTCGGGCCATGTTTTGCAGGTTTGGTGTTGGAGTAAGCCCGGGAGGCAGCACAATGCTGAATCGCCATTTGCGATCCCGCCGCGTTTGCATGCCTGCGGTCACAACTCAAACGGGCAACGCGAGCGCAGGTTCGCTGCGCGCTCTCTCGCCTTTGCGCATAGCCGATGCGGTCGTAAATATTATCTCGTGCACGGCCTCCTCCAATATCGAAGATTAGTCAGAGCCTTCCCATCAAATGGACCGCCGGGAAAATGCGCGATGTGCTCGCAGACACACCATATGATGGTCGCACGACGCGGTGCGCCTCGGCGGCCTCGACCTATCAATGCAGCAAGCCGCTATGAATAGAAGAGCCATGGCACACCCAAAGTTGGTTTCCGGTTGCCAAATCTTGGCATTCTCAAACCCGTCGGCGCGGTTTTGCAACTGCGGGCGTGCCTGACATGACTGCCCGCGTTGGTTGATTCGAGGGGCGTTCGCGATCTTGTCACGAATAATTTTAGCCGTCTGGTTGATCTCGGCTGCGGCTGATGCGGACCGATGACAGAATCGCTATAGATCAAATTGCATACCATCTATCGGACCTGAACCTATATGGACCTTGCCCCGTCGCAGGGTCTTGGCTGCTGTTTGGATCATTGCTATCTTGCCAAGGAACGAACTTGCCAATACGACAATCTGCGCCAGCCTTGCACCAGATTGGGCTTGCGGGCCTTCCCTCAGCGAACCGATCCACGGAATTGTCCGCCCCTGTGATGACGTAAAAGTGGGAGTTTTGCCGATCGGAGGTTGGGCAGTCTCGGTCGACTCGTCCCAGTTCCGGGATAACCACGCTTACGGTAAGTAAAACCAGCGTCTCGCTGTTGGCCATATTTGAGGTACACGTTGGCTTCCTCGCCCCCGTGCGGAAGTTTTGGCAGACCCACGCGAGGCGCCGAGCTCAAGATTCGTGGTAAATCTCTCCAGGCGGGAGCCTACTGAGGGTATCTGCCAGAATTGTGAGCAAATTGTTAGATAGTAGCACTGCTCAGATAGTCGTAGTTTGACCCAACCAATACCCCTGTCAACTGCACCGACACGGTGAAAAACAGTGAACAGATGAGACAATCGATAAGACCGCACGCGCCCCTCTGAATCCTCAACGCTGCTCAAAACCGCCTTGCCCGCGCCCGATACCACGCGCACGGTCAAGTAGACGACGATGGAATCCGGACTTGTATTTGGCGCGCGCGAGGCTAGGGCCCGCGGTGGCGCGCCAGACGGCTGTATAATGCCTATCACCCGGCCAAAGGAAAGCTGTCTTGCGCCGCCTTCATTTGCGCCCACGCTGCCGATCAGGACCATTGCCGGCAGTCGAGGCGAACTGGTATGCGCCGACGGGACCTTGAGCGACAACGCTCGGTCGATGTACCTATTCGAGCCGTTTGCCGCGCCCTAACCCACGCGGTTCTGGGTATGCGACAGTGGCCCAAAGTTGCGCCTGAGTGTTGCCTTGACCTAGAATCGCTCGGATGGTGCCGATCGCAATACGGGCGGTGCGCTGCGCATGACGCAGTTGACTCTCCGAGAACTCGAGACAGCTGTGGACATCGCGGTGCAGATATGATCGCGACCGTCAATCAAGCGCAATAACGGACTAGCCGGGAGGTCACGCCGAAGCGTGGCCATCCCGCAACTTGCCACGTCGCACACATTGAAACCGACTTCCCAATTTTTAGCTCAACGAGCCGCTTCAGCCGCCAAGCAAGGAATGGTCGCGCATAGAGGGCGTCCCTTGAGGCGCGATATGAATGTCTTGAAGTTATACACTGGTTCTGGCCTTGGTCTTGATGAGGACCCACATTAAAAGGTCACGACGGGACTATCGCATCGATTCCGACCACAACTGCCCCAAAAACCCGACCCCAACGCACCCCAGACCTGTCGCACACCCCTCTCGACTTCTAGCCCCCCGACTCACCGACCCCAAAACCCACGTCAACGCGGCGGTTGAGAGGGAGCCAACCCGCGACATGCGGATACGTCGAGGTATTCTGGGAATCCGACAAAGTAAGGCGGGACAATTGCTGCCTCGAGGCTGCCATGCTTTTAAGAGGGTGACGGCACGGCATTCAGGGCACGCTTAGCTGGGGCATGTCGCGGGCAATATCGAGGGCTCTGCCTCGCGCCTATCGAGTTTGTCCATCCGTTGATGTCGGCTATTTCTGGGTTCCTGTTTGGCTCGCGCGCCGCCCCTTGATTCTGATCGCCGCGAATTCAGGGCCATGAGTGCGGGTTGTCTTGCCGGCGCTATGGCTCGCTGCGTATCGGCTCGCAGACTGATCTTGTTCCGGTTGTGACCGACCCGATCCAGCTGGACCATTCTGCGGGTCCTTGATCGGAGTTCTGCTTCTCGCGCGGCATCTATGTAGACCTCGGACGAAGGCTGGCCTCAACACGCCACCACAAACGAGGGACGCGCGGTCAGGCACCTGTCTCGCTATACGTTTTGGTTGTGCAGGATGGTCGGGATACGTACTGGCGGCAGGGTGATCCTTGGGCTTCGGATCCCACGGCATACCCTAATGCCTTTCTCATTCCCGTCGGTCCATCGCTTGATCGCTCGCCTTTCGCCCCGATTCCTGTTGTCGTGGTCGCAAACACTGGCCTTTGGACCACCACCGCACCCATGAGTTTTCGCAAGATCTTGACAGTCGTGCGCGCTTTGGCTGTGTTGGTGACACTATTACCTGCTCGAGCAGGGAATGTTCTCACGGCCGATGATATACCACCCGGAATGTCTCTGTGAGGTGTTTTGGCATCCGCAGGCCGGAGCCTGAGCCAATCGGCCGAAACGCAGGATATCGACCTTCGTGGGTGGCCTTCAATGTATGTGGGCGGGATGGTGATGCAGTATCCCATCAGGTTCATGAGGCCTCTGGGACCGCTATTTGTGGATCGGCGTGTTTGGCATCGTGTGGTGTCAGGTCTTGGTGTGCGGGGCGCACTTGTGGGATTTTCGGCTTGCGGCGGATTTGCCGGGCCTTTCTCGTTGGCGTCGTTTGTGATCGGCGGGACGGCAAACCAAACTTTATGCGCTGCTTGCTGGCCTATACCAATGACTAGCCTCGAACAACGAGGACATGGCGTGGCCTCCCGGTCGGCTTGTGTTCATCAGCGGATGGGTGCCCATCGCAGGCCCCGGTGATCAACCGGTTGGGTCATGAGCGTTTTTCGGGCGCGACCGGGTTTTTTTATGTTGCGTTTGGTCATCTTGATGACCGGGCGCTGACTCGGCTACCGCGCTCTCCTCCCCGCATGGACCCAGCGGGGGCCGCACCCTCGGTTTGAGGGATACAGAGCTCTACACCCCGATCTCACCCAGCTTCGACAACCAGTTGCGATGGAGGCCACCTAAAGAGGGTCTGGGATCGAGTTGATGACTAGAGGACAATTCCGAAGAGGACCCGCAACGCTGCCTGAAATTTTAGGCAGTTTCGTAAAAAGTGTCTGGACACGTAACCGATTTGCGTGACAGCGCGGGTTGTGGCCGTGCCTGGGAAGGCAATGGCAAACCTGAGCAGGAAAAGGCAGCAAAGGCAGGACTGCAAGGGCCCACAAGAGGTAACGCCACTACTGGCTCGAAGTTGTAACGCCCCCCGTGGATATCGCAGCGATTGCCGAGCTGGACGGCCAGATCACCGCGAAATTCGGCGATCTTTGCGCAAGCGCGTCAATGCAGGGCATTGTGTTTGAACACATGGTTGACGGAAGCCGCTTCGGCGTTCGCCATTATCATTTCTGGACCGACCAGTCTCCGCGCACATTTTTCGCAGGCAGGGCAAAGGCGCTTCAGGCCATCGCCGACGGGATTCGCTGCTGGGCGGGCAGCAAAGCATCCACTCTCTAGAAACGGCTGGGACATCCAGATTGCTGAGCCCGCGCGCCAATTCGTTCTATATGGCCCTTGATGCATTCGGTGACTGTCTCGTGGATCAAGGAGCGTCTGGTGTCGCCTGATCCTGTCGCGGATGCCTCTCGAGGGACCGGTGTTGATTAAGACTCAATCGTACCCACGCCCGCGCCCACGCGAAGTGATCTCGGAGTTTGGGTCGTTTTCCGTATGCGCGAAACGAAGCTACTCGGGCGGCGGCTTTCGCGAGCAGGGCGGGCAGAGCTCTCGTAGTTATCTTTGAGCAGACAGACCGGCCTACGGCTAACACCCTTCAATTCCCGCATGGCCCAAGCGGCCTGGCACTGTTGCCCCCGGCGCGGAACAGGCAGCAAACAACGCATGGCCGTCACCCGCTCAGACATAGGCGCCCGGCGTCCTGTTGCCGGGGTTTGGTCACCGACCTTGGTTTTAAGGCTTCTAAAACAAATTTAGTGGCGCGGAAGGGCCTAGTCCTCCAGCCTTCCGATTTGCAACCGAGCAAAATGTATGGTTCTTCCCTATGGGTGCGAAATCCTATGACTGGATTGTAATTGCGCAGGCCCCGGCGGCTATGTTGGCGCGCCGCGCAACGTTCGGGGCCGGCACAAACTGGGCCTCAAGGTTGTCTGCGTCGAGCGTGAACTACTTGGCGGTCTTGCCTTGACTTGGGCTGCATCCCCACCAAAGCCATGCTGCGGGTAGGGCGTCGTTAGGTGTATCCCATCTTATGCACTCCGGGCCCAAGGAATTTGGCACATCTCAGCCGCCCTCCTCGGGATCGTGGGAGGTCCATGACATTTTACGATCTGGACGCATTGGCGTTGAATGGCGCGCTTCGCGCAGGGGTTGCAAGCAGTTTGTATGATCTGTGCGCATTGGCCCATTGTTCAAGAAATGAAACAGGGCTTATGACGTCGTGAACTCAATGTGGGCTGAGATCGCAAACGCTTATCGTGGGCAACAGCATGGTTACCGTGGCAGACTGATCAGGGCGTCGAAGACCTGACCGCGCCGCCATTCATCGTCGCCACAACGTGACTGCGCGGCACGCACGCTTTCCGGCGCTTAAGAGGCGATTGGCGACTCTGGTCTCGTGACCCAAGCACGCTCTCTGGCTGCCCCGCCCGGATTGCCGAAGTGAATTACTTCTGGTTCATTCGGCATCGGGTTGCCCAATTCGGACGCTAGTCGAATTTTGCCAGCTTCTACAACACGCTTAGGTCCGACCACGACCGGTGGTCGGGGTCAATGACCGCGTTGGCCTGTGTGAATGGATGCCGAGTCAAGCGCCTTTGCCCGCAAAAAGGCCTTTCGTCAAGCAGGGCATTGAAGATCTGGAAAGGCGCATGGTTCAAGCAACTCCGGAACCGCTCGCCGGCAAGGCGTCGCCTCATATTCGAGGTTCGGTGGCGAAGATCGAGAAGCACGAGTTTTGACACAGCATTTTCGCCGTGGGCATTGTTTGGCAACACCGAAGGCCCTCTGTGCTTGCAAGGCGGGGCGTCCAAGATCGACCCGCACCCATTCTGGTTTGAGTGCGATACTGCCGCACCGGTGGTGGAGGGCGTTTTTATATGCCATCGGCTGAAACATGGCGGTGGCGGCGCACCCTTGGTGGCGCATTAAAGCATCCCACTCGAGGTCCTGTATCGGGCTCTCGCGCCGAAAACTGGGTTGGGGGCAAGAAGGCCCCCCGCGATCAAGCCGGGCTCCATTCGCGGCGCTGCACCTTATTGCCATCCGCGAAAGTGTGCCCAGGCGTTGATGGTTCATGATGGCGGCACGCCGCAAGGCAAAAGGCTATAAAATCAAGGGTTGGCCCTTTCCGTTTCTATGGGCACATGGCAGGCGTTGCACTTGGCGGCAGCCCCGAGGGCATGATCAAGCGATTCTTCGACGAGGCGACCAGGCAGCTGCTGTGGGCGCGGCACATGGCGGGCGGAAGTGACCGAGCTGATCCAAGCGCTTACGGTTGTGGGCCGCCAGTTTGGAGACGACCGAGCAGGACTGATGGAGACCGGTGTTCACCGCCCACCCCGTCTTTCTGAAATGATGCACGGAGTCCGTGTCGATGGGCCTACGGTGCGCACGATCATTTTTGATCCTGTTTACAGTCTGTTAGGGCTTGATGCGACTAGGCTGGCCCGGGGTGATGGATCCGCAGCCTTTTCTTCCGAGGATCGTGGCCCCTACAGTTTCTCTCGCGCCACTGTTGTTAATCAATTCTTCGCGCGAAGAATTGCTACGTTTTTCGTGCGGAAAAATCGCATATCCCCGGCAGATGCCATTGATACTCCGCGCCCATATCCCGGCCCAATGCGAACTTGCATTGAAGCCCGGCCCGAAAAATACTGATTGGTTCACGTTGGCCCTCGTTGGTCTTCTCGCGGGATACTCTATTGCGGCCGGTGCGGCCGGCAATTCGGCTAGCATCTCCTGACGCGACTCGCAAATGACCCTCGCCGGCCGCTGGAGCGCATCGCAACCGCCTCCTCGGTGCTCGCATTCCTAGTTCTCAGGCTCGTCAGGCCTCGCTAAGCGCTAGGCATAGAGTCGGGCGGCCACCGTTAATGGCTAGAAGCCGCAGCAGTGTCGCCGCCCGGCCGCGCCGCGTGTTGCTGGCAGCCTTCGCCCGTTGGCGCAATCGCGCTGGTCCTCGCCAGGCGCTGGCTGCCGCACTCTTTCATCCGCAATGCCTTGATGGGCTGGGCATTTTCGGGGCATTTCCCACAGTCTCGGGCATCGTCGTTAGCCGCGCCCGCGGATACCGCGCCCGGCCAAAGTCGCGTCCAAAAACGAAATAGACCGGCCCGCGTGGCCTAAGAGCATGTGGGGACTCGGTTTTTCGGTGTTCTCTTCGCGCTCTCGGCGCTTGATCTTCCCTGTCCTTGCCTCCCGGCGCGCCAGGGCCTCGGCTTCTCGGCTCGCTCGTGACGTGCTGCACGTTGGAGGTTCGGGCTTGCCGCATCGGTCTTGCACCTCGCGCCGCGCTTGCCAAAAAATGCGACCTGCGGCCAAGCCCGGGCCAATCGGATCTGCGCGCGCCTTCAATGCGGTCGATATCATCGGTGACTTACGGCGCATACACGCGGCACGGCATTCGGCATTCTGGTGCCATTGCGTTTTCTCCTAGTGGAAAACCGCAAATGGTGATTTTAAAGCATAGTACAATCTTTGTTACGTGGCATTCTGCGTGCTTTGTAGCCCAACGCGCTTGGCCGCCAGCCCCGCCTCTCGGGACTAGGTCAGGAGCTGCACGCGTGACCTATAATTCGGCGCTGATCCGGAGGTTCACGGTCTCGGGGCCTTGGGTAAGGCGGCTTCATAAATAGTAAGCTCTTTCAGTGCGGGCGGGGTCTCTCGCCGGGAGAAATTCAATGGGTGGCGTGGGTCTCCGCGCCGCACAAGATCGCACGAGGGCTTTGGGTGGGCTTTGGTGCTCGCCATTGCGCTCGGCGGTTCGGGTCGCGGTTTGCGCTTTGCAGATCGCGTGTTGCGGGTCAGCGCGATGCAGTGGGGTGCTGTTGTGTGACTGGCTCCGTGCGCATGCGGCAAGCACCAGGTTGACTCCGCCTCTCCAAGGGGCCAGCCCTTCGGGGCCCCTTGGGATCCCCTGGGCAGAGTTCCCGAAAGGATCCGCCCGAGGCCGCCGCCTTCCTTGGGCGCCCGGTGGCGGCGTGTCTTCTCAGGCTCGTTGTGCTACGAAAGAAAGCCGGTACGGGACAAGCCCACCCTTCGACAAGCGCCAAGACGTTGGCGGTGAGGTGAACGCC
>Ga0163217_1082736_pt1 | contig 10442 bp, 6 predicted proteins | sample SynspAceP_FD_185933 | JGI IMG/M metagenome (GOLD analysis project Ga0163217, IMG submission 185933) | Saline lake microbial communities from Ace Lake in Antarctica - Synechococcus sp. Ace-P (PacBio error correction) | ecosystem: Environmental > Aquatic > Non-marine Saline and Alkaline > Saline ... | reverse complement strand
CCACCGCGCCTTACCTGCTCTATGCTGTTTGGTTGCGTATCGCCGGCATTCGCCCGCAAGGGAGGGCGAACATGGCGAACAGCCGGAACGAACTGCATTTCAGCGAACCCAGAATGGGGCTGGTGCGGGGAGCTGCTCCAAAGGCTCGATGCGTGAATTTGCCGAAGGTGGAAGAAGAGCTTGCTGCAATCGGCCTCTGGCACCTACCTGTTTGAGCTCAGCCAGGTGTTTCAACCGCTCTACGACCAGGTGCCCGTGCTCAAGGCCGCCCGAACCGGCCCGCTTCCTCCCGCCTGGCCCTCTGCAGCCTCACCGCCGACACCCTTATGAAATTAGGGCCATGCGGCCTTGCTGGGCAATCGACCCCTGGAGCGGATTTGATGGCAAGTTAAACGGCCTGGAGTTGCCTAGCCAAAGGCCAACCTAATTGCGCGACTAGGCTGGTACAGTAGCCATAGGGGCTCAGCAGCAGTGGCAACGTTGGATAGTGATCCAGGCTGCCCATCCACTTGCTGAAGATTCACGAATCTTTCGGGAAGAAAGTGCTCGATGCCTTGTTTTTTCAGCCATTCACCTGTCTGAAACGTTGACCCGAATAGGTTCCCTTATCAAGGGGTTGCTTAAATACTATCATCTTCCGGCGTGTGAGTGAGCTGAGGATCAGTATGCGAACGCCGCCTTGCTAGCACTTGTGCGAGGCCGTACGGCAAACAGCGCCCATTTGTCACCCTTCATCTCAACATCCAGCACTGGGCAGCCCATCTTGTGTATTTGAGAAAACATGAAACGCTTATACGGATTGTCAGGGCAGCCATCGGCATCCGACAAGAGTGAGTCTTGCATGGCAAAGGCTCGATGGTGCCAGATGTCCGTTGAGCATCTTAGAAGTCTCCACCAGAGACAGCTCTACTTGAGTGTCACCGGTGAAACCTACCAACCAGACGTATCTGCAGCATGAAGCGCAGCTGCGACTAGCGGCAGGAGAAAAACACTGGTCTTGGGGCGCAGTTTCTCTCTCATCCCACTCAAAGACTGGGTGACGCCAAATCAGGCTGCAGTGACAGGCAACCTCACCTCCTTGAAACCATTCTGGCGGTCTCAAACGAGGTCATGTGTCATGCCGTTGCGTTCAGCCATGTCCACAGCAGCCCTTGGTTGACGAGTCTGCTGTCTTCACTTGTGTCAAGAGATTGGCCCTGAGGCTTTACCCGAAAGCCTTCAGGGCCAGAAAACAATTGCATTTCCGCCCATTTCTGGTATCTCGTCCGCAAAAAGTTGGCCCCGATTCTTATGGCCAGCGCAGTGGCACTGGCGATATCCACACATAACCAAAGCCAAGGGCCGCCGTTATGAATCATTCCCCAGAAGCCTTCACAATTGGTGCTTAATCCAGCGTCGAAGGCAAGAACGTGAGACCCGGTCTGCAGGGAAAAATATCGGCTGTCGTAATGTTCGCATCATTTCTAAAGGGCGAATGTATTTCAAGGCTGCCACGGATTCTCTGGCATTTACCAGGGCATGCTGCCGCGTGCCAGTCCTTGAATTAGGCGATCTGTTGCGAGTAGGCCAAATGGAGCCTGACCTTTTCGTAGTTGGGCATTGGCTGGTCTGCGACGCCATTCAAGGCCCAAGGTGCGGCCTTCAAAGGTGCTTGTAAGGCCGGTCGTTCCAGATCTGGATTGCCATAGCCTCTGCCGCGATTACCCTGGGCTTCACAGATGTAGAACCCTAAGAAATCCCACAAAAAAGATTCGCCATTATTGGATTCGGAGATCGTAGCAATCGGTTCATCACCAAGAAATTCCAATCAGCGAATAAACACCAGTGTGGAATCAGCGGTTATAGTAGCAATGAGCGTCATGAAGTCCCGGATTATCCTCCTTTCCTGCGGCCGGCCCAATCAACAGCGATAGCAACTTCGCTTCGGCCTCATTGTCTTGATTCTGTAGTCGTTGTTTTGCATGAAGGAAATTTCATGTTTGTGCCCCGACACTTTGGCCACAGAGGCAGTGCGAATGGCGGTTTGCTAGACAGTTGAAACATTTACCTCAACTTCAGGGTCGCACGCAATTTGACCCAATTGGGGTTAGGAATTGAGTCTTGAGGTTGGGAACCTCTATCTTCAAGAGGGCCGCTTAAAAAGATTTAGGCTGATATATCTTGACCTAGAAAGGCTTGTCCTTATTACTGACAAGAATGCGAAAAACAACTGCGGCCAGGTTTGCTGGGTAAAAAGATACGGCAGCCTGAGGCAGTTCAATATCAACCCAAACCTCCTTCCCTAGGCATGTCGAATATCCACTGGACTCATTAGATGCAGTTGTCACCGCTAACGCTCCAGCAATCGAAGGCGAGGGCCGCCTTTTTGCCGGTTAAACAATCACCATTGATCCCATCTTACTGTATCTTAATGTTACTCCGAGGCCCCATCGCCAGACTTTTGCACAGGTCGCCTGGCTCTAAATGCAGCGATGTGCTTCGGCTGATCTTTGGACACAGCCCCATTACTGGGCCTAGTCTCCACGCCCTCCATGGAAGGCCAAAGACATAGTCCGGGTATCCCTCCATTGTATCAAGCGTCTTGTGTTGATCCTGGATTGTCGCTTAACTTCTCCATACAATTTGACTGCAGCGCGCAAAAGACCTTTTTGCTTTGGGTGACGGCTATTGCTCATGCAGAGGAGTATGGAAGTGAGGAAAGCTGGATGCTGATTGCTCGAATTCCCCATTTTCAAGTCGAATCAGCGATGACGCGAAGAGCCAAAACCTCAGGCTTGCCATGCGCATTAGCAGAAAGACCCCCATAAGCCAGAATCCAGGCAGCTATGCACTTCGCGAATTGCCAGCGACCGTCTACTTCTTGCTCCACACACTCCAACGGAGAAAATTTTCCATTGGTCTTCCTCCAGCAGAGGCGACGGGAGGGCAAGTTCCAGGTTAAAGCACCATCCATCCTTAAAAATCAGGCCTGGCCGATGCCCCACCTACCGATTTCAGCTAACGCTTCAAATCAGCGGCAGGGAAGGTTGATTTCTCACCTTGCTCAGATAAGAGGTTGAATACCGCCGCCCGCTGACATCTGATGTTAATCATCTCTTGGATCGCTTGCGGGAGCAGCCTCCAAGCAGCCCAACAGGTGACTAGATTCATTGTCGCGATGTCAGTCGACTTTCCTCTATAGCATAAACAGTAGAAGGCGACTGGCGCATTAACGGGTATTTCAAGATTTCCGATTTAGGACTTCCGGAATTGGAATGTGAAACCATAGGAATGTCACTGGGCCGGGCGACTCGAGATGACTGATCTTGGTTCATCAAAGACTGGTGGGCGCAAGATTGTGAGGATACGGTTGCTTCTCCCATGCCACCCAAAAGAATGCGCTCATCACTGAAACCCCCCAAGCTTTGAGGTCGTTTACAACGCCGTCGTGAGCTGCTGCATTCGCGCAGTCACAATTGCAATTCTCAGTATCTCTCTGTATGCAGGATCATCTTTTTGCTCGCTATTTGTTACTAGCTTTGCATGAACAGCAAGTTTTTTGATAGGTACGGCCAAAAGCCCTGGTGATTGAGCGTTTCCTTGATGAAAACTGTTTCATGCGCCTGCGAACTCTACAAGATCCATTGTTCTTCTTGAAAAACGCCTCCGCTTCATCGTTGCAATCACCCCGTCAAAAGTCGAAAGCGACTCTTAGTTCGGCGTCTGGCAGCATATCGAAAGGATTTTTGACTGCCAGCACAACTCAGCGGGATAAATCGAAGCAATTGCTGCCGGACTCGCTTGGGTTTGCGCTTAGAAAAGAGAGATGCGTTAAATTGCAGGGGAGTATCTCGTGCGGCGACCGGCAGCAATAAATTGCAGCTTGTTATATTAAGCGAGTAATGGTGAATAGGAGCGAAAAACTCGTAGGCCTGTCTCAGGAGAATTCTTTGATAAACAGAAACTACCTCAACCAGGCTCCTCTCTCGGGAAACGCCCGATTAAGCCAAGAAAATCGACGACATGAAGGAAATGCACTCCCTTTTAGAAAGGGATAATGTCAATATTTTCTCTGTGCACACGATATTTTTATGCCTCCTCATTAAATATTCCGATTTGACTCGGACAATTGTCAAAACCAGGGCGCTTGAGGCGACGCCGATAACCAGGCTTTCGACGATTGGGTAAGGCATAGAGCAAATCTAACGCTCGCAATTCACTGCCGCAAAGGGAGATGCGATTCGACAATGTCCGATGCGGTGGCGGCTCAGAGAATGGCGATGTTTGGCAGACCTTAGCCGCCCATGAAGTCTTTCGCATCATTCTGAATTACCGAGGAGGCCTGTCCGATTGGGCAGGCTTTCAACTAGCAAAGCCATCAAGTTATTATTGAACCATGATATTCTTTTTCAGTGCTTTACCGAGGCGATCTATTAGCTTCTTCTCCTGCTTTCCGCGCTTGAGAGCTCACGGTGGTAACACTCCTTTGGCACGTTGGCAATATAATTTAATCACCTCACGTCGCTTTGAAACCTCCTCCCGTGAATTACTCCTTGAGGTTGGATCAAGGAAATCTAGGTCAGCGTGATACCACGTCCAAAGGATAGCCGTTTTCACGAATTGGCTCCGGCGGCGGATTTGCCAAGAGGGACCATTCCTTGTTGGATTCACCATTGCACCATTCTGGATCGCCTCTGAAGTCAGCTCCGCCAGGGGCAAGAGCAATACCTCAGGTCCAACATTTCCCTAGATTCCATGTCTAGATTCACTGCGATGCAGCCTTGCTGTTTTTAGGGCGCCAAGTGATTCTCCAGGCGTGCCGATATGCGACCTCACGAGCAATCGACGCAGGGACAGCGGCCCCGCGAATTTCTGGATACTTGATATCTCCGCACCAAGTGCCAAATAATTCTAGTCCTCGCCACTTAGCAGAATTGATTCGGTTTGTCATGGTTTGAATAGTTCCGCCTAACAGCTTGCCATTTCACCTGGCCGCAAAGGTTGTGTGTAACGAGAGGCCACAGTTGAACAGGGCTTATTTGGGCAGCTCAGGTGAATGGCTGTGTTAGGGGGGGGGCATCCTTGGCAACATTTAGCAATAAACGCCCGAACCGGACAATAGTCACCAGCTACATGCCCTTAATCGGCACAGGCCAACAAAGTTCGGTACAACCAGCAGTGCCACTCTGAAGCAGGAATACTCAGAATCACATATTCCGACAGGAAGATTTTACATTGCAAGGACAGTGTTGGAAGCGCCCGATACATGCGGCAGCCCTGACATGAAACCTTGGTTAACGCTGCTTGAAAACACTTCCAGATCACATTCGCAGAGAGGGACCTTACACCTCTGCGAAATGGAGATTCTTCTTGGGATCTGATAGTGCACTGAAGGCGAGCTCTCCGCAAGGAAAGTAGAGATGATCGTCTCTATCGAGCAAATGACCCAACGTTGGATTACATAGATGGCCAAAGCCATCAACTTGGTGATTGAGTGGAGGAATTGTTTCTTCTATGGCAAACAAATCAGCAACCCGGTGCTTAACGACCAAGCTGCGCGGACCAAAACGAAGCGAACGCGTTAGTGTGTGCCCGAACGAGGCGCCCCTTGTTAGCGATTTACTATCATGTATCATTCGGACCTGTAAGGAATGGCAAGGTAATCGAGGACGCCTCAGATTTACGGCTTAACGTTACAAGTAGCCTTCGCACTTCATACCGTTCCTTGTAGACTCTCCTTTTGACGTAATGTTCGGAGATTCCTTCTAGCCTCAATTTCTGACGGGAGTAATATTGACTTGAGAAAATACCCCAAACGCAGTAAAACGGCAGATCAGTATTTCTACGGATTCTGTAATCTTCTCAACTCATTCTTCTCTGCGAAACAAGAAAATCCACTTGAGGATGACAGATCATACCTCGGAATGTGATATCCTTCTTGTTTCGTTATACAATGAAACAAGATCACACTGAGTTAGCCCCGGCCTCTCTCACCATGGTTTCTCGTAACAAGTTTACCTTCCACTTTTAAATATTTCAATGAATTTATAATTCATCCTTGGGCATTATTCTTTCAGACAGCTTGCCAGACAAGCTTTGAGCAGACAAAAGCTTGCAGAACAAGCTTGGCAGAACAAGCACTGTAACTAAAGGAAAACCAATCATTTTTCTGATGCTTCATATATTTTCTTAAACGCTAACTTGTTATTGCGGACGGTTCTGAGAAGAACCTAACCTGCAGGGCGCCGCTGCTTCTGTGGAACCCTGCCTCATGGCGAAGCGCCTCTTGGTCAGAATCAAGTAGCCGTCTAGAATCCTTAGGATTCCGCAACGCACAATCCGTCCGCGGTTCTCTGTCAGAGAACCACATGTTTCAATCTTGCTACCAATAAAACTGCGGGGACTGCTCACGCCCAGGGGGACCTCGTTCAGCACATGCGTGGGTTAGATCCATCGGGTAGGTGCTCAAGCATCCTGATTGGCCCAGCAACTCCTGAATCGTGGGTAGGATGTCCTGGCCCCGTTCCAGGAGGTTGCGTGCAAAGGGAGTGGCAAAAGGATATGCAGCTGGCAGCTTGCTCCACGCCAGCATTAGCCACCCGCCTGTTTTCACGGCTCGCATGCACACGGGGAGGTCGAGGTGGTGTCTTCCCGGCCCCTGTTGATTGCGTCCAGCCCAGCGTTTCTGGCTGGGGAAACCACCCACTGCCCAGGCCAAGCTGCAGATCCCCCTGGTGTGCAACCGCCGAAATCTTAATAGATTGTGCCGAAGATCAGCCATCTGCTCTGGAGGGCAGCAATTGTGAGGGCGATCCTTTCCCGCCACTCTGCCGTCCCCGAACAACAGTTCAAACAGACGCTCAAGTTCAAGCATCTTTTCAACCCACGTTAATCTCAGCGCCTCCATCAGCCGAAAGGCCAACTGCCATACAACAGAACCCACCACAATTAGCCGGCACCCTTCTATGCCGCTGACGCACGGCTTTTCACCTTCCCCCTTCGCTGGGTGAGGCACCCCTGGCATTTTCGCAGCTTCCAGCATTCCGCGTGTGCAGCGGCCTCCCTTACGCTGCCGGAGGTTGTCGCGTCCCGCTGTGCCTTGGACCCCTTGCCTGCCTGTGACGTGGTCCCCAGGCCGGCCACGAGGTGGAGAGCCTTGCAGTCATACAGCGCTCCGGCTGAAGGGGCGCCGCAGGTTTGCATGCGGCTCGATTTCACGAAAAAACACCAATCGGCCCCCAGTCCGCAGGTGGTTGCGTGCGATTGCGCGCCATCCCGGCCGAATCACTACGCCATCTACCCGAATACGACGCCTGCGTGAAGCGGGCTGGCCAACCTGAGGAATTTGCCGGCCCTTCAGCCCTGGCCACATCGGCTGTTCAACCGGCGTCGATGCGGCGATCCATGCTCCTCTTTCATGGGCCTTCGCGAAGCTGCGGGCAACGTTTCTGTCACCCCAGCCCCACCTTCGGCATACTTACAGGCCCCTGCGCCCAGATGCAGGGCATGGCGATCGAGGCGATCCCGTACTGGGAGCGGATTTCAGCTCCCCCTGGGGGCGATTCCGCCCACCGCCCTGTTCAAAGCGGCCCAGCCCGCGCCTGTGTGCTGCTCTGCAATCCCAACAACCCCACCCGGCACTGCCTTGGCTCCCGAGTTGATCCTGGAGCTGGCTGCTGCCGCACTCGGCCACCGCTGGTGTGGTGGATGACTCTATGAAGGCGCTTCACGAGCTACGACAGCGTGCTGCCTAAGCGCCGACTTCAGTCGGCCACACCAAACCTGCTGGTTGCTGCGCTCCCTGGGCCAAAACGGCCGGTTGGCCGGGTTGCGTATCGGATTTTGCGATTCGGGCGAAAGGCGGTGGTGGATCGCCTACAGCCGTGTCACCGGCCTCCTACGACATCAACAGCTTTTGCACGAGTCACGGCCTCCCGGGCCGGGCTTTGGCGGATCAGGCCTTCACCATGCTACGTGGCCGAGGTGTTGCGCTTCGTAGTTGGCTGCTGGAGCAGCTGCGGGCGGGGGCCGTGCGCACAGCGCCGCCGGTGGCAACTACCTGCTGATCCTGGCCAGCCGCTCCGTTGCAGGCGGTTGGAGGCGCGAACTGCGCGCGGACAGATTCTTGGTGCGCTCAAATAGGCCGGCAACCCCTGATCGAATGGCTCCTTGCGCGTCAGCATCGGCACCAAGGAGCAATGGAGCATTTCTGGACGGCCTTACCGCGGAAATTGAGACTAGGTTCTCTCGCCTTGAAACAGCTTATCGCGTCAGCTTGTCATCACAACAATGAGCTATTGCGACTGGGCCATTCGTTCATTCCAAAGCAGAGAAAGCTTAAGAACTTGAACAGACAGAAAGTGGACGCAATGGGTGAAAGGTTCAGTTAGCCCGGCGGTCAGCCTTCAATATTGGGTTAATGGGGTTGATCGCTTTCATCTGTTTCATCTACGAATCCACTGCCTGATTCTCAACTGCAGTCTTCGGATTTAGGATTTGATGGTTCTGCATGGAAAAAAGATCATTGGCCTGGGCCTTGGGCAGCGGTGGTGCCAGGGCTGGGCACACATTGCGTTCCTTGCGTGCTCTTGAGGAAGCAGAGATCAGGATTTGATTGCATCTCCGGTGCCAGCATAACTTGGCGCAACTCAGTTTTGCGCCAATCTATTGCGACTGGATGACTGATGATCTCGAAAGGAACTTCATCACGAGACCTGAGTTTGGAAGACATGCCTGTCCTACTTTCGGACCTGGTGTTTCCCAGTTCTGGCTGCTGGGGGGGGGGATTTGCAAACAAAGATCTACGACCTGCTTCTCAGAACACCATCCAGGGGATTATGAGGTATTGAGGAATCAGAGATGTCAAGTTCTGTGGTGTCGCCACCGATCTGATTTCAAAGGAGGAGGGAATTGCATTCTAGCTACAGGTTCAATGGTGGAAGCCGTGGCGAGCCAGCATCTCTCGTTACCAGGTATCTTTACCCTTTCTGCCTGGCGATCTGTTCTTAGGGGTGGCGCGTATGTCAATTCAGTGCCGGTAGACGTCAGCCAAGGCCATGGGAGCTGATCTGATCATCGCGTGAAATTTCTCAATTTGCCGCTGGACAGCACCAAAATTGGAGCAGAAGCCACCAAAATCGAATCACTGGCGGTTCTGTGCAGAGCAATCGGACAATCCACAAGAGGAAGGGATCACAAGGAGTCAAGTCCCAACGGCGAAAGGCACGTGAGGCCTCAAAACTGCGCAAGCAGTCATTTTCTGAAGGAATCTCAGTGAATCGCTTACTCAGACCTGGAGGGACAAAACCTCCATTACAAGGTAGAAAACTGGTTGGCCAACGGAAATCCATGGCCCAAACATCTTCTCGAAAGTAATCGGCCACATCGCCTCAATGGGTGACTGGATAGCAGCAGTGACCCGTAGCCGACCTAGAAGCGCACGCTTCCTGATTCTTCCTTGTTGACCGAAACGTCACTACTACGCCAATTTTCTTGACTTTTTCACGAAGGCCGATTGCGATTTCATCCGCAAGGCTATTGCCGCCATGAAGGAACAGCTGCCAGCTCTCGAGAACAGGCTGCTTCAAGAAGGAATCAGGCCGAAGGGAAGAGGTCAATAATCAATTTCGGATAAGTGGTTCCAGACGAAGCCATCTTTGCCTGGGGTCTTAGATTCATTTTGTGTGATTCAGCCTCATTGCCCTCTGCTTCAACGTCCATACAGTGCTGATAGGGGATTCACAAAACCTTTGTGACGCGAGGATTTCGCCGCTGTTGCGAAACCGTTGCTCCATTAGATTCTGTTCGGGGCTTTACGGGACTGCCCAGTTGCGTCAAGAGGCGCTGCGGAAAAAGCTGGCATTTTACACTCCTTGAGGTTGTGCCCACTCGGCGGACGAAAACATGGCAAAAGCAGGCTGAAAAGGGGAAGGGGGAAACAAACAATTCTTTCATCCAGGGGCGTGGGCTGAGACCATCCATTCAAGGCTCCAGTTGCCCACCTATACCAATCACATTGGAAAAGAAAACAAAAAAAAGAAGCTTACCTGTAGCACCGAAAAGCTTTTGTGCTGCTTACGTTAAATTTGAACGGCCAAGTACTTAGTTGCAATCACTGAATTAACCGGTTTTCGCCGCTTGGCAAACCAGAAAGAAAAGCTATGGCGAGAAGAAGGAAAAAAAAACCAAGGAAGACGAAGTTTTGTATAAGGCCCAACCACTGCACCAGCCAAAACCCACGCTTAAATTTCCAAAAAACAGTTGGGGCAGACAAGGCAAGAGGGCAAATGCGCATTTTTGGGATTAAAGGGGGGGGGGCCCCCCCCAAGTTTTTTTACTTGTGCGGGGGGGGTTTTTGTTTTTTTTTAACGGGCATGGGGAAAAAAAAAAAAGGGCCCTTGCTTTTTGAATTCAGTGATTTTTTAGGAGGAATTCAGTGGGGCTGGGCTCTATGCTCTTCTTTT
>Ga0163217_1023522_pt1 | contig 10442 bp, 14 predicted proteins | sample SynspAceP_FD_185933 | JGI IMG/M metagenome (GOLD analysis project Ga0163217, IMG submission 185933) | Saline lake microbial communities from Ace Lake in Antarctica - Synechococcus sp. Ace-P (PacBio error correction) | ecosystem: Environmental > Aquatic > Non-marine Saline and Alkaline > Saline ... | reverse complement strand
CAGCACAGCCAGGCCATTCGTCAGGGCACATGCGGGCGCACTGCGCCATCTCCCGGATCGCGTCCGTCTGGTGCGGGTGTCCGCGTGGCATGAGAAAGCACCACGCCGTTCGGCACGAAAGCTTGGACTTCAGCCGGCGCCCCAAACGGTTTCTGCCTGTTGGATTTGATCCCTGCTGAGGCCAAGCGCCGAGCGAGCAAGAGGTCAGGCAAGTCGAAGCCCCCGTGCTGGTTACTTCCGGCCAATCAGGGCGCCGTGCTCAGGTGCACATTCCTCGGGGCCTCTCGATTCGCGCAGGCGGCAGAGCCATGGGGTGGCAACCAGCCCACCGGCTGGGCGGCAAGGGCCTGGCCGCCTAGGGGAGTGGCTGGGGCATGGCCCATGCTCCACCTACGGTCAAGACAGTCCAGCGCGTGTTTATTGCGGCCGCAGGCTAGGTCTCCAGCTCAGCTTGCGGATCACCCGCGGATTCGTGGTTGTTGTGATTCTGAGCCTTCTGGGCTCTTTGAGCCGTCACGCCAGGGCGGGCGGGGCTGGTCTAGGCCGCCGGCGACTCACCCCAGCAGGGCCGATTTATTCCCGTTCTCCGGGCCCATTCGCCAAGGCCCATTCCAGCTTTGCCAGAGGGAGGTTTGCAAAAGCCAGTGACAATCACTCAGGGCCGTCAGCATGAGGAAGTGCGGGCGCTGGAACCGTCAGACACGCTCCCTGACCAGAGGGTTGGTCGCGCAGTTTCTCTGGTTGCGGCGGCGAAGGGCTGACGCGACCCGGCATGGCGCGCCTGCCTCGTCCGCAAGTGCAAAAATAATAACAGAGAAGGAAAAACAACTGGATTCCTGTCCGGCCACCAAAACCGTCACGCGAGGGCCGTCGCTAGAGGTCCATGCCCGCAGAGCGATCAGTGGCGATCTCATTTCGCCTGCGGAGCGGGCAGTTGCGCAAGCCCCCTGGGAGCGTGGCCGGCGCGTCCCAGTCAAATCTTGCTTTCTCCGGTCCCGCTTTCGCGGCGCCAATCCATCTGCTCACCTCCGGCATAGACCTTGCGGGGTTCGCCCTGCCTTCTGGTGCCGGCTTTGCGAAGCCAAGAGCTCGGATCTTCCCCACAGAAGGGCTCCAAAGCCGTTCGATCCGCGGCCCAGCTGCACAGCGCGAAAGAGGAGGGCGAACGGCGGTGAAATGCTCCTGAGAGGCTGGGCAGTTCCGCCCGTAAGCCACTTCAATTCCCCAGCCGCATCTGAGGCGAGGCGCAGAAGGCTGATCGCAGCCGAAGACCAAGCGTCGAAGAGCTCAGGTGCAGGCCAGCCTGGGCGCACGCCGCTGCAGAAGCCACCTCTCCCGCTGGTGTGTGGCCATTCGTCGCGCTGGGATGGGCTTTCTACAGAGAGCCAGATCGATCAGAATGCCGGAGCGCTTGCTTTCACCGCCAGCGGCCACTGACGCACCTGGGCGCACGCAGTCATCCATAACAGGGCACAACAGCCGGCTCAAGCGGATCTTTTACGGCGCCATGGGCTCCCACAGCTACCGCCGCGAGGAAAGCTGGTCGCTGGTGGGGCGCCGAGTGTGCATGGGGTCGGTGGAGATCGGGCTGCGCTGGAGCCATTGCGTTTTATGGGACCTGGTCCGAGGATGCTCAAAGGTGGCGGGGTGCTGCTTTCAGGTGCTCGCGAGGCGCGGCAGGCCGGCGGATTTGAATCTGCCGAATAGTTGATCCGCCGAGAGGTTTAGCGGCTTGCAAGTGATGAGATGGGCATCGGGGCCCTTCAGCGGCACGACATCCGAGGTAGTGTGACCGAGCGATTACTTGGCCCTCCATCACAGACTTGATCGTTACACGGCGCGCTTGGCGAATGCAGTATAGAGGTGCTTCCCACTCAGTACGGCGGAAACCGGCCAGTGAAAGTAACCTACCCGTTCTTTTGGCGCGAGTGGCTGCAGTGCAGGAGGGGCGTTCTGTTGCTTCGATTGCTCCGTAGCGAATCTGGTCAGGTCGGGATGGTATTGTAGCGGATAGGATTCAGGATCGCTATCGAGCCTGGGTTGACATCTTGATGAATCAGGCCTTGTGACCGCGGTGCATGTTGCTAGGCGCAGGGCTGAGATCACGGTCATCGGATTCGCTTAGGCCATTTGATCGCACGCGAAGGACTGGGGGCCTTCCGTTCGCAGGCGTTTGAGTACTTCGACCGCTTTCTGAGTAGCGAGCGTGCACGCAGGTGACGTCGACAGCTGGCCCTTGCTTCAGCTGGAATCTGACGCACGTTTTTTCGCAGGAAGCGCGGCTATCGTCGGCCGGCTCTAAAGCCTTGCCGAGCGGTAGTTCGGCGTGAAGCAGCGATCGCGTAGTCACTGGCGGGGTCGGCTCCGCGTCGAGTCGTTCGAAGTCGAGCCCTAGGAGAGGACCGGCCGTGGCACAGGCGCGCGTTTCTCGTGGTGCGGTAGTTGATGGCAGCTTGCGGGGGGACGGTCTCGACACGCAGCGGGCTGAGACAGGTTTGCGTAATGCGCTGGGTGGGGATCGCCGAACGATGAAGTCGTTGCGTGCATGCTCACGGCAGGGCACGATGGGGCGAATGAGGCAATCGAGATCTGCGGCCTAATCCCACACTGCGGTGACAGGGATGGAGGCTTGGGCGCCGTTGGAACAGGTCAGCCGGCCTGTTTGGCTCCTCGGGCTCCACGCGCGCTGGCGGAACTAGCCCCGCAGGGCATCGAACACTGGCGTCTGGGCCGCGGTATTTTGCCGCGTGAGGCGAGTTTGCGCGGGCCGACACGGCCGTGCCTAGGTAGTCTGCGGGGCGGCAGCCATTGGCCACCCAACTTCTGCCCTCTCGCTGTAGAAGTTCTCATCAAGGCCGAGAGGGTGGTGTCGGGACATCCTGCAGGTCCGCGAGAGTCGGGCTGATCGTCAAAAACCCGAACCTGCGGCCTGGTGCTTGGAGGAAGTTTCACACCCGCCATCGAGAATGAATCAACCTCGATGGCTGCAGGGCATCGGTGCTGAGATCTTACGGTGAGGTTGCCCTGCGGTGTCGGTGGCGAAGGTTGCGCGATGAAGGTGAGTGAACAGCAACCGGGCAGGCCTCACCGGCATCGGCAAGCCGCTGGGCGCCAGGCGGGTGCGATGCATGGCCACAACGGTTTTTGGCCGAAGTACCGGCACCACCCAGCCCTAACGGAGGCACGTTCCAGTGTCGATCACCACTTGAGCTGGTTTGGGGTGCAGAAACACCTCCATGCTCCAGCGGCGCCGGGAGCATGGACTTCGAGCTCTTCGTCGTCCCGGTGATCACGAGGCGTGGGCCTGGCTCTCAGGGAGTCTGCGAGTTGTGGCACTCGCTGGGGTCGATGTGGGCCGGCCTATTTGCGCTCGAGCTCACTCATCACCGCCTCGATCGGCTTGCCATCGGCCAGAAGATGAGGCCATCCGACGACAGTTCCTGGGGGAGGCAACTCGATAGCCGTGCCAGGGCTCGTCAATTTCCAACGGCCCGTACGGGGGGGTTGGGGGGGGCAGGTGAGCTTTTGGCAACCGAGCACATCAAGTCGTCGTGCTTCAGGCTGAAGAAGGGGACCCGTCTGCCCGTTGCTGTTCTCGCGAGCTGTGCTGGAGATCATTGGCAGCTCTGGGGCGGTGGCCGTTGTGGGTTCAAGAGCTTGGGAGGGAAGCTGGCGCCTGGATGCCAGCGTTTGTTTCGCCAACCGCCGTTTCAGGCTGCCTCCCACTCCACCACCTGCCAGAGACCGGGCGCGGTTGGACGTGGAAGGTTCGTGCGACGGCAGCCCACTGGTAGGGTCGTCGGCTATCGATCCAGAGAGCATAGGTGTTGCCCTTGCTCCGCGGTGCGTTGACGATGCAGCGGATTGTCCTGATCAACACGCAGGGAAGCGATCATCGGATCTTGCACTTCGATGCGGCTCGTAGTTCAAGCCCGGATGCGGGGATTGTTGCCGGACTGGAGTGAAGTGGCGCTTACTGCGCCCTTCTCGGGCAGACTTGTTGAGCGTTGAGGAGTCGTGGACGTGGCACACCGGTGAGGCGGGTGTCGCTCATGGGGTGCTGGGGTGTGGAGGTCAGTGCAGTCGTGGACGGAGCGCGAGCGCGAGCGCTTCAGCGGTGCTTTTCGGGCTGGTATCTGTTGCCAGCAAGCAAACCGGTGTTCTCAAGGATGTACCGGTTCGCTGGCTCCAGCAATGGCGCAGATGGTGATCGGAGGCGTCGGTTGGGCCAGCCTCACCTTTGCTTGCTTCCCAGTTCCCAAGCGCCCATTGGCGGGGTGGGCGGCTCGGATGCGTCGGACTGGAGGCCCAATGTAGGGTTGAGAGCCGGGTCTTGCCGTGGGGATGCCAGCTGCTCGAGCTTCCTTTCCAGGCGCTGTCGGCTGCACCGGGGGTTGGCGGTGGACAGAGCGCGTTGGCGCCGTCCCACATGATAGGTCGTGGCGAGCTGCTTGTCGCAACGCCCCCAGCTGGGGATGGGAGCAGCAGATGGGGAGGACTTGGAGGATTGGTTGCCGCGCCTGTCCGCGGCGGCTGTGTGTGGTCCGGTGGCAGCAGGTTCGGGCTGGAAAGTGGATGGCGCGGAAGCTTGGCGGCGCGGTTTGTGTGCTGGTGAGTCCAGATCCGCGACGGTTGAGGGCCTCAAGGCTGGGCGATCGGACGCCGCTGGCCCCTGGAACTGCCATCCGCTGTTGTTGCACGTCGGTCCACTGGGGCCTTGAGCTGGAGCGCCTCATATGGCCGTGCTGAGCTCCGCCGTGGTGAGCGGGGTGCGGGGCGGTGGCCTGGACAATTGGATGGGCCGGCCCCCTGCCACCGCGTCTCTAGGGGTTGAGGCGGTGGCTCGCAGCTGCAGGTGTGCCGTCTGGGCCTGGCGGGCGCTGGCGAAGGGGAAAGCAGTCGGGGGAGTTGAGCTGTTGGAGAGAGGCTTCGGCCACCATTGCAGATAAGAGCTCCGGTTTCGGTAGTTGAGTGGGTGAAACTCCGAGGGGCAGGCGTTGGGATCCAGACTGGTCTTGGGCGCTAGGGGGAGACTTCTCGACCAGTCAGCCAGCTGGCCCAGAACATGGTAACGCCCGCTGCGTTGCGCGGTGCCGCTGCCCGCTCGTGCCAGTCAGGCGCGTGGTACTCCAGCATCGGTGTAGATGGCGTCGGTTACCGGCAGAGCGGTGAGTGAGAGGGAGTGGCGGGGGTAGGCCTCACCCCTTCGCTGGGGGAGAGGGATTGCTGCTGCCGCCTTCCGCTACCACGTGAAGGTACCGGGCGATGAGGCTGAGAAGGAGCCTTGCGACCCTGATTCAGGTCGTCTGGGAGCCCGCACGGTCACCCCTCGCGGTGCTCCCTTGCCCTCGCGCATTGCTCGACTGACGCAGCTCGGTTCGTTATCGCGCGAGGTGTTGATCACACCTCGAGGGCTGCGTGGCTGGTGGGAGATCGCCCAGCGTACTTGGGGATGGCTGGAGGTGCTCGATGGCGCGGCGTTTACTTCGGTGCGCAGCGATCGAGCGCTGGCGGTTAGAGAAAGATGAGCGTAGCAGCCATCCTGCAGGGGCAGGCTGGACGATTGCAGTGATCCCTGCGGAGGACCGCTTTGAGTCTTGGCGCCGGCTCCTAGCTGGACGCACGTACCGGTACGCCGGGGACGATCAACAGGTAGAGGAAGGTTTTGCTTGCTGAGCTGCCGGGCTTGGGGATCTTCTGCACCGCCGAATGCGGTGTCCACCTTGCCGCCAAAGCAGGTGGCGGGCCAAGTGGCAGGGCCCACGCAGGAGGCTTGTCGGCCTCATCCAGTTGGCCGGCCGGGGATAGGAGAAACGCAGCGCTCTGAGTTGAACTCCCCTGTAATTGAACAGTTGCTGATTCACCTGAGCCGGCGGCGGGGCTTGTCGCGGGTGTGCGGCAGCCCAAGGTGATGGTTGGCTGGCCTTGGCAGGGGCGCGCTGGCCCTTGCGAGCTGCTGCGAGCTCGAGCCCCGCACCTTGAGCCTTGCCGCGCGATGCGTGTGCGGTTTTCTGCGACGGGGTGGGCTCGCGAGTGATTCCGCCGGAAGCTGGCTGGCCGGACATTTCGCGCCGAGGAGGTCTCGTTCCTCAATCCAGGGCAGATTTCGCACGGCTATAGGATCGGGAAGGAATCGCAGTGGCGGGGTGAAGACGGGGGGTTGCGTTCTTCGTGTCGTCGCCGAGGCGGCCTGCGGGGCATTTCTGTTGTTGGCCTGCACTGGACGGAGGCGGGCAATCTCCTTGACCTGGCCTGTTCGGATGCCACTGTGGCGAGTGTGGGCACTCCTTGCCGCCGAAGTCGTTCGGTCGGGTTCCGCGGGCAGGCGAAGGAGCGTGAGGGCAGACGCAGCGCTGGCATGTTGGGCTGGGGTCGACTGATCGCCTTCACCGCGCGGCCTGGGATTAATGGACCTCGGGACCGTCGCGAGATGGCGACAGCGGCAGGCCGTTCGAATTAGCTCAGTGTTGGCAGTTCCTCGCTGCGTGCGAGCCATCGGCTGAGCCACCGGCGGTGCGGCAGCTCCGCCAGAGCAGGTTTGAGGGTGACGCCGCGGGCGGGGGCCCTTTATTTTTTATTTTTTCTTGGGAAGGCGTAGTTGGGAGGAGCCACTCTCGGTGAGCATGGCCAGCAGGGGCGGTTCTCAGGTCTTTGCGGGAGGGTTGAGGCCGTTGAGCTCTTGGTAGATCTCGTTTTCGCCTCTCGTTCGGGCTCGGTGAGGGAGGCGTCGTCGCGGCCAAGAGCTTCTTTGAGCCTTTCGGCGCAACTTTTCCGCGCCTTCAGCGCCAAGACGTTTGCGCTCGGCCGCTCCATTCCCTCCCAGCCGACCCCTGGCCTTCAGCTCGCTGGCGCTACGGAGCCGGACTCAAACGGCGTTACTCCTGGGAAAGCGAATGAGTGGCTGCAGTCTGTTGGGAGGAGTCGGCAGTGGTCGGGGAAGAGCTGCCAAAGCGCTCAACCAATCGCCCTGATGGACCTGCACCATGCGCCAGGTATGTTAAGGGAAGGTGTCTTGGAAGTTCTGCGGTTCCGCCTTCTCGACCGCATCGAGGGCGGGTTTGAGCTGGCGCGACGCAGGGCCAACACACCTGGGCATCGATTGCCGTCTGCACCAGCGATCCGAGGTGAAGGCGGCAGCTTGGTCGCGCAGGATGGCGGCGCTCGGATTAGCATTCCGAGTGGGCTGACGCGGCCGGCGCGCTCGCTCCGGCTCCGCGAAGAGTAGAGGTGTGGGGGGTGCCGGTGCGATGGGTTGCGACCAGGCATTGCCATCGGCGGCCGGCGCCGGCGTCCGCTGAGGTAGTTGGCGGGTCGGGCGCGGGCGAGCAAGCAGGTGAGAGAATCGCATGTTGTTGCCATCCCAGGAGGTAGAGGTGGCCAGAGGAAGGTTGGGATGCGCGGTATTGGCCGCGGATGAACTGGGTTCGAGGCGCTCGCGATCCGGCCCGTGGCAACAGGCGGTGTGCTCCGGGCGACGATGCGTAGTCCGCCGACGGCCATGAGGCGGCGGATAGGGGCAGGGGGCGCCGCGGGATCGGTGCGGTATGGCACTGAGCAATGGAATTCTCACGGCCATTCCATCCAGAGCGGAAGCTGCTGAGCCAGCACCGCTTGGCCTCCGAGCAGGTGCGCGCCAGCAGCTGGGGGTGGCGGTGGACATGACTGCGAGGCGGTGGCATAGCACCAGATGCGCTCAGCGCGCCGTCGGGGTTTCAACTGCAGCAGGCCGCGGTCGAGGGCGCGCACAACCGCGAGCCAACACCTCTTTCTAGTGATCGCAGTTTGGCTCTGGTGGGCCTGCAGGTGCGGACTTGAGCCAGTGCTAGGCCCAGGTGGGGCGGCCCAGTCGCGCACCAGTGCTCCGAGCCGCCCCCTTGCCGCCGGTAGGGTGGGGAGTGAGCGGCGCGGGCCGAAAACCGAGCGCGGCGTGTGGGATGCGGTTGAAGGGTAGGTGTTGTTGCCGCCGGGTGGAGGTATTCGCTTGCCCTGGCCGCTGCGCGAAGAGCTCCAGAGGGACGACGGAGGGCCCGGCTTGGGCGTGGCTGGCAACAGCCACGATAGCTGCTCGAGTGGTTGCTGCGGCCTGCGGAGAGGTCGATTTTCGGTTCGCAGGCGGTGTGAGCAAGCGCGCGGCGCAGCGCGTTGTGGCGGGCGGGTCCCCGCCGCGGGCCAGCGGCACGGCCTGTCCACGGAGAGCCCAGGCTGTGAGCGGTAGCGAATTCGGCGGCCACCTACCCGCGAGACATCGCGAACCAGCCAGAAGACTTGCCTTTGGGATTCCAGCGACCGATGTCTGTGCTGCGGAGTCCACTCGCGCAGCCACTCCAGATCAGGGGGACGGCAGAGGTGGCGGGAAGTCGACTTCTTTGGGAGAGCTGCTGCCCTCGGCGTTCAGCTGCTCTGCAACTGATCCCGCGATCGCATGCCAAAGTGGTGCTGTGCGTGAAACAGGTGCGGGTCAGGGCAGTGCGAAGGGTGTGCGACTAGCGGGGGGCGTAACAGCCCGGTGGGCGGCGTTTCTGTACGATTCGCAGAAGGCCAGCGCTCTTATCTCGTTGAACCGAGGAGGCGAACAGCAGCGGCCAGCTAAGTGCTGGTGGGTGGCGGCGGAGGAACGATCGCAGCCAGGCCCTGCTTGGCACTGCAGTGGGGCAGTCGCGGCTGGCGGCGTGTGGTTGTGGTCATCGGTGGGTTTTGCAGTCAGGCATTTCACACGAGGCAGGCTCGCGAGGCTCTGGCAGTTTGGGCAGACCCTGGCCGCTGTCCGCTGGGGTGCTTTGCTTGGCTAGCGCGTAAGGGGTGTCCCTGCGCCCCGCTGGACGCAGGCGCTTGGCGGCGAGCGCGTGCTCGCCTGGCTTGCCTGCGGAAGAGATGCGAGTCGGGGCGCCGGGAAGTAGGGGCCTTGTAGGAGGCCTGAGGTTGGTGGCGCGATGAGGCGGTTGCTTGCCTGGTTGCAGTGAGGGTGGAGGGTCAGCGGGCGCGCAGTCGCGGCGTGCCCGGCAGGTGGGGGTGCTGTCACCACCGGGAGGATCTCGGAATGGACAGAGCTGGGGCTCGGCTACCGAGGCACATGCGTGAGTTCCGCGCCACAGCTGCCAGGCGCAGGTTGAGCCAGGCACACACTCGCGTGCCATCGCGAGAGTGTTTTGGGATGCGGCGGCGTGGGCCCCAGGGCGAGAGGCTTTCAGCAGCCGCACGCAGGTTAGCACGACGGGAACTGATCACCCCAGGCCCCAGTGGCGGGAGAAGCGCTGAGCCAGAGGTTTCGATGGAGGTGCGGAGGCCTGGGCGCACAGGTTGTGGATGGCCGGGAGGGTTTGCCGAGCCTCTGGCCGGGGCCAGGCGCAGCTCTCGGCCTGGACATCACCGCGGGGTGACGGCGCAGCGTGGCTTGCAGCAGAGCTGGCTGTGGGCACGTAGGTCTTGTCGTGTATGGTGGCGTTGGCTGGATCGAGGCTGCTGGATGGCTCGGAGGCCGGGCCAGGCAGGGCGAAAAGGCGCCGCTGTCCTTCCCCGGTAGGCGGCTGTGGCGGAACGAACTCCTCGGGCGTGAAGGGGCCGCTTCGTCCTCGATCAGCGCCGCGCCTCGAGATGCTCGAGAAGAATTGGCGGCGTAGTGGGGCTCGCTCGCGGGGATTCGGGGACCCGGGGTGGCGGAGGTGCGGACGCGACACCCAAACGCTCGCCGGGGCAGTGTGGCGGATTCACGCAGGCGGCGGATTCAGGACAGGGCAGATCCCGGTGGCCCTGGGCGCCATCGAGGTGTGGAACTTCAGTCCACCAGATTAGGACGCAGGGTGCTGGTTGCATCGGGCAATTGGGAATTGGTTGTAGGGCCAGAGGCCTGCCCATGGGCTTGGTCATGAGGAGGTAGTTTCGAGCTGCCTTTGTTTTATTGGTGCAGCAGGGATGGTCGGGCGGCGCCTATGTGGCAGGGCGTTTTCTTGTTTCAGGTTGATGACGCATGGTGGCGGTCATCCGCCGCGGTGGGGCTTTCATTCGGCGCCAGCCCGATGTTAGACGGGGACCTGCGGCGCCAGACGGCAGAGGGACGGGATGGGAGGTGGAATGAGATCGGGCGATTGCCGCCGGGGGCCTGGTCCGGGTGGGCCAGGGGGCATTCTCCGGGGTAGAATGGAGGGACTTTCGCCTTGATTCCTTGCGGGGCCTGGCTGTTGGCTGCTCGGCAAGGCCAGTGCTTCGAGGATCGGCAGGCAGGGGAAAGGCACATCGGTATTTGCCGGGGAGCGGTTTGCCGGGTGGGGCACCCCGAGGGGATGTTTTTTTTGCGGCGGGTTGTTTTTTTTTTTTTTTTGCGGGGCAAAGGCAAAAGGCCGAAATTTCCGAAAAAGGGGGGGCCTTTTTTTTTTTTTCCCCCCTTTTTCCTTATGGGTGGGGGGCGGGGGTTTTTTAGGGCGGGAAAAGAATTTCTTCTTCTTTGC
>Ga0163217_1015788_pt1 | contig 10442 bp, 21 predicted proteins | sample SynspAceP_FD_185933 | JGI IMG/M metagenome (GOLD analysis project Ga0163217, IMG submission 185933) | Saline lake microbial communities from Ace Lake in Antarctica - Synechococcus sp. Ace-P (PacBio error correction) | ecosystem: Environmental > Aquatic > Non-marine Saline and Alkaline > Saline ... | reverse complement strand
TCATCAAACCGGTGGTCACACGAGTGGCGCCTGAAGTTGAAACAACCGGGTATGCAGACAAATCTGCTACGAGGTGGCGTAATGGACGAAGCAAGGGAACAAAAAACAACAAGACGAGGCAGTTTGATAGCACAAAGTATGGATTCTGAAGGGGGCTGGTGATGCAAAGGAAGAAAAGACAGAATATGAGATGCAAAGGGAAGGTTTGACAGGAGGTAGTGAAGAGGACCTGGAAATACAATGATAAGCTGACAAGAGACGGGGATTTGCTGTTGGGGAGTTTGTGATGTGGTCTGTTACAGACCAGATTGAAAAGGAATCCACAAGATTTAGGTGCTGTAGTACGATGGACGTTGTTAGACCGGATGAGTCTGAGCCATTGGAGTTGATGGAAATACGATGAAGGATGAAGGAAGACGAGGATGATGGGAAGAGATATTTATGGTAAGATGGAAAAGGAAACGGAAATTCTGTTGGAGGAAACCATTGGAAGTGAACAGGGTTTGAGCCAGATTGGGTGAGCTGATACATAGTGAACGGAACAATTTAAAGAAGTGTGAAAATATATATAGAGGACGGGAAAAAGAACGATGTCAGTAAGCATAAGTGGAAGAAACAGATGCAGATTAAAAGTTGATGGGAAAAGGAAAGTGGCATGCCCAGCGCATTATAAACAGGGTCAATGTGATCGAAAGTACCGAGGTACAGGATGAAGGTACTGCAGTTCAAAAATGTGCAGAGACAAGGGGTACGGTGAATGAACAAGGAAGAGACCGGAGATACTTTCGTACTGGGGCTGTATCAGAGTTAATATTTAAAGTGATTGAAAATGGCAGTGATGACGAGAACCAGGACTGGTGAAGAGCTGACTGGACAGATGATGCCAGGAGGTTATTGTAGATGGGTTGAAGAGTAGGGTGATGGTTCTGGATTTCCAACACGAAGAGACAAAGGTGTTCCAGTAACAAGGAAGCAGGTAAATGAAAAAGAACAGTAGTGTTAAAGAAGTTATGGACGATAACGGGGAGACGGCGTGTTAAAGACAAGATCATTGGTAAGAAGGGAGGAAAAGAAAGAGGATATAAGATAAGAAAGGTAGTTGGAATTGTGGAACGGAAGATAAAAAGTATCAAGAAAGAGAAGAGTTGAATCTACGCAGTTGATGTCGCTGTCGCACCGGTTGTCACAAATCTGAGTGCGAATTGAACGAGGATTGATTATATCATCAAGGTAGAGAGGATGGACAATAATGTCCGAGAAGTCTTATGACATATGTATTTTGGAAGGGAAGTCAGAAGAGATAGAGACAGAACACTTACGGAGCGAGCATAAGAGGTTAGGCGGTGGTTGAGCGGAAGAGACTGATGGAGGAGACAGAGATATAGTGGAGTAAGAAAAAGATGAAGTTGTAGGGACGTTGTTGGGAAGGGACGCGGGAGGATCAGAAACTGATCATATTGATGGTAGGTTGTTCTGATCTATTTACGTGGAAGAAGGTTGGCACGGACCGAAGAACATGTAAAAGGACAGAGTGGAAATGTTGCTGGGGGCAACTGATGACGATGGATGTAATAGAGAGCTTGGATTTTCATATGATGCTGGGACACGAGGAAACGAAATCATATAAGGTGGATGAGAGGGCGAAGAGACGGGGTATAGAACAGTCAATTGACGATTTCTGGGATTGCTGGCGTAAGACACATTGTGTTGGGATGGAATTAAGGAGGGTTAGTAGGGGAAGGATAGAGCTGGATTGTAGGACTGAATTCTGGATTTGGTTTTTTATGGTTTCTGGATTAAGAGGCTTGAGGGTTGATATAAGGGATAAGACATGAGCAAACTGAAATTAACGATAGGTTTTGTACAGGTGGTAATTCTAAGCTTGAGAAAGATCGAGAGGGGACAGAAGATTATAGGTGGGATTGATCAGAAATGTATTGGGAGAGAGATTGCAGGAGAGGAGGAGGTGAATAAGTTTGATTTTCTACGGTAAGTCACTTGTGGTGCAAAAGACCAAGGGAATGACACAGACTTATTCTACAGTATTGAGATGTTAGTTATGCTGAACCACAGGGGGTGTTGGTGATCAACAAAACGGGAGGTTCTTGGAAGGGACAAGTGCGATTGGAGGAGACACAGGCAACCCTTGGGATATATTGGAGTTGGTTGTTTTTGCAGGTTTGAGCATTATAGGAGGACAGGAGATTTTTATGTCATGTAATCATTCATGGATGTACAGGTACATGGCATGTTGGAGACGGGATAATCCGGTTTTGGATATTGGTGAACTTAAATTGAAGCAGGCCGTTAAGATTAGCAGGTTTGAGGAAAGGACCAGTTGGGTTGTTGCTGATTGATGATGGAGGGCTGTACGTTTTGGGATGAGCTGTTCTTTTACTATAGTGGGAATTGATGAGGAGTGATTCTTGATGTATGATTGTAAAAGACATTAACAGGAGATTTCCACACAGATCATGTTAAGTGAAGTGAAAAGAAGAGTGTACATATCTAGAAAATGGGTGATAGGGAAGAGAGGTTCCGTTTGATACGAGTAGATACAGACCACAGTGATATAGAAGATATTAAATGTTACACAGCGGGACTGATATCTTTATTAAATTTGAAACCGAATAAAGTAAGAAAGAAAGGTGAGGGAAAAGTTGAGAGGTTCATTGAAACGAGGGAACGAGGTAATTATATTTAAATCGGAAAAAGAAGGATTAATCCTGGTGATATGTTGGGAAATGGACAAACTGTAAAGGGAAGAACGATTATCACATGTAGGTAATGGAGAATAAGCAAATAGGATGAGTGAATATTTATGCGAGAAAGAAAGGCGTGATGATAAATGGGATAGATGTGGAATGAGTCTGGTGAGATTGATAAGAAGGAGGTGATTGATGGATAAAAAGAACAAGGTGATTGCAGGTGACGAGGTGCTGAGTGTTAGGAACCGGTTTGTGACGTCAAAGGGAGATAAGGGGGCAAGAAAAAGGTGTGAAGGTACTGTGTTTGAGGGTAGAAGAGAACGTCAATTGCAAGGTGTGAAGATATAGGCATGAGATTCTGAGCGATAAAGGTAAAATGGGTAATCAGGGTCAGGTGACGATCCTATATTCACACGAACGATGGACGAGATGCGACAGTTCTAAAAGGGTGGTGAATGATCGGAAAGTAAAAAAAAACAGGGAATTATTATAAGATTGGACGATGAAGTTTGAGGGGGAAAAAAGGGATGTGAGACTGGTATGGGTGTCAGAATAGGAATAATGCATGAACGAAGGGCACTGGAAATATACGACGTCATGAAGCATACATTGAGTTGATTATGACCAAGTGAACAGTGCAAGGATTGACTGGTTGACCAGGATTCAGGGAAAAGGCAGGAGAAGGCAAGGATTTTAGTTACGTGGAAGGGCAGGAGAATGGGATCTGATATTTTTAACATTAGTTGGAAAGAGGGTTGGAAGTGGGTGGAGCATTGTTGTGGCAGTTATGAAAATTGGGCAAAGCAAATGATGCGATATTTTGGGATGGTAAAAAACCAATGACAGAGATAGAAAAGCTGATGAAGGATTTGAAATTGGGATAGATATTTTGACATGGGTAAATGATTTTGTAAATTGACGGAGGAGGTAGTATGGAATATAAGTATATGGTCAATAGCTAGATGGATAGAGTGTGACTCAGGCAGAGAGGTGTGGTTAGAAATAAAGTGGGAACATTTACATTTATTCATGATATATTTAAGAAGTCGTTTGGAGTTCTATTAAATGTAAGTTTTTGGCAGGTGTAAACAGGTGCAAGGAGCAAGTGGTAGATGAACAGGAATCTGTGCGTGAAGTTAACTTTCGAGGTGCTGTGAAAGCGAAAGTGGGTGAAGTAATATGAAATAAAAGGAATTTGAGATTAGCTTGTAAAGATCTTAAGGAATTGCTGGGCAAAGTGATGAGAGATGGAAGACAGACTGGACCATGAGTGGAATTGGACGCAGTTTTTGAAATGAGGAAGGAACAAAAGAACTGTTTTTCATAATCAAGGGATAAAAGCAGATGTTTGTGAAGTACGAAAGTGGAGTGAGACGAAGGAGATAGAAGCGTGCCAGGATGGTTTAGAGAATTTGTCAGAGTTTAGAGACAAGGTTGTAGATTATTTGACTTGATTGAAAGGGAGTGCAGTGTGATAATAGAGGATTGTTAACGTGGGGGACGAGTTGGATTTAAGATTGTTAGGAGGAATTTGGTTTTATAGGGATGTATTTTAAAAGGAAAAGATGAACGGCTGCTGATTAAAGGGTAGGGGTAACGGATCAGATTTTCATGGGAATAGAAAGGTTGTAGTACAAGCGAGAAGGGAGAAAAGTTAGCTGTGAGATTTTAAAGCGAGACAGGAAGAGTGTCAATTCGAAAGACGTCAATGGGCGAAAAAAGATAATTTGAAAAGTCGAGGCGTGGAGTATGGGACTGACCAGAGAGATTAATTCGTTTGGAGATTGGCGTCATACTGCAGAAAGCAAGAATTTCTGAGGGGGGGTGATGGAGATGAGTGTAAGTTAATGTAGGACCGTTAAGTAAGAAGAATGGCAACAGACTGGGTAAGAGGATGTAAATATTGGATTAGAGGTATAGAAGCGTTCAGGGAATGGTCAAGGATGCAATCAGGTGGTCTTAGGCTAGGTAGAAAATAGTGGAGAGAAGGGAGGAGGTTAGGACTTGGGATTTTGAAGAAGAACGCGTCTTGCAGTGTGTTCAACAGAAGAAGTTTTTGTTATTATAAAATGAAGAACAACAGTTTCGTATTGTGTTAAAAAGGGAATGAAACCAGAAAGGTATAAGTCTTGTTTGTGAGAAGAATAAAGTGAAGGAAGAGTAACTTAGAGAACATAAAGAAGTAGGGTAAGTACGAAATGGTGAAGCAAAGAAGATTTAGGATATTTGATGAAGAGGGGTCTCGTTAGGCAGGATGCCATACTTAGCCAAGACGGGAAATATTGGAGAGAACAGACTAACATTATATAGAGAACATAGTAGGTGGGAGACAAAAGGTATAGAGAAGGATATCAGGTAGAAGACGGGCAGTGGATGTGTAGATACTGGAGAGAGCTGGGGGATGTGTAGAGTGATAAATATACGAACATGATGGTGTTAGGTCGAGAAGGAAGATAGCAGGGGGAACAGAACAACGTTGATGAAAGAGTTTTTTGCATGAGAAGCTGAGACTGATGGAAGTAGGGGTTACGAAAAAGAAAAAAAGCACACAGGAAAGGCAGTTTAAAGGAAGAAAGTTGTATTGAAGTAAAAGGAAGAGTGATGCTTCTGAAAAAGATAAGAAGCGTATAGATAATGACCAAGAGGTGAGGGTGTAAAGTTGAACGGAAGGCTGGAGAAGAATAGAAATCATGAAGAATAGGAAGAAATAAGGTGAGCAAGATGGCGAAAAAAGGGTGGGTTATTAAATACAAAGGAATGTAGTCATAGATCAAATAAGGGCTGAGTATTGGATTTGAATAATAGAAACAGTGTGTTCTTTTTGAAGATTGGATGAAGGAATGGCATGAGGGGTGGTAGTTAAAGTGATTAGAGAATTAAAGTTTCAGGATTAGGTGATACCATGAGTGATTGAGGGATGAGGTAACAGCTGATTGTGAAAAAGAATTTGTAATAAAGACAGAAAAAAGAGTTTGAAGAGGTTTTTGTTTTGGAGGTAGGAGAATAAAAAATTAAGCGAAGGAAATTGAGGAAAAAGAGGTAGAGAACTATTGAAGGCATTGGGACAGAGATTGTTGAACTTGTAATTAGGTTCGTGGGGGTCAGGTTGAAAGAAGTTGGAGAAAGGATTGATAAATAGTCTTTGAGGGAGTGGTTGGTGTCGATAACATTGCGAAAGGTAAAAAAGTTTAGTCAATATGTAGAGGATGATGAAAGTGGATTGGATTTTTTAAGGAATTTTTTGTGTAAATTGAAGCGTGAGGTTCATGATGAAGAGTTAATGCAAGAACAATAGCTGGATGAATCATGTTATTTGATGGGGGTTGGTAGAGTGATGTGGAGGGAGTATGGGTGATGAGGGGGGATAGATGTGTGAGCAGGTTGGAATGGGACGTGCGATTTTGGGATTAAAGCATTGGCGTTACGGTGAGTTCGTTAGTCGATCGGAAAGAGTTGTATTTATTGAAAGGGAGTTACAGGTCTTTCGTGTAGAGACTTAGGAGGAGTAGATGCTCAGAAAGTTAAGGAAGGAAACAGATGTCGATAGATGGATTCAGACGGAGTTTAAACGGTATTCTGGATTATAGGTGAAGTTATGTACGCATAGGGCATTTGGATTTTTATTAAGAGAACAGGGAGTTATAGATGTTTGTGTGAGGAAATGTGGATTGGTACGGAATCGAGGTGAAATGACAAGTTATTTAGAGAGGATTGGGCAGTTGGGTGTATTAAAGATCAAGCAGAAGTGTTAAGTGAGTTGTTGGTTTGGCTTAGCGACCGTTTGGTATGTGTTACAAAGTTTTGAAGGGTTGGACTGTGGCAGAGGTAAATTGATGGCAAGTTGGATTGTTTTAAAAGAGAGAATGAATGGGTAATGGTGAAAATCGGTTGGAGACTTTGGAGTGGAAGTTGCGTTAATGTACGGGTTAGGAAAAAGCAGTGTGTAGTATCGAGGTTTGAGAATTCAAGGAGGAGAGGGGTATGGGAAATTGATAAAGGTTTTGAAATTGGGCAAGAAAGTAAGAATGGGGAGGTACGATTCAAGGTGTTTGGTTGTGATTGGATTTGATGGCATGCGGATGCGATTGTGGAGATGGATTTCGAGTACGGTGAGTTAGGAAAACTGTTTAAAGGAAGTGTAGTGGGCGGAGTGGTTAGTGTAAGATGTAGGTGACTTTGGGTGAATGCAAGATTGTAAGAGTAGAAAACGTGTTTGTAAGTGTACTTAGATGGGAATAAGACTGAAATAAGTGAAAGGGTGGTGAAGAGCAGAAGAAGAAGCAATGCTTTTAAGTAAGATAGATTGTTAATGGGAGAGGTAAAAGTTTTCAGAGGCTGAACATCTTGATAATGAGAGAGGAAATTGGGATATGACTTGTAAGCAGTCAGGCGTTCAGAAAGCAGATTGAACGTGGGACATGTTTAAGATGGTGATAGATGGAAGATGGGACGTGTATTGCGGCAGCAGAATCGACGGAAATTTTTCGAGAATTAAAGTGGGAATTTATCGATGATAGTCTGAAAAAAGGACGACAAAGTCGGAGCGGGAAATTAAGCTGGGGTTTTGAGACGAAAGTTAAAGGGAATGAGAATTTATTTATGAGGGATAATTTTGAAAAGGAAGAGGCAAGTCAAGAAGGTAATTGGGATAATGTATTGGCGTGGTCAAGGTTATTAGGTATAGTAGAGCTAGGATAGGATTAGGGAGGTAGGAACGTATAGGCGATAGACTTGAGCATTAGGAGATAGGCATAGCTGTATACGAGATTTTAAGGGGCAGGTACAGATGGATGGTCAAGTTCGCGGAGCGGAGGATTTGATAGAGAGGAATTGAAACGTGAATGGATGGCAATATACGAAATAGAAGATGGTATTGGAATGATTTGATAGTTGCTGGATTGTTTTTCTTAGTAGGTGTTCGATATGTAAGGAAGCAACATTTAGACTTAAAATAAGGGTCTGAGAGTGAGCATTAAAGAGGGTATAAGGAGAGGGGAGGTTGTATAGTTTTCAAAGGAATGGGTTGTGAGGAAGGGTAGGTACGAGGTGTTGATCTAAGGTTTAACGATTGATAATTGCGAGACATTAATTGGGGTTAAACCATATGAAGGGAATGAATGAAGGTCAAAAGGTGCAGGGAGGATTTAAGCAGGTTAGCGAAGAAGTTAGAGTCGAAAAATTTGGGAGTGATTGGATTAGTTGTGAATGTTGATGAAAAGGAAAGGAAGCCGGTTTAAATGTGTAGATAGATTATCAAGAGTAAGTAGTTGGGGGGGATGGAAGAAGAAAAAGGGAGATTGTCAGGGGATAACGTGAGTACATTGGCATTGGCATGTAGAAAGTGGGAAAGGTGACGGAGTTGACGGGTTGTAGGAGAAGAGAGTGGGGGGAGGTGAGAAAATGTGAATTATGAAGGGGTATCGCGGGGAGGGTTAAAGTTGATATATAAAACGGGGTGGGAGAGGAGCTTGAGGTATTTATGGAGCATGGGTGAAGAAGAAAAATATGATGGTCGTGGATTAGGTGGAGGTGACAGAGTGGTCTGGATAAATCTTAAAAGGTGAAAAGGAAGTGAAATCAATCCATGAGCTGAATGGGGGTTAAATTAGGACAAGAACAGATGTGAACGAGGGTGTGGTAGATGGTTCAAGTGTGACATTGGGGGTGGCAAGATTGAAGAGATATTATGAGAGAGGATGAGAAGGAGTTTAGCTGTGGGGTTTATTAGAGGAACTGGAGGAATTTTAAAATATAATAATAAGTAAGGAAATTAAGATGTTGGAAGATAGGGAACGTAAATGTTCTGCAAAGATTTTGGGTATTTAAGGTAAGAAGGACCAAGGTGACCGGGTTGATGATGCGAGATGACAGGTGATAAATTTATTATTGAGACTTGGGGAAGGTGGAAGGAGGTGAGATAGGGATAGGGTGGAGTAAAAGTTGATTAGTAGGTGATGAGATTTTGAAGGCGTTGTGTGAGGTGATGGGAAGAAGTTAGTGTGAAGAAGTGGTCTGAGAGAGGGATGTATAGAAAGTGAGAGCGGATGGAGTTTTGGAGAAGGGATTTGGACTGATGACAGAAACTAGAAGGAAAGAAAAGGGGGTGTGGGGGGAAGAAAGGATAGGAAAATCAGGAGCAGGAAAGTGATTAAAGGTTAAGGTTAAAGTAAGGAAGAAGGTAGAGCTGAGAGTAGACAGATGTTGAAGACATTGATGACATAGTAAAACGGCAAAATGGAAGAAGGTTATGAGGGTGAGGTAAAGATATGGAACTTGATGAAATACGTTTTCGTGGGGTGCGCGGTGTTGACTTGGGGGGAATGGTGGTGGTGTAGGTGGTGAAGTTGAAGTCTGGGGGAAAAAGAAGGGAAAAGAAGTACAGAATTATTGTAGCACTGAAAGAGAGGAAGGCGGATGAGGTGAGATTGAAAAAGTTGATTTATGGAGAGAGACAGAAGAAAGTCGTAAAGGATGGTGGGTGGAAGGATGTGGTGCATGTTAGGAAAAAACTTGAGGGTAAAGTGGAAAAAGAGAATGAAAAATAGGATATGAACTGTGAGAAGCTTTGAGGGGTTACTTTGCATTTGATGTAATGGAGAAGGCGGACCTTGTCAGAAAGTTACTGGGGGACACGGGGCGGGGGGATTTGAAAAAGCTGTAAAGGTAGGTAGAAGGTAGAAATTAAAAGAGATGCAAGGAGTGTTAGGACAGTGAGAATTTGTTGGTAAGTAAAGTTTAAAGGGGGTTGTGGTGAGTCAGAGATCTGTGGAGGAGAGGAAAGGGGAGGAGGAATTAATGTTGGTGAAAGGAGTTAGGGAATGAGCATTTTTTTTATGGGAAGGAAACGATGCTATTTAATATCGGAAATGGACCTAATTGGAATAAGAACGGAGTTAATAATAGAGAAAGCAGTATCATAATATAGATATGTTTTATTGTAATTTGTAAAGAGGGCTGTGTTTTAGGAGCGGTATATGAGTTGAGGATGTCTTGTTCTGATTTAGATACGTTTTGGAGACTTGCTGGGAAGATGATGTATAGGCGGCGGAGTGTTTTGGTTGATTGGTGAGGATTGAGAAGAGTAGGCATTGAGAAGAGAGGCGGTCATTGCAGGGAGAGGTGTGAGTTGAATACGTGGCTGATCAGATGGGGCTTGAAGTGAATTTCTAGATAGTTGGGTGATGTTGCAGGAGTCAGTCCTTGGGAAGGAATGTTGATTCCTTTATGAACGTTATACTGTGGTGGAAAAGATGATGGGAGGTTCTTAATAATATAATTGATGTTAAGGAGGATGGTAGGGGTGTTATGTACTGAAATGCTGATGATTTGTCATTTTGGGAAACGTGTATTGTACTTCCTGTGATAGGTTTGGAGCATCTGAAGAGAGGTAGGGCAGGGGTCATGGTGACTGTACGGGAGGGTGGATGAGCTGATACAGGTGGATGTGTGATGGGAAGATGGGAAGTATGATGAAGGTTCGATATTGAAATGTGATGTATTAGTGTGTATATAAAGAGCTGATAGTTTGCTGGAGGTGTTAAAAAGTAACGGCATTCACAAGTTAAATTCTGGCTGGAAGCTCGGAAAAAAGGAAGGTTTAGGCTATCGGACTATGAAAGATGGTTTTTGAGGGAGGGGCTGTTATGATGGCAGAGATGTGGAAAGGTTCTGTAGGGAGAACTGGTGTTTTGGTTTGATTTGCAGGTGTTTAAGATTTGGTATTTGGTTGAGCTT
>Ga0163217_1013332_pt1 | contig 10442 bp, 12 predicted proteins | sample SynspAceP_FD_185933 | JGI IMG/M metagenome (GOLD analysis project Ga0163217, IMG submission 185933) | Saline lake microbial communities from Ace Lake in Antarctica - Synechococcus sp. Ace-P (PacBio error correction) | ecosystem: Environmental > Aquatic > Non-marine Saline and Alkaline > Saline ... | reverse complement strand
CCACTTCAAGCACAATGCCATTACCCGGGCTTAGGCTGCAACGTCTGCACAGGATAGAACATTGAATGGACTCTCATCTTGACACGACACGTTCAATACCCGGCTGGATACAAGTGTTGGTGATTGCTAACCCGCTGCGGCTTCTGTTGATCAGCCTGTCGCTGCTGGGTTGCAACTTGCTCTGAGCGAGGGGAAACCTCAAAACTGGTCACCGGCGAGCAATACGCGCCTTTTAACCGGAAGCAGCTGCAGGACGGCTGCGTGTGCTGACCGCGGCTGGTAACTCAGGCTTTTTCTCGCAACAGCATTTCGCCACCGAAGTGCTTTCAGGCCCTGGACAAGAGGCTATGAAGACAAGCCTCAAGCTGAGTACGCTGCTTGCCTTTCCCTATATTCGCACGCCAGAACGTGAAGCTTGACTTCCTGTTTTCAGACCCGTTGTACTCTTTGAAAACTTGCGCTTCATGTCAAGCCTGATAGCCCATATAAAGATGGTCTGTCTGGGCAAGGGAATGGCGGAATGCCGTATTTTGTTTGCCCGCAGGATACGAATTCGCTGGCTGCGGCTTCGGATCGGACGCGACGAACTGACTTCTTTCGGCCCCCGCAGCATAGCGCAGTGCTATTCAAATGATGGACCGGGCGGTCGGGTTGACGTACTGGATCAGCAATCCGGCGAATGTCCGCCTACCCTGACAGCCGGCCTGGCAGCGAAGCGAGGCAGTGGGCAATGCGCTGGAGTTACCGCACCCGTTGGCCGATATGAACCCTTGCACTTTGATCGTTCCCGCGCACCCACCCTGAAGCTTCTCAAGCTATTGGATGGATTTCAATTACGCCTGCAGCAGTTAATGCCCCAGCGTTAGTCAGCCAGTGCTGTTCGCCGATCACCCCGAACTTACCAGGCGGTACTGCCAGCCCAGGCCGCAATTGACACGGGTCTTTTACAGTCTCTTTACCAGGAACCGCCCCGCCCTGACATCCTTCCTGTAAACTCAGTGCTCAATTACCCGTTCTGCGATGCCGAATCATGCAGGCTGTACCTCCACGCTTTTCATTTCGCCGATTACTGTTGCTGGCTGCGCCATCTGCTCTTGCACTGCTGCGCTGGTCTGGTTTCATTGTGTTGATGCAGCCACAGAACCTGCGTTTCCCGAGTACACCAGTGCCAGGTAGGCGCGCACTATTGAAGACACATCCACCGCACTCGGCACCCTCGGCCCGCTGGGACATATGTGGAATGTCTGGTACCCAGGTATCGGTTCAAATTGCTGCGCTTGCACGTTGCATTGGGTGACAGCGTGGAAAAAAGGATTCTAACTGCTGGCAAGAAAAATCGACCCACCGTCTATCTGGCACGGGTAGAGGCCAGCACCGCACAGTTTTGGCCAACCTGCAGGCGCAACTCGACTGATCGCGAGGCTCAACATACGCTGCAAGACTTCAGGCCGGGCGACCAAACAAACCTGCGTTAAAACTGGACGCGAAACCAGCAGGAAGCCACTGGAAAGTGCGGCAAGCGACCCTGCGTTTCGGCTTAGTGGCGCAGATTTTGCCGCTGGGAAGGCGCAGATTCGCCAGACGCATCTTTCGCTCAAAGGGGAATTCAGCAGACCTGGACTAACCACGCGCATCTACGCGCCGATTGTCCGGACCGTGCTGCAGCAAACTGGCAAATCAGGGCCAGACTTGAACGCAACCAGGACCGCGCCAGGTGGTGGATGCAGATTGCCGATCTGTCACCATTGACCGTGCGTACGTCAGGTGTTCAGAGCGACATCAGCCGCCTGCAAACCAGGCATGTCTGCGTACTTTTCCACCCCTTGGCCAAGCCCCAACCGCGCTGGAAGGCACCCTGCGGCAGATTCTGCCGACCCCGAGGTTTCCATCAACACGTGGTGCTGTTCAACGCGCTCTTTGATGTACCCACGAAGAATGGGCAACTGCTGCCGCAGATGAAGCGCTCAGGTATTTTTTTGTCAACGAAGTCGGCTGAAAATGATACTGAACCGTTCCAGGTGGCTGCCATTGAGCAAGCCCTTGACGCAACGAAGGCTGACAGCCACCCCGGTCGCCGGTAGGCCGCATGAGGTGCAGGTGCTTGATTGCCCAGGGGCAGGCCACAATGCGTACATCACGGTTAGGCACGCGTAACCGCGTGTGGCCGATAACCGAAGTGATCGAGGGCTGAACGAGGGGAACGGTGGTTACCAGCGGCTTGCCGAGCGACTCAAATTGCTGATTGGCGGCTCCGATCTAGCCGTGCCACGACGGTTCATGTAATCATTGGACTGGACTCCTGGATCCGGCCTGGACAATATCCCCCGACCTATCGCAATGGTGAGCTGGCGACGACGGTTCTGCACAACGTCCTTCGCTGGATATTTCACCAGGGCGAGTTTGTCGCGATCATGGGCGCCTCCGGTTCAGCAAGTCGACACTGGAGTGCACCTTGCTCGGCTGTCTCGATTCGCCCCACAGCGATGGCAGTACCTGTTTCTGCTGGCCAGATATCGATAGTCTCAAGCAACGAATGAGCGTGCCAGCTTGCGCCGGGAAACCCTTCGGTTTCATTCTTCAGAGCTACACCTTTGATCTTCTTCCGCAAGCGCCACGAAAATGTTGAAGTTTGCCGGCCATTTATGCGGGGCTTTGCGCGCGCGGGCCTACCAGCGCGCGCAGGGAATTACTCACCGGCCTGGGCCTGGGCGAGCGCCTTTGGCAACAAGCCCACCAGCTCTCCGGCGGGCAGCAACAAAACGGGTATCCATTGCCCGTGCTTTTGATGAAACTACGCCCGATCATTTCCTTTGCGATGAGCCACCGGCGCATGGCAGTCAAAGTGGGCAAGGACGTACTGGCACTGCTCAAGCAACTACACCAGCCGCGGGCAAACCGTCATCATCATTTACCATGACGCAGAGGTGGCCAGCCATGCCGAACGGCTGATTGAAATGCGCGATGGACGGATCATCAGACGGACAGCGGCGGCACCCCGGGCTCCTGCTCCCGATCAGGCCGAGCCTTCAAGCAAACAATCTGATGAACGCTAAAGCCCCGTCAAACCTTCCATCCTGCTGCTGACCAGCGCAGAAGCTGTGCGTATTGGCCCTGCGGGCGCTGCGCGCTAATTGTTTCGCACGGTACTGACGCGCTGGGCATCGTTATTGCGTTGGAGTCCGCGGTGGTAGTGATTGCTGGCGGTGGGTAACGGCGCCCGCCAGGGAAGGTGAAGTCAATCGACCGCATCAGCTCGCTGGGGTACCAACCTGCTTGCTGGTTTCAGGCCGGCGCGCCCAATTATGGCGTTCGCCTCGGCGAAACGCACTACCAACACCCTGATTTGCCACTGGACGCGAACTGGCGGTCAGCTTGGATAACGGCTGGCGTCCATGCCGGGAAATGAGCGGGGCGAGTTAACCCTGCGCAGCGGCAACACCATTACCAGACCCCAGGTCACCCGACCAGCCCGGACCTGCCGATTGGCCGCGACTGGGACGTTGCTCAAGGTGTTTCCTCAATGAGGGAGGACAATCCCGCTATGCCGCTGTCGCGGTACTTCGGCACCACCGGTGCCAATAACTCTCGGCCCAAGCGCCAACCCGTCGGCGAGTATGTACTGGTCAACAACGGTCCCTTTCAGGGCATTGGCGTAATGGGAGGAAAGGGCGCTGACGCCCTGGGTTCGGACCAGGATTGACGTGATATCTTACACTGAATACCGGCAGCCTCGCTGCTGATTGGCCAGCGCAGCTTGAACTCCATCACCATTAATGATTGACGACCTTGGCCAGTCCGCAACTCACCCAGCGAGGCCGTTCGCCAGGACCATTTCTGCAGGCCCATTGGCGCGTCGGAGGATTTTCAGTTTCGCAATATGGCGTCGCTGCTCGAAGACGTTGCCGCACACCAGAATACCTTTTACGTGCTACTTGGCTCGATTGCGGCGATTTTCCTTGCTGGGTTAGGCGGCTTGGCGTGATGAACATCATGCTGGTTAATGTCCACCGAGCGGACTCGCGAGATCGCATACGCGTGGCAACCGGGGCACGTACCCGCATTATTCTGCAGCAGTTCATTGTCGAGGCGCTGGTGGTCTCGGCCATCGGTGGCGCGGCTCGGTGTTATCGGTGGGCGCGGTTTTCGCTGCCGGTCTTATCAGCATTGGCACGCCCATTTCCAATTTACCCCCGCCGGTGATGCTGGCTTTGGTTGCGCCTTCCCACCGGCTCTGGATTTTTTCGGTTACATGCCTGCCCACAGGGCAGCGGCATCTTTGATCCAGTGTGTGCTCTCAGTGCTGACTAACAGAAAAAATCTATTGGAGCCTGCTCGGCCGCCAGCCTGCTGCTAAAGCGCTTGCAGCATCAACAGCCCGTTGCCGCAAGCGCAGGGTCAGCGCGCAGCAAACTGGGACCCCAGCCTGCCGATCAGTTGGCCGGCCAGCGCTGACTGGTGGCAGAACTACCATGAGCGAGCGCTCGAAGCCCTTGATTTTGCGTGCACGCAGCGGCAACTTCGACCTGGCCCACCGCCGCGACACGGCTACTTCAAGCGGATGCCCAGTTTGCGCCAGGCCGGTTGCGGGCATTACTACCCCAGGTTCGGACGCCAGCCATTTCAACCAATCGCAGTGGGCAATGAAGCACTGATAGCGGCCAGCCAGCTATGCGTGCAGGACTGACGACGCGTACGAAGTGGATTTTCTGGGGCCGAAAAAAAACCCCCAAGGGTCGGGCTCGCGTTTTTTTTTAAAGGCCGGCTTCCCCCGCTAGCCCGAGGCCCCTTTTTTCAAGGGGGGCCACCGATTTGACCAGGAAAACGCTGGCCATTCAGCATTTGAAGCCCGCCGTTGGTTACCACCTGGCTGAGATTCTGGAAAACGATCAACGCCTGCAGCTCGCGCAGGACAGTCTGAGCAGTGCTCGAGCGTGTGTATGGAGTGGTCGAGGCCGCGCTATCGCTTTTCGGCGCTGCGGACAGTCTGGAACTCAGCCAGCAACCGCACGCTGGGTCGCTTCAGTTACTGCAGGCCTACCAACACTTTGCAGCAGCGGCAACTGCCAGTTGCGCAACAGTCTGGCACTTTTTGCTGCTAGGCGACCACGCCGGATAGCGTACTGCCTCCAAGCAGGCCCCGTTTAACCGAAGCGTTCGGCCATTCCGCTGTTGTAGCCGGGCTGTCCCTCCGAACTGCAATTGAGCGCCGCCCGGGATATTCGCGGCAGTGAAGCACGCTTTGCAAGCCGCCCAATGCCGATCTCGGCGCAGCCCGGGCGCCTCATTTCCAAGCATCCAGCTGATCGGCGCAGCTGGGCGCACAGGAGTCTGGCCCTTGGCAGGCCTGCTCGTGAAGTAATCCGGCGACCGTTGGAGTCCGCCGCAGGCTGGTGCAAGCCGGATCTCCATTGGCGGACGCTTGCGTGCGGCAAGGTCGTATTGGGTCCGGAAGCGCCAGGAAGAACTGCTGGTGGACTACCGTTCGTACCCTGTTTGAACCGCACTTTGGGCGAGCTGTGGATACGGCGCTGGGCGCAGTACAAACAGGCCGAAAACAGCGCTATTGGGTTCTGTTTGACTGCCAGCGGAACTTGGCCGAGGCAGTGCCTTCCGGCTTGCCGAGGCCGCTACCGTGAGGGCTCCATTACCCCTGCAGACACTACTGGACACCCGCGTTACCTGGTACGGCAGCCTGGACAGTCTGACCAGGCAACGGGCTACCTGGCTGCTGGCCAGTTCGATCTTATAACCGCGCGTCGGCGGGTGGCTGGCAGGCGCCAGCGGGTGCATTAGGACGCAGTTGCGCTGGAGTAAGCTGTAAACTTTGCCGGCCTCACTTGCGGAGTATTCAAAGCTGCCCCACACCTTACGGACTGACCACCCTGCTTGCAAGCGTGAACTATCGCCAGTACGAGGACTTCCCTTTGCTTACAGCTCAGCAGCCAACTCTTCTGCCATAGACGATATATCTGCATAACCGCTGGGTGTCAGCCCATAAGTCACTTTGTCGACCATCAGCGCCATCGAATGGCGGGACGCCGCTCAGTCGCCAGCGCTGAGGACATCCAGAGCTGCAGATGCGACCAAGAGACGGGTACCGCTCTGACTATGAAGGACTATATCTTTGGCACCCCTGCGCTCTTGGCATGGCTAGTCTGGACGCTTGAACCTGCACTTGTTGCAACGGCGACAATATCGTTTGCCAGATGGTTTGATCTGCAAGCCACTAGGGCAGAACTGGCCTGGTTGCATTGAGCATCTGGCGCCACTGGAGGCGGGACGGCCGGTTCAGTTCCATCTTAGCAGCTGTTTGAGTAGACCTGACTGGCTCGCACATAGGCGCCAGCCTTGCGGTTGACGTTCTCGTTGAAAATATAAAGCTCGCCAACATTACTGTAGAAGGGGCCATGCTTCACGCATCGAAATCAAGGATTTGGCCAGCACCCATGACCGGGACCTCATTCGCATCGTTTTACATCAAGCCGCGCCACCTTCCCAGCGCCGACCCCCGTCGACGGCGTGGAGGCCAACGGTATCGAGAATCCTGTCGACTTCACGGGTAAATATCGCAAGAACGTGTTTGGTTCGCATGCTGTATTACGGCGACCGATGGATGCTTCTTCCAGTTGCCTGGGGGTGAAACCTTAAAAAGTTCAGACGCTGTACAAGAACCCCTGCTCAAGGACCCGCGTCACAGGATTTGAAAAATTTCTGGCCAGCGAGCCGATCAAAGCGCCTGTCTTTTCCCGATTTGGTCAATGAAAGTATTGCGGCCGGTGGATCAGCCAATGCGCAATCTGCTGGAAAGGGCATGGGTTTGACCATTTTTGGACCCCTATCCGCTTTGATCACCACCTTATTGAACGGGGGTCATGCAGTTTGCTGCAGGCTGTTCCCGAACCCCACCGTCCCCCGGTAGAGCGGCTCCGTGCCTCGGCACCGGCGCGTACGGTGCTGGCAGCGAGCAGGGGCAGCGAAGTGAGCGAGCCGCCTTTCGGCAGCTGTTACCGCGCGATTTGAGCCTGGTCATAGTGTGATGGCCTTGGGCGTCAGCGCGTAGCGGCCATGGCGCTGGTCCCACTCAACTTTAGGGACCGGGGCAGCGGGCCTACGATGCCTCCAGTCTTAGCGCGATGCAGGCAGCGACATCCACGTCGTCAAAACTGCTCTGGACGCAGAAACGGCGGCCATATTCCCGATGAATGGGACCCGATTTCCAGAAAACAGAATCAATAGCGACGCATCAACATGCCGGTCCATTGGCCATCTGGCACAGGATGTTTTGATTGCCTTCGATAAGGGCTTGGCGTTCTTGTAGGGGCGATCTGCTTGCGGGGTCAATGCTTCAAAAATATCGGCGATCGCCCAGCACCCATCCGGGACGCCCAAGTGCTCTGACGAACCAAGCCACTTCGGGATATCCTCTGCGTCCAGCCTCTCGTGATGTTCGCAGCATATCCGGCCCCTGCAAAGGGCTCCGGAAATGGCAAGCTGAACGCAGCATGATCAATGTCTGCACCATGTGATCGTTGATTTTCTTGAAACCGCTCTTCTGCGGTCAGTTTGTGCTCGGCCTTATGGACAGGTTTATACAGCTCGCCGATTCATTAGAAATATTGCTCGGGCAACTGCATAGCGAAAAACCCCAGCGGCTTTTCGGGTCTGTCGGCTTCACGGCGGGCGGCGTTACCCCAGGGGATGACATGCTCGGGGGCGGGTCATCCAGCAGGCGCTCCTGAACCGGCAACCGGGTCCTGCGGCTGAGCAGCGTGCCGCAGGAGCTTCTCGGTCGACAAGCCGAGGCGATTGTCAAAGTGACTCCACCAAGGTTTCCGGCGATATCCTGCAACGCCTCAAGCGCCTGCAATTCGGACATGAATTCTCCACCAATATTCGCTTGCGCGACCAGTCGAAAATCATCTTGCAACTGCATATGCCGCGCGTTTCATCGCCACATTCAGCTTCTGCCTCAGGCTGTCCCTCGCCCAGGGCCTTGCCAGTATTTCAATCTGGCTCGCGCCACACCGCGTTCTATTTCATGATTATTGCGATTGTAGAGCGTCTCCAGCTTGGCGCGTTTATCCACTAACATATTCGGGCTGGTGATTTCTGCCGCAATCATGCACCAGGCAGCAATGCTGAACGCAATTTAACGGTGTGTGCGTCCACTCATTCTGAAATTCATCGAAGGCGCCCCGTGCGGCCAATTGACGCCTGATCCGAGCTCAGATTTGCGCAACTTGCGGTACACGCTCGCAATTGGCCTTCGGTGTAGGGAGACTTGGCTGTCCGATGGCATTCCGCCAGCAACTTGATGATCGCCTCAGCAAACAGTTTTGCCTGACCTTCAAATAATTGACGTGTTTTCGCATTAGCTACGCAAGGAGCCGGACAGCCTCTGAACCAACTTGCTTGAGGGCTTGCCAATCTCCGAAGAGGAGCGAAGGCTTTCATGGAGTTCGATCAACATGACGCCTACCAGCGCCTCCTGGCGATCATGCAACGCAAGCGACAGTGTCGCGGCTGACGGTGTGTCGATCAGTTGATCGAGCAATTCTCCGGCTGCTCGCCAGCGACCCCTCAAACCACCAGTTGCTCCGGGTAATCGGCGCCAGCAAGACTGGCAGCACGGCTGCAGCTGCCAATCAGCCTGGTACAGATACACCACCGCGCTTGCGACGCCAACAATATTCACCAAGCCGCGCCAGTACCGCTTCGAGCATATTGTCCAGCCCGGGCTCTTGACTGAGGCTCAGGGTTAATCGCCTGAAATTTGATCAATCGCCCTCGCCAGTCGCCGATCAACCTCATTCAGATCGCGGGACTTCCCGGATAGACGAACTGCGACACCAGGCGGGTGGCTGAAATTCGTAATCACCGCAAATGCCTGAAGGCTGGTCGGGTCAACGCCTAGCGGTTGCCCCAGGCGCTGACTAGCGCCCAGCCAATCAACACCAGCAGAGATGACAGAAGCACAATCCATAGCGCTTGCCGGAACAGAATTGGCGCGGGATCACTCAGCAACTCGTCCGCCGGTATGCTGATTCAGCCACCCACGCTGATTCGCTGAGCCGGCTCAAGGGCAAGGTTCTAATGCCATACATTCCCCGGTCCGCGCGCTTGAAACATGGGACTGGCTGACCCGCGGCGGGCCTCTTATTTGTCGCCTCGGTTATGGTCTCAGCTCAGTCAAGCGGCCGGAATATCAGCTCATCGAGGGTCGCCAGGCGCGGCTCTCCCTGCTTCATGGAATTTAATGGAGACGCTTCCGCATCGGGGTAAAACCATCACCCCTGATACCATCAATCCCCACAATCTTCGGTCCCTGGGAGTCAATCGCTAAGTCCTGGGCCTCACCACCCAACTTCGCTGACCGACCGCATCCCCAGGAGCCTATCACCGCATCGCCCGCCAGACTATGAATTAGGCCATGGTCAATTCCCACTTCCTTGCGTGGTGAAGGAACACATAGGCCGCGTGAGGATCAAATTCTGAGATGCTGATAGCGCTTTGATACCAGCCCGCGCGTGCGGGGATCGGAATGGTAGTCCGGTTTCGCCCGGGCCTGCTGCAACCTGAGCGCAATATCGTTAAAACAGCCATTGCCCACAAAGCTCTCCGTCTGCAATTCAGGGCTGCATTGCTCTGCACCAATATTCGGACAGGTTCCGGGGCGTCATTATCACGCCCTTATCTGTTCATCAGATGCCGGACCAGTAAAAACTCACCTGTTGTCATAGCCTACATAAGCCAGACCCAAGCCACTCTGTTGGGCATTCAGGGTTTCACACAGCAGGGGCAATCTGGAAAGGCGCGCTTTGAACATTTTCTTCGGGCACCCAAGCGGGTCGTGAGCGAGGCAGCCTGGGCATAGTTGCTTTTCAACCGGGTTAAGTGCAACGCCCCGCGCGCTCGTTCAGCGCCAGCCCCAGTTGCCGCGCTGAATCGTTCGCGGCCGACAGGGCATGGCCGCTTTCAAGGCCGCGGTAGCCTTTGCACACCACCAACAGCAGCATAAGCGGCGAGACAGGAAAACAATTAGCGTGGGGCAGCAACCATTGCAGCGGGGATTCCTTGGCAGCTTTCAATCCTGAGCCTCCCAGAGCTCAATCGGTCCTATTTGCAAGCCTTATAGATTGAACGATAGTTTCTTCAGAACTCACCTGTTTCTTGGCCGCACCGCGAGCCATGGCCAACAAGACAAACCCACTATTTTTAAACCCACCCCACAAGCGATCTGCAAAACAGGTTCTAATACAGGGTTTAAAACATAGGTCAAAGCGTTGTAAAAAACATTAGGTCGGCCCGCGCATAACAAAGGAAAGGCGTTTTCGTTAAAAGAATTTTTTTTGGAATAAGAGGGGGGGGGGGAAAAACCCCCCTCCCGGGCCCCCCAAAAAGGCGGGGGATTCGCAAATATTCACCTGATTTTCTTCTCTTTT
>Ga0163217_1011782_pt1 | contig 10442 bp, 16 predicted proteins | sample SynspAceP_FD_185933 | JGI IMG/M metagenome (GOLD analysis project Ga0163217, IMG submission 185933) | Saline lake microbial communities from Ace Lake in Antarctica - Synechococcus sp. Ace-P (PacBio error correction) | ecosystem: Environmental > Aquatic > Non-marine Saline and Alkaline > Saline ... | reverse complement strand
TGGAGTAGCCCCGTCCCGCCGGCGATTGCCCCGCAGCGCGCTCGGCACGGGCAGCGGGGCAAGGCTTTCGAGGCACCATCAGCCCCTGCAGCCTCCCACAGGCCCGCGTTTTGCCGTGCGGCCCGCCGCCGTCAGGTGCCGCGTATGCGCTCAAGCCCGGCTGTTGTTGTTACCGCCTCAACCGCTCGGCGCGGGTGTTCAAGGCTTGCCCCGTATCCGCGCCGCGCGCTTCATTCTGCGATTGCCATTCATACTCCAGCTTGATCAAACAAGGCGGCTGCCAACGCGGATCGTCACCAACCTGCTTCGGCCACAATCTCGTCACGCCACTCGCGGGTATTTCCGGGGTCTGGTACTGCAAACCGCCGCGGGTACCGCAGCGCCGGGTTCGCCAGTGCCGATGAGTAGCTACCTGCAAAGCCGGGGCAGCTCTTCGTCATTACGCGGGCTGCTGATGCGCAGGCCGATCTGGGTCGCAGCACCCCCATCAATCACCGGGCGCCTGGTCATTCCTCAACGCCGGGGCGGCCGGCAGGGCCAGGCAACATCCGCCACGGGCCGGCGGCATCACCTTGGCTCACTGCCATGTGAGGTCAGCATGGCTTTCACCGTTTCAAATGTCTGCTTCCTCGGTCAGCGCAACCACGGTGCCGGTCACCAGCGCGCCCTGGTCATTGCAGCCGCAAGCGCTGGCCACCGTCCACATTCCAGCCCGCGTGGGCCAGCGGGCACCTGCCAGCTCACCCACGTTGGCGCGCTGGGCCCCAGGCAACTGCACCGCGGCCGCGGCGTAAACGCCGTATCGCGGCTGCGGCATCCAGCCGCTCCTGGTCGCGGCGCGGCAGGCGTCAGCGCGGTTGTCCGTTTCTGGCGCTCATCGGTTTCGGCTCGCGGCTTTGTTCCCATAGCCGGTCAGGCATCGGTATCCGTACCAGCACCACCCGGTCGCGGGCAAACCACCTCGCCCACGGCGTCCAGCGCATCCTGAATCCCAACCGCCACCACGTTAAGCGCTTCTACCCCCGCTGCGGCCCAGCGCACCAACCGCCACAAATTCAGCACCAACAGCAGGTCGACGTTTTTGTTTACCAGGGCGCGGCTCATTGGGCAGGTTCACCGGCAGCGGTACCACCGCACCCAAAACTGATAAACCAGCCGGCGGACTTCCACCGCATCCTCAAATTCATCGGGCCATCGGCAGCTCGGTTCGAACCTCACGCCAGGCGTTAAACCCCAATAGGCTGGTTTTACCTCCCGTGCCCTGGGTGCAGCCAGCGTAAGTCTGGTTAGCGCTGCCGGTAGCGCGGGTAGCGTAATCAATTTCCAACTCGAGTTACGTGGGTGGTATCGCTCAGGTTGCCAGGCAATATCCAGGCTTCTGGTAAACTGGGTTACTGCCTCAGCGAACTCGAAACGCCACCGCCAGGCGGGTACCACGGGCGTGAGCGCGGCTGGCCGTTGCGGGCTTTGCATTCAGCGGCGGGCGCGTTGCTCCAATGGCGCTCCAGGGCGTAATCCCAACGGCTGCGGCCGGCGGTTTCTCAAATACCATCAGGCGACCAACTTCGCCAACGGCCGCATCCAATCGCCTCATACCACATCCGCCTCAAAAGCATCCTTGGCAGGCGCGTAGTACCGGTGCAGCTTTCAGCACCCGCGTTCAAGCACATCAAAATCAGCTGCACCAGTAGGCCCGTTAAACGGCGGCTCCCACATCCGGATCGACCTGCACGCACAAAATCCAGGGTCAATCTTTGCCGGTGTAAGCACCGGAGCTCACCGGCTCCTCCACCCAACCCCACAGGGCCAGGCTGGCGCCAGTGTCGCCCTCCTCGTCCCACTCAACGCGCACCGGCCCGGTCAACTGGGCAGACACATCCTTCGCCACCCAGCATGCAATCCAGCGCCAAACAAAGCTGCGGCCGGGCGTTAAAATGATCACGCTGGCGCTCCGCGCCTAAGGCCGGGCCAGGCTTGTTCAGGGGGCCGCTGTTCAACGGCGACTGTTCAGCATTAGGGCCTCTTGGTCAAACGATTGCCAGTCCACACCACCGCCCCGCTTAGACTCTGGCGGCCCCGCGCCGCATAACACGGTAAACATCGGGTACAGCCAACGCGGTACTGGCCACCGCACCCGCCACCGGGCGTCAACCGTTCGCACCCTGCCCACAACAACCACCTCAGGCCGGTAACCCAGGTCGCGTCCGTGACCAGGGCATGCGCAAACAACCTGCCACATCCGGGGCCGCGGGCGCTGGGTCAGGGGTTACGTCCAGCACCCCAGGCATTGGTCGCCATGCGTTTGGCTTATTTGCACAGCAGCAGGTGCTCCGCATTCCCAGTCCAGGGCATCCAGCCCGGGTTGCCATCCAGCCACCCGCGGCGCTGATTATGGTGATCAGCTCTTTGCTCCAGTGCCGCGAGCCACCACTGCACCGCCGCTCAGCACCGTATCGGTGGCGCCGCCGGCCTCGCTGTACGTCAGCTCCGCTGCACCACTGTGCAGGCGTCACCTCAATACCCCCAAGAATCAAAAGGTCAAGCCATGAAGGTTATCGTCTCTTTGATCGTAGGGTTTTGGTGTTAACGCACAGCCCGGGCCAGCGTTGCCAATACATCAGCATCGCCATACACGGTTATGGGTCTCCCCGCCAATGCTCAGTGCAGCGGTGTGCCGCCTTGGGGGGAGTATGGTGTTGCCCGCAGGCGCAGGTGGCAAATACGGCAACGCGCGGCCCACTAGCCCCGCCCTCTGCATAGCCTCGGCAGCCGCTCGCATGCCGTACCGGCGAAACCGCTCCATAAACGCCAGGCGGCGCCGGCTCTTGCACGGCTTTTGGTTGCACGTACTCGTCGGCGTGCACATAACCCGCAAACTGTACTTTGCCACCAGGACCAGTCCAACCACCCCGCAAAGCCCATTGGCACGTCCGGGTCGGCAGCCGCCCATCGCTGGCAGGCTTGGCGCAGTGACGGTTACAGGCAGAATCAGCTCCTGCTTTCATTGTCCCGCGCCCAAGTCCAGCAGGCTTTTCACCGCACGCCGCCAGCGCGGCATTCGTCAAGGTTCTACAGGACACCGGCATATTCCTGCAAAGCCTTCGCCTGTTCCTCCAACATCCGCCATTGCTCTGGCGCAAGCGCGGCCAGCTTCTTCTCTGCACGGGTTTCTTCAATGCGGCTGGCTTTCCATTTCCACGCCGCGCCAGGCTGCTCAAAAGCCCTTATAGCCATAGGGTGTTGTCGCCGGCCTCAGCCAGGTCAACTAGCATCTCGCGTGGCTCTCTTGCGCAAGCTTGATGCTTTGCTCAATGGTCGCCAGCCTGCAAAGGCCGTTGAGCCTGACGCCGCAGGGCCAGACGCTTGCAAGAAAAACGAGGCCGGCCGCCGCCGCCCGGATTTTTCAGCAGCGCATCGTCATAAGCGCTCCTCAAATCTTTGGTCGGTCAGCGCGAATGTTCTTTCTCCAATGTCGCGCAGTGCTGCGTTTCCAAGCCGCTTCTGCTCGCTGTGCCAGCTTTTTCAGCTTGTCCAGCTGTTCCTTGCGCAGGCCGGTCAAGGCTACTTACCATAGGGACCGGTACGCCGTCAGCGGTCGCTGTCGATTTGTACTTCCTCTTTCCTTGTTCTGGAACATTCAGGTTGCGAGGGCGCGCCAACCAGGCTCGCGCAATCTGCACCAGATTGGTCACGGCCAATGAATTAAACCCCGGCCAGCGTGGTGTTCAGCCGGTACCGGCAATGCTCCGGTCCAAGATCCTTTATCGCCCGGTCCATTTCCCTCCAGCTCGCCGGTCAGTCCGCGCGGCCTGCCGCAAGCAAAGCCAAGCGGCCAGCCAGGTCGCCCACTTCACCACCGCTCTGCACCGCAATACCTGCATGCTCACCAGCAGTGACGCCAGGTTCGGTCAAGCCCTTCCATCACGGCGGGTCGCTGATCAACCTCGCGCAGGTCCTCAATGGCCTGCCCACCAAAGCGACACATCCGATTCGCCAATCGCCTTGTCCAGCATTGTTTAGGGGTCATGGCGTTCCTCAAAACGGTACCGCCATGCCATCAACCGCGGTGCCCAGGGTATCGGTCTGGCTGAATCAGCGCAGGCACCCACACCATCCGTGGTCAGTTGCCCCTCACGGGCCATTTCCTCCAGTTGCTCACGGGTCTTGCCAGCCCGGTGGCCAACGCCATCGCAGTGCCGGGTTTACCCGCAGCATGGAAGTTGATGCATCACCCGCAGCTCACCGTTTGCAGCGCACCACTTAAACTGGTTGATTAACGCCCTCGGCGCGCTGCCCCTTGGCTGCGCTGGCCAACCAGGCCAGGCGTGCCTCGATAAAAACTGCAGCGTTCTCTGCCTCGCCCAAAAACCGGCTCACGCAGCGGCGACAGCACTGGCATGACAGCTCCGCATTGTTCGCCATTTGCTGGTATAGGGGTCGGTCACTGATCGCCTCAGGCGCTCCATACCCCGCTCTCAAAATTTGCCTGCGAGCCGTCGCAATCCGGATGCGGGTCGGTCATTTCTACCCAACCGTCCCGATATGTTCGATTTACACCCGCCACGCCGCGCAGCGCGCATAGGCCACCCGGCCACCGCGCCCCAAAACACCCAGCATGCCGCCCAGGCCAGCCTCATGCCCGGCGTTCTGCTCCGCGTCATTATCGCCGCAGGGCCTGCTGGGTTTTGCACGGCACCCGCTGGGGTCATTAGCGCGCTGCGCCAGGGCCAGCTCGCGATTGGTCAAGCCGCCGCCTGGCGGCGCAGCAGCTCAAACTGTTTGCGCACCTGCACATCTCAGCCTGCAAGGCCCTGGTACCGGTTCACGCCCAAATCATTGCGCCTTTGCTCCAGCCCCTGCCTGGGCGGGCCTGCACACCGCTGCCAAACTGTGCTCAGCCGCCAGCCGGCGAATACCCATGCGGGCCGCTTCATGCCGCTTGCGCCGCTGGCCCAGCGCTTCACGTTCGGCCTGGCTGGCGGGTTCTGGCGGGTCGCTTCCAACGCATGTGAGCGCAAGCGTTCCAGCGTTTCACCCACACTGCGCCGGTTATGTGGCTCCGCCTTCAGCCCGTTCCTTGGCAGACAGGTTCCCGTTCGGGTAAGCAGCCGGTACTGCTTCGCGCAGGCCCACCAACTGCACGGGGGCCTCAATGCCGGCCCCACGCCAGATTTCTGCCGGGCACGCCCAGCGCCGCATCAGCGCGGCCCGCACCCAGTCACGGGTGAGCTCATCAGCCAGGCGCGAGGGTACTGATATCCTTCACCGAACTGCGCCAGTCGATCCATCCTGCCTACGGTGGCCAGGTTTTGGTATCCAAATTGCCGGCCGCTTTGCAACTACTGAGCGCACGGCGCGCAATCTGCATTGCGTAGGCGTACCTTCGGACCGCTCAAGGCCCTTTCAGCTCATTTACCCTCGCTGCGGTAGCCTTGCTTGCATCGCCTTGTTGGACGGGCGCCGACCGTGTTCGCCAAGCTCGTACCCAGCTTTCCGCACCCGGTCGCGCACCTCGCGCATTTCTCTGCTGTTGCTCTCCAGGCTGGTTTTCCAGAAATCGCGCGAAAGGCAGGTTCACCCGCGCAGCGCTTCTCTACCCGCCCACCATTTCCTTGTTATGGCTTGACTGACGTGCGCACGTTCCCGCGTGGCTTCGTCGATATTGGCCGTGAGGGCGCAGCTCTACATCGATCATCGCACCACCCTCATCTTGGTCGCTTCAACGCACTCAGAAAACAACGTACCACGGGTATCCAGACCCGCTTGGTGGCCATCGTCGATCAAGTGGCAAACAAATCCAGCTCCGCTAGTGGCGAGCCGCTTTGTGACCGACTGACCAGCATCGCGAAAAATGGCGGGTTAGCCTCCCTGATGCCTCCATCACCTTATCCCAGCTCGCCTAGGTGAGCCTCGCCCCACTCCAAGCCGCCGACAGACGTGAACGGCAGGTCACCCAGTTGCACATCCTTCAACAGCGCCATGCTCACCAGGTCCGTCTCCGGCGCCCGGGCCAGCCAAGCCGCCGCATGCCTCCACGCGATGTCAGTCCGGCAAATCACCTCGCGCTCGCCCATCTTCGCAACAACACTCTTAGCCCATACGGCCATACTTTTCTACAGGGCAATAAAAAAACCCGCCGTAGCGGGTTTATTTAGTTTGAATTACAAGCATCGTGCGCACTGTGTTTCGCCCGGGTGCCTGGCTGACGCCTTTCTGGCTCCCCTTGCTTATTTGACTAGCAAAAACTCAGATTAACGCATTGATTTTCTCGTTAGCTTACCGCTTCGCATTGGAAGCGTTGTCCGTGCTGTACCCAGGATATGTGCTAAGGATAGCCATTTACTCCGAGGCTGAAACCTGGTCAGGGGTCCATACATAGAAGCGCACCTGAGCAACAGACATGCCTCTTGATGGGTAGCCATTTCTGTAGGTTCACTCTCAGTACCGGTTGCTTGCATCTGCCATTAGGGGCCCAACGACTTTAATCCTTGGGCTTCTGTTTGCATCGCGGCTTCACGGGCGGGTATCAGGCACGCGACCATAAGGCACACGGACGGAACGCCACTAGGGGCGATATTGGTTGCGTCAGTACACCTGATTCCGGCTGAAGCACCGTACCGCAGCCCTTGCTTGGGTAAAAAAGTGGACTTCCCTGAAGCGTCCACCGCACGATGCACAGATTGAGCGCTGGCAGCACCAGAGCTAAAAAAAATGACTAGTCCCCAATATTAAAAATCCGCATGTACTTTCCTCCCTGACGTATTGGAAGAAATGTACACTGCCTCAGCGCCCAGCAAATCAGTTCACTGTTCACGAGCGCAAGGTAGTTTCAGCATTCCCTTTGCCTTACCAATTGCAAGTACAAACCCGCGTGAGCGGGGCTTAATTAAATAATCTGTTGGCTGCATAACTGTCGCCAAGTTTCTTCAAATTGGTCCGGCGCCATATCGTCTCCAGCACCGCCCAAAACACCACCACCGGAAAGCAACAAAAACGCTTATAACCGGTATAACCACCGAAAAGAATTTTTCGCGTTTTAACTCGCCGCACGCGTTGGCCTGCCTTGCCGATGAACTGGTTTCCGGAAACTGAGCAGAATCGCTGTCTTCAGCCTTGCATTCACATTATCCCGCGCAAACCCGATGGCATCTTAATCTCTCGCATCTCGGCCGAATCGGGCCGGCCGGGCCTATTAGAAGAAGAGGAAGCCCTCCGCTTGAGCACTGAACCATAAAAAATCACGAACACCAAGCCAAGGAATATCATCTTGCGCTGTAAAAAACCAACCACTGCGGTCCAAACCTTCGTGGTAGCGGCAGCATAGCAACCTTGTTTTTTGGAGGCATTTGCGCCTCAACGTGCCGTTCTGTATTTGACTCCAGCTCCCTGAGCTGACGCTGCAGCCACCTTGTGATAAAAGACATGACAATCAGCGGCAGCTTCACACCATCGCCTTCCCTTCCTTCGGAACATACCCAACACGCTGACATTTCCATAAGCCCATCCTCCCTGGACCATCCTCAAATCAGGAGGATTAGCCCAGCACTTTTCATTAACGTCACGCCCCCAGCGGCACGTTCTTCTGCTTTGTTGATCTTCATTGAATGCACTCGGCCTTGGCCTCGGCCCGAGGTATACAGCACCTCAAGGCCGTCCACTGCCTGGCCCATGAAGTCTTCAACGTTGATGAGTTCCATACTCGCTGCCAGGCCAAAGCGGACCGTCCAGTAGTGAGCATTGATCTTGCCCTGGTGCCTACAGCATTGGCGCCTTCAAACAAAGAGCTCCATTCCACGCCGAGTCGGTCAGCGGCTTCGATCTCATTCGTAATCAGCCAGAGGTGATAATCAACGAGAACCTTAAAGGCCTCGCCATCAGGCGCCGCTCAATAGGCCAGTCGCCAGATCACCACAGCCAACAACTTCAAAGCCAGGCACCAGTGATAAGGCCAGTCAATGTCCTCAGACGCTACTCAATCAAGGCCCAGTGCCTCGTCGCGATGCTGGTCAATGGTGGCAGCGGCATCTTGCCTCAGCATTGAAGTTCCACCCACTTTGGACTATGCGCTCCTTCTCCGCTGATCTGCTCGCTGGCACGTCGTAAACCGTGCCATAAAGCTGAAGCAGCCAAGTTACGGCTGAAGATCTCGCGCAGGTTGCATGGCAATTTTGCCCATCTGGGCGTGATCTTGTCCAGCATTGTCATAGGTGCCACCCACGGCGTTGCTAGGCATCTTCAATACGGAGCTTTGATTGGTCTCGTGCGGTTTGCTGCACGGCGGAAGAACTGAGGCCCATAGGCTCAAAATGGCAAACCAACTGCCACGCGGCGGATCTGAGCGTGGCGCCGAAACCGCTGTTTCTTTTAACCATTGGCATGGCTTAGCCCTCTTTCACGGCCGCGAGCCTGATCGGCAGCAGCCACTGGTGGTAGCGGCAAACCAACTTCTCACGCAAAGGAAACGCCTGGCTCGAAGTCAGTTCTATTTTGATCCACCAGGCTTCAACTCTTTTGCCACGGTGGGTATGGTTGGCTTTGAGCGTGTATTCCTTGCGCCTCTGGGGCCTTGGCTTTGTCAGCCGCTTTGTCAGATTGACGGTCATGCGGGTACCTCAATCAATCAGGGTGGGCCTGCACGGGAAAACAGGTGCAGATAAACGGGAATAATCACGGTTGCGCATTCAAAGCCCTCACCAGGTGGCACCTGCTGTGCGGCCGCCTATTCACCAGCTTCTGGAATGCCATTGGGCAACCATTCCACCGGGCACGCCTCCAGTGGGCCATCAGCACTCGATCAAAGGCTCCAGCTCAGCATCGTCAGCGCGTCTTCGTAATCATCCAGCCGGCCTTTCACCGGCCGCCGATTGATGTTGAAGCCGCAGTGTTTGCGGATGCCGTCTGCGCATGCTGGGGTCCTGGTCTTTTAGCGCGCTGCACCTACCACCAGCGGGTTAAGCGACGTTCTCTGCCTGGATCACCTCGTTAAAAACCAAGCCGCTCTGCACATTGGTACCGGGCACGCGTGCTGTAGTTGTTCTCAGGAGTCGATGGTACCCAGGCGAGCTGCGCCTTGGGCCCTCCGCTCTGCAGGTTGCGTACTTTTGCCCATTGGTTATTTCCAAGGGGTTGAGTGCAGAACGGGTGGATCAGGCGTCATCCAGGCGCGGCTCTTCCAGCACCGTACCGCCTTGCAGTCCTTACCACACGGGCCTTGCGCTGCGGTGCAGGATCTGCACCCTTGCGTAGGGTTCCACCGCCAGTATTCACCACATGAACACGCCACCCGCGCCTACCATCTGCAGGTTACGGTGCAGGCACCACCTTCACCGGCTGGCCATGGGCCGAGGCGGTGGGTAGTTACTGCGGCAGTTCCTTCTCGCCCGAAGGTGTCAAAACAGGATGTCATCCGCCTCGGCAAAGGCGTCGTCAAAGTGGCGCTTCATTGGTGCTGCCTTTAAAACGTCAGTTTTGATGATCGCGCGCGGCCGGGTGCAGATTGGCAGCGGGTTGCTCTGCGGGCTTCGCCGGCAACGCCCTTGTCGAACGGGCAAACGCTCCAGCTTGCCGTAGTAAGGCACGCCCAGCTGTTGACGGTCTCCAATGTAGTTCGCGGGGGCGAACACCAGACATGAAACAGGCTCTGGCACACCTTCAGGCACCAGGTAAGCTTCACCGTCGGCAACAAAAGCGCTGGCCATTCACATGCCGCGATTAAGCGTTCCCAGGGTAATTGCGCCGAAAACTCGAAACGCCTGTCGGCGGATCGGCACGCGAAGGGCTGCTGAAAAGCTTTCAGTGGCCAGGTAGGTTTCACGCACAGGAGTCGATCGCTGATGAGCCCGTCAGAAGGTGCGACCGCACCATAGCGCGAGGCACCGATTGACAGTTGTATTGGCCCAAGCGGGCGTCTTCCTGCATGTCAGGGCCTGTTGCAGGGGGACTTGACCGCTTGGTGTCTGCGGTGCCGAAAAAACTTCCCATGGGCCAGGCGTTCTTGGCTGGCGGAGATTAACCGAACCGATCAAATAGGTTCAGGAAGCTCAAGGGTGCCATCCAGCGTCAACGATTAATGCCCTTTGATAGCGCCAATGCGCTGATGCATCATGGCGAGCGTCCAAAACCCGCGGCCGAAGCCTTCATCAAAAAACGAGGCTTGGGGGACCCACATCCTGCACGGGCCTGCCCAAAGTTTCAAGGGCGGCTTTGCCCATAAGGCGGGGGCGGATGGCCGTTTGGATGGGGGAATCTTTTGGCCAGGATGAGGTAAAAAAAAACGGGTCTTTTTGGCGGGGCCAGGGGTTGGGGGATTTGGTTTGGTGGAAAGCGGGGGATCAAAGCTGCGGCTTTGGGCCCCAGGGTTCACAACCAAAAGCCCAGGTGCGGCCAACGATCCCAGGGCCCGCCTGGCACCCAAGGTTTTTTTTTGGGGCCCCAATCTCTCT
>Ga0163217_1099365_pt1 | contig 10443 bp, 12 predicted proteins | sample SynspAceP_FD_185933 | JGI IMG/M metagenome (GOLD analysis project Ga0163217, IMG submission 185933) | Saline lake microbial communities from Ace Lake in Antarctica - Synechococcus sp. Ace-P (PacBio error correction) | ecosystem: Environmental > Aquatic > Non-marine Saline and Alkaline > Saline ... | reverse complement strand
TACAATGAATTTTACTACCCCTTCTGATAAAAGGGCCCAAGGAGCGCAGTGGTCATTATCTGTTGCAATCGAGGTCGGGAAATCTCGCCCGGAGAGCGAGATTGGATCACTTGCCAGGCCTGTGTTGCACGGAATCTCCCAGGGCCTAAGCCTCGTGCAATTTTTTCCGTGTGCGTGACCCAGCAGCTTGCCGCGTGCGAGAGCTTCGCGTGCTCTTCGGACGCGCACCAGCCCAAACCGGCAGCCTGACACCACATTTCTGGAGTTTGGCATGCAATCCCTTCCTGCCACTCCCTTGGATACCAGCCAGCTGAGGCAAACCGCCAGAGTCTCCGGATGTCGGAGGCCCCCTGAGACATTAATCTGGCCAAGGCAACGTTGAGATCGAAAACGGCCTTCTCCTGTTTCGGCCTTGCAGCGAGCCAAACTCGTTTAAGGCTGTTGTTTCTCTGCGGCTACCACCACTCCATCACCGATTCAGAAGGCTGCCATCCCTGAGCTGATGCTCGCCGCGATCTGTTGGCCAGGCCCAGACAGGGAACGGCAAGACAGCCGGCCTTTGCCCTGGCCCCTTGCTTTCTCCAGGCTGATCCCACACCAACGCAGCCCCCCAGTAGTTGGTGCTTCACCCCCACCCGGGGAACTCCGCCCTGCAGGTTGCCGAAGCTGCAACACCTACGCCAGCCAACTGCCCCAGGTGCGCATTCTGCCGAATCTTACGGCGGCGCCGATTTTCCATTTGGCGGTGATCAGATTCGTCAGGCTGCATGCAAGCGTTGGCTGTTCAGATGTCGTACACCTGGCCGGGTCATGGATCACATGCGGCAGGGAACGCTCGACCTCTCCGGTACTTCGCAGCCTGGTGCTCGGACGAAGCCGATGAGATTGCTTCGGATGGGCTTATCGACGACGTCGAATGGGTGCGTTGAACAACTCCCTGAGCAAGCGCCAAGTGGTGCTGTTTCCCGCCACAATGCCCTCGGAGGATCCGCAGCTCTCCCGCAATTATCTCAAGGATCCAGCTGAAGTCACCATCCGCCAAAAAGGGGCCGAATCAGAGCACCATTCGTCAGCGCCATCTATCTCAATGGAGATCCAGAAACTCGAAGCCCTGCACCCCGTGTTCTTTGAGGCCGAAAGCAGCGGAAGGGGTGATCATCTTTGCTCGCACAAGGCCATCACCCTGCGGTCTCTGAAGCCCTTGAACAGCATGGCTACGACGTGGCCGTCCTCAATGGAGACGTTGCCCCAGAACCAGCGGCGAGCGCACCGTCGAGAGGGCGCGCAGCGGTCAGGGTGAAAATGTTGCTGGTGGCCACCGATGTGGCAGCCCGCGGCTTGATGTCTTAGCGCATTCACCCTGGTGATTCAACTACGACATTCCCTTCGACAGTGAGGCTTACGTCCACCGGATCGGTCGCACCGCCGTGTCCGGACGCAGCGGTGACGCCATTCCTGTTCCTGACACATGGAAAGGGCGTTTTTCCTTCCGGTTTGGAGCGCACGGTGGGCAAGCCGTATCGACTTGATGGAGGTTGCCCACCAATGCCGACACAACCAAACCGGCTCGACAGGCTGCGTCAGCAGCTCACAAGCCCTGGTTAAGACGCCGCGGAGCTGTCTGAACAGGAATTGGCCCTGCTCAGCGAGATTTCTGCAACGGGTGCGGTCGCGAGATCGAGCCACGCCAGATTGAAACTGCGCCCTCGCTTGCCCCTGCAAACTGGCGGTCGGCACGAAGGCCACTGTTGGTCCATGCAACGAAGATCTGGCAACGGTCCAGCGTTGTCACACGTGACAGGGAGCGCTCCCGTGACGGCCGATTGATCCGCCCGCGTGGCGGACCTACGTTCGCCCGAGCGACAAGGTCGCGAGAGGAGACCCACACTCCCGACGGCCAACATGGAGCGTTTTCGCATTGAGGGTTGGGGCTGCGTGATCGTGGTGCAGCCGGCAAACATCGTTGGGAGCCATTGCCAACGAGTCCGGGGGCTCACCGGACCGCCAGCATCGGCCGTAATCAGATCTTGACACCCACACACCATCGATCTGCCCCAGGGGAATAATGCCTGCAGATGTCTTCGAATTGCTCTGCGGCGCCTTTCGGTGATGAACAAGGAACTGGAAATCGTCGCCTCACGCGCTGAACCTCGTTGACCTTGACCACCGCTGACTTCCCAGCGGCTGTGAGCCAAATCCCTCTTGACGTTGATGTTCTCCCCAGCTGTTGGTGGCTCCAGCGCAGCGCGGCCTTGGCAGGCAGTTGCTGGCCTGGCTCTTCAGGGCCCGATGTGCTCTGATTCAGGGCCATGCCCAATCAGACGACGTGTGGTCTGTGACCAGGCTCTGCCTGGCCGGGTTCAGTGCGGCTTTCCAGGCCCGCCAGGCGGTGGCGCCTCCCGGCATGGAACACCACGCCTGTTCTGCTTCGTGGGTAGCAGGATTTCAACCAGGGCTCTGACCTGGCCTCAGCGCAATCCACTGCCTGGAGCGGGGCGATCGCGCGTATCGCATTGTTTGATCCTGCGGATCCAGGCGCATGTTCCAGTCATGCCATCGGCTGCAAAGAGAGGACACCTCCCGAGGACATGATTGGCTTCAGAGTGAGGCGATCAGTGTGCTGAATGTCAGGACTTTCTGACATAATCAAGTTGTGAGGAGAATCGAGTCGATCGGCCAGCGCCAATTCGCCCACTCTCACTCCAGGCCAGGGCTCCAGGGAACGGGGTGGGCGGGCATTGGATCAGCTTAGCAGAGTTAGGATTGCTAAAAACAATGGCTGGAATTTTCAGTGGTGGGGCCCACTTCCCCAGATTTTTCAAACTTCTGTTGGGACATGTCCACCGTCCGCAGCAGGCGCGCAAGTTGTGAAACTGAAACCCCAAGCCAAGAAAGCCTTTTACGCGGGAAAGCCAGGGAACCACCCAGACCAAGAAAACTCGGATCGATCCCAATCCTTGACCGATCCCCGCAGCGTCCCCTGGCGGCACAGAGCCTCAGACAGCGCCTGTCAAAGCAGATCGGAGCAGCTCGTGATCCTGCTCGGCAACGGCCAGGCGGCGCAGCTGATCGGCGCTGCAGCAGCAAGCTCACCTTCGTGATTGCTCGGGCAGGGGCCGCTCTGAGGAGCGGCGCGCGAAGTTTGGCTGTCCAGCGCTGGGAGCGGTTGTAAGAGCGAGAGGTGTCATGGCGATGGCCTCAATCGCAGCCCATTGTTCTAGCTGGAATGGCCAAGGGAAAACAGCTCAGTTCAGAACACCAAGCCCAACGCGCCGGGTTGAATGCTTTCATTTCCGCGAACGCTCAACCCCATCCATGGCCCCATCGCCACCCTCTCCAGCCCTCCAGGCGTCGTGCCTGGCCACGCTGCGTCCCCACAGGCCGTCTGGTTCCTGGCTTGGCGGCGCTTCTGCTCGGTGCTCAACAAAAAACTCTTCGGACCTGGCCCCCACCGGTGCTGATCGGCCTGGCGGTCGATGTGGGTGGCCAGACAACAGAACTCCTGGCTCGCCGCGGATCGGTATCGGTGGGTTTCCCTCCCAGCTGGCCCTTGCTGGGGTGCCTCTCGTTCGCCTGATCTGGAGCGCTGAATTCCTGTTCGAATTAACCTCTACGGGCTGCTCTGGCGGCAACCTCGCCCAGACCGTGGCAACACGAGCTGCGCCTGGAGGCCTAACGACCATCTCCAGCGCCTGAGATGGCCTTCTTCGAGGGCCGGCAGCAGGCGGCGCGTCTGCGGGCCATCCTCAATGACGGACATTCAACCAGCTGGAAGCGGGTTGTGCTCGGACCACGGGCGCCCAACGAACTGCTGCAGTTGTTTACCACTGTGGCTGGCGTCGGCACTGGCGATGGCGGTGCTCTCCCCAGGGGTGGCCGGGGTCGCCTTTCTGCGATCCCTGGTGATTCTCTGGGGGTCTGTGATCTTCAGAAGAAAACGCTTAGCCCCCCGCTTACCGGGCACGTGCGCGAGAAAGCCAGTGATTCAACAGCAGCCCTGTAGTCAACATCTCGGCGGGATGCTGACGATCAAGAGCTACGCCGGCAGAGGCCTTGGGGAACTCGTCGGATCGGCTCCTTAAGCGACGCCTACCGGCGCAGCCAACCGCGCGCGATCCAGCTCTTCGGCCGCTTTCATTCCCTGATCCGTTTCCGGATCTGCTTCGCCTTCGTGGCAATCCTGGTGATCGGCGGCTGCAGCCTGGCGAGAAACGATGCCATCGCAAGCTACAGCTTTCGTTGGTATTCATCACCCAGCGGCTGCCTGGGCCGCTCACCCACCCTGGGCCGCACCCTCGACGACTACCACGGGCGATTGGCCTCCAGCGACCGGGTGCTCGACTTGCCTCGCCACCCCAAAATGGCGATTCCAACCGGTGATTCGACCCTTGCCACTGCAGGAGTCAGAGGAAGCCTGGGAATTCCGCCAGGTCAGCTTTCGGCTTACGCGGGCCGCGAAGATTGATTGAGAACTCTTCAACCTGACCATTCCAGCTGGCCATACCGTCGCATCGTCGGGGGGCGACCCGGCTCGGGCAATGAGACTTTTGGTGAGTGCTGCTGCGGCTCTACGAGGTGGATTTCAGGGCGAGATCCTGCTGGATGTTGGTTGCCGATCGTGCATCTCAGGCTCGACGACCTGCGGCTGGCGATCGGACTGGTGAGTTCAGGAGTGTTCCGTTCCACGCAGCGTGGCGAAAACATCGCCGACGCAGCTTTGCGGGGCCACCCCGCGGCGATAGCCGTTGCCGCCCAGCTGCGCTGAAGCCAGCGGCTACCGACGCCCTCCTTGAGGGCTTACGGACACCGTGGTGGGCGAGCGCGGCCAACGCCTCTCGGGCCGGGCAAACGGCAACGCATCGCCCTGGCCAGGGCCATCTTGAAGAACCTCTCCCGTTGCTGATCTCGGATGAGCCACCGCGGCCGGTCGACAACGAAACCGAGGCGGCGATTCAAACGCTCCCTGAGTGATCACCGCGAACGCACCACCCTGGTGATCGCCCACCGGTGCACGTGCGCCACGCCGATCTCTTATTGTGGTGCTGGAGGCAGGCCGGATTTCATCGAGAGCGGCCAGCATGAAGACCTACGTGCAGCGAGGAGGCGTCTACCCAGCCTCTGGCGATGTTCAGCGGAGATTACGGACCGATGAAGCCCTCAGCTCTGAGATGGGGGCCTTTTCAACGCTTTCTTCGCGCGAATGTTGCAGCATGGAAGTCGGAACTGACTGCTGTCACCAGGCCGCTGCCGGCCACGCCCCAATGGCGCCTCAACTTCCGGTCGTTTCACCTGTTGCCCTCTTCCACAGGGTGAGCTGTTCGAACTCCGCTGCGGGACGCTTCAACCGACCCAGTTCTGCCTTGGCTTGGCGGAGGTGCGGGCCCGGCGAACCGAATTTCCGGCTCGAATCATCCGAAAGCCGGCGCCCCGCTATCTCAAAAGCCGGCCTGTGCCGGTGGCGGTGAGCAGTGCTGGCGAGCACTGGATGATTGATCGCCATCACCGGTCGGGCCCTGCCCTGATGTCGACCCCTCCGGGGACCGGTCTTTTGGCGGTTTCTGGAGCTTCCAAAGGACCAAGCCGGGGCTCCATTGCCTCGAAAGAGCCTCAATCGCGGGGGCGGCTCTATTGCGGGATGTCCAGGGGAACGGTCCCTATTGCCCACTGAGCAACTCCCCCAAAGCCTTGAAGCGATTGCAGGACGACCCTTACCGTTCGCCTGGTCTGGAAAAAAAAAAAAAAAAAAAAAAAATGCTCAAGCAGGAGGGCCTGATCAAGGCACAGCCGGCGTGCCCATTCGCCGAATTTCCACTGGGGCGCCTGGTGAGGGCGAGCAAGCCCTGCCGCCCTTCAGCTCCAGCGCAGGGGATCCCGCCCTGGTCCAGTCCCGCCTATGCGTCCGCAAGCCGGGCCGGCTCGGGGATCCCTTGACGCTGATGCCAAAAGCCAATGTGTTCTGTTAGCGGGTGAATTCAAATACCATTTGTGTACTCCCCCCCAACGCCACACTCAGGGGTTGGGAACCAACGCGTTTAAACGCCCCTCGGCATCGTCAAGCCTTGCCATTCCAATCCAAACGTCCCAAGCGAGCCGTCCCTGCCCGTGTTTTTTGCCATGTGCTTGCCTCAAGCAGGAAGGCTTGTTTTTGGCGGCTCCCCTGTCTGGCTGCTGGCCGGGCGAACGAGATCGTGGGAACCAGGACCGCCTCAGCAATCCGTTGGCCGGGCTGGGTCGATACCGATCAAAGACCGCTCGTGCTTGGTTCAGAATATTGAGCGGAGCCAACACCGATTGATGTTGACCCTCGGGTCGGTGAGGGCCGCACCACGATCAAACCCAGGTACCGCGTGACACCTACATCAATTTCCGATCGGTTTTGGGCCCCCTCAAGGCCAAGCCCTCTACGCCTACGGCGGCACCGAGGCCTGTCAAGCAGGAGCTTTCCATCGGTCTGGGGACCCGGACCATATTGGCCACTACCCTGATCATTCAAGTTGGGAATCATCCGCCGCATGGGAGACGTTGCTGGGCGGCGTTGAAGTCGATGTCCCCAAACGGATGTACTACGTCGACCCAACAGGCCAGGGCCTTCTACAAATTCGAATCTCCAACCCGGACGGCAAAACGCTCAAAAGGGTCGGGATCTGGAGGGGGCTTTCTGCGCTGGCGCCACGCATGAGAACGGCGGACATCGGGCCGTGTATCGATCGCCAAAACTTGTGCTGCCGCCACTGCTTCATCCAAAAAATCATCCGTCCGGAGAATCTGGTTCGGCTTCCCAGCCTGCTCGCGGCTGCTGGCGATTGATGTCAAAAAACCGATCTCGCCCGATGCAGATCGGTGGCCTGAGCACGGCATGGACCACCACCACGTTGACAACCGAACGCATCGGGCGGCCGGCCCTTCGATCCGCGGACGGCATCAGCTACTTTGGGAAAGCTGACTGGCCCCGCCGTCACCGCTGGCAGCAACTTTCCAAGGGCGAAGGATCAGAGCGAAGGCGGTTATATCGCTCTTGTTCTTGACGCTCAGGCGGCGGCCAGATCAGCAGCCAGCTTGCTCGCAAAACGCGCCGGAGCCGTTTGCGAAACGGTCCACTGAAGCCGCGAAAACTCCACAACCCGGCGCCGCCGCTATCGGCACCAACCAAAGCCCCGCCATCGCCAGAAGAAGGGCCACCAGGCACCTTGGCGATAGTCGGCATCAAGGCGCGCAAGGGCTGGATCCAGCAGCGCCAGCCCTCGGCCCGCAAGCGTTGGCCCTCCATCCGCGTGGGAATCGGGAGGCACAAACCTCCGGGGCCGGGCGGGGGCACCAGTGTGATCTGCCCCAATAAAAGCCCGCTCCCCCAGGGGGCCAGGCAGCATCAAACAATCAAGGCGATCCTGCGTCAGCGCGGCGGACCTTGGCCTCCCAGGCCGCCGGCGCAGGCACGCGGTTGCACGGACCCTTGCCGCGCCGCCACCTGCTCAAGCCAGGATTGCCAGCGGGAAAGATCCCTGACAATCAGCACACCGGCCCAGCTGTGACGCAGGTTGGACACCAAGAGAGGCCACAGACTCCGGCAAAAACGCTCTGCGGCCAGAACACCTGGGCTGGCACTCGAGGCTGGCGGATGGCGAAGGGTCCGCCCAAGCACCGCAGGGATCCAGCCCCCCCGCTGGTGACGTGGCTGCTAGGTTCAGCACCGGGCGTTCGAGCTGGGTTTCACCCGGCGGCGGAAGAACCCTTGGCAGGCAGCCGTGAAGCGCTACTTGTCCACTTGCCCACAGGCAACGCGGCGCTCTGAGCAAGGCAAGGGCTGGCGGCAGTGCGTCAAGCCATCCGCCCCAAGCTGTGCAGCACAGCCGCTGGCAGCAAAGCCCAGCGGGCCATGACACGACTCCAAGCTGCCGCCAGTGACGGCGAGCGGAGAAGCCAAGGCATGGGCTCCGGTAGCTCAGTGAGGTGGCGAGGCCAGGTGGATCCGCCGGAATTTCGGCTTGTGCCACCGGTTGACGGGCCAGACCGCGGCTGATCAGGGCGAGGGCAACCAGCCACACCGGCCAGGCCACCGCCACGACAACCACCGCATCGCGCGGCGCTGCCATGGCTCAGATCTGCAGGGTGAAGGAAGGTTGTCACGTTGTGGAACAAGTCGCTCACTTGGGGCCAAGCGGGCTTCGTTGGTGCTCGCCGCCAGGCGTTGTACAGACGGCCACGGTCTAACAACAAACGGTGGCCAGTTCGTGCCGTCCCGATCGGCGAGATGAACGGCGTATACTCCAGGTCATAGAAGGTATGGCCGCCATTCCATCCGCCGATCGCCTCGACCAGTTCGGCCTGGCGGCCACTGCCCTTCTGGGGCCCAATCACAACCGGCCCAGCTTTCTCTCCCACCGCCACGGCGCTACGAGATTCCGCAGGCTGTTTGTGTCATTCACATCGGAGATCACCAGGCTGAGGGTCTCGTCGCTGTTGATCAGATCGTGGAAACCACCTGGGACCGTCGCTTGACGGCCACCCGATTCCAAGCCGGTGGGGGATAGAGGAAAGGCGCGTAAGCGCCATCGGGGCTCTGAAAGGTGTTCAGGCCGCCCCCGAACGCCACTGCAGGCCGCTCAACCGCCCCTGATCACAGGGCAGCGAGAAACCCAGCTGAAAAACAGGGCGGGGTGAGGAGGAACGGAGCGACGGGCACGACAAAGGGGCAGGCACAGGGGAAGGGGGAGCCATCAGGCTGACGAACCGCGGTGCGAGGGAGGTGCCAGGGAAGCACCCGCCCCCATTTTTCTGAACTCCGTGCCAGGACGGCAGGCCCCTAGATTCCGGCCAGTTGTTGCGGCGGGTTTTCTCGAGCGGCCTTTCACGCCCCGCCCACTGGCCCGCGTTTGACTCGGACCAGTTCGAAGCGATTGCCGGATCGGCCCTCGCACGGCCCAACGCTTGGCCTGCACCTTGCTCAGGCAGCCAGCCCGGAAGAACAGATCCATGCCTTCGCCGTGCTCCTGCTGGCGGCTCGCAGCCAGGTGGGCGTGGGTGTGGCCCAGTGCAAACGCTTTGTTTCACCTCTTCGGCTGGAGCCCCTTTGCGAGATCTGCCTGAATGAAACGCGCCGCAACGGCCAGCCTCGCGTGGTGGCCGATTCGACGCGAACCTGCTCGCCCTGGAGCCGCACCCGGGAAATTCAAGGGGGGCATATCAACCGTGCTCGGCGGTTTGATCTCGGCGATGGTGGGGCGGACCAGGGGACCTTCTGCATGGTCCAGTCGCTGGGGTGCAGCGGTGAGTGGACAGCGAGACATCAAGCGAGGTTGATCCTGGCGCTGACCCCCGAGGCGTGGAGGTGACACACCAGCCGTATTCTGGCCAGGCTGCTGCGGCCGTTCACCCCTGTCAGTCAGGATCGCCTACGGGCTGCCGGAGGCGCGAACTGGAAGGTACGCCGATGAGTCACCCTGGCCGCGAGCCTTGGAAGGCCCGCCGCCAGAATGGATTAGCGATGGCAAGGGATGCAATTGAATCCAGCGGCGCAAAAACGGTCACCGGCCGGTTCGCCACAGCGCCCATCGCCCCGGTCGAAAGCGGTGCCCGCCATGCTGCGACGACCGATCGCACGGCTCAGGACCTCGAGGCAGTTCAGGAGGTGGTCCAAAACAGCAGCGGCTGCACCCACGATCTTGCGAAGAGGGCCGCTGCCCAACCGGGCGAGTGCTACGCAGCCGCCACGCCAACCTTGCCTGCTGGGCGTCCGATCTGCACGCCGCAGCTGCGCCTTCTGCCAGGTGGAGAAGCCAGGCTCCGGTTCCTTCGATTGCCGACGAGCCAAACGGGTGGCCGGAAAAGCCGGTTTGACACCCTCAAGCTGCGCTACGTGGTGCTAACCGCTGTGTCGTCCCGCGACCGGAACCTGGCCGGTACCCGGCGGTGCCAGCTCTGTTCACCGGACACAATGGCGGCGATACGGCGGCCGCCATCCCCAGATCGCGATCAGGTGGCTTCCACCCCTTGAATTTCTGGGGCGGGCCATTTGCGCGGCCGAAGCGGAAGATGGTGGCGGGCCCAGGCAACAGCGCCTGGGCGTTAGTGCCGGGCGGCAGAGGGTCCGGTCTGCTTCCAACCCCACAACCATCAGGACGCTGCAAGCGACTTTGGCAGGGGCAAGGTGCGCCGTGGTTGGGCCAACCTACTCCCCGTTTTTCCTTGGGAATTGCTGGGCGGCCCTTTTGGCCGGCAGGGGGGCTTGGCCCCCCCGGCCATCCCAACCCAAAAATTCAGGCCTTGGGATGCCTGAGGGGGCCTTGGCGAAACGCTGGTTTCTCGGAGGGGAAAGGTGATTTGGAGGCCCGCGTCCGATCCTTTTCGGGCGTGGGATGCGGGGGAAAAAAGCGCGTCAAACCCATCCGGAAATTCCTCCTCTCCTTTTGTTTATTTTGGGTGGTTTGTGTGTGTGTTTTTTTGGTG
>Ga0163217_1090947_pt1 | contig 10443 bp, 13 predicted proteins | sample SynspAceP_FD_185933 | JGI IMG/M metagenome (GOLD analysis project Ga0163217, IMG submission 185933) | Saline lake microbial communities from Ace Lake in Antarctica - Synechococcus sp. Ace-P (PacBio error correction) | ecosystem: Environmental > Aquatic > Non-marine Saline and Alkaline > Saline ... | reverse complement strand
CGAGAAGCATGGTGACACAATATGAACCCCTTTCGTGCGCAAGCCGTGAGTACAAGAAGTTCAGATAAAAGTTACATCTGATCCCCGTCTTCTTGTTGGATAGGCTAACTACCCGCGCTGTCACTTTTCGTTATGCGCGTTGTGGGAAATGGCTCTCTTAGTACCAAATTCCATCCCAGAGGCCTATTGTAATCAGTTCACTCCTCGCCTAGCCATAATGCTGCGCGCGCTCTCGGGCCAATTACGGATCGTCTCTCGTCCGCCTAAGCGTTGGTCGGTGTGCCGCCGCCGGGATTGACGAGCCGAGTGCTATTGCAGGTTTGGCAGGCGTTGACACCGTGCACGGCGACTGTTCTGATGTCGGCGCGTGAAATATGTGTCGGTCTCGCCAGCGATGTCGAGCGGCAGGATCTTGAGCGCGAGCGTGTCCGCGCTGAGGATGACCTGATTACGAGTATGTCCGAACTGCCGAAGGGCTAAGCACGCGGCGTTGGATTCGGGCTCGCGCTGAAGTGGCGCAAGCAGTATGACGGATCAGCGATGCGCTGGGCGCATGCCGCGAGGAACTTGGGCAATCGATCAGGGTGGCAGGACGCAATATGCGCTCATATCCCGGCGGCCGGCCTCTGTCCGTCAGTTTCGTGGGGGCCTACGTATGCGTCTCCGAGGGCAGCGCTTGGCCCCGCAGACAGAGGAACTAGTCCGTGGCTGCTGGCAGCTCCGTGCTGTCGCTGGTCTGATCGGTGGGCGGACGGTGGCTGCCGCAATGGCGGTTACCGCACTCGATAGCTCCGTCAACCGGCGCTGGTTCTTCTGGGGTCTTGCGATGGCTTGTCACATCGGCCGTGGGCGCCTGTTCGGGATGCATGTCTGACTACCTGCGGTAAGCCCGAGATATCAAAAAGAGGCAGTATATGACTGGCCCTTTCTTATTGGCCATTAGGTGCGTTCTTGGATCGCGATGCCTAAAGTGTCTCCACAGCAGCTCTGAAACATGTTGACGAAGTCCAGGTAACAGGCTGAGTAGCGCCATGATTCCCGGGCCTGCAGCCATTCCTGATCGCCATGCGCCTGGCCATTGCCGAACAGAGTTCTTGAGTTCTGGTTGTCATAGCGGTTCAGAGCCGGCAAAGCATTCCAACTCTCCGACCAGCACGATCCACACCACGAACGATACTGATCGTGCTAGGCGAGCGCGAGGAAGTCATTTTATGCTACGATTTGGAGATGCCATCGATCAGGTCGATTTTCATCGCCCATAGCAGGCAAAGCGCCCAATCTCTGCACGACTCTCTGTATTATTTGTTATATAAACTCTCACGAGGACAGACCCGGTGTGATAGCATCGATAAGGTGAGACACAGACATAGCCGTTACGTCGCGATCGAGCAAGCCTGTCACAAAGATATGTACAGCGACAGACTCTCTATCTGCTGCGAAAGCGTAGTTCGAATAATGCCGGATAGCTGTTTTATGCATCATCGGCCGAGTAAGTCGATCAAGGGATTATATGTAACATATGATCTAGCCCACGACATGTCGGGCTCAGGGCACCGGACTCGTGAAACGCGAGAAAGAAGGCTAGTAAGCCATATACGAGCCCAATCCACAGCAAATAGTAAAAATCACGCTATGACTACGGGACAAGTCTAATGCTCCCCTGATAAGACCTTTGTTCAATATGCGGTCGCCGAAGACCCTCGTCAATCTGGGACGTGCGAACGCCTGCCGTCGCCCGATCCGAAAAGTGTTTGTACTCAAGCCATTGAAGCCTCGAAAAAATGGACACGCACGCCAATGACGTATTGCACCCAATATCTGCGAGTAGGGCCCACCCTTTTTCAAGGTGTTCGCTTGGAAAAACATGCTTATTCGCTGCGCATTTTATCACAGCCTGTTGGCAGCTTATCAGAGCCTCAGCTTGGGGAACGTCCCAGACGCGGGCGGCGGCTTCCTTCCGGCCATGTCGCTCCTGATGACTGTAATCGTGCAGTGCCTTTGCGTCCAGTGCGGCCAGCGACTATACCCTCATTGCCGGTACGCCGTGTGTGAGACATCGCGGAAAGGGGACAGGGCAGACAGGCTTGTAAGGGCCGTCAGGCGTTCACTAGAGCGGTGGACTTCTTGAAGGGCAAAATATCCCGCTCTTCACAAACTTGCATGCTTGATTGAATAAAATTATCAGTCAGCTTATACGATACGGACGTTCTGTAACGCATCATAGCGACATGATAATGCATCCTATGACAAATTTCAACGAATATGATTACTAATCTGCTTGAACCCTCATGGATCATTCTTAACCACCTATTGCGCTTTCGTTCTTTTGCGGTGCCCATACCTTGGCGGGTGACCCGCGCAGGGGCATCTGCATCTGACGCATCTGCCGGTCGATCACGCTTCACCGCGCTGGAAGAGTGCTGGGCTGAACCTGCTGGACCGAGCCGCAGCATTCGCCTGACCCGCCCCGGACAGCAGATGCATGGGCTATCCGCGTGCGCTATGGTCTTGTAGTATGAAATGACGATGTGATTGTCGCCTGTACCTATTCAGGTCTAATGAGGCGAGATCTTGCTGGGTTGCCGGCATGATATCTGCTGCTGCTGCCGTGACCGGCCGTGTCTATGCACACGCGGTCAACCGATTACACTTCCCTGCATGAAGTAGTATCCCCCCCCCCCCCCCCAATAAAACCACACCAGACCAGTTGACCCTCTCAGGCCAACATACCAGCGGTGGCGGTGTGATTCATCCTGACGACGAAACTCAACTGGTGTTCTGGGGGAAACACGCCTGCACCCATCTTTCCCACATCTAGAAATGGCGCGCTGCCTCGTGTGGCCGCGCATGCTGGCACACGCCCACTGCGTCTAGTCTATCAGTCGTTACGCATTTTCCGCCCGAGGGGCCTATCCGCCGCGCTGGATGCTGCATATATTTAGCCTGGGCAAACTGCGTGGTCCAGACCAGACATCAGATTCGCACCATCCCGAGGTCAACCGTCAGCGCACGACAGTTCTGAGGCATTCACAATACACGATGATAGAAAGATGCACTTCCGCGCCATCTATGACAGGTATCTGCTACCATGGCGTGCCTGCCGAACTGTCACGCGCCAAAGACATCAACATGCATACGCATGGACTCCGCGCGCGCGGTCCCAGTGCTGACCCTTCGGATTGTTGCGCAGGATCCTATCAGGCGCTGGATGCGCGCCGCATGTGCACAAGTCACATCGGTTGCAGACAATCTGCCTCGATAGCGGCCGGCGCGCAACAGCTCCAGCCGTCCTACGCACTGATTCCAGTCGAGGGACATGTCGGGCTGACCATGGCTTGCATCGCTCCCTCGATACACAATCCCATCAGAACACCGGACAGGCTGTCAGTGACCGGACTTGCTGGCCGGAAAGGTCATCTAGCGCCCCAACTACACACTCCAGCACACTGAGGTTTCTTGCACCAGCAAAGGTTGCAGTTGGTATCTGCGGTTACCTCCCACTGGCACAGCCGATGGATGCAGGCGGGACTCGGCGACCTTGGCAGGCGCGAACAGCGCCCTGCCCACTCGATTCGCGCGACTGTGCATCATGAACCCATCGCCCCGCCCACGTGAATTGACATGCCGGATATCATCCTGTGGCGCATCAATCGATGAATCCGCCCTCATACGCGCGCTCAAGTTGTCGGCGCGCGGGCACAGCAATCACTGTTGCTCAGCTTTGCCACCTCGTAACGCTGTCAGGCCGACACCGCCCTGCGGGCCCCAGCACCCAGCAAAGTTCTCGCGCGGTTGGCATGCGCGCGCGATGATCCAGCGCAGATTCGAGTCCATACGGCAATCACGAAAAAACCGCCGCTCTGTCATGCTCACATCATTGGGCAGTGTCACGGCGGGTGGCATTCAATATCAGCATATTCGGCCAGCCCGCTTGCCGCAAAGACGGCCACACGGGTGCCTGATAGTATCAGGGTCTGTGACGACCTCGCCAAAGCCTCGACTCGTGCTGCAACTCCATCCGAGGTGAAGGCAGGCTGGCGTGTTCCTGATCATTGACCTTTCGCCATCGCAAATCCGCTAAATCAAAAACCGCAGCTGACAATTTTTAGGCAGAATGTGTCCGGTCCGGTCGACTGTACGAATCTTGACGTTGAACACAGTCACGCGCATCGGCGGTTGACTTTATGACTAGGCGCGTGTCATCTGGTTGTTTCCACTCCCATCATCGTCCCCTTAAACAGGAGTGCGCATGCTTTATTGCAAGAAAGTGGATCTCTCGGACGCCAAAGCTTGTAGCGAGTTCAAATGCTCTCAACTTTATCTATCACACCCGCTCCGAATGTTGTTTGGCACTAAATTTATTATCCCCGATTTCGTTGTAATGGCTATCCCAAGGAAGGCGTGAAGAATGTGCTGTCCAGTTATTGATGCTGACTTTTTTGCTGTCATTCCCTATGGTAGAATGCGGACCGTTTGTCTTGTGTGAGAGACAAGTATGACCGCATCACTTGTCGAGGTTGACGTTGGAAAAGCGTATCCGCCACGCGATGATGCTTGGTTGGACCCAGCATACAGCTGGTCCGAGCAAGTCGTAATCAAGTTCTCCAGCAGATCCTGAATACGGAACCGGAGGCAAACCGCACAGCGCGTCGTCTTTGGCTACTCAGGCCGATACGCTTGCTTGCCGCGCACTTCTTTTTCGGAAGGCCTACTTCGGCGTGTCTTTCTCTCTGTCGTGCGAATGCTCTCGGAGCGTCCGGCGTCAGCCGCCTGGTCAATCGGGGCTCGACCATGTCTGGGCGACCCGCCGAGGCGATGGATTATGTCCAGCACATATACGCCGATTACCTGAAAATCAGCGTTCGCCGGTTGTATCGATTCTGGCGCGCGCTTCGTCCGATTGTCTCTGAGGACCAAGGCGTGCGATACCCAAGCACAAGACTCGTTAGCGGGGGCGTCTACTGATACCCTGTTACTCTCTCAAAACCTGACAAGTCTGCATTTTGATTGCACGGGGCGTAACGCAACTTGGCGGAGCGTTCACCTGTTAGAGGCCGGATCTTTGCCCTGGTTCGCAGCGGCTCCGCAGGGCTTGCGGCGGATAACAAGCGCTGGATGATTCCCGGTCTTTGATTTCTTGTCTCGCAGGCGGCTACCGAGCCGGCAGAAGCCCAGCACATGACCTGCTTCCGCAGATTGCAGGTGCTCCCTAGTATTGAACACCGATCACGTCGGTCTGACGTAATCTCACGGGACTTGACCCAACGGTCATCGGGTCTGTCTTGGTGTGCTGGACCCTGTTGACCCGCGGCACAGCGCGCCTTTCTTTGTTCCTGCAACACCGACATGTTGGCGTGCTGGCTTTTGATCCCTGTCCTGACCGACCCTCCTGTTACTGGCACTCCATCCACCCAGACCTCACTCATCGCGATCGTACTCTGGGTTGCTTCCGGTTCACGCTGGTATGCGACGGCGCGCAATGTGAAGGTGCTTGCTTATATGCACTGGTGACGCTGCGGCCTCGCGCCCTTTCTTTTGTCCGGAATAGCATCCTGTTCACGATCTCTTCCGAATGATGGATCTTCGCAGCTTATGAACAGCAGAGATTTAGTGCCCTGTTATCGGCCGCGCTCAAAATTGTCCGGTTGTTCTCTGCGCTTTACGTGTGCATATCTGTGATTGCTACGCCCTAGTGCGTGAGGCCTGGCGGCGGGCAACTTATTCTGGGTGACGATAGGCTGACTCTCTAAGCAAACTTATCGACGTCACTCTTCTTCGAATCCTAGGTTCCGGCGCGGTTATCGTTACCGATACTGCAAGCGGCCTCCTCGCCATCACGGCAGTCGTTGATGCTGGCTGCTTGCCTGTCGGTCCAAGCATAACAAGCTGCTGCTTGGCATTCCTCTCTCAGTTCCGCTTTGATCTGCGCCTCTGGTCGCGTCTAATCTTCAGCACGCTGACGGCCTTTGTTGCCCATTTCGCGCTGTGTGCGCTGCCCAATGTAAATCATTGCAAGGGCGCGTTGACCGAGTTGTGCGCCCATGCCATCAAACCCCTCTCATTGTAGATTGCTGATCCGCGATCACGCAGGACCTACTATCCTGACTGACAGAGATCGCCCGCACAGAATTGCGGTCGGCCATTACAATCCTGACGTGCGGCGTGATATTGCCGCATCGGCCTTCGATGTTGTACCGCATTATGTTTCGTCGGAGCCGTATCCCTGCATTCACGCTTCTGCGTCTGTGACTCCCCGGTCTGTAAAACGCATCACCAGTTCTTTATCCAAGTCTCACGCGCGTAGCGGCGGGAGATAGCCGCTGATTATTTCGCATTGTTGCAGACGCTGTATCCGATCTGGTCGGGTCGGCCGAGCGGAACTTATGATTTAGCGCCTGACAGCGCTATTGTGACGGAACTGAGCGCTGTCGGGTGTCTCAGCTGTCGTGGATCATCTTACCTTTAATCCTCCTCAACGGATCACGGCCTGAGACACGATCCATGCCGCCTTTCGCGGACGTGTGCTCGGCTTTTCAACCCCCACAGCCCGCCATGAGCACTCGGAAACAGCGCGGGTTTTGCTGGATCGCCCGATATTCTTTGTCTGAGGGCGAGGCGACAACCCTGACCGATTGACTCCGCGTACTCGATGCCCTTTCCATTGATCTTCGCCGATAGGTTTCGATTGCTGCTCGCTCGTCGTCGACCCTCTGCTCCGCCCTTTTCGGTTCAGCCGCGAGTTGATAGCGCGAGCCTGCCCTGCTCGGCGGCGCATCAAGGGTGTTCGAAGCTGATTCTCATTCTAGACGAAAATCACGAAGAATATCGCCTTCACTTGCAATAGTTCGGCTGCGTCCGTCCGCCAATATGCACAGGACTTCTGGCTGACAGGCCGAGTCTTGGCACCGCGCATTGCGTCAAGCTGTATGCGCGACGAGATTGATTCTTTCGCCGCATCTCACCGGCGGGCCGCATTGTCTGCCTCCAACTGCCGCTCGGATTCATCGTCGGCCCACTGCGTGCGAGCCGATGCGCGTGCCGGTCGTTGGGTGGACGTGTTCGGCCAGCAAGTGACACCGGCAACCTCGTCCTTAGCCACGTTCCAACATGTTGCTGACGCGTTGTGACCGCTGGGGCCGACAAGATGGAGACGCACGCGAAGCGCTGGAGATTGCAACCGTGGCGGGCCTATGTGCGTGGTCGGCCGGATTGCGACGGCTTGAGCCCTGGGCATAAGCGCGCTGATATCGCCAATCTGACGTATCGGGATGAGAGGCAGGAAGTTGGACCTGCAGCAACTGGTGCTGGCAGGGCCTGTCCGTGTGCGCGATCTCTGGTCGAAGCGCGCGTGCCGCGATGGCAGATTGCCACCATCGATTTGCGTTGTGCTGCAAGACCACGCCGCCTTGCACATAAAACTGGCGCCCAATGATCTCAATTCGTGGTTTTCGCTCAATTGTGCAAGGTATCTGGTCAACGTCATAGTTTTTACCAAGTGCTTTTGCATATCTGGATGCATTCACATCCGCTGGCTTGCCGAGGACCATGATCCCACATTTTTGACCATTCTCGCATTCATGCTGGCTCTTTGATTCGCTGCCTATGCCAGTGCACGAACATTCGGATATCGACGCTTGATACGCGAGCGGCGGCACATTGTATCCACGCTGGCAACACCACCCTAGGCTTTTGATGGCGCGGCGCATGTCTTCATGCGCACACGTTATGCCGCGTCAGGCTTATGTCGCATCCAGGCACCGATGGCTCGACCGTGGCCGTCAATCGGGTCAAGCGGCAGGCTTGCATCGCATTTCCGGCCTGTGAACTAGATACTTAATGGTGTTTGTGCCGGCAGGTCGCACGTTCGGATACCACATCGCCGGACACCGTCTCAATTGCGGTTGTCCGCCAGCTGTCAGTCGCATACGAGCTTTGCTGCTGTAGGCTAGTCGGGTATTGTGACTGGTCGGCTCTGCTGTAACGTCTTATGTACATCCTATGCTTCTATCCAAGCTCTCTTCCTTTGCACATGTCGCGCTGACAGCCGCACTCCATCGTCCATATGAATTGTTGGAAACACGCCTTCCCAGATCACCGCTTCGCCCTTGCGTTGCACGCTGTGCAATGCGCTGGGTCGAGGCCAGCGCGTGGGGCGACGATTAGTTCCGCCTCTTTCCCTCTAGGGCCAGATGCGAGCGGTCGGTCCACCCGCAGGCTTTGCGCGGCAAATCCTACCGGTGGCCAGCCACAGGGCAAATGCGCCGGGGCGGTGATGGTTGTGTGTATCACCTCTCTCTCTCGTGTGTGTTACACTCTCCCTAGATCACTGCGCATGGCGTCTGCACTCTTTATATAGTTCCGTTAGGTACCTGGTCTATATCGTGGTAGGATTCTGCGCGCACGCCTGTACGAGTCCTGGCCCACACGACCGCTTCAATCGGCAATCTGGCACCCGGGGTGGGTTGCGATCGACTCAATCATCCCCTCGATCTGGCCTACCCCCGCGATTGCTCAGCACGCGCAGACACAAGCGGCGTAGCAGCATATCTGGGAAGCTCGCCTTTCCTACATCATTGATGGGCGAATGATCCCTGTCAGCGCACCACTGGTATAGCAGGGAAAGGCCTTGTGGTTAGATAATAATAATGTGAAAGCCCGCGACGCTGTCAGCAATCAGCAGGCCGGCCACACCAGAACCCAGCTACGCACCGACAGGCAGCAAAGCCGTATGCGTGACACCTGCGCGACAACGCATGCGACGGTTCGGGCGATTGTACCAAACGTCTTCACCTGCGCCGGATCCCAAAAGCCATCGCGATATTCTGTTCACATGCCGATTAGCAAAACCCTGCGCTTGACCCGTGTCGCACGTCGAGCCATCGTGCTCGATGCCGACTGGAAGGCCGTGACGCGCCATATCGTGCATAGCTGCGCGCCGCCATCAAAAGCTGTGGGTTGCACACGTGATACATGTGCCAGCCGCGCGCGTTCAGAGTCTGTTCACGTAACTGTCGCACTGCATAGGCAGCACAAAGGGGCCAAGCATCTATTGCGAGAATGGTCAAAAAATGTGCGACGGATCTATTGTCCATCGTGCAGGCACGGATTGTGAATGCATTCCAGATTGCAAAAGCACTTTGTAAAAAATATGAACCGCTTGACCGAGACAGATACCTTGCCACAATTTGAGCGAAAAAACACCAATCGGATTCATTGGAGCGCCAGTTATGTGACAAGGCGGCGTGTCTTGCAGCACAACGGGCCAAATCGATGGTTGGCAATCTGCCCCATCCGCGGACACGCGCCCCTTCGACCAGAGTATCGCGCACACGGACAGGCCCGCCAGCACCAGTCTGCCAGGGTCCAACTCTCCTGCGGCCGTATCCCGAACATCCCAGTGATGCAATCAGCGCACTTGCCAGGCCTCGTCGCAATCCGGCCCGGAGCCCCAGCAACGCCCCCCGCCACGGGTTGCTAATCTCCAGCGCTTCGCGTGCGCTCATCTTGTACGCCCCAGCTCACACGCGCAGGCACCATGGCGTGGCGTGCTTCATAGGATCAGGTTGCCGTGTCATTGTGGCGAATCGCTCACCCAGACCGACCCGCAGCCCTCATCGCGGCATCGCACCCAGGGGACGCACGCCTGATCCGAGAGGCAGGTGGGCAGGACAATGCGCCACCCGCCGGAGCGGACTGCGGGAGGCGAAAAGATCAATCTCCGTCGCGATCCAGCTTGACGCAATGCGGTGCCAAGACATCCGGTCGTCCAGCCCAACGATCCTGTCTCATATTTGGCACGGGACGACAGCCGAATTGGCAAGGAATTAGGCGATAATCCTTCTCATTTGGCGTTAGTATGGGAGGCCAGCATGCTATCACCGTGTCGCGCGCCAGCAGGCGCATCGCGCAGCAACTCGCGGCGGACGAAAAGGGCGAGCAGGGTGCGGACACCGACGCCGGCACATCGCCCCGCAAGATTCATGCGACAAGCAAGCAGTTCACGCGGATACAATCGGTTTTTCATGGATTTTGTCCGCCCGCCTTCGAGCCAGATCATCGGGCGGCAGGCCACGCCGGTGCTTTGTTCCCGAGCTCAGGGCCGCCGTTAGATTTGGGGGGAAGCGCCAGGCCAGTTTCCGTGCAAAGCGGCACTGGCTCCGCTGTCTCCAGCCGTTGAGCCGTTTGGGATTACAGGTTAAAGAGGATCACGAACACGCGAACAAAGCCCGACCCCAGGCCCAGGCGCCTCCCAAGCTGGCAGGGGCGGCGGCGTAACCAGGTGTCCGCGGCGACCAAAACCTGGACCCATGGAGCCGGAACACCCAGTTCTGCCACAGCCCGGCACCCTCATCTACCTAATGATCCAACCCGATCACCGCTAACAAAACCCTTCCCACAGTGAAGCCAATCGCGACCACATCATAGGCGCTCAGGGCCCCATCC